>Ga0315902_10006220_pt1 | contig 16612 bp, 16 predicted proteins | sample LakEriMetagenome_9_FD_203523 | JGI IMG/M metagenome (GOLD analysis project Ga0315902, IMG submission 203523) | Freshwater fungal communities from buoy surface, Lake Erie, Ohio, United States - Buoy 12 MA117 | ecosystem: Environmental > Aquatic > Freshwater > Lake > Lake biofilm | place: USA...
CTTGGGGTGGACAGCCCTCGGCACGGTGAAGGTGTCGCCGAAGCGGTGGTTGAACCTGATTGCGACGTCGCGGGTGATCTCCACGTGCTGGCGCTGGTCGTCGCCGACCGGGACCTCGTCGGCGTCGTACAGCAGGATGTCGGCGGCCATGAGGGCGGGGTAGGTGAAGATCCCCGCGGAGATGAACTCCCCCTCGCGCTTCGCCGACTTGTCCTTGAACTGGGTCATGCGCGAGAGCTCGCCGTAGGAGACCGTGCACTCCATGATCCAGGAGAGTTCCGAGTGCTCGTGGATGTGGCTCTGGACGAAGACCGTGGCGACATCGGGGTCGAGACCGACCGCGAAGAGCATCGCGGCGAGCTCCAGCGTCTGCGACCCGATGAGACCGGGGGTCTCGATCACGGTGAGAGCGTGGAGGTCGACGATGCCGTGGTACACGTCGCCGTCGTGCTGGCCCGCCACCCAGTTGATGAGGGCACCGAGGTGGTTCCCGAGGTGCACTGAGCCGGTCGGTTGGATGCAGGAGAGCACGCGGGGCACACGGAAACGCTAGTCCCTCCCGTCAGCGGAAGCACAGGGATAACGGCCCCCGCGGGACGGCCGAACTAGCATCGTCCCGTGCCCATCGACGTCGCGACACCCGTCTACGAGGGCCCGTTCGACCTCCTGCTGCACCTCATCCTGCGCGAGGAAGTGGACATCCACGAGGTCAGTCTCTCGACCATCGTGGACGCGTACCTGGTGGAGCTCTCGCGCATGACGGAGCTCGACCTGGAGATCGCGACCGAGTTCCTGCTCATCGCCGCGACGCTCGTGGAACTGAAGGCCCGCCGCCTGCTGCCCGGCAAGGAGAACGTCGACCTGGACGACGAGCTTGCCCTGTGGGAGGAGAGGGACCTGCTCCTCGCCAGGCTGCTGGAGTGCAAGACGTTCAAGGACGTCGCCAAGCTCCTGTCGCAGTACGTGGACGACGCCGACCGGGTGTACGCACGCACCGCCGGGCCCGACGAGACGTTCGCCGGCGTGATGCCGGACCTCATGGAGGGGGTGACAGTGGCCCGTCTGGAGAAGGCGTTCGTCTCGGCGATCACCCCGAAACCGGTCCCCACGATCAGCCTGTTCCACGTCTCGCCGATCCGCTTCACGGTCGCCGAGGCCGTCGAGGAGATGATGGACGAGCTCCCGCGTGTCGGGCGCACGTCGTTCCGGGCGCTGACGAGCGACCTCATCGAGCGGCTGGAGATCGTGGTCCGGTTCCTCGCGATCCTCGAGATGTACAAGCAGGGCTGGATCGAGATCGAGCAGGCCGACAGGTTCGGGGACATCGCCGTCGTCTGGACGGGCGAGGGCCCGGAGATCGACGGCCCGCTGGCGGTGGACGACTATGACGGCTGACGTGAGCGTGGAGTCGGTCAGGGCGATCGAGGCGATCATCCTCGTGGCCCAGGAGCCGGTGCCCTCGAACCTCCTCGCGGAACTGGTGGAGCTGCCCGCGACCACGGTGGACGAGGTGTGCGGCCGTCTCGCCCGCACCTACGAGGATGCGGGCCACGGGTTCACGATCGCCAAGGTCGCCGGTGGATGGCGTTTCCAGACGCACGCGGACATGGCCCCCTACGTTGAACGCTTCATCCTTGACGGGCAGCGTGCGCGCCTGTCCGGTGCGGCTCTCGAGACCCTCGCGATCATCGCCTACAAGCAGCCGATCTCGCGCCTGCAGATCGCGAGCATCCGCGGCGTGGATCCTGACGCCGTGATGAGGACACTGCACGGCCGCGGGTACATCACGGCGGTGGGGCGCGACGACGGTCCCGGCCAGGCGGTGATGTGGGGCACGACCGACCTCTTCCTGGAGAAGCTCGGCCTCGCGTCGATCTCCGACCTGCCGCCCATCGCGAGTTTCGTGCCCGACGCGAGCATCGTCGAGGCGCTCGAGAAGACGCTGCGCATCGACGCCACCATCGGGGACGCAGACGAGGGAGCCGGTCCCGCGGGTGACGACCCCGGCAGTGAAGGCAGTCCCGGGGACTGACCGTGCTCCCTGACGCGCCGGGAGGCGCCGCTGACGACAGGCCGCTGTGGGAGCAGATCGCCGACGAGGGGGAGCGTCTGCAGAAACTGCTCGCGCGCGTCGGCTACGGGTCGCGCCGCGTGTGCGAGGAAATGATCGCGGACGGCAGGGTCACGGTGAACGGCGAGACCGCGGTCCTCGGCAGGCGGGTCCGTGCGGAGTCCGACGAGGTGCGTGTCGACGGCATCCCGGTGGGTCTCGCGCCCGGCCTGGTGTACTACCTGCTGAACAAGCCGACAGGTGTCGTGAGCACCGCCGCCGACACCCACGACAGGGAGACAGTGGTGGATCTCGTCCCCGGTGACGTGCGCGTGTATCCCGTGGGCCGGCTGGACATGGACACTTCCGGTCTCATCATCCTCACGAACGACGGGGCCCTCACGAACGCGGTCACGCACCCGAGCATGGGAGTGGAGAAGGAGTACCTGGCCGAGGTCGAGTGCCCGCCGTCGGGCGTGGCATCCGGGGCGCTGCGGCGGCTGCGCGACGGGGTCGAACTGGATGACGGCCCCACCTCTCCGGCGCAGGTGAGCCAGCCCGCACCCGGGGTGCTGCGCATCGTCATCCACGAGGGCAGGAACCGGCAGGTGCGCCGCATGTGCGAGGCGGTGGGTCACCCGGTCGTGCGGCTCGCGCGCGTGCGCATCGGCACGGTGACGGACCAGTCCCTGCGTCCCGGCCAGTGGCGTGAGCTCACTCTCGCGGAGGTCCGCGGTTTAACGGCGAGTGCCGGCAGAAAGCTCGGAAGTAGGTTGAGGAGGTGAACTCCCCGCGAACCGCGAACGTCGTCGGGCTGGGCCTCATCGGTGGCTCGGTCGCACTGGCGCTGCGCCGTGCCGGCTTCGTCGTGCACGGCGAGGACTCCGTGGCCGGCAGGGCACAGGAGGCGCTTGACCGCGGGGTCATCGACGCCGCCGGGATCGACCCTGGTGCCGAGATCACGTTCGTCGCCACCCCCGTCGGCACCGTCGGGGAGTCGGTCGCGCGGGTGCTCGCGGCGACGACGGGTGTCGTCACCGATGTCGGTTCGGTGAAGGGGTCGGTCGCGGCTGCGGGTCGCGACCCGCGGTACGTCCCGGGCCACCCGATGGCAGGTTCCGAGCTGCACGGGCTCGACGGTGCGGACGCCTCGATGTTCGAGGGGGCCGTGTGGGTGCTGACACCGTCCGGTTCCTCGGACGAGGCGTTCTCGCTCGTTGCCGGCACGGTCACGCGCTTCGGTGCCGAGGTCGTCGCCCTCGACCCCGACCAGCACGACGACCTCGTGGCGATCGTCAGCCACGTGCCCCATCTCACCGCAGCGACCCTCATGGGTCTCGCCGACGAGAGGTCGGAGGAGCACCTCGCCCTGCTGCGTCTGGCGGCGGGCGGGTTCCGCGACATGACGCGCATCGCATCGGGGGCCCCCGCGATATGGCTGGACATCTGCGAGCAGAACAAGGACGCGATCACGCGCGGACTCGACAGTCTCATCGCCGGGCTGTCGGAGATGCGCCGCGTGGTGTCGGAGTCGGACAGGGAGGGCCTGCACGCCCGCCTCGAGCGCGCACGGGTCGCGCGCATGAACCTTCCCGTCAGGGCAGGGGCGGTGGAGAACCTGGTGGAGATGCGACTCCCCATCCCCGACAGGCCGGGCGCGGCGGCGGACGTCTTCGCACTGGCGGGTGAGCTCGGGGTCAACATCCACGACTTCGAGGTGGTCCACTCGGTGGAGGGGGACAGGGGCATCATGGTCCTCGTGGTGCGCTCGGAGCACGTCGAGGTGTTCAGGGGCGGCCTCATCGCCCGCGGTTTCCGGCCGGGAGTGGCAAAGCTCGCGTGAGCACGGTCGTCATCGCGCCGCCTGCCGGGCCGGTCGACGCGGTCGTGCGCGTGCCCGGCTCGAAGAGCGTGGCGAACCGCGCGCTCATTTGCGCTGCCCTTGCGCCCGCAGGGGCGGTCAGCAGGATCGAGAACGTGCCCGGCGGCGACGACTGCGCCGCCATGGTCTCGGCCCTGTCGCTCTGCGGTGCGTGGGCCGACGGGGCGGTCACGGGCGGTGCCTTCCCGGGGGACGCCACCGCCCTCGATGCGGGGATCGCCGGCACGACGTCGAGGTTCCTGACCGCGGCGGCCTGCCTGTCGGCCACCGGAGTCACGATCGACGGCGGCGAGCCACTGCGCCGCCGCCCGATGGCGGACCTCCACGATGCACTGCGGCGTCTCGGCGCCGAGGTGTCGCCGGTGGGCAATGCGGCGGCCGGTCACCTGCCGGTGCGGGTCGCACGCGGGAACCTGCACGGCGGCACGGTGCAGGTGCGCGGCGACGTGTCCAGCCAGTTCGTCTCGGCTCTCATGCTCCTCGCGCCGCGCCTCGACGGAGGCCTCCGCATCGAGGTGGAGGGCGACCTCGTGTCCCGTCCGTACGTGGAGATGACGGCACGGGTGATGTCGGCGTTCGGTGCGAGTGTCGACGTGAAGGGGCAGGTCATCGACGTCCGGCCCGTGGCGTACGGGTCCGCGCACTACGTGGTCGAGCCGGACTTCTCCTCCGCCGCGTTCCCTGTGATGTCGCTCGCGTTCCGTCCGGGCCGCATCGTGCTCCCGGGTCTCGCCCGGGCGACCCTCCAGGGGGACAGTCTCGTGCTCGACATCGCGCGGGCGATGGGGATGGACGTGAAGGTCGAGGGTCACGACGTGACCGTCACGCGCGCGGAGGGCGCCGTCCTGCGCGCGGTTTCCTTCGACCTGTCCGACGCGAGTGACCTCGTGCCTGCCGTCGCCGTCGCGTGCACGAACATCGGGGGAACGAGCCGCATCACAGGTGTCGGGTTCATTCGCGGCAAGGAGAGCGACCGCCTCGGCGACCTCGCCGCCGAACTCGCGAAGGCCCATTGCGCAGTGACGGTGGAGGAGGACGGTCTGTCGATCGCGGGCGCAGCGGGAGGGCCGCCCTGCGACGAGGCTCTCGCCACGCACCACGACCACCGTCTCGCGATGTCGTTCGCGCTTCTCGCACTGGGCAGGGGACGCTGCACGGTCGAGGACCCGGGTGTCGTCAGCAAGAGCTGGCCGGGCTACTTCACCGACATGGCCGGGGTGCTCGGGTCCGTCTCGGGCCTCAACTAGCGTGGCGGGGGCATGGAGGTCGAGGTAGTCGCATTCGATGTTGACGGCACCCTGACCGTCCGTGACTGCGTCTTCCCGTTCCTCCTCCGGGCCGGCGGCCCGGGGAGGATGGCCCGCGCAGTGCTCGGGCACCCCCTGTCACTCGCCTCGCTCGTGCTGCGCCGCGACCGCAACGGACTGAAGGCGCACTTCGTGCGGGTGTGTCTCGCCGGGCTGGATGCAGAGCAGGTCGCGACGGCGGGCGCCGAGTTCGCTTCGACCATCGCTGCTGGCTGGATGCGGGCCGACACCGCCGCGGTGCTGAGACGGCACCAGGACGAGGGGAGGGTCGTCGTGCTCGTGTCGGCCTCGCTCTCGCCGTACCTCGAGCCGCTCGGCGAGATCCTGGAGGTGGATGCAGTCTTGTGCACGGAACTCGAGGAGAGCGACGGCGTGCTCACGGGCGAGCTCGCCGGGCCGAACTGCCGCGGGGAGGCCAAGGTCGATGCGTTGCGCCGGTGGGCGGGGGCCGCCGGCATCACCCACGACGGGTGGCTCGTCGCGGCGTACGGGGACTCCTCGGGCGACACGCAGATGCTCGCACTCGCGGCGCACGCTGTCGACGTCTCCCGCACGGAACTGGCGGACACATGATCGCGGCCGTCATCAGGGAGGCGCGCCCGAAGCAGTGGCTGAAGAACGTGCTCGTGTTCGCCGCGCCCGCCGCGCTCGGAGACCTCTCTGCCGACCTCGTGGCGAAATCCCTCATCGTCTTCGTGGCGTTCTGCATGACCGCGAGCGGCACGTACTACTGGAACGACATCAAGGACGTGGAGGCCGACCGGTCGCACCCGACCAAGAGGTCGAGACCCATCGCGAGCGGCGCGGTGCCGCTGTCCGTCGCCAGGGTCATCGGCACCGTCCTGCTCCTCGGCGGTCCTGCCGTCGCGTGCCTCGCCCGCCCCGAGGCCGGAGGTGTGGTGGCGCTGTACGCCGTGCTGACGATCGGCTACAGCACCGCCTGGAAGCACGTCGCACTGCTGGACCTCGCGCTCGTGGCGAGCGGGTTCGTCCTGCGGGCGATGGCCGGTGCGGCGGGCACGGACACGCACATGTCGTCGTGGTTCGTGATGTGCACGTCCTTCGGCTCCTTCTTCATCGTGGCGGGAAAGCGTTTCGCCGAGCTCCTGGAGATGGGCGACAACGCGGCGGCCACCCGGCGTTCCCTCGCGGCGTACTCGCTGCCGTACCTCCGCCAGCTCCTCTCGGTCTCCTGCACCGCCACGGTCGTCTCGTACTGCCTGTGGGCCTTCGAGAACGGCGAGACAGCCGGCGGCGCGGTGCCCTGGCACGGGCTGTCGATCGTGCCGATGGTCCTCGCGCTGCTCCGCTACATGATGGTGCTCGAGAAGGGCGGCGGTGGCGCGCCCGAGGAGGTCTTCACGCGGGACCGCTCGTTGCAGTTGTACGGTCTGGCGTGGGTCGTGGTGTACGCACTCGGGGTGTACGGCGTCTGATGCGCCGCCCCGCGGGGCACCGCACTCCTAGAATGGCGCGGTGACGAAGCAGAGACTGTCCGGCTGGGGCCGCACCGCATGGACAGTCGCCGACACAGTTGTTCCTGCCGACGAGAACGAGGTCCGGACCGTGGTCGGTTCCGCGGGGGACCGCGGCGTCATCGCACGGGGTCTCGGCCGTTCGTACGGGGCCGCTGCCCAGAACGCGGGCGGGCAGGTCCTGATGATGCCGGGCACCGCAGTGGGCAGGCCGTACTCGCTCGACACCTCCACCGGCATCGTGACTGCCCCTGCCGGGATGAGCCTGGACGACGTCCTGCGGGACAGCGTGCCGCGCGGCTGGTTCGTGCCGGTGACGCCCGGGACCCGGTTCGTCACGGTGGGCGGCGCGATCGCCTCCGACATCCACGGCAAGAACCACCACTTCGACGGCAGTTTCGGCCAGCACGTGCTGGCGATGCGCGTGATGCTCTCGTCCGGTGATGTCGTCACGCTGTCGCCGCAGGAGAACCCCGGGTGGTTCTGGGCCACCGTGGGGGGCATGGGGCTGACGGGTGTCATCCTGGACGCGGAGTTCCGCATGCTCCCCGTCGAGTCCAGCCGCGTCCGGGTCGAGACCGAGAGACTTTCGGGCTTCGACGCGGTGGTCGCGGCAATGTCGACCGACGGCGACGATGCCAGCTACCGGTACTCGGTGTCGTGGGTGGACCTGGTGGCCACGGGAAAGTCGATGGGCCGCGGCGTGCTGACGCGCGGTGACCATGCGACCGCGGCGGAGGCGGGCGGGGGAGACGTGCTCGCCTACGACCCCAAGGTCCGCGTGGCTGCGCCGCCGTGGGTGCCGAACCAGCTGCTCAACAAGCTGTCGATCAAGGCGTTCAACGAACTGTGGTTCCGCAAGGCGCCTGCGCGGCGCCATGTCGGGATCGAGTCGATCCCCGCGTTCTTCCACCCGCTCGACGGGGTCCGTGGATGGAACACCCTGTACGGAACCCAGGGGTTCATCCAGTACCAGTTCATCGTCCCTCTCTCCCAGGTCGAGGTCCTGAGGAAGGTCATCGAGGCGTTCGCCGGCCAGGGAGTCGCGTCGTTCCTCGCGGTGCTGAAGAGGATGGGCCCGGCGAACGAGGCCCCCATGAGCTTCCCGACCGAGGGCTGGACGCTCACCCTCGACATGGCGGCGGGCATCAAGGGGCTGCCGGAACTGCTCGCGCGCGTCGACACGATGGTCCTCGACGCGGGCGGCCGCCACTATCTCGCGAAGGATTCCCACGTCGCGCCGCTCGCGGTGCGCCGCGGGTACCCGCAGTTCGGGGAGTGGCTCCGTGCCCGCGACGAGATGGACCCCGCACGCGCGTGGAACAGCGACCTGGCACGCAGGCTCGGCCTGCTGGAGAGAGGATGAGGACATGAAGAACGGCGTGGGGGTGCCCCAGAACATCGTGCTGTTCGGCGGCACGAGCGAGATAGGCCAGGCGATCGCCGCCAGGCTGGTGCGACCGGGCGTGGCGCGGTTGACGCTGGTCGCGCGCGACGTGGACGGTGCGGCGGCGTTCGGCGATTCGCTGGACGGTGACACCGAGGTCGAGGTGGTGCGCTTCGACGCCGCCGACCACGCATCGATGGCGGCGGTCGTCGACGAGGTCGCCGCGAACGGCAGGGACATCGACGTCGCCGTGATCGCGCACGGCGTCCTCGCCGAGGGTGCCGACTACTACGCGGACCCGGCGGCGGTCCACGGTGTGTTCGCGGTCAACACGACGGCATCGGCCGCGCTGCTCTACGCGGTGGCGGCACGCATGCGCCGGCAGGGGTACGGGCGCATCATCCTCCTTTCGTCGGTTGCCGGCGTGCGGGTGAGGAAGGGCAACCCCGTCTACGGCGCCTCGAAGGCGGCGATCGACTCGCTCGCGCTCGCCGTCGACCACGAGCTCGAGGGCACGGGGGCGTCGATCCTCGTCGTCCGACCGGGCTTCGTGGTGTCGAAGATGACCGCAGGCATGAAGAAGGCACCGTTCGCGACAACCCCGGGTGACGTCGCCGACATCGTGGCCAAGGCGGCGAACTCGGGGGCCACGGTGGTGTACGCGCCGTCAGTCCTGCGCTGGGTGTTCGGCATCTTCAGGTTGCTGCCCCAGGCCGTGTGGCGCCGTCTCCCGCTCGGCTGATCAGGGGATCGCGCCGAACACCGTGTAGAGGCCGGTGACGGCAACGAGCCCGCTCGAGAGAACCACGAGGGTGAGCGGCCACCACGTGTCCTCGTCGTCCCGGAGGATGCGCGCGGCGGGGATGAGGAGCGGGAAGGCGGTGAACAGGAACCGCGGCCTGGCCGTGACCGTCGCCGGCAGGAGCATCAGGAAGAGGACTGTCGCGCTGAAGGCGATGTGGGGCAGCGGCAGCCGGTGCCGGCGCGCCGCCCAGACGGCGATGACCATGGCGATGACGGACGCGCTCGTGAGCATGCTGGTCGGCGAGGAGATCGGGTTGAGGAAGAAGTCGAAGGTCCGGGTCACCGCCGTCGCCCCGAAACTGGTCCCCTCCTTCCACGCCTCGCGCTGGACCCGGAACCAGGCCCAGTCCTCGCCGGTGTGGTGGCGCAGGAAGACCATGAATGACACGAAGCCGATGGGGGAGAGCAGGGGCGCGATGAGCGACCGCCACTCGCGGTCCTCCTTGATCGCGATGAGGGACGCAACGGCGCACGCCGCGACGAGCGCGACGGCGTTCGGGCGGGCGGCGGTGCCGAACGCGGCGAGGATCCCGGCGAGGAGCCATCTCCGGCGGGCGAGCGCCAGGAACATGAGGCCGGCGAGGCAGAGCATCGTGGCCTCGGAATAGGCCCAGCTGAGCACGAAGCTCCCGGGGAAGAGGGCCGCGACGATCATGGTGCGCTCCGCCGTGCGGTCGTCGAACAGTTCCCGCGCGATCCGCCCGATGAGATAGATGAAGAGCCCGCCGAGGACGAGATTGAGCGCGAGCGCGACGCTCACGGGCCCGCCCGGGAGCAGCATGTCCAGGTAATGCACCGTCCGCGGGTACAGGGGGAAGAATGCCGCCCTCGCGTCGCTCACGAAGTACGTGACGTTCGCCTGGATGTCGCGGGGATAGCCCAGCCGGGTGACGTCCATGTACCAGTGCCCGTCCCAGCTGTCGAACACACGCACGAGGGCGTGGATGCCCTCCACGGGCACCTTGTCCTCCCAGCGGTCGCGCACGGCATGGGCGGCGATGCCCACGCCGGCCCCGAGGACCACGAGAACGCGGCTGAGGAAGTAGGCGAACATGCCCCTGTAGAGGGCCCTCTGCCAGGGCGTGGCCGCCCCGGTGGTCCCCGTCCAGCGGGCCAGCTTTTCTCTCAGTGTCGCGGTCATAATCGCCTACAGACGGGCGATGGAAACAATACGCCTCTTCGGTCCCCGGGCAGGTGCCCGCCAGCCGTCCAGCTTGAGCCACATGACCACGCGGGCCCGCTGGCCGGCGTACGGGCGGAGAATCCCGCACATCTCCTCGTCCGTGCCGCGGGGCCGCCCGGCGAGCGCGTGGGCCACGGTGTTCTTGGTGTGGAAATCACCCACGTCGAGCGCGTCCGGGTCGCCGAAGGCGACGAACCCCGCGACCGCCGCGGTCCACTCTCCGACACCAGGGATCAAGGTGAGGCTGAGTGTGCGCTCGTGCACGGGGAGATCGGTCCGCCAGCCCGTGAGCAGGCGCTCGCCGTGCCGTGCGACGTTGCGGAGCGCGTCAGCACGTCTCCGGTCGACGCCGAGCAGGTGCAGCTCGTGGTACGGCACGCGTGCGAGCACGTCCGGCCGCGGCGGGGTGCACATCTGGACGCCGTCCACAAGGATGCTCTCGCCCCAGCGGAGGCACATCTCGCGCCACTGGGTGACGGCCTCGGCAGACGTGACGCGCTGCGCGAGCACGGCGGGGAGGAGCTCGTGGTACGGGTTGCCGGTGCGCGGCAGCCGGACGTCGCCGTGGCGCTCCATCGCCCGCGCGACTGCCGCGTGGACGGGGACCACGTCATGCCCCGGGTCGTCGTCCCCGAAGAACGGGTGCGCGCCGAGCATCTCCACGGTGGGCCCCGATGCGCCTCCGGTGGTCACGGAGACCGTTCCGTCGGGCAGTTCCTCGCAGACGAACCCCACCGGGCCGGCGGGGCCGATCGTGGCCCGCGCGAGCCGCCCGGCCGAGATCCTCACGGTCGGGTCGTTGTGCCCGTTGCGCAGTCCCGCGAGGGTCGTGCCGAGCCGGGGTCGTGGTCCGGGTGCGATGGGGGAAGGCTAGTCGTGCGACCATGTGGCATGCCCGACATCGAGATCTCCCGTCCGCGCGATGGCATCGTCCAGTTGACGATGAACCGGCCGGACAAACTGAACGCCATGACCTCCGCGATGGTGGAGGATCTCCATGCGTCGCTGCGCACTGTCGCCGCCGACCGCACGTGCCGCGTCGTCGTGCTCACCGGCGCAGGGCGAGGCTTCTGTGCGGGGCTCGACCTGAACGGGTACGGGGAGGCCCCCGGTTTCGAGTGGCACGGCCGCGTGGAGAAGGGCCTGGCGGTGCAGAAGCACATCGCGTCCCTGATCCCCGCCATGCGGTCCCTCCCGCAGCCGGTCATCGCGGCGGTGAACGGCCCGGCCGCGGGCGGCGGGTTCGCCCTCGTGCTGGGGTCCGACATACGGCTCGCGGCCGAGTCCGCACGGTTCAACGCCGCGTTCATCAGGATCGGCCTGTCCGCCTGCGACATCGGCACCAGCTGGCTGCTGCCGCGGCTGGTGGGGGCCGCCCGCGCGCAGGAACTCATGCTGACCGGCCGGATCTTCGACTCCGCCGAGGCTGCCCGCATCGGGTTGGTCACGGAGGTGCTGCCCGGGGAGGCCCTCCTCGAGGCGGCGTATGCGAAGGCGGACGAGATCATGCTGAACAGCCCGATCGGGGTTGCGCTCACCAAGGAGGGCATGTGGTCGGCGCTCGAGATACCCGGCCTGCAGGCGGCGATCGACCTGGAGAACCGGCAGCAGATCATGGCCTCGTTCTCGGCTGATGCAGCCGAGGCGCGCACCGCCCGCGCCGAGAAGCGAAGGCCCGAGTACGGCAGTTGACATTCTGTCAACGTCGCGGAGACGACCCGTGACCGCCCCGGCGACTAGTTTTGGCGACGTGAGCGAGCGCGAGATCATGACCTGGGACATCTTCGGCACGGCGACCCGTGACCTGGCGACGATGGTCGCTGATTCCGGGTACGAGCCCGACATCATCCTCGCGATTGCGCGCGGCGGGTTGCTCGCCGCGGGAGCCCTTGGCTACGCGCTCGCGGTGAAGAACCTCTACACGATGAACGTGGAGTTCTACACGGGCGTGGACGAGCGCCTGCCCGTTCCCATGATCCTCCCGCCGGTCCCTGACCTCGTGGAACTGCGGTTCGCGCGCGTCCTCATCGTTGATGACGTCGCCGACACAGGGCACACGCTGAAGATCGTCGAGGAGTTCTTCCGGGGCCGGGTGAAGGAAGTCCGCTCCGCGGTCCTGTACGAGAAGCCCCGCTCGGTCGTCAAGTGCGACTACGCATGGAAGAAGACCGACCTGTGGATCAACTTCCCGTGGAGCGACAAGGACCCCGTGGTCACCAAGGACAAGATCGTCAAAGACGCTTGATCACGGTGAGCGCCGTGTTGCGGCCGCTCGCCCCCCACACGCCCGCCCCCGGGAACGTGGCGGCGCCGGTGAGGAACAGGCCCCTCACGGGAGTCTCGTAGCGCGACAGTTCCCGGTCGACACCCATGAACGCCGAGAGCGGTCCGCCGGGGAAACTCGTGGCGTGCCCCATGGGGAGGTGGAACTCGGACTCGTAGAGATCCGGCGTGACCGTGCGCTGCGCCACGACAGAATCGAGGAACCCCGGCTGCATGCGGCCGGCGAGGCGCGACAGCCACTTGTCCGGCAGTTCGCTCCCGTGCCACCCCCCGGGCAGCGCGTACGGCGTGTAGAGCGCCTCCAGGCTGAGGATGTGGCGTCCCGCCGGCGCGAGCCCGGGATCCGCGTACGCGGGGAAGTTCGCGAGCATCGCGGGCCTGTCCATGACGTACCCGTCCGCGAGCCCGGCCGCGCCGCGGCGCATCTCCTCGACGGTGGGGCTGATGACGATGGTGGACGCCGGGGTCTCGGGGATCCCGGCGAGGAGGGGCGCGGTGTCGAGGACAACGTCCATCTTCGACTCGTAGCCGCCCTGGTGCGGCATCGACGACCACTTCGACACGAGCGAGGCGGCGCCCGCCGGCGGGTTGCCGAGCCACTCGACGAACGTGCGGCGGGGGTCGCACGCCGAGATGACGATGTTCGCCTTGATGACGGTCCCGTCGGAAGTGGTCACCGACCGCACGGCCTCGCCGGCGCAGTCGATCGAGGTCACCCTGGTGGACAGGCGCACGACTCCACCGGAGGCGACGAATGCGGAGAGCAGTGCGCGCGGGAGCGCGCCCGACCCGCCGACGGGCCGGCCGACCGGTGTGACGTGGCGGAGGGCGAACGCAATCGCCGCGAGTCCGGTCCCCGGGGTGTCGGGGGAGAGACCCCACACCACCGGGCCCTCGACGAGGGCCGGGCCGTAGACCCGCTCGTCGCCGAAGTACGACCGGAGTACGTCGAGGGCTGAACGCCTGCTCCACCGCAGCATCGTGGCCACACCGCGACCCCCGCGCCGTGCGGTGTGGGCCAGCAGCGAGCCACGGGAAGGCGGCTTGTTCGCCGCCTCCGTGATGAGACGCGCCACGGGGACCGCGTCGCGGGCGAACCGCCGGTACCCGTCGACGTCCGCAGGGACCGACCTGGCGAGGGACTCGAGTGTCTCGTCGACGTCATGGTGCAGCGACCAGTATCCGTCGCTGTCCCAGTGGCCGTTCAGCTGCGCCGGCTCGATGTCCACGTAGCGCAGGCCGTGGGAGGCGAGACCGAGCTCGTCCGCGATCGGTGTGGTGCGGAACGTCAGGTGGTCGCAGTTGCAGATGTTGACCGTGGCACCCGCGAACGACTCGGAGGTCGCTGTTCCGCCCACGTCGGCCCTCGCCTCGAGGAGGAGCGTGCGGACGCCGTGGCGGGCCAGGTAGGCGGCGCAGACGAGGCCGTTGTGCCCGGCGCCGATGACCACGGCGTCGTAGTCGTTCCCGGTCCTCACGTCCATCGGACCATTGTCCCACTCGGGTAGTTTCGGTGCATGCCAAGCACGAGATTCCTCGCCGACCTGCCCGGCGCCGCTGTGGGCGACGTGCTGTCGAGGGACTCGATCGTCGTCCTGCCGCTCGGGGCCGTGGAGCAGCACGGCCCGCACCTGCCGCTCGGCACGGACCTCTTCGTCGCGGATGCGGTCTCCCGCGCGGCGGTGGCGGAGCACGGCGAGGCCCACGACGTGTGGCTCCTCCCGCCGCTCGGCTTCACGAAGTCGAACGAGCACGCCTGGTCCCCGGGCACGGTCTGGCTCTCGGCGGAGACCCTGCTCGCAGTGCTGAACGACATCGGCCGGAGCATCGCGGCGACGCCCGCGACGCGACTGCTCTTCCTGAACGGCCACGGCGGCAACAGCGCGCTCCTGCAGGTGGCGAACCGCGAGCTGCGCCTCAGGCACGGCCTCAGGACGTTCCTCGCGCACCCGCACATGCCCGCGGACCAGGGCGGCTCCTCGGCGACGGGCGAACTGGGCATGGGGATCCACGGCGGCACCGACGAGACCTCGGTGATGCTGCACATCCGGCCCGACCTCGTCGACATGTCGAAGGCTGTCCGGCGGGTGCCGGAGGGCATGGCAGGAAACACCCACGTGCGGTTCGGCGGGTCGGTCCCGTTCGGCTGGTTGTCGAACGACTTCTTCCCCGAGGGACACATCGGTGACCCCACGCTCGCGACAGCAGAACTCGGCAGCCGCATGTTCGGGACCGCAGTCGCCACTCTCGGCGATGTGTTCGGCGAGGTGTCGAAGTTCGATTTCGGCCGCTGACGCGTCGGCACGCTGCGCATCATCAAGGTCCCCCTCCTTCTCCGTGAACGCAAAACGGGGAGGGGCAGCGCCCCTCCCCGTCGTGTGCGGTCAGTGACCGTTGTTCAGCCGAGCTTGATGCTCGGGTCGATGAACTCGTTGGTCACGATGTCCTCGGCGGTCAGGCCTTCCTTCACCTTGGCGCCGGTCGTTGCGTAGACCGGCTCCGCGAGTGCGATGAAGTCCGTGACGCGCTGGAGGTCGAACGAACCCAGCGTGCCGTCGGGGCTGTTCGCGACGAGGCCGTCGGAGATCTGCTTCTCCACGGCGGCGGCCGCCTGCCCGGCGTCGTACACCCAGCCGTTGTTGATCTGGTTGACGGCGTCAAGGATCATCGCGTTGGTGGTGTCGGGGCTCTTCAGGTAGTCCGCCAGGGCCTGCTGCATGATCGGCACGAGCTTCTTCAGGCACTCGGCATTCTTCGAGAGGCTCTCGGGCGTGCCGCCGAGCGAGGAGGCATAAGCCGTCCAGCCGGCGTCATGGATGTACTGGTAGGCGACCGGCTTCATCCAGTCCTTGAGGACCTTCTCGTAGAAGTACGGCTCGGAAGTGCCGAAGCCCTGCTGGGCATCCTTGCCGCCCGCGGCGACGAACGACGCAGGTGTGCCGTCGTACGTGCCGTCGACCTGCTTCTTGTCGAGGATTCCGTTCGCCGTGAAGTAGTCCATGTAGGCCGCTCCGTCGAAGTAGCGGACCTTCACGCCGGGCTCCTTGAGGTCGGCGATGGTCGTGGCCTCCGGGTAGGTCGCGGGGTCCCACATGATGATCTGCGGGTTCTTCACGAACGGGGCGAAGACGGCCTTCGTCGGCTTCTCCACCGAGTTGCTCACTGCCTCGTCGGTGCTCGTGAAGCCGAGCATGATCTCCGGATCCTGGTACAGCAGAGCGGTGACCTGCTGGTACCCGACGGCCGGGCCGCCGGGGCGGACCTCGACCTGGACGCCGGTCTTCTGGCCGTTCGCGACGAGGTCACCGCGCACGGCGACCTTCTCGGTGTCGACCTCGTAGCCGGGCCCGATGAGCTGGTACAGCATCCCGTGCTCGGACTCGGGGTTCCAGTCGGTCTGGAGGATGACCTTGGCCGGGCAGACGCCGGTCAGGTCGATTGCGCCGGCCGCAGGAGTGGTGTCCTCCGCCGGCGCCGTCGTGTCGGAACTCGAGTCGCCGCCGCCGCACGCCGAGAGCGTGAGGGCTGCAGCCATCGAGATGCCGAGAATGGTTCTCTTCATCATGGGTGTCTCCTGTGTGGGTGAGGTGGTTCTGCGCGGCGGGTCATTGACCCCTGGTGGTGATGTGCCACTTCCCGATGGCCCTGCGGGAGAGCCAGCCGAAGAAGAGGAACACGACCAGACCTAGGACACTCGCCATGATGATGGCGGTGATGAGCTCGGCGCCCCAGAGGCGCGAGCGGTAGACGTCGATCTGTGCACCGATGCCGACGGTGCCGCCCTTGCGGAAGTAGAAGTCCCCGACGACGGCCCCGATGACGGCCAGGCCCGCCGAGATGCGCAGGCCGACGAAGATGTTCGGCAGGGCCGCGGGGAACTGGAGCTTGGTCAGCCTGACCCACCGGCTGGCTCCCTGCAGGGTGAAGAGCTCGTGCTGGCTCTTCTCGGCGGACAGCAGCCCGAAGAGCGTGTTGCTGACGATCGGGAAGATCGAGATCAGCACCACGACCAGGAGACGCTGCTTCATGGCGCCGTCGATGAGCGCACGGATGAGGGGCGTGAGCGCGAGGATCGGGGCGGACTGGATCGCGACCAGGTACGGCCAGGTGGCGCGTTCGAGCCACTGCTTGCTGCTCATCAGCACGGCGAGCGTCATGCCGACGACGATCGTGATGCAGAGCCCAATGAGTGCGACCTTCGCGCTGTCCCAGAGCGACAGGAGGATCGGCTGGAACCCGCG
>Ga0315902_10006221_pt1 | contig 16611 bp, 17 predicted proteins | sample LakEriMetagenome_9_FD_203523 | JGI IMG/M metagenome (GOLD analysis project Ga0315902, IMG submission 203523) | Freshwater fungal communities from buoy surface, Lake Erie, Ohio, United States - Buoy 12 MA117 | ecosystem: Environmental > Aquatic > Freshwater > Lake > Lake biofilm | place: USA...
TGCAGCACTTCAGTAAAGCCTCTGGACATCGGACAAAGATTAGAAAAACTTTAGGACTTGATCAAAATCATCAGGTAATTCTTTACATGGGAAGTTTCTTCTACTTCTCCGGACTACCTGAATTCGTAAGCGAATTTGCGAAAGGCGCATCTAGCAATAAGCGGCTCGTCCTGATTGGCGGTGGAGAGCAGGAGGGAGAGCTAAGAAAACTTGTATCGGAGCTTGGTGTTGATGCAAAAGTGATCTTCACGGGATTTGTGGCTTTCCAAGATCTGCCGAGGTATCTGTCTGCGGCCGATGTTGCAATCAACACAATGCACAGGTCCCTAGTTTCAAACGCAGCCTTTCCAAACAAAGTGATTCAGTACATGGCCTCCGCACTGCCGGTGGTCTCGACGGACTTGGACGGCCTCAGGCTCACTTTTGGTGAGCTACCAGGCCTCAAGCTGGTTCAGTCTCCGGCCGAGGCCTTCACAGCCGCTTCAGAACTGCTATCCCAATCCAACCTCAGGGAACTTGGAGCAAATAATCAGGAAGGGATTGCCAGAATATTCTCCAAGGAAGGCGCAGTCGCTGCCTTTGAGTCCCTACTAGTCAAGACAGTTGGAAATAATGCCTAGAGCTTTAGTGCTTGGTTCTACCGGGATGCTCGGTTCAGCTGTTGCCAAGGAGCTTGAAAACAACGGAATTGATTTTGAAGTTGCCTCTCGCACGCAAGGCCTGAGGTTTGATGCGACAAGCGTAAATGCTGAACAGCTTCTCACCCAAGCTGAACTGAGTGCTGACGATTATGTAATTAACTGCATAGGACTGACAAAGTCCCACATTGACGAGTCTTCAGCGCTGAGCAGAGCTCATGCTGTCAACTTGAATGTTGACTTTCCTTACAAGCTATCTGTTGCCGCAGAGAGACTTGGATTGAGAGTGATTCAGGTTGCCACAGACTGCGTCTATAGCGGTCTCAGAGGCAATTACTCAGAAACTGATCCGCATGATCCACTTGACGTTTATGGGAAAAGTAAGAGCCTTGGCGAGATTCCATCGAAATCTGTTATGCACGTCAGGTGTTCGTTGATAGGTCCTGAGCTGGGAAGAAGTTCGTTGTTTTTTGAGTGGGTAAGACAGCAGCCCCAGGGAGCCAAGATATCTGGCTACACAAATCACCATTGGAATGGGCTTACATCACAGGCTTTTGGCCGGATTGTTGCCGGGATAATTACTTCAAATGAGTTTGAAGCTGGTGTCCAGCACCTGGTTCCGGCAGACAAGCTCACTAAGGATCAGCTGGTCCGTCTAGAGCTAAAGTCCCTGGGCAGAGAGGATGTTGAGGTGGAATCAACCTTGGCACCTGACTCCGTTGACAGGACCCTGACTACCTATAATCCGGCTAAGAATTCAGCATTATTTGCCGCTGGCGGCTACCAGAAGGTGCCAACTATCGCTCAGATGGTAGAGGAAATCTGCTCAGACCTGCCAAACTAGGTAGGGCGAAGGGAACAAATGTCTCGCAAAATAAAGGGATCTAAGGTCGTCATTACTGGCGGAACCGGGTCTTTTGGCTCAAACATGGCAAGATATCTGCTTACCCAGGATGTTGAAGAAATCCGCATATTTAGCCGCGATGAGGCAAAACAGGACGCCATGCGGCATTCTCTTTCGGACACCAGAGTTCGATTCTTTATCGGGGACACCAGAGACCCAGAATCAGTTGAAAGAGTTGTCCGAGGATCAGACCTTATCTTCCACGCGGCCGCCCTCAAGCAGGTCCCATCAGCGGAGTTTTTCCCTTTGGAGGCTGTAAAAACCAACATCAATGGCTCAGCTAATGTTCTTCGCTCTGCCATTGAAAACGAGGTCAAAGGGGTTGTCTGCCTCAGCACAGACAAGGCTGTCTACCCAATTAATGCCATGGGAATGTCCAAGGCCCTGATGGAAAAGACAGCCCAGGCATTTGCAAGGGACTATCAGGATTCCAAGACAACCATTGCGGTGACCCGCTACGGAAACGTGATATATTCCAGGGGCTCGGTAATTCCTCTGTTTATTTCTCAGATTAAGTCGGGAAAGCCCCTAACAATTACTGACCCAACCATGACAAGGTTCCTGATGTCTTTGGCTGAATCTGTGGATCTGGTGAAGTATGCATTTGAAAATGCCCAGACTGGAGATCTGTTTGTTCGGAAGGCTCCAGCAGCAACCATTGAGACCTTGGCCCATGCGCTAATTGAAATGTTTGGTGGCAAGAAAGAGCAGATTCAGACAATTGGCTTCCGTCACGGAGAAAAACTATTCGAGTCGCTACTCAGCACGGAAGAGAGAGTCAAGTCTGAAGATCTTGGAGGTTACTTCAGGGTTCCACTTGACTCGAGAGATTTGAACTACTCGGTTTACTTTGAAGAGGGTCAGCCACGCAAAGAAAGTCTTGAGGCCTACACCTCTCACAACACCGAGAGACTGGATTTAGAAGCGGTCAAGAATCTTCTTCTGACCATACCTGAAGTGAGACAGGAGCTTGGCAATTGAAGAAGCTCAAGGTAGTCACAATCGTTGGAACCAGACCCGAGATTATTCGGCTGTCCATGCTGATTCCCAAGCTCGATGAGCACACTGACCACGTCTTTGTTCACACCGGTCAGAACAGCGATCCCAAGCTGAATCAGGTTTTCTTTGATGATCTAGAACTCAGAGCCCCCGACTACTACCTAAACGTCGATACGACATCCATGGGGTCTGTCATGGGGGATACTCTCAAAAAGTCCGAGGAAGTATTCTTGAAAGAAAAGCCAGATGCCGTAATGATTCTGGGGGACACCAACTCAGCCATTGCTGCTGTTGTGGCTGAGCGGATGCACATCCCCGTTTATCACATGGAAGCTGGAAACAGATCCTTCGACAAAAACGTTCCTGAGGAGCTCAACCGGAGGATGGTTGACCACGTTGCAAGCTTCAACCTTCCCTACAACGACTACTCCATGAGAAATCTTTTGGCCGAAGGCATTCATCCAAGAAAGATTCAGAAGTCCGGTTCACCAATAGCCGAAATTTACTCCAAGTACAAAACCAAGATTCAGCAGTCCAAAGCCCTGGAGACACTGGGGCTAAAGAAAGATGCATACATCCTTGTCAGTGTCCACCGACAGGAAAACGTGGACCTACCAGCCAGGTTAGAGCTCGTCCTAGAGTGTCTGAGACAGATTCGACAGCACTTCTCCCTGCCACTTTTGGTGTCTACTCACCCAAGGACCAGAGCAAGACTAGGAAGCTTTGATTCCAAGTCACTGGATGGAATTAATTTCCATGAGCCATTTGGCTACATCGACTACAACAAACTTCAGCAGAATGCTTTTTGTGTAGTTTCAGACTCAGGAACCATTAGCGAGGAATCAGCAATCATTGGATTCCCAGCAGTTTCCATTAGGGATTCAATCGAAAGACCCGAGTCTCTTGAGACTGGTTCCATGGTTTTAACCGGGCTGAATCCCGAAAACCTGATTCAATCAATTGAGCTCACCAGAAAGCTTGCTCCAAGTGCAACACTTCCCGAGGGCTATGAAATAACCGACTTCTCGGATCGGGTGATTAAGTTCCTTTTCTCAACTGCCAGGCTCCACAAGACCTGGGATAACCTCCACCACTAGCCACGTCTGAAATCATGCCAACTAAGACTTCCACCGCAAAAGCTGCCAAGCCAGCCAGCGAGAAGACTCACCAATTAGGTGTCGTTATTCCCTGCTTCAAAGTCAAAGACCAAATACTTGATGTCTTAGAGGGAATTGGCAAAGAGGTCTCAAAAATCTATGTGGTTGATGATGCTTGTCCTGAGCAAACAGGAAACTTCGTAAAGTCAAAGACCAAAGACAAAAGAGTCGAAGTCTTGTTCCACCAGCAGAACCAAGGCGTTGGGGGAGCAGTAATCACAGGCTATAGGGCGGCCCTCGCTGACGGCGTCCAAGTAATTGTCAAAATTGATGGCGATGGCCAGATGAATCCGCAACTGATTCCAACGATTGCCAGACCAGTCGTTGAGGGTAGCTCCGACTACTCCAAGGGGAATCGCTTCGACAGTCTCGAGAATCTAATCTCAATGCCCAAGGTCCGCATTTTTGGAAATGCGGTCTTGTCGCTTTGGTCCAAGGTTTCCAGTGGCTACTGGACAGTAACCGATCCCACCAATGGCTTTACCGCCATTCACCGGAAAGCTCTTGAGGCGATCAACCTAGAAAAAGTGAGAAAGTCATACTTCTTCGAATCCGACATGCTCTTTCGACTAAGCATCGCCAACTGTGTTGTGACTGATGTGCCCATGGTGGCTGTCTACGGTGAGGAAAAAAGCAATCTCAAGATTTCAAAGGTTCTCTTTGAATTCCCGTGGAGACACACCGTCAACTACTTCAAGAGAATTTTCTACCGCTACTACCTGCGGGAGTGGTCCGCGGGGAGCTTCGAGCTGCCGTTAGGTGTCTTCCTTGTGGTTTTTGGTGGCTGGTTTGGTCTGAGCTCTTATTTGGCAGCCAGGGCTGCTGGGGCTGCCACAACAGCAGGGCAAGTCACAGCTTCCGCCGTTGCCATAATTTTGGGGGTTCAGTTGCTACTCTCATTTCTTGCATATGATGTCCAATCCGAACCCAGAATCCCGAGGCAGAAACGATGAAGACAATTAGACAGATTTTCTCCGTTCCCAAGCTCAAGGCTTACCAGTGGGGTCTGGTTGCAGCAGTCTTGATTGGACAGGCCATTTGGAACTTCTACCGCGTTGCTCCAGTTGGGCCCGCGATCCTCGGTGATGAGTACATCTACTCACAAAGTGCCAGGCACCAGTCACCCTGGGGACCTCAGATCACTGGGGACTTTTCCAACTACCTATTCAACATCGTTTACTCGACAACTAATGTTTGTGGTCCCAATTTCTACACCTGCGGAAAGATTTTGAATCTTGTCTTCTTTGTGGGTTTCATTTTTCTGATCTTTATCGCAGCACTTCGAGTCATGCCCTTCTGGACATCCCTGGGCTTCATTGCTGCCGCAGGCCTGTCGCCGCTAACAGTCTACACCTCCATGTTCTTGCCAGAATCTATGTATTTCTTCTTCCTGGCACTACTTTTGCTTGCTCTTTTGCACGCTATGAAAGAACAGACTTGGCGTAATTGGGCAATTGTTGGAGCTGTTATCGGAACCGCATCACTTGTAAAGCCTCACGCCTGGATGGCTGTCATCCCAATTGCCATTTTCATTTTTGTCTTGATGTTCAGCCACAAGGGCCGCTTCTTCAAAGATCTAGTTGCCGCTGGCGGAGCATTGGTCGGAGCAGCGATAGTCGCACGTCTCGTCGTTGGTTTCATCGTTGCCGGACCTAAGACGCTTTCATTCTTCGGAGCCTACCTAAGCGCAGGGACTTTACAGCAGGTGACCGAAGCTCCGCAGGAAGTAGTTGAAGGGGGCACAGCTATTGGAACATCTCCAATAACAGGAGTGTTTGAACTATTCCTTCCCCAGCTTTCGATACACGTACTTACGGTTTCAGCGCTCATGGCAATAGCAATCGTTGGTTTGATTGTTGCCATAGTTGATTTGGCTAGAACTAAAGAGCCACGGACAGTGAACCTGCTAGCCCTTCTGAGCTTCATTTGGCTTGGGGCCATGGTAATAATCATCGTTATCTTTACAGGTTGGCTAACGGGTGGGGGAGATGATCACACGACTAGAGTTCTGCTTCGCTACTACGACTTCTTGTTCATTCTTGTGCCTCTTGCTGGACTCGCTGTCTTTGTTTCAAAGGCAGTGAATCTGCAAAATGTATTTATTCGATGGGCCCTAGCCATAGGTTTTGGCGCGATAATCACCAATTCTTTTACCGGCAATTTTGCCAGTCTCACTATTCAAATAGCAGATGCTCCCAACCTTGCCGGATTAGTGGTGAATCTAGAAACATTCAACGGTGTTGCGGTGTCAATGGCACTTGCACTCGCCGTTTTTGCCACTTTTCCGAGGTTCACTAAGTGGGCTTTTGTTGCCGTTCTACCCTTTAGCATGGTTGCGGCTGGATGGCAGATACAAGATCAGTACCTTGGATTCAGGGGAACCTTATCCGCAGCAGACAGAGCAGGTCAGTACATTTCTGCAAATCTCACCGATGACGAGAGAAAGAACACTCATATTCTTGCGACTTCAAGATTTGATGCAACGAATGTGGCAATTTGGGTCGACAAACCCCAGCTAGAATATGATCTAGGGCAAGCCGAGAGCGTTTATAACTCTGACTTGGCCCCGTCTGATACAACTTGGATTGTTTCCCTAAACGGAATTTCTGTTAATGGACCGATACTTGAAACTTATTCAGGCGACGGATTCAAGCTGTTTAGACTGCGGTAGAGATGATTGTCCGCTTGTGAATCTGCGAACTAATGTTCTATTTTTCCTCTTTGGTGTTCTCGAGTCGAGCCGAATTCCTGGTAATGGTTTGCCATAAACAAGTCTTTCACACAATTCGCTTTGAGACAAAAATATTCATCCGAGTGCCTTGGTTAAAAATAAAGTCCAATCCTCAACGGTTTTCAAAACATGTGGTAATAGAATCCAAAAATAATCTCGCTTCATGTCTGTTGAATTAAATTTCACTTAAAAGTAAACTGAGCACAATGATAAGTGTAATAGTTATTGCAAGAAACGCTGAGTCAACGATTTTTCTGGCATTGTTATCACTCCTCATCTCGCTCCGTAAGTGCGATGAGGTGCTCCTATTGCTTGATGCCTGCAGCGACAATACTGAGATGAAGGCAAGGAGACTTACGGATAAAAGAATTAAAATTTTTTCCACTTCCGAACCACTAGGTCGCAGCGGTGGTAGGAATTTTCTGATTGAAAAAGCCAAAGGAGAAATCATAGGCGTGCTGGACGCCGACGACATTGCCCTTCCTTGGCGATTTTTTCTAGCTAGAAAGTTGCTTAGGAAACACGATGCAGTCTTTGGAACGGCAATAGTTTTTGGGAAGTCATTGAAATTTGTCCCATTTTTACCTCAACCAATGCGATCCATACATCCAAGGATGATGGCCATAGAGTGTCTTGGGCGGAATCCACTCGTCCATTCCTCAGCTACGTTCAAGAAGAGCGCTTTAGGGGCTGAAACGGCATATAGAGATTCTGAAGCTGAGGAGTACGATTTGTGGCTCAGAATGCTGAATTCAGATCTGAGACTTTATCGTTCCGCACTTCCAGTTGTCCTGTATCGAATGCATCCCAATCAGGCATCTCAGCAACCTGGATTTATTGAGAGGGCCCAAAATTGTAGCCTAGTGATGAATCAACAAAAGAAGCTGGCGAGGAAGATTGGCCTTCAACTAGAGACAATCGACTCAATCCGTTGCGTCGCTTTAGAGCAAGTTTCTCAATCCTCTCATTTAGCCCGACTTGAAGTTCTGGGACTTGGGGGCCTCAAGAACTTGATTTCTAGGCGAAGTAAAAGACCTTACCCCAATAGTATTTGAAATCTTATTTTGCTAGAAACTGAATAGGCTGCAGCAGGCTCACCCGTTTAGGTAAATGCGTCCTAATCAAAATCTAGGCTGTGATGCTTTTCTTTGAGGAGAAAGCTCAAGAATAGTATTGATTCCAATTTGTTAGCAGTAGCTGTCAGTGGACTGCTTAAGTTGAGTCCGAGCTTCGTAAAATCTTTTTTCAATCTTCGCCTTGTCTAAGGGTCGAACACAGAGGATTACCAACTCACTTTAAATGGAAGTTAGAATCCAGCTTAACTGACAGATTAGAGAACTTCCTTGATCGATTTTTTCCAGTAATCTCTCCATAGGGCAGGAATTGACTTGGGATCGACTGGCTGGGTTCTTGGTCTTTCAGCAACTTTTTTAATTTCATCATTTGTCCACCGACTGACGGTCTCCATGGGAATACCGTAGCTGGAAATGTTCATCGACCATTCATCAGACTCAACCACCGGAACTGAGCCTCTGTAAAGTGTTTCCCAGAATCGATGTGTGTCCTTTCCATTGCCCCGAGGAGCTAATACATGAGTCCATCTGCTACTCTCACAGGCAAACTCTACTGAGCTAATTCGCATTCTCAATCTGTATATGTTTCTTATGTCTCTCAGGTCGAGTTCGGAAATTACTTTTCTAATCGGATGGGTTTCATTAAGAGGACCCATAAAAACTCCCTGCAACTTTCTTCTTCGAATGTAGTAATCAAGGAAGTTATACGGCATTCCATTTCGCCCATATTTTCGATTCTCGATTCCAATAGGAAGGCATCTAAATTTACGATCGTTTTGTATGTAGGAATTCTGCAAATAGACTCTTCTCACACAGGATAGTTCAGGGAAGTCGAAACTTCTCCAATCTCGATCACCATCTCCAACTATTAGTACTCTGGGCTTGCAGATTGAAGAATAGTGCTCTATAAATCCTTCAACGTCGTGATTAGCTAGAAATACAACCTTCGCAGCCCTGATTTCTCTAGAGTCCGGGGTGGGCCATCTGTCCCTGAATAGAGAGACATCTGCTAGGTCAGCGAATCCATCAGGCGAGAGCCTGCCTCTGTCAATAGAGTGCCTAAAGATGTATCCAATTCCGCCAGCCGCTAGCGTCTCAATTTTTCTAAATGTCTCAGAGGGCATAGTGCTAATTCCAAGAACTTTCTGATGCTATCCACTTAGGGAAAGCGAGACTCAACGGCTGCTGCTCTTGACGAAACCAAACGGATGGATAAATTACATCAACAGATTCGCTTAGGGCAGCTGCCCACCAGCTAAATGAAGAATTTGCGATCACAAAGCTCGAACCTCTAGACATAAGTAATAACGCCTCTGCTGGATCAAGTTTTGAAGTCGATAGAAAAGACGAATCAAAGTCTGAGAATAGCTCCTGCATTCTTTTTTCACGATGAATCTCATCATCATCAGAAAAAACAATAATTTTTTTTATTCCGGAAGTAAGTTGAAGTTGCTTTAATGATCGAACGTAATAGTCAATGCCTAGAGTTCCAAAATTCTTTGCTGACGTAAGGTAGTCGCCTCTTCGCAAGTGGACAACTGTGAATTCGGCTCCTGCAAGAGTTTCACTGATTTCCTGAAATTCAATTGATGGATTCACTAAACTCAATGAGAAGTCCTGATTTGTCTCTCTCAAATAGCTTAGATACTTATAACTCTGGAAATACCCCCTAAAGTAACGTGCTCTCTTTTCAAATACAGCCTCATCGTAACCAGATTTCTGAGAAGTGTGGCACCAACTCGAAGTTCTATCTATCGTCGCCAGATGCAGAATCTTACTTTCGACAGAAGCTATTGTGTCAAGTGCAAATGAAGCCATGTGGCTTACTTGAAACTTAGTTACTGGTACAGAATTGAGTAGAAGAGTCCTTAGTTGAGATGGTAAATTATGCGGTCCACCTTGCTTCTTCCCTTTCGCCGAGCGTCGCGTATCTAGACCAAATGAGATACCAAAATGCTTAGAATGCGCCATCGCGGCAGCAAGAACGAAAAGTTGATTTCCGATTCCACCAATTGCTCGGAAAATTGCTCGACCCGGCTCTTGACGCAGAAGAGATTTATTCAAGTTTGAACCACACAGCTCTCAGGCAACGCCAATATTCTACCTAGGTAAGCTTGCAGTACACACAATTTTAGCTTTTTACAGTACAGACGAACATGAGGTTGCAGATTGTTTCCCACAATATTATTCGTTCACCTGGGGAGGAAACTTCCCCGATACCTAATAGAAAATATCTGGAGAACCAAGAAGCTTTTTCCCGAGAGCAATGTGGTTCTTGTTCACAACCAAAATGAAAACTCGGCGAATCTTTCAAAGTTTGTCGAGTCCGGAGTTGAATTGTTCTTCTTTGAAAAAAGGAGACTATTGGAACTATCCCTAGAAGTGCCACAACTTGACGTTGATACAAAATTTTGGAAAGGTTACTGGCAGCTGACGTTCGAGCGACTCTTTGCAGTGGGGGATTATCAACGGGAAAATCCCAACAATCCTCTAATACACGTGGAGTCGGATGTTGTGCTTTTTCCAGACTTTCCATTTGAATCATTTCTTGAGCTCGATAGCTTAGCTTGGCCAAAAGTAAGCAATTCCCATGACGTCGCGTCAATTGTTTATTCTCCAAATTTTGATCGATACAGCGAATTTATGAGTCACTTAATTGAGGTGGCCAAAGAAACACCTAGCACAACTGACATGCTTGCTCTTTCCGTCATAGCAGCGAGATTTCCAGGAAGATACGCTGCATTGCCAACGATGTTTTCGCATGATTCGTCAACCAATCCCATCTTTGGGGATCGTGGGTCTTGGGAAGTGTTTCGCGGTGTATTTGACGGTCTAACTTTAGGCTATTGGTTCACTGGACGTGACCCCAAGAATGCATGGGGCGTGAGGAAGCGCTATCTATGTCCACTTAACAGCCCCCTTGATTACTCGTCATTTAGGTTTTCTGTTGATAATTTGGGACAGATAAGAATGAATGACGAAATCCCAGTCTTTAATCTGCATGTGCATTCAAAGAATCTTGGGTACTTTAAGTTCCCGAATATAACTTTTCTCCAAAAAGAAGTGAACCTCGTGAACTCGCGCAAAAGCGCGATTGCATTTTCTATGTCGGGTCTTTTCGTTTCGATTCGCACTCATTACAAAGACTTGATTAGAGCGGCGATTTCTATTGAGAACTGGTCAAAACTATTTTTAGGATCAGATAAAAAGACTTGAGTCTTTGACAAGCTCGTAGCTCGGGTATTTTCGGTGACGAGCGCCCGCTCCTCTAAGGGCATAAATCCCATGACCCTCAAAGTCAAAGTCAAGTTGGTTCACTGAGGTGTCTGGATTGGCCGACATGTAATCATGAACTGCAAGCGTAAAGGCTTCTGGCCCTGTCAGTTTGAGAATGGCAGACTTTGGATTTTGAAAAACATTTTTCTCGTAATGCGGGAATCGTTTCACAATTGACTCGATTAGGTCGCTAAGTATTGGATGCTCACGAGCAAAACCAAAGGCCCATTGAACAAAAAGATGTCTTGGTCTGAGCAAGCGCTCCTGAAGGCTTGCAGACACATCGAAATCATGCATGTTCCCTTCGAAAGTAATCAGTTCAGAAGCGGTTGAGTCATGAAGTCTTGTAATTGCGCAGTCCATACCTTTGCTAATGTCGAAGTAGTACCCACCATTTGTATGGACGAAGCAATAGCGAAAAATGTCCGCCTTCAGAGGCCCAAATTTTGCTCGATGATAGATTTCGTTTATCGGATGTCTGCCCCAATTAGAATCCATAAAAGAGTCTCTGTCCAAGGCATCCAAAATCGTAAATGACAAATCACTGTTGCGATTTCGGAATTTTTGCATTGATGCTAAGTGTCTTTTTCCAAAATTATTTTCTTCCCAAGTCTGAATTACCATTGGCGCTATTCGCTGATTTCTGGAATTTATGCCAACTTGATTTTTTAGGGGCGCAAAAGGATAGTCAATAAATAGGCTAGCCAGCCGATTTATCCTTCTCCGAGACTGAGGTCCTAGCAAGCTTCGAATTCACCTTCTTTTTAGGTCTTTAGCAATCATGGCAGGATTCGACGTTATAGGATTTTCTAATGACTTATGTAATTGCACTTCCATGCTTAGACATAAAGGATAAAGCCTGTATCGATGAGTGCCCAGTGGATTGCATTTATGAGGGCGACAGAATGCTCTACATCCATCCTGACGAGTGCGTGGACTGTGGAGCCTGCGAGCCCGTTTGTCCAGTTGAGGCCATTTACTACGAAGACGATCTTCCGGACCAGTATTCCTCTTATTATGCGGTAAACGTCGAGTTCTTTTCTGAAATAGGTTCCCCTGGTGGTGCCTCAAAAGTAGGCCCATTGCCCTTCGATCACCCTCAGATAGCGCAATTAGCCAAGGGCGGTGATTGAAAAAAAGCCCAATTCCGAGTAAATTAGGGGCTTCAGACTTAGGAACTACCTCATGCCAGTACCAAAGAGACGCAAATCAAGAGCCAACATTCACGCGCGCCGCTCGCAGTGGAAGGCAGAGCCAGTAAGCCTCAACAAGAGCACTGAGGCTGGTAGGACCGTCTACTCCCTTGCTCACAGAGCCAAGGTTGTAACTGACTCCGCCGGAACAGAGCTTTTCATGGAGTACAAGGGCCGCAAAGTAGCGGACGCCTAAGCAAATCATGTACGAAGAGCTGCTCGCGCGGCTTGATTGCAAAATCCAAACTAGCCTTCTAGAACTTGCTCTAACCCACTCTTCTTTCTCTTACGAAAACGGCGGACAATCTAACGAACGACTTGAGTTTTTAGGAGATTCAATTCTGGGGTTTTTGGTCGCTCAAGAAGTTTTCGAGAGAAACGCTGAGCTTGACGAAGGCGATCTCACCAGACTCAAGAATTCCCTTGTGTCAGCGGATTCCCTTGCTACAGCAGCCGGTCGGATAAATCTTGGCAAGTACCTTCGGTTAGGCAAAGGCGAGGAGGGATCTGGGGGTCGGACTCGCCTCAACATACTTGCTGATGCCATGGAAGCAGTTATTGCCGCCACATTTCTCTCATCCGGAATTGACGAGGCAAAGAAACTAGTCCAGGAGCAGATTCTCCCCATGCTTGGAGATCCTCTGGCGCTGCGAGAATTTGCAGATCCAAAGACGACCTTGAATGAAAGACTTCGCCAGAAAAACCTTCCGGAGGTCACGTACAAGGTCCATTCATCTGGACCTGAGCACGACAAGCAGTACTCGGCCTTGTGCTTCAGTGGAAATGACCTCCTGGGGGAGGGCCAAGGTAGGACCATCAGGTCAGCAGAATCCGCAGCAGCAGCAGCAGCGCTTAGAAATCTAACTCGCTAATGCCAGAACTACCTGAAGTCGAAACTGTTCGTCGCGGACTTGTAGCACATGTCGAAGGCTTCTCGATTCATAAGGTTGAAATCTTTGACAAAAGGTCTTTGAAAAGAAATCTAGGTAGCCCCAAGGCCTTTGCTCGAGAGGTGGAGGGTTTGCGGCTAAGCAGTTTTGAGCGTCGGGGCAAGTTTCTCTGGATTCCCCTAAGCGATTCGCGATGTCTGGTAACTCACCTTGGTATGAGTGGCCAAGTCCTAGTTAGAAATCAAAATTCACCTGAGGACAAGTGCGAAAGAATTCGCCTGGGGGTTAGTCGGGGTAAGAAAACCTTGGAAGTTCGATTTATTGACCAAAGGTTATTTGGAGCTATGTACCTGGATGACCTAGTCACCGGCTCCGACGGCCGGAAGATTCCAGTTTCGATAACGCACATAGCACCTGATCCCCTGGAATCTACCTTCGATCTAGGTGAAGTTGTCACGACTGTTTCCCGGCGCTCGGCTGGCATAAAGAGTTTGTTACTGAATCAAGAAATATTGAGCGGGATAGGTAACATCTATGCCGATGAGACTCTATGGCTAACTAGAACTCACTACCTAACCCCAGGCTCTGAGATCAGCAAAAAGAAGCTTCGCGTAATTATAGAAACATCCAAGACAGTCCTGCTGGAAGCCGTTGAGCAAGGTGGAACATCCTTTGACGAACAATACAAAAACGTCAATGGCGAGAGCGGCTACTTTTCTCAATCGCTGAATGCCTATGGCCAAACTGGTCTGCCATGCCCGCGCTGCCAGACACGAATTCGCCGAGAAGCTTGGTCAAATAGGGGAAGCCACTTCTGTCCGAGATGCCAAAGGCCCAAACGCTGAGTGCTAACCTGCCTTTAATAAGGAGCGAAGTATGAAAAAAGTCGTTGCTGTTGGCATGTTTGATAGCGTCCACTTCGCCCGTTGGCTTGAGCAATTTCAGGATCAAGAAATTTCTTTCATCCTGTTCCCATCCTCCCCGCATAGAAGAATCCACCCAAAGCTCTCAATGCTTCTCAATAGCAGGGGCCGAGCCCATTACTCACTCGTTCCTCTGAGTAGATACTTTGGTCTACCGCTATGGATTCTAGACAAGCTCCTCGACAATTCATCAAGGGGATTCCTTCTGAGAAGGGTCATATCAAATGCCAAGCCGGATTTTGTCCACGCTTTAGAGCTACAGAATGCTGGCTACCTGGTTCTCAAGTCCTTAGGCAGGTCCAAGCCAGAGAAACTCAAAATCATCATCACCAACTATGGAAGCGATATCTTTTGGTTTAGGAGATTTCCTAAACACTTACGAAAATTGAATGCGCTCCTGGCTATTGCTGACATTTATTCGGCTGAGTGCGAGCGCGACGTCTCACTAGCTAAAGAACTCGGTTTCGTTGGCACGACAATGCCAGTTAGGCCTAATGCCGGGGGCCTCAGTGAAGGACTTCTTAGTGCTGCTCTTACTGAAGTTGCAGAACGCAAAACAATTGCCATAAAGGGCTATCACGGCTGGGTTGGTCGGGCTCATGTTGCCGTTGAGGCAATTTCTAAAATTGCTAGTCAGCTTCGAGAGTATCGAGTGGTCTTCTATTCCGGCAATCTCTCAACAATTCGATTGGCCAAAAAACTTGCCAAACGGACTGGTCTGGACATTGAAATAAACAAAAAGGGAGCACTGTCGCATGAGCAGATGCTGAATTTATTTGGCCGCTGTGCCGTCTACGTGGGACTGTCGGAAAGTGATGGTATTAGCACTTCACTACTAGAAGCCATGGCCATGGGTGCTGTTCCAGTGCAGACTTCGACGGCCTGCTGCGATGAGTGGTTTTCCGAAGAAACTGGGGTTGCGATCAAGAACATAGAAGCTGGGGAAGTTTCGAAGGGGATTCTCAGAGCGCTAGAGCTTTCAAAACTTGGCCTAGCTGCAAAGAAGAATCGTCAGACCATCAGAAACAAAGCCAGCGAGAGCTTTGTGAAAGAAGCTGCTCTTTTGTATTACCGATAGGTCTTTATCTTTGGCCACATGGACACTAAGGCCGCGACCAGTACGGATCCATAGGTCCAAATCAAGCCAAGCTCATTGGCTGGCAGAACCTTGTCCCCTGTCCAGTCCTGAGAAAAGACAAACATGCAGATAGCTAGGAAAATCGGAAACAAATACCTTGCTTTTCCAAGACCTCTGGCCTCTAGCGAACCGAGCAAAATGGCAGAAAATGCAAGGGCTAGTCCAATAGGGAAACTGACCAAATAACTCTGATGAAAGGCTGTCCCAGTAACGGCAATTCCAAAGGCCAGAATAAATGCCAACAGTGCCTGCAAAGACCCTCCTAGACCCATGACCTAAGTATCCCAGCTGTCCCAAGTAGCGCCTGTTGGCGGGGATTTTCGGGGTCTTGGGCTTAGGCTTTGGGGCAGGAAAAGAGGTGATGGGCTTTGCATCTAAAGAGCATCACCCTTAGGGGATTCAAGTCCTTCGCCCAGCCCACCAGCCTTCAGTTTGAGCCCGGAATCACCTGTGTTGTTGGCCCTAATGGCTCTGGTAAATCAAACGTTGTAGATGCCCTCGCCTGGGTTATGGGAGAGCAGGGACCCAAGACCCTTCGCGGCGGGAAGATGGAAGACGTCATCTTCGCTGGAAGCGCCAACAAGGCACCTCTCGGCAGAGCAGAGGTTGAGCTAACTATCGATAACACCGACGGCCAGCTGCCGATCGAATACTCAGAAGTCACCATCTCCCGCGTGCTTTTCCGAAATGGTGCCAGCGAATATGCCATTAATGGTGAAACCTGCAGGCTGCTTGACATCCAGGAACTACTAAGTGACTCGGGCCTGGGCCGAGAAATGCATGTCATCGTTGGCCAGGGGCAGCTGGATACGGTTCTTCGGGCAACCCCCGCCGAAAGAAGAGCATTCATCGAAGAAGCAGCGGGAATCCTAAAGTTCCGTCGACGCAAAGAAAAAACCGAGCGCAAGCTCGATGCGATGCAGGTGAATCTGACAAGGCTGCAAGATCTGGTGGCTGAAGTAAGAAGAAACCTTAAACCCTTAGGTCGTCAAGCAGAAGTGGCCAAGCAGGCTAAAGACATCGCAGCTACAGCCAGAGCACTTAAGGGCAAACTACTCGCAACTCAACTTCGCAACCTCAAGGCTCAGCTTGATTCAGTCAGCCGTGACGAAGGCGAGCGCAAAGCGCAAACCTCATATGCTCAGCAGCAATTAGAAAGTGCTCGAACTGGCATTAGAGACATTGAACAGTCATTTGACTCTGGGGAGCTAGACACTGCTCGCAGCAATGTTTATGCAATCGAGGCGCTGGAAACCAGGATAAGAAATCTTTCTAACCTTGCCTCACAGAAAAAGTCACTTCTGCTAGGTGATTCCGCGTCGGCTTCAGTAAATGAAACGCAGGAACTCAGATTGCAACTTTCAGTTCTTGCTCAAGAGTTAGGTCAAATCGACTCCGAAATTTCTTCTGTTAACAGTGAACTGCGTCAAGCCGAAGCTCACAGAGAAGCAAAAGCTCAAGAGCTTGCCCAGCGGGAAAGCGAACTCGAGAACGCACGGGATAGAGCTGAGGCAAGAAGAACAGAAAAGAGCCAGCTTCAAGCGCAGCTGGACAACTTAGTTTCTCGATTAGCTGAGAATCAAACTTCTGAAAACACCACTCGTGCGAGCATCAGCGATGTCAGGGTAAAGATTTCATCTTTGGAACAAGAGCGCATGCAGCTTGATCCAACCGGAACCGCAGTCTCAG
>Ga0315902_10006228_pt1 | contig 16598 bp, 17 predicted proteins | sample LakEriMetagenome_9_FD_203523 | JGI IMG/M metagenome (GOLD analysis project Ga0315902, IMG submission 203523) | Freshwater fungal communities from buoy surface, Lake Erie, Ohio, United States - Buoy 12 MA117 | ecosystem: Environmental > Aquatic > Freshwater > Lake > Lake biofilm | place: USA...
ATAACATCGGTAGTCGGTAACACTAGATGGCGTACAGCATGAACGTGCGCAGGTTGTCGCCAAGCCCACAAACCAACGAGTAATGCTGTCACAAATCCAGTTACTAATCCGCGTATCATACACCCTCTATCTTGTTCTCTACCGCACTGATTATAGCACGCCGCACGAACGCAGCGTGCTATAATTCTTTTAAAGGAGAATACATCATGCCAGAGCTTCATGCTGCAATCGCCACCCCACTTGATGCGTCAGGTCGCCTAAACAAATCTGCATTCGTGCAGCTCATTACGCATCTTGCCACGCAAGAGCTTGACGGCATCGTTCCGTGCGGAACGACTGGCGAAGGTCCATCGTTCAGTGTGGCGGAACGACTCGATATTATCAACACTGCAATTACCGCACGCGGCACCCTATCAGTTATTGCAGGCACAGGATGCCAATCACTCCACGAAACAATTACACTCACGAACGCTGCCATCGAGGCTGGTGCCGATGCCGCTCTCGTACTGCCACCATTCTTCTTTAAGCAATCGGGCGAGGCCGGCGTGCTTGCATGGTATCGGGCCGTTTGCGACCAATTACCGGCCAACGGCAAACTTGTGCTCTACCATATTCCGCCGATGACCGGTGTTGCAATTACTACCACGATTATTGATGGATTGTTGGCTAGCTACCCACAGAACATTCTCGGTATCAAAGACAGTGCGGTTGATGCGTCGCACACCAAAATGCTTTGCGACCGTTACCCACAACTCAAGATTTACACCGGCAATGCACCGCTGCTTGGCCAAGCAATTAACGATGGTGCTGCGGGGTCAATTCTGGCGATTGCAAACATCGTACCTCAGGCATTACGGCGCCTTACCGATAATCCACATGACAGTGAGGTCCAACAACAGGTAGCACAGGTCGATGCATACGTCCGTAAAGTCGGTGCCGTCTCTACCATAAAGGCCATTCTCAACCATACCGGTATCACAGCAATGGGCAATCCATTGTTGCCACAACTAGCCCATCCAGATGCCACACGTGCACATGCAGAATTCAAAGCAATCGGGCAGTACACTAGCTAATCATGATAGCGATTTACTTTGGTCCAGATGAATATATGCGGAGCGAGGCCATCAAGCAGCTATTAGGCTCAATCCCTGATGCCGCACGATCGCTGAATGTCGTTCGACTTGACGGCAAGCGTTTTAAGCTTGAGGCGTTAATGAACGCCTGCGAGGCGTTCCCGTTTTTGCATGACCGTCGACTGGTAATCGTTGATGATTTGCTCAAACATCAAAAAGCCGGCAAAGAACGTGACGAACTCAAGACCTATCTCGACAAGCTACCAGCGTGGGCCGATGTGTTATTCAACGAAAACGAAGAGTTTGACAAGCGCAATGCCATCTTCAATCACATCAGTAAAATTGGCCAAGTGCAAGAGTTTTTGCACCCCAAAGAGACAGAATTAATTCGTTGGATCGGCGAACAGGCTCGAGCTCGTCAAGTCGTGATCGACAATGCTGCTACCGCACGGCTGATTGGCCTAGTAGGCAACAACGGACGCACTCTCATCAACGAACTCGACAAATTGGCAAATTACGTGCGACCCGGCGGTAGTATTAATGATTCAGTAGTACAGTTGATGGTAGCAGACGATACAGAGCAAAATCTCTTTACGTTCATCGACGAAATGGCAGCACGCCGCAAAGGAGCCGCTCTCGCCAAATTACGCAAGTTGATTACCGACGGCCAGGCACCGCAATACATCATCTTTATGATTGCTCGCCAAATCCGCATCTTGCTCCAAGTGCGCGAACTTGATTTACAACGGATTCGGCCCAACGATATTGCCACCAAAGTCGGGCTACGCCCAGGATTCCTCACCGACAAAGCGATTCAACAAGCCCGCGGTTTCCGTGCCGATGAACTTGAGCGCCTGCACGAACGACTGCTAACACTCGATCACAAGAGCAAAACAGGTGGTGTCGATGTGTTAGCAGGGCTTGATTTATTGGTGATGGAAGCATAAAAAACTAAAAGCTCGTGGAGCATATGCTCCACGAGCTCTAGTTACAACACATCGCCAGATTACTTGGTGGCAGCGTTGACCTTCTTCATCAAGCGTGACTTACGGCGTGCAGCGTTGTTCTTGTGAATAACGCCCTTGGTGGCAGCCTTGTCGAGGGTGCTGATAGCAGCAGTAATGGCATCTGCATCAGCGGTACCGCTGGCAACGGTCTGCTCTGCTTTCTTAAGCATGGTCTTGACGCGTGAGTTGTAGGAGGTGTTGCGCTCGCGGCGCTTTTCCGTAATTCGGATGCGCTTGAGGGCTGATTTCGTGTTCGCCAAGGTGACGGTTCTCCCGTATAATTCAACTACATGGGCTCATCAGAGTCTCTGACATCTGATTATACCAAAAGATACTAGGCTCTGCAACAGAAGCGATTCAGATGTTTCGTTCACGCACCATCCTCAACACATTGACTGTTGCAATCGGCTATCTGTTGAGTCGACTCCTCGGTGTAATCCGCGATATATTTATCACAGCCCAGTTTGGCACCAGCAACGTCGTTGACGCCTACCGCGCCGCATTTGCCGTGCCTGACCTGATTTATCTCGTCGTGGCGGGTGGGGCACTCGGAACAGCGCTCATCCCCATTTATCAACAACAAAAACAACAACATCCTCATGCAGGCTGGCAACTCATTAATGCGGTCCTCAACCTCACTCTCCCGATTCTGGTACTCATTTCAATTGCCGCCTGGATTTGGGCCGAACCATTATTACTTCTGACCACAGCGCGTGGATTTAACCGTGAGACGCAACTCTTGAGTGTCGATTTAATGCGTCTGTTATTGTTGCAACCAATCCTGCTCGGGCTCGGCGGAATTCTCAAAGCCACGCTCGAGGCCCACGATAACTTTCGTATTCCAACGCTCGGATCAAATCTCTACAATATCGGGATTATCATCGGTGTAGCACTGCTCGCGCCAATTTGGGGCATTTATGGCGTCGTGTACGGCGTCATCATTGGCGCAGCAGTATTTTTGCTCATTCAAATACCAAGTATCTGGCGCCTTGGCTGGCGCTGGGAACGCGCAGGGATCGGTACCAATGGTATCGGCGATGTATGGCGATTACTCCTCCCACGGATATTCGGGCAGTCAGTATGGCAGATCAACCTCGCAGTGATGATTAGCATTACGTCAACTTTTGGGATTGGGGCAGTCGCAGCGACAGGGTTTGGTATGCAGATCATGCTCTTACCGCATGGTCTGATTGGACTGAGCATCGGCACTGTAATTTTCCCTTTGCTGGCGCGTTTGGCAGTCGAGCACCACTTTGACCGTTTTGCCCGGCATGCTAATACTGCGCTCCAGAGCGTATTGGCGGTAACATTACCAGCCTCAGTCGCCCTTTTTTTAGGAGCAGAAAGCGTCGTAGGCGTACTCTATCAGCGTGGATCATTCGACAGCACATCGGCACTGTTGACGGCACAGGCCGTACGTGGATACGCACTGGGCATTGCTGGATTTAGCTTGGCCGAAATCGCAGTACGCATCTGGTACTCTCTCCAGAACACGCGCCTGCCCGTCATCGTAGGCATGATTACGGTTGCACTCAATCTCACACTTGGCTGGTTGTTAACACAAGATGGCACAATCAGTGACAAGATTTTACGCATTACCATGGTTTTTAGCGTCACAAATACGCTAGAGGCGTTAATTCTGATTATGCTCCTCAAACGCAAGATATCTGACATTACTCTCATCGCCAAACCAGTACAATGGTTGCTAAGTGTCGGTGGGATGGTGGTAATATGGCTAGGTAGTCGATTCGTCCTGCCCATATTACCTGCTCAAGGCGCGACAACTGTGGCCGACTGGCTGGTGTATGCCGCACATATTGGCACACTGGCAATCATCTTTGTCTGGGGCATTGCCTGGGGCAGTAACGGATTTGCGCTTATACGTGCCGCTCGTCAGCGGTCACCGGTCGAATAGCAAGGAGAACCGTCGTCATGAACCGTGTACTTGCACTCATTCTCGCAGGTGGTGAGCATCCTGCACTCAGCATCCTTACTGCCGAGCGTGCCGAGGCAGCAGTGCCGTTTGCCGGCAAATATCGCATCATCGACTTTACCTTGTCAAACTGCATTAACTCGGGCATCACCAATGTGGGCGTGCTGACCCAATACCGCCCTCGTTCACTTCAAGAGCATATCGGCGTCGGCAAACCGTGGGATCTCGACCGGCGCATCGGCGGCGTACATATTTTGCACCCATACATGGGCGCATCAATCGGCTGGCAAAAGGGCAATGCCGATGCACTACGCGCCAACATTGATTTTATTGCCGAACAACCCGAGGAGATTGTCCTTGTGTTGGCTGGTGACCATATTTATAAGATGGACTATCGGCCGATGATACAAGCGCATCTGGCGAGCAACGCAAATGTCACGGTGGCAGTACATGCCGTTGGCAGTCACGAAGTACATCGATTTGGCATTGTAACGGTCGATCACGACAGCACAGTATCACGCTTCGAGGAGAAGCCTAAGCGAAGCAGCTCAACGCTTGCATCAATGGGCATTTATGTGTTCAGCAAAGAGTACCTGCTCAGCGTGTTGCGTGCCACCACCGAGGAAAACATCGGTCGCGACTTGATGCCTAAATTCGTACGTGACACCAAGGTCCATGCGTATCACTTTCAAGGGTATTGGGCGGATGTCGGCACTGTGCAAGCCTACTATGAGGCTAGTATGGCGCTCCTCACTGAAACACCAGCCCTCGACATCAGCGACCCAAACTGGATCATACATACCAAAAGTGCCGAGATGCCCGCAGCTGAGGTCGGCACCACTGCAACTATCAGCAACAGTTTGATTTGTGACGGTAGTCGGATTAACGGGTTTGTCAGCGGGTCGATTATTGGGCCAGGCGTGAGCATCCCTGCTGGTACACAAATCATCGACAGCATCATATTCCCCGATGTAGTCATTGAGCCTGGATGCCGGATTGAGCGTTGTATTATTGATCGCGCAACGCACATCCATCAAAACAGCACACTCGGGCACAAGAACGCCACAACTCCTAATCAGGTTGCACCTACATTACTCAACACAGGGCTCACTCTGATTGGTGCACACAACGCTGTTCCAGCCAATACCACTATCGGCAGTAACGTCATCATCAAACCACGCGCAGATCTTACCGCTTGGGGCGGTCGTACCATCGCAGATGGATCATCAATCTAACAAACATCAGCCGGAGGGATTGCAAGCAATCCCTCCGGCCTGACACACAAACTAGCATGTACCTTACGTCAGCGCTCGAACCACGCGTTGACCAGCATCGGTCAACTGGGCCTCATCAAACAAACTAAAGGCAAACCGCACCGCCTGATACGACAACGGCAACTGACTAAACAATGTCCCGGGCAGTGCGTCAACCTGCTCCGCACGAATCTTTTTTAGTGCATCAGCAGCAACAACACCATCAGGCAGTCGCATCCACAAAAAGTAACCACCGGTCGGCAGTTGCCAATGATAGCCATGGTGTTGCAATGGCAATAAGGCGTTGTGGAGCGCATCACGACGCTGGGCATAAGCAGTACGGTACCCTGAAACAATTGACGCATAGTCGCCGCTTTCAAGCAACTCGGCAACCATCAATCCTGGATAGTGGGCCATACCACCACCACTATCGAGCAAACCACAGCCCGACAACCGATCAATGATAGGCGCACTAGCAGTGATATAGCCGATGCGCAAGCCCGGAGCCAGCGACTTGGCGAACGAGCCGAGCCGGATTACCTGCCCCCGGGCTATGGTCTGCCAGAGCGGAGGCAACGGTGGGGCCGTGTACCATAACTCACGATAGACGTCGTCCTCCACTACCATCAAATCGTTCGATTCGACAAGTTGTTTGAGGTCTGCTCGGCGTTGCGCCGAAAGCGTAACGCCCGTTGGATTTTGGCAGGTAGGAATCATATATATAAACGCGATACGCTGATTCTGGACACGGCACAGTGATACCTGTGCCGCTAACTCATCAATCAACATGCCCTCTTCGTCACACGGAATCGGTCGGATTTGAATTGGCATATCACGCAAAATACGCAAGGCCAAATGATAGGTCGGGTTTTCGACAAATACAACATCACCTGGTTGCGCGTACATCGCACCAACCAAGGCTAGACCATGCGAATTACCCGCACTAATCATCAGCTCATTGTCGTGGGGAGCGGCACCCTCGTGCGTGGCTAACCAATGTTGCACTGCGTCGCGAAGAGGCTTTACACCTCTATCGATACCGTAGGTCAACATTGCACCCGCGTATTTGCTCAAGGCGCGATCAGATGCGCGACGAACTAGTTCCACAGGGAGCAGTTTCATGTCGGGATGGCCCCACGCCAAGTCAAGCACTCCAGGGGATAACTGCAGCTGTAAAATATTGGGCAAATCAATCATGTCGTACTCACCCGTTTCATCTAGGTGTTGCGATTAAATCAAATAATGGAATATCAACATCAAAAGTCTCACCGGGTAGATGAAAGAACGTGTAGTAGCCGGACATGGTTCCACGTGAAGATTTAAGCACACAAAAACTGCGATACTCATGGACATCGCCGACACGCAAATACGGCTGCTGACCGACAACACCATCTCCGGATACCGTATATTGTTCACCGATGGCATCACTAATCACCCAGTGACGACGAACCAGTTGCGCTCCGGCGCGACTACAGTTTTCGATGCGGACCATATAGGCAAAGACAAAACGACCCACGTCTTCGTCGGATTCCTCGACGAGATACTCTGGGATAACCGATATACGAAACCCGCGGGTTTCTTTGTAGAAAAACGGCCGTTTTTCCATACATTCCCTAGCTAGTAGCGCGCCGCAACATCATAACACGCTCGATTGCAACAATCAAAACAAGCAGTGCAATGACTTGTGCCAACACAATTCCACCTGACAACACCACGACTTGCTCGCGAAATGCAGCAACTAAGAGCACGTTGACAGCTATCACTGCAACAAGATGCCACCACCCGCCCTGAATACGCTGGCGGTCAACCCACCAGCACCAGCCAAACCCAATCAGGTATACCGCACTCTCATAAAGTTGCACGGGATGACGCAACGTACCAAGCATCTCGACGGCTAGCGGTCCATCCCAACTACGCCCAGCATCAGCTCCGGACCAAAAGCTCCCAAACGCACTCAAAGCGAACGCCAATAACGTGGGCATGGCCAAAATAGACAGCCACTCGCGCCAATCAGTACTTAGCTTGCGAGCACTCCACCATAACGCTAACCAACCACCAATCACTGCGCCAGGCCAAGCAAAATCCAGAATGCGCAATGATGAGAGTTGCTCCCACATCATTGACACCGGAGTATCCGCGGCAATCACCGCCCAGATTCGCGCGCCCATCCATGTTGCTACGATTGTAACCATGAACACCCAATCGGGGAGTTGTACACCACGCGCAATCAGACGGCGTTCTCCCCACCACCACCAAACTACGAGTGCGGCCATAGTTAACAATCCTGCAGTACTCATGCGTAATGGACCCAACGAGACCAACGGCATCATGCCTTTACCTCATTATTTATTCAGCAAGTACTTTAGCCATCGCGCGCACTAGCTCGGGTGTTACCGGCCCACGATAGAGCAATCGCACCACACCACGCTTATCCACAAATGCCGTTGTCGGTAAATCATCAGCACGCAGTGTAATGCCCATGTGGCGTTGCGGATCCTGCCATATCTCAAAATTAACCGGTGACGCTGCAAGATACGCGGTAATCGTATCCGTCGATTCACCTTGATTCACCGCAATTAAACGGATACCTTGGGCCTGTAACTCAGGATAGAGCTGATCGAGAATTGGCATTTCGGCAATACACGGTGGACACCAACTAGCCCACAAAGTATACACTGCCGGTTGTCCAATAATGCCATCCGTACCAACTGGACCTGCTTGCATATCGACAAACTGTACCGATGGAATTTGCTCGCCATTAGTCATTATTGGCACATCAACCGTGGCATGACGTGTCAAGACAATCCAGATCAATCCAACAACAAAAAGTACGAACACTCGGGGATGTAACGAAATATTCATGGATACATCACCACCTGTTGATTATGAATACACGCATATTGTTCATCGAATCGTCGCGAGATAACTCGTCCAGGAATCGTATCTTCGAATGCCGGCATGAACAAGTACTCCTGATTCCACACAAAACATGGTACTGTTGTGGCAATTGCCCGATCTGTCGGCACGAGGAGGCAAGGGTGGAGATGGGCACAGATGGTAAACGTACTCATGAGACGCGGTTCATGCAAAAACGTCACGCCACCCTCCTCATAGCCAGGATTCACACATTGTAGGCAAAGTTGGCTCGGTGGATCTCCCATGGCACGTTCGTGGTTCCCACGGATTAGTGTCATCTCAATGTGTGCATGTGAGGCACGCCACGTATCAAACACTTGCACGATATCGGGGTGGTAAGCATTACGCATATGAAACACATCCCCCAAAAACAACAAACGTGTCGCCTGTGTCTGTACGAGGGCATCGCTCACTCGATGGAGCGCATTTTGCACATCTTCGACGAATTTAGGCGCACGCGACACAATCCGTCCCAGATGCAGATCCGCCACAACCAGTACATGCCGAATCGGCCAATACAACGCACGACTTGGCAATAACTCGAACTCTAGTTGTGAGGTTGGACGAATTATCATTGTGTAACTACCTGCATCACCGTGTGATAATGAATATCCACTGTATCCAAAATATTGATGCCATATCCACCAGCCATCGTCACAACAAGTGGCACACCATCGTCATGAGCACGCTGGATGACCATCCGATCGCGTTCCAACAAACCAGGTTTCGTTAATGCCAACCGCCCAAGTCCATCGCCTTCGTATGGATCTGCTCCTGCCAAATAATAGACCAAATCAGGTCGTGAAGCAGCCCAAACATACTCAAGTGCAGTATGGAGGGTTAACAAATACTCATCATCACGCGTACCATCCGCAAATTCGATATCGCAGTCACTCGCAATTTTGCGGAATGGATAGTTCTTCGCAGCATGCATTGAAAATGTATAGCACCACTCATGCTGTTGCATGATATCCGCAGTGCCATTCCCTTGATGCACATCAAGGTCAATCACCAACACCCGACGTATGATACGCTCATCGTGCATAGCTAATGCAGCCACCGCACAATCATTAAAGACACAATATCCTTCACCATGATCGATGCATGCATGATGTGTGCCGCCAGCAAGTGTGACTGCACGACCATCACGCAATGCCGCACGCGTAGCCATGTATGTGGCGCCAGTTGCACGTAACGAGCGCTCTACCATGGCCTCAGACCATGGGAAACCAATCCGCCGCATCTCAGTCGCACTTAATTCCCCCCGCAACACTCGATCGACATATTGAGCATCATGTGCACGCAGTAAATCACTACGCGAAATAGCATCAGGCTCAACAAGTTGGTGCCCTGCAAGCCACGGCGAATCAGCTACACGCTCACGGAGCAGACAATACTTTTGCGATGGAAATCGATGACCTTGCGGGAGTGGTAAAGTAAAACGGTCAGTGTAAAAAACCTGCATCTTCTTTCCTCAGCCTGATTATACCACCCATGACATGCAGTGCATGTGCTCGGTCATATGTTCATTTTACATTTGTGTTATGACAAGAAAAATATGCGCTATAATCACATCACACTCAGGCCGAATAATATTAAGGACACTCCATGAGTAACTCCTACACCAAAACCACGCGCAACAGCTGGGGTTCACGCATTGCCAATTCGTTCATGGGAGTTTTATTTGGGTTCCTCCTCATCCCACTGTCAATCTGGGGACTCTGGTGGAACGAAGGGCAACCAGACTTATCGGTCCTCGCAGAAAAGTCGATTGCCGTCGACGCAAGTCAAATCAACCCTGACACCGAAGGGCAATTCGTCGCCGTCACCGGAAAACTCGATAGTGATGCCACACTTGCCGATGACCCATGGATGCAAGCAGGTAAGTATATCTCGCTGTATCGACGTGTCGAAATGTACGCCTGGGAAGAAAGCACCAGCACCACCGAAACCGAAGACACCATTGGCGGTGGATCAACTACATCAACAACGTATTCCTACAACAAAACCTGGACAGAGACACCAGGAAACTCCGCAAACTTTGAGTACCCTGCTGGTCACGAGAACCCCACTAAACCAATTGACAGTCAAGGCAAATCTGTCGAGAGCGCCACGATTGGGGTCTACCAAATTGCCGCCCAGCAAATTACACTCCCAGGTGGCGAACGCATATCACCGCAACCTGGCACGCTCCCCGATGGATACATACTCCAAGGCGAGTACATCTATAACCGTGCCGAAGCAGCCAGCAATCCCCAAGTTGGCGATATTCGCATCTCAATCGATGCCCTCAAGAGTGGTGTCACTGTAACTGCCCTTGGCCAACAACAAGGCCAACAAATCGTACGCTATGAAGTTGACAAACAAGAGTTCTACCGCGTATTTAGTGGCTCGCGCGAAGACGCACTTGCAACCTTGCATACTGAATATTTAATCCGCATTTGGCTCATTCGCATCTTTGGCATGCTTGGTATTTTTATTGGATTACAACTCATTGTCGGTCCGATTGGCCGCATCCTCGGCGTCATTGGCATTCTTGGCAAGGCAGTTGACGGAATTTTCGGTATTGTTAATGCCATTCTGGCATTGGCAATCGGATTCGCCGTTATTATCATCAGTCAAATTTTCCACAATATTTGGTTGTTGCTCATCATCATCGCATTGATTGTCGCAGGAGTCGTCTACTATTTGCGCAATCGCAGCAACAAAATAGCAACAAATCCAAGCACTTCAAGTGACACACCAACAGATAATACGCCACCTGCAATGACCTAGCATACTAAAAAATCCCCCATTCACAATAGTGAATGGGGGATTTTTTATGGTTCATCATCAACAATTTTTCCTTGTTCACGTTTGATTCGTTGGTGAATTCCCTGTAAAGCGATAAACGCCGGACGCGGACTCCAATCCGGATTCAAAATGCCAAACGCTGCTTGTTCATGGAGCGGATTACCCTCTTCGTTCCAAAGAATTGCAAAATTCATGTTCCACAAGAACATCACACCAATCCATGATCGACCTGTTTCGTCGCGATACTTTTCATACACCAGTTGTGCGGCATCACCAATAAACTTGGCTTGATCCTCCATGGACACCACATTACCGTATTCATACCCTGGCGTATTGTTTTGGGTGGCCCAACCATACTCAGTCAACCAAATTTGCTTCTCGGCAAGCCCATTTTCCACCATCAATTCACGAATCGTTTCAACGTGACGAAAGTAGTGCGTCGGATGATCATTCCAGCCTACCGGATTGCCTGGCTTGTCAGGCCACATCGTATCGGGGGGATTCGCAGCTGCACCTGGATGCACACCCTGTGCATCAAAAAAATCCTTGACAATTCCACCTTTATAGTCATAAAGCATATTGAGGAAACGTTCATCATCCATTGCCAGATTGACATCATTCACGCCTGTCGATGATGGCGCAGCCGCTACCACATAGGTGTAGGGGCGTATTTCTTTGATGCGCCGATAGCCCTCCATGAGGATTTCAGCGTAATGGGCGACAGCCTCTTCATCAATCTTGCCACCATTTTCAATAGCCAAATTTGGCTCGTTCCAGATTTCCACTGCAGTTACCAAACCACCATATCGTTTAATCATATCGGCAACAAAATTACCAAACGGTTTAGGATCAACAGGAATGCCATGCGTCTCATCATAAAATGACGGTGATTGCACGATACTAATTAGCAGCTTAATATTCGTGCCAGACGTATCAGCGATAATCCTATCGACCTCATCCCAGTAATAGACACCTGGCGAGGCCTCAATATCTTTCCAGTGGATTTGTTGGCGTACCCATTCAAACCCGGCGATTTCGGTGAGGGTCAGCACGCGTGGACGGTCAGTATAAAACAAATGACTTACCACACCAAACTCGACTTCATCGATACGTGGGAAGCTACCTAATCCTGCGAGCTCTGAGGTAATTTGTTCGGACGTATTCGCATCGACAATAAAACCACTTTCGAGTGTGGGCACTGGTGGTGAAGTAGGCACTGGTGGTGCAGTTACCGGCAATCCCCCGGCTGAGCATCCAACCAAAAACACCAATATTATGCTAAAAACGCTTATACGCTTCATACGCTACGAAATCTCGTCATCTATCACTTATTCAGGCGTACAACGGCCAACTCAATGCTCCCTTGTGCAGGGATTGAGACAACCAGCATCGGTTGGTTATTTTTTGCAAACAACCAACTGCCCGACAATTGCAATTGCAGATTCGTTATGCCATGACCGCCAGAATTATGTAAACGAAATATACCACGTTCCTCGTCATTCACAAAATGCACCTCAATGCCATCGACAATTTGCTGGCGTAACGCAATCTCACGCAGTGGCGCTACCCACACATCACCAGCATCAGCAGTGGCATCTACCACACGTTTCCACGCAACAATTTGCTCAGGGGTATACACCTCTTCGGTATGTGCCCAGAAATCAATCATGCCATCCTTTTGCCGGATGCGCTCAAGCACCGCCAATGCCTGATTATGAGATTGCACAGTCAAATAAAAATCAGGACAGACCATGATAGACTCGTGGCCCGGCAACGCACGACAACGCGCCTCAGCAGCCGATACGATGTGGTACTGCGGGAGTCTGGGGTTCCACGATGTACGCGTCAACGAGGTAATACCCGCAGACTCTAACTCATCCCAAGCGTCAAAGCGCATACCCGCACTACTACTCCAAGGAAATGCAAGAGACGTTGCAGGAGCAACCTGTCGCATAGCAGCTATGGTGTTCCATGCATCTAAATCACTACGCCACTGCGCAGGAGTTGCCAGACCACCATAAAAATGACTGAAAGTGTGACTTTGTAGATCATGACCGGCTCGCACAACCGGATTTATTAAATCTCCAAAGTACCACTCTGGGTGCGTGCGGTAGTCACCGTATGGATCAACACTGAACCAGGGTTGTTGCAACCAAATGTCACTGCGCCAGCCATTTACTTGACTTGCCCAATCAAATGTCGGATTGCCCATGAATAATTGTTGTTCATGATTACCCCACAAAAAGTTATAGCCATTTACGTAGTACGTTGCCGGATAATGATGTGGCGCAAACAGTTCGAGCGTATTCGTGAGTCCAACGCGCATGCGCATGCCACGAATGAGCGGGTCTTGACCTGCATTCGGGTCATCGATGGACCGCGAATGCACTAATCCACCCATCGTCGTTTCCCAGTCATACGAAAATGATACGGCCGCATTGTACCCAGCCGGCCACGGCCGAATGGTCAACGGCGTCACGTTGACATGCACATCATCGAGTCGTCGAGCTACAACGGAGGAACGAAATTCGAGTAAATCAAGGTAGATGCGATCATCCGAGGCTGGCTCAATACGTATTTCAAGTTTTGTAGCCCCTGCAGGCGCAGTATCGTGGTCAATCACTGCACTCCAAGGACGGTGGTCTGACGCACCAGCCCACGACCGAACCGGTTGCCAATCACCGATGCGCTCAACACGTAAACCATCCACCCCCGTCCAAATCCAACGCGTTCGCATCGCCGTCATTGACGGGCTATCTGCTAACGCTACAAAACGCAAACAATAGGGTTGGCCAGCAGCAACCTGCTGTACTGGTAGACCTAGCCAGGTACCAATACCCAGCATATGTACCGATTTGCCAAGTCCATCTGCACTAAAATCTCCGACACGCACTCCGGGCGCACCAGCAACCCAATCTGCTGGAATCCCACTCTTGATACCATCAAATGCACTGTCTGTCAGCATCACAGGTTGGAAAGGCGTACGACACGTGTTCATGCGCTGAACACCCACAAACGTGAGTATCACCGCACTTACACACAATAGAATTAATGTAGGTAATAGATATCGCTTCATCATGATGATTAACGGAGCTGTAATGGTTGACGAGCGGAGACTAAATTTGACTGGAGCGTCAACTGCCATACCACAGGTTGATGGATAAATGCATTGCGCTGTTCATCGAACACAATCGATCCGTACAAAAACTGTTGCACGTAAATTGGGACACCACCTTGCATGATACGGTATTCAGGAGATGTGGGCCAGCCCAGAATACGATCGCCGTCTATTCGTGTGTAATACTCGGCAAATGCATCATGCACGACAAAACGCGACTGCGTGAAGGTGATAACCGTAGTCTCATCGATAATTTCGACGATTTCACCACTAAGTTCAGGTAAGTCAAGTGCCAATGGTTGGACATTGGCGTACCACGATGTGGCATCATATTGGACGCTCATATTGGCAAAATGTTGCGTGTAAACACCATTCTCGACGACATAGTCACCAAGCGGTTGACCTACTTTATCGGTGCCGTACGCTTTCCAAAAGCGCCAAATCGGCATAATAAATTGCACATCACTCTCTTGGCGATCGGCAATCGGCGGCAACAACTCTGATGCCTGTTGCATCACCGCAATCACCCCAGCGAGATTTTGGGCAAACTCAGGTTCATCACCGCTAATCAGCTCAGGGGTAATCGCTGGCAACTCAACGCCACGCGCCCAATCGTGCATTCCACCTGTAATTGCATATAAATCCCAAAACCGCGCATATTTGTAGTTAGCGGCCTTGGCATACACCTCAGCCATCTTAATTGCTTTTGGATCCTCGCATTGTGATGGAAAGACCAATCCGGCCGCTGAATGTAAAAAAATCACCCCAGATGCATCCAGCAAAAAATTACGAATCACGCGACTCTCGGGCTCGGAGTCAGCATAGTCACCACCTGTATTAGATCGCGTGCCATATGCACCAAATACAGACTGTGACCAATCGTTGGCTGGACAGGCATCGAGGTTTGTATTCATATTACGATTGAGGTCGACACCTCGTGCATTTTGTCGTATGTCAAGCACGTCACCATCTGGGTTGAGCAGTGGAATAATGATGAGTTCGACGCCGGCAGGGATATCCTCGGGGTGATTACGGAACCAATCGATTAATTGCATGCTCAACACTTGGGTGTTGCGTTCAGCGCCGCCATGCGTTGCTCCGACCACCACTAGTCTATGTGGCCCACTACCAAATCGATGTGCCACAATAGGGCGCCCCTCGTAACTTTGGCCAATCTCGACCACTTGTACTGACTGCGCTCGGGCGGCACTTGTTGCACCACTCAACAACAGAACACACAGTAATAAACCGAGACGAACCATTACGCGCATGACTACTCCTCGTCTAATTCCCTCTCTATTATACGCTGACCATCTATCTATTGATGGTCATATATCATTGAATTAACCTGATATTTTGATTTGACATTGCCTATTCAACATGCTATACTCGATTTCGTTGCACATGAGTTGGGGCGTATAGCTCAGCAGGTTAGAGCGCGATCCTGATAAGATCGAGGTCGGTGGTTCGAGTCCACCTACGCCCACCACTGCAACGTTTTATTATGTGGGGCAATAGCTCAGTTGGGAGAGCGCCTGCTTTGCACGCAGGAGGTCCGGGGTTCGAATCCCCGTTGCTCCACCACTCCTTTCTTCCATGTACCACACCAAACTCAACAAACACATCAAGTTCAACGATGCACGTTTCTACAAGGGAACGTTGTTTCAAAGCGAACACATGCTTGTCGGCATTGATTGTCTGACTGTCGGTCAGACGCAATCACCTCATATGCATCGTGGCCATGACAAGATGTATTATGTGCAATCCGGCACCGGCCAATTCACGGTGGCCGACGAGACATTCACTGCAACCGTCGGCGATGTTGTGTGGGCGCCAGCAGATACCATGCACAGCGTCACAAATACCGGCGATCAGCCACTTGTTATGCTCATCTCCATGGCACCGGAACCACGATAGCAATGACTATTTTCCACCTCTTCCAAAAACTCGATCGCACGATGCGCAATCGCCCAGATGCACATCGGTGGCGCGTAACCATGACTGAATTTGAGGTTGAGATCTTTCGTCGACCGGTGTTGACTAGCGAGGTCACGCTCGGAGCACTCGGCATTGGCAATGCACCCATGCCCGTTCCTATTTGTGTCTGCAAAGCGGTGACGATAGCGGATAAACCAGACCATGTCGAGGTTTTTGACGCCCAACTAAATCCAATTGCGTATACTGGCATACACGCCGCAGTGCCAGTCATACTCCAATTGGTTGAGATGTACACCATCATCGATGAACAGTAATCGCGCGTAATCCAGTTTTTGCATCATAAAAGCTGCTAAGTAATCATTATCTCCGCTACTCAAAACAGCCCGCAGATGATTTTGCTCATACCCCACATCCCATATCCATGCGTACACACTAATTGCCCAAAACAGTTGATTCGAACGTGTACGGCATACCTTTTTTGCACGCCAAAACGGTATATGTCATAGCTGAATGATATGCATCGGAGTGCACAATGCATCGATACACTGCTATAACACTGTTTAGCTG
>Ga0315902_10006235_pt1 | contig 16585 bp, 14 predicted proteins | sample LakEriMetagenome_9_FD_203523 | JGI IMG/M metagenome (GOLD analysis project Ga0315902, IMG submission 203523) | Freshwater fungal communities from buoy surface, Lake Erie, Ohio, United States - Buoy 12 MA117 | ecosystem: Environmental > Aquatic > Freshwater > Lake > Lake biofilm | place: USA...
GACAGCCCAGGCAGCTGTACTTCTTCGTCAGCAGCGTTTCGGCCTTCTGCTTCGCGAACGGCGACAGCGGCGGGGATGCTTGCGCTCCCATGGTGGTCGCGATCAGCAGCTGGACAACGGCCCACGCGGTGAGGCGGGTCATTGCCGTCCGGTTTCGCTCGTTCGCGCGCCGGTCCAAATCACCACTGATCCGCAGCCGTTACGCATCTCGAATTGAATCGGGATGCTGGACGTTCGGGCGTAGATCTCGACGGCGCGGACATCCTTCGGGTTGATGATGACGTCCATGTCCCCGTCTTCGATGTTCACGAACATGCCGTTGATGAACACCGCCGGGGCGCAGTCGCCCGTCATGCCGGTGCCGCGCAGCAGGACGCGGTCACGACCGAACTCGCCAGGCATAGTGACGATGCCGGGGGTCCCGCGGAAGATGTCGGCCATGTAGGTCGGCCCCTTCTTCGTGATCGCGGCTTCGTCGAGGAAATGACCGAAACCCAGTCGACGGCGTCGGTTGAATTCCTCGAGGGGGACGGTCATGCGATCGGCGCGCACGCGCATCGTGTCGACGCTGGCGACGAGGGGGGACAGGGTGATGTCCGAGACCACCTCGAGTTCCGGGCGCAGGTCGATCGGCACGCGCAGCGGTTGAAAACCGACGGCACGCACTTCGAGCATATAGCTGCCTTCGGGAAGCGTGTTCAGCGCGTACTGTCCGGCCGCGTTGCTGCTACCGTCACGCCCCGCGCCCCAGAGGACGAGGCGCGCGCCATTCACCGGGCGACCGGCGGCGCTGCGCACGAGACCGCGCACCCGCGCCGTCCCCTGCAATTGACTCGTACTGGTGGCGGCACGCTCCGTCGACGGACTGGTGCGCGTGGCCGTGCCGACGAAGAGGTCGCGGACGAGCAGGCCATTGGCCGGCACGGTGAGTTCAACGAAGCCGCTGCTGTCCATGGGGGTGAAGCCCCGCACCACCACCATCGCGTTGGGTGGGACGCCGCACACGGCGAACGTGCCATCCGCGGTGGCGGTCCCGAAGCTCACTTGCGGGCGGCGTTCGATCCCGCGGGGGACGACCACATTGCGCGAAAATTGCGCGCGAACCCGGGCCCCGGTCGCGCCGGCACCCGTGGCGGCGCTGCGCACGGTGCCAAAGAAGAGTCCGGCCCGCATGTCGGGCGTTTCCGGGCCGCAGCGTGCGGTGATGATGGTGCTGGCTGAGGGCACGCCAAGCGGGAGGCGCACGAGATCGGGGGTGCTGACCTCAAGGCGCAGTAGGGTGCTTTCCAATCCGAGGGAATCGAGGCGCGGATGGAGAAAGCCGGCCAGGTAGACCCCGGGCGTGACAGAATCCACCACGAACGTCCCGCGTTCATCGGTCCGCGTGGCCAGAATGCGTCCGGGTTGTGCCGCGTCGACCAACTGCACGGTGGCGTTGGCGAGTGGGCGATTTCGTGTACTGTCGATCACCTCACCGGTCACCTTGGTGCGCCAGGCGGGGGCCTGTGCTGGGGCCTGTGCGGGCACCTGTGCTGCCGCCTGCGTTGCGGTGAGGGCGAGGATGGCGGTCGCCATCACAATCTTGGCCAGGGACGACGGGCGCGACGAGACGTGCATGGCGGAAAGGTTAAGGTGTCTGTCATCCATGGCGCCAGCAGGAGCCGAGCGCGAACTTGTCTTCTCGCCGTACGCGGTGTGCAATGGCCCGCTGTCCTCCTCTCATTGGTGTGTGATGTCGATTCCCTTGCGAGCCCGTCACCTCCGGTATCTCTCCGCCGCCTTCGCGACGCTGGCGGCGACGACCGTGGCGCCGACGGTTGCCCCGCTCTTTGCGCAGACGTCCCGCGCGGCTGCCGACTTCACGGGACCGTCGCCGTGGATGGCGATTCGGCGCGAGCGGATCCGTACCCTGCTTCCCGCGGCGATGCGCGAGGCGAACGTGGATGCCTGGGTGACGCTCGTGCGGGAAAACGCGAATGATCCGTTGGCGCTTCACGTCGGCGGTGAAAATGCGGGCGCGCTGAGTGCGATCCTGTTCCTGCGTGAGGGGGAGGCCGTGCGGAGCGTCATTCTCGCGGGGTTCGGCGAGGCCATCGCGCTCCGCGAATTGCAGGTGCACGACTCGGTGGTCGTCTACACCGCGGAGTCAGGTGGTCCGTTGGGCGGCGTCGCGGAACGGCTGCAGCGTGCCAATGCGCAGCGCATTGCGATCAACAGTGGCAACCTCTCCATGGCCGACGGGCTGAGTGCCTCGCAGAAGGCGGCGCTCGAGCGGGCGCTGGGGCCGACGGTGAGCGCGCGGCTGGTGAGCAGCGGCGAGCTCGTGAGTGCCTGGCTCTCGAAGAAGGTGCCGGCGGAAGTGGCGATCATGCGTCGTGCGGCCGCCCTCACGGCGCAGCTCGAAGAGGAAGCCTATCGTACGGTGGTCCCCGGCGTCACGAAGGACAGCGATCTTGCCCGCTTCCTCAAGCGGCGGATGCGGCAGCTGGGCGTCGAGGATGGGTGGTCGCCCGCGCAGAATCCGAGTGTGAACTCCGGCCCGGACCGCGGGCACTCGCATGCATCGGATCGCGTCATTCAGCATGGCGACGTGATTCAGATCGATTTCGGCATCAAGGTGTTCGGCGTTTGGGGGACGGATATCCAGCGGTTTGCGTATGTGCTGCGTCCCGGGGAAACCGCGCCACCCGCCGACGTGCAGCGCAAATGGGAGTTCGCGCGTGCGGGGAGTCGCGCCGCCTTTGCCGCGATGCGTCCCGGCGTCCCCGGATCGGTCGTGGATTCCGCGCAGCGTGTAGTGATGCAGCGGAACGGCTCGGCGACGGTCCCGTGGGGGACAGGGCACTCGGTGGGCTATTGGGCACACGATGTGGGCCCCGGACTCAACCGGTCGACGCGTCGCGCACTCGAACCGGGGATGACCTTCGCGTTCGACGGCTTCCATGCCTGGACGCTCCCGGGGGGCGACGGGACGTGGGGGAACGGCAGCAAGACGATTTCGGTCGAAGAGATGGCGGTGATTACCCCGACGGGCGCCGAGTGGTTGATTCCTCCGCAGGAGTCACTCATCGTGATCGGATCACGACGGGCTCGGGGGCAGCGGTGAAGGCCATGATTGCGGATCGGCGCGCGGGTGATGCGATGCGCCTCGCGCAGGCAGAGTCGCACATCAAGGCCCATGTGCCGGCTGGAATGGATGCGCCCATCATCCTGATCCCGTCGAATCCGTCGCCGATGGTGCCGCAGCCGGTCGAAATGCGCGCGGCGTTCCTCGAGCACATCACCCAATTGGTGCGTTCGGTATGGGCGCTGCCGTTGGCCGAGGATGCCGAGAATGATGCGGCTACGCGAGCGGCGCAGATGGATGCGTCGGCCGATTCGCGCGCGGAGGACGCTGCCTGTGGCACCTGCCGTGGTGCCTGCTGTCCGTCGGGAGGCAGCACGGCGTTTCTGGACACGGAGCGAATGGTCGTGATCCGTCGCGTGCTCGCGTCGCAGGGTGATACGCCGACCGCCGACCAGATGATCTCCCGCTATAAGGGGTGGGTCCCGGACCTTCATGCCGAAGGCTCGTGCGTGATGCATGGCCCGGACGGGTGCACGGTCCCGCGGGTGGCGCGCGCCTCGCTGTGCAACCGCTATCGGTGTGGGGGGCTGACGCAGCTGGTGCGGGCGCTCGAGGTGTCGCCGGCGGCGTATGCGGCGGCGGGCGACGGGGCGCGTCTCGACCGTGTCGCCCGGATCACCGACGTGGGGCGAGCGCCGGTCGGTGGCGCACTCTCCGGGCTCACGCCATTTGCGGGCGTTCCGGTGGTACCGGCGCCGGACGATGCTGGCCCGCGATAGCGCGCCGACCGTGTGATCGCGTTCGCGTGATCGCGTTTGCGTGATCGCGTTTGCGTGATCGCGTTTGCGTGATCGCGTTTGCGTGATCGCGTTCGCGTGATCCGTCAGCGCGCCGTGTTCAGGTTGTAGCGCATGATCCCCGCATGCGGGCCTTCGGGGTCGCGCTCGAGCGTGTAGACATCACCCGCCGGGCCGGCGGCCTGATCGATGTGCTGGCGCAGGCGGCGGTGTTCGTCGTCGGTCAGCGTCAATGCCAACGCGGTGGTCGTTGCGGCCAGGTGGGCGGCATGGCGCGCGCCCACGATGACGCTGGTGATCGCCGGTTCGTCGAGTACCGCGCGAAGCGCCACGGTACCGATCGTGGTGCCGTGGGCGCGGGCGATGTCGTTGAGCGTGTGGAGCATCGCCTGAAACGCTGACCAGCCGCCGAACTCCTGGATGATCAGGTGGTATTTGGTGAGTGAGCGGTTCTCGTGCGGCGTGGTTGGTTCCGGGGCGCCAAGCCACCGCTCGTGGAAGAAGCCGCCGGCGAGCGCCCCGTACGAAAGCAGGCGGATCCCGTGTGCCTGACACAGGGATGCCATGGCGCCGAGGGCTCGTCGGTCGAGGAGTGAGCACTGGACCTGATGGGCGGCGATGGGGAGCCCGGCGTCGCACAGCGCCTGCACATGGGGCGTGTCGAAGTTGGTGAGCCCGAGATGCCGGATCTTCCCCTGCTGGCGCAGCCGGTCGAGGTGACCGGCCGCTTCGAGCCATCCGGGGACGGTGTAATCCCACCAGTGGAATTGCACGAGATCGAGCGCGTCGACTTGCAGGCGCTGAAGCGACCGCTCGACGAGCGCCTCAATGTCGCGATAATGAAGCGACGGCAACGCGTCACGGTCTGGTACGCACTTGGTGTGCACGCGGATTTCTGGCGCCTGCGCGCCATGATGGGAACGCCAGCTCCGCAGGAATTCGCCGATCAGCTCTTCGACGCCGGTATAGATGTCGGCGCAATCGAAAGCCGTGATCCCGGCCTCGGCAAAGGCGAACATGTCGGCGATCGCGGCGTTCCGGTCGATGGCGCCATGCCCGCCGGCCAGCTGCCAGCCGCCCTTGATGAGGCGTGACGGGGCGATTGGGGGCGTGACGGGGATGGTCATGCGACGTCCCCCGGCAGTGGAACCGCCGTCACGTCCGCGTGACGAAACACCGAGGTCCCGATGCGCGTGATGCGGAACCGCGCGCCGCAATGCGGATCGGGACACGCCACCTCGGCGTCGGTCGTCATCCAGTCGTTCGGGTGCGTCGGCCGCTGCTTGGCCGGCAGCAGCGGGAGGAGCGCGGCAAGCGGGTAGAGCGGAAAGGTCTGCCCCGGCGGAAACGCGAGATTCTCCCCACGCAGCGTGAACCAGTCGCCCGCTTTGTGGTTGCAGATCATCGGCCGATCGGTGGCCACGACTTCGACCTTGAGGTCGAAGAGCTCGAATGCGTCGTCGCGTGAGGTGGGGTCCGCCATGGGCATACGATAGCGGAATCCGTCACGGCGGACGAGCTTTGCCACGTCATGACCGTCTCGAACGCCCCCTCAACGTCCACGCCTGTCGCGCCGCTCTCGTTCTACGGCGGCGTGGTTGGCGCCCTCACCCCGTTCGTCCTCTTCCTCACCGGCGTTGGCCTGTTGGCGCTGCAGGGAGCCCCCGACGAGCGGGGCTTCTGGCCCATTCTGCTGGCGGCGCTGACCGTGGGGCTGCTGCTGGCGCGCGATCGGACGCGCTATGCCGACGCCATGCTCGAGGGGATGGGGCAGCCAGTCGTCATGATCATGCTGTGCGCCTGGCTCTTTTCCGGGGTCCTCGGGACGGTCCTGAGTGCCGGGGGCCTCGTCGACGCGTTGGCCGGTGGCGCGCGCGCCCTCGACCTGAGCGGCGGTGGCTATGTCGTCGCCGCGTTCGTCGTGGCGATGCTGGTCTCCACGGCCACCGGGACCAGCTTCGGGACCATTCTCCTGTGCGGGCCGATTCTCTATCCGGCCGGTGCCGGCGCGGCGGCCCATCCGGCCGCGCTCATGGGCGCCATTCTCGCCGGCGCCACCTTCGGTGACTCGATTTCGCCGGTCTCCGATACCACCATCGCCTCCAGTGGGACCCAGCAGGTCGATATCGGTGGGACGGTCCGCGCTCGGCTCGTGTATGCCCTGCCCGCGGCTGCCGTAGCGCTCTGCATCAGTGGCTGGCTCGGCGGGCAGGGGACGGAAGCGGTCGCTTCTGCTGCGGTCTCGACCGACTGGACCCCGCTCGGTCTCCTGGCCGCCCCGCTGCTGACGATCGGCATGCTCCTGCGGCGCCGGCACCTCATCGAGAGTCTGCTCGTGGGTATCGCGACCGCCGTCGGGCTCGCGCTCCTGCTCGGGGTCCTGCGCCCCTATGATCTGCTGCATGTGGAACCCGGGAGCTTCGGGGCCACCGGGGTGATCGTTGACGGGATGCAGCGCGCGGTCGGGGTCAGTGTGTTCACCCTGCTGCTGGTCGGGCTGGTCGCGACGCTGCAGGCGACGAACGTCCTGGATCAGCTCGTGGAACAGGCGGCGCGTCGTGCCCACTCGGCCCGCGGCGCCGAAGGGTGGATCGTCGGGATGGTCTCGGCGGCCGTCCTGCTGACCACGCACAGCGTGGTCGCCATTCTGGCGGTCGGCGAGTTCGCACGGCAGACCGGCACCCGATTCGGCATTGATGGCTATCGGCGGGCCAACCTGCTGGACCTGACGGTGTGTACCTGGCCCTTCCTGTTGCCGTATTTCCTGCCGACGATTCTTGCTGCTGGGGCAACCCGGGGCGGGGGGGCGATGCCGGTGCTGACCGCTGGAACCGTCGGGGTGTACAACACGTACGCGTGGGCGTTGGTGGTGATGGTCGGGGTCGCGGTGGTGACCGGGTTCGGGGCATCGCGCAGCGGTGTGCGCGAGCGCACGGAATCCCCGTCGCCCTGAGATGGTCCCCAGCGATGGCGCCCAGAGGGCTGACGTTGGCCCCTGTCCGTCGCCCCCGCGAATCGGTACCCTTTCCCTTCTCGCCCTTTTTCCGCCTTTTCGATTGATGCGACCGTTCGTTCTGCTCGGTGCCCTGAGTGTGCTCAGCGCCTGCGCCACGGGTGGCGCCCGCCGCCCCCCTGCCGACCCGCGTTTTCAGATGGGGGACGCCGGGGCGATCGCCCGGGCCCGTGCCGACAGTCTGCGCTACCCGTACACGAAGGCCGATATCGACTTCATGACGGGGATGATCCATCACCACGCCCAGGCCGTCACCATTTCGCGCTGGGCGGTCAATCACGCGGCCAGTCCTGCCGTGCAGCGGCTGACGGCGCGGATCATCAACGCGCAGAGCGACGAAATCGTCATCATGCAGACGTGGCTGAAGGACCGGCAGCAGCCGGTGCCGGCCGTCGACTCGTTGGGCAATGTCACGATGCCGCCGGGTACCGCCGGGCATGACATGCATGCGCACATGGGGCATGACATGGGGCCGGAAAAGGGCGGTGCCGGTCAGATGACGATGCCGGGCATGTTGACGGCGGCGCAGCTCCGCGAGCTCGATGGCGTGCGCGGCCCGGAGTTCGACCGTCTGTTTCTGACGTACATGATCCAGCACCATCGCGGCGCCGTGGCGATGGTGAAGACGCTCTTCGCGTCCAATGGCGCAGGGCAGGACGAAACGATCTTCAAGTTCGCCAACGACGTGGAAGTCGATCAGGGGACGGAGATCAAGCGGATGATGACGATGATGCTGGAGATGGGCTTCATTCCGCCAATGCCGTAAGGCGTTGGCGATACGATGTGCGGTTGCAGGTGCCGAGGTAGTTGCAGGTGCAGGTTTCACCACCATCCAGAGGGTTAGGCATGTTTGTTTCTTTCCCGCGTCGGGCTGCGACAGTCGCGGCGACGCTCATTGGGCTTGCCGCCTGTGCGCCGGCGAAGCCGAAGACGGCGCCGTCGCCGGCCTCCGATCCCCGCAACAACCTGAAGGCCGGGTTGTTCGACGCGGCCGAGTTCACGTCGAACATGAAGGTGGTCGGCAAGGCGGTGTCGCCGAATGGTTTCCTCGGCATCACCAACTCCGACCTCGCCTTTACGGGCAACTACGTCATTCAGGGCAATTACAATGGCCCGGTGGTGTGGGACATCAGCAACCCGTCGAGCCCGAAGCTCGTGGTGGCGTACGAGTGCCCCGCGTCGCAGAACGACGTCTCGGTGTACAAGAACCTGATGTTCATGTCGGCCGAAGCGCAGAATGGCCGCATCGATTGCAAGCCGGGTGGCGTGCGGGAAGCGGTGAGCAAGGAGCGTATGCGTGGCGTGCGCGTCTTCGACATCAGCAACATCAAGGAGCCGAAGCTCGTCGCGAACGTGCAGACGTGCCGCGGTTCGCACACGCACACCGTGCTCGAGGATCCGAAGGACAAGGAGAACATCTATCTCTACGTCTCCGGTTCGTCGGGGATCCGTCCGTCGGCAGAGCTGGATGGGTGCGCGGGGGATGTCGCGTCGGGTGAGACCAACTCGTCGCGTCTCCGCATTGAAATCATCAAGGTGCCGCTCGCCGATCCGTCGAAGTCGGCGGTGGTCGGTCGCGCGAACATCTTCGCCGGCCTGAAGGAGCCGCCGCGTCACGGCCTGTCGGACGCCGACAAGGCGGAGCAGCAGTCGTCGCTCGCCCGCGCGCGTGCGGCCGGTGCCTTCATCGTGAAGAACCCGCAGAGCGGCATGGAGATGGTCGCGCCGCCGCAGCTGGTGCGTCCGCTGCTCGACAGCCTGGCCAAGGCGCGTGGCGCCTCGGCGGCGAACGGCGCGGATTCGACGGCGGCCCGTGCCGCGATCCAGAACACGATCAACCGCATGTTCGCGCAGGCGTCGGGTGGTGCGGCGTCGGCGAGCACGGGGGAAGTGAGCGAGCGCTCGCAGTGCCACGACATCACGGTGTATCCGGCGCTCGGTCTGGCCGGTGGCGCGTGTGAAGGGCACGGCATCCTGATGGACATCAGCAACCCGGTGAACCCGGTCCGTCTCGATGCGGCGGCCGACTCGAACTTCGCCTACTGGCACTCGGCCACGTTCAACAACGACGGCACGGCGCTCCTCTTCTCCGACGAGTGGGGCGGCGGCGGCGCGCCGAAGTGCCGCGCGGGTGACAAGCCGGAGTGGGGCTCGAACGCGATCTTCAAGATCGTGAACCGCAAGCTGCAGTTCCAGAGCTACTACAAGATCCCGACGTACCAGTCGTCGAACGAGAACTGCGTGGCGCACAACGGCTCGCTGATCCCGATTCCGGGGCGCGACGTCATGGTGCAGGCGTGGTATCAGGGCGGCATCTCGGTGTTCGACTGGACGGACCCGGCCAGCCCGAAGGAAATCGCGAGCTTTGACCGTGGCCCGGTCGATTCGACGCGCATGCAGATGGGTGGCTCGTGGTCGGTGTACTGGTATAACGGCCAGATCGTGAGCTCGGAAATCGCGCGTGGCCTCGATGTGGCGCAGCTGGTGCCGAGCGAGTTCATCTCGCAGAACGAGATTGATGCGGCAAACACGGTGAAGTGGAGCGAGCTGAATGCGCAGGGGCAGCCGAAGATTTCGTGGCCGCCCAGCTTCCCGTTGGCGAAGGCGTTCGTCGATCAGCTCGAGCGCAAGGGGTGCGCGGCGCCGGCGGTGAGCGCGCTGCGTACGCAGATTGCGTCGGCCGAGAAGGCGAACGGCGCCGCGCGGAACACGGCGTTGACGGCTGCGGTGTCGGCGGCGGAAGGCGCGCGCGGCTGCGACGCGAAGAAGACGGATCTGCTCAAGAAGGCGCTGCAGGATCTGCAGACGCCGACGATGTAAATCGGAGCGTACCGTGTGATGCGACAGCGGGACGGGGCCTCAGGCTCCGTCCCGCTGTGTCGTTGTGCCGGCTATCTCGACGGTTGTGCCGTGGTGATGGTGCCGAGTACCACGACGTCGGGATCGAATTGCACCGTCTGTGCATCACTCAGCGTACCAAGCGGGAGCAGAATTTCCTGTGTGGGGACCGCCTGCACGGTGGTGGTGAGCTTGAGGCGGCTGCCGCGGCTGTCCGTGATGGCGATCGGGAGCCTCAGGCGGTAGGGCACCGCCGATCCCTGCGTCACGTGCAGAACGAGCACATTCCGGGTGGGATCTACCGTGTGGCGTATCGTGAGCTCCGCGAAACCGGGGCGATGCAGCCACTGGGTGAACAGCGTGTCGAGTGAGCGCTTGGCGTGGCGCTCCATGATCTGCCGGAAGTTCGCCGTGCGGGCCGTGCCGTGGCGGTAGGTGCGCTGGTACTCGCGAATGCCGCGGAAGAAGGTGGAGTCACCGAGTTCCGCATGCAGCAGGCGGAGGAAGAACCCGCCCTTCTCGTAGCTATTGCGATTGAGCAGCGACAGCGGGGTGCGTGCGCCAACGGTGTCGACCACGGGGCGCTCGCGGACTTCCTTTGCGCTCAGTATGCGGCCACGAATGCGCTCAAGGTCGGCGCGGAACGCGGAATCCCCGCGTGATTCTTTGGTGTAGAGCGCCGCGAAATAGGTCGCAAAGCCTTCGGACAGCCACACGTCTTCCCAACGACGTGGCGACACGGCGTTGCCGAACCATTGGTGCGCCGTCTCATGGGCGATCAGGCTGATGCCGACGTCGCGCTTCCGGAACGCATTGTCCGAATAGAAGATCGCCGTGGCGTTCTCCATGCCGCCGAATCGTGTGGAGCTCTGCAGATGCGCGAGCCGCTCGTACGGAAAGCTCCCGGCGGTGCGGGCGAAGAATCGCACGATGCGGTCGGCCTCCGCGAACGGGCCCGGAGCGTAGGCGGCATCCTGTGGAAACGTCCAGACGGTCTGTGGGACGCATGCTCCGTCAATACCGCTGCCGCAGGCCGTCTTGCCGAGGGTCGTTTCTTGCATCGTGGCAGCGCCCAGCACCATGAGATAGGTGGGGATGGGCTGCCGCATGGCGAAGCGCCAGGTGGTGCGCCCGGCTGCCGTGGTACGGTTGGTTTGTATGCCATTGGCGACCACGGTGAGGGCAGAGGGCGCCGAAATGTCCCAGGTCACGGTGGCCTTGTCACTCGGGTGATCGACCGTTGGAAGCCAGTGGCGCGCGCGATTCGGCCAGTTGTCGCCGAAGGCGCGCCACCCCCGATCCTCGGTGCCGGTCGCCGGTTCGGTGATGATCAGGCCATCGGTGGGAATCCCGTGCCACTGCACGCGGACCCGCACATTGGCCCCGTCTGCCGCACGGAGTGGGATGCGCAGGGTGGTGCTATCACGCGTAAAGTTGCGTGGCGTCCCCCCAATCGTGACCGAGTCGACCTGCATGTCACGCAGATCCAGCTGGAGCTGTGTGGCCGTCACCGCGCGTCGCAGGGTGATGGTGACGTCACCCCGGATTTCCTTCCCCGTCTCGGGTAGGGTGATCTGGAAGCGGTAGTTGGTGACGTCGATCCCTGGGTGATAGGGATGCAGCGAATCCGGGATGACCACGATGGTGCGCGACATGGCCGCCCGCGGTTGCGTCGTCGCCTGTGCGTGCACGGGCCGAGCGGCGCCGAGGGCGAGCAGTGCACTGAACAACGGGAGCAGGTGACTGGTTCGAGGCATCGGAAAGCGGCGGGAGGGATTAGGTAGACGGTCCTCCAAGTTGCGGGAGCTGCTCCCCTTCGGCAATCACATCGAGGTCCTCGTCCTCAGTCACCTCGACCAGGTCCATCTCGTCCTCCGCCGTCGAGGCCGTGGCGAAGCTCGGTGCGAGTTTGTTCGGCCGCGGTATGCCGAGTGCTTCCAACTGTTGCGCCTGCCGCAGCACATTGCCTCGTCCTCGGCTCAGTTTACTGAAGGCACTCTCGTACGCGTCCTGGGCCGTGCCGAGCGCCACGCCGATCTTTTCCAGATCGGCCACGAATCCATTCAGCTTGACGTAGAGACTTTTCGCGCGCTCCACGATTTCCCCGGTCTTCTTTACCTGTTTTTCCTGACGCCACAGATACGCCACCGTGCGCAGAACGAAGAGCAGCGTTGAGGGGCTCACGAGCAGGATATTCTGCCGCCAGGCATCCTCGGCCAGTGTGCCGTCTTCGGTGACAGCCATGAGAAACGCCGGTTCAATCGGTACGAACAGTACGACAAAATCGAGCGAAGCGACGTACGCGGTCTCGTAGCGCTTCTCCGAGAGGCCCTTGATATGCGTGCGCACGGACTGCACATGCCGCCTGATCGCGGCCAGGCGTTCCTGCTCGGAGGCTGCATCGCAGGCCGCCTGGTAGTCGAGGAGGGAAACCTTCGCGTCGACAATGATGCGGCGATCTTCGGGGAGCAGAATGACGACATCGGGTTGTATGCGCCGGCCTTCGTCGTTCTGCTGGGCATCCTGCGTCACGAAGTGCACATCGGGGAGCAGCCCGGCCGTCTCCAGGATGCGCTCGAGAATCTGTTCGCCCCAATTGCCTTGCGTCTTATTGGAACCGCGCAGCGCCTCCGTGAGATCTTTTGCATCGGCGCTCAGCGCCGAATTCAGCGCCGTCAACTGCTGAATCTGCGTACGCAGCTCCACGCGCTTCTCGCTGTCTTCCTGGGCGATCTTCTCGACCCGCTGTTGGAAGTCTCCAAGACGGGTGCGGAGGGGATCCAGCAGCGTACCCAGATGCACTTGGTTCTGCTCCGTAAGGCGCTTCGTCGAGTTCTCAAGGATGTCCTGGGCGATCACCTTGAACTGGTTGGCGGCATCGACCGCCTGCCGGGAGGTGCGGCGCGTCAGCCAGACACCGATCGCAATGCCGAGGAGCAGCGTGAGGATGGGCGTAATGGTCAGGGCAATGGTAGACATGACGAGAGGATAACCTGGGGGACTGACGTGAGGCTCGTCTCAAATCCCGACGGGTCGTATACTGGGGGATGGGTCTCCATGTCGTCCTCGTTCACCCGGAAATTCACTGGAATACCGGGAATGCCGGCCGAACCTGTCTGGCGGCTGGTGCCACATTGCACCTGATTGAGCCCCTCGGGTTCTCGCTCGACGATCGCGCCGTCAAGCGCGCCGGGTTGGACTACTGGCCGCATGTTGACCTGCGCATTTGGCCGAGTTGGGATGCGTTCGAGGTGTCGTTGCCGACCTTCGGTTCGCCGTTCTTCTTCTCCTCGAGGGGGAGCACCATCTATTGGGATGCGCCACTCGGAGGCCATACTGATGTCGTGCTCGTCTTCGGTCGGGAGACGGGAGGGTTACCCGACCGGCTGCACGAACGGTATGCGAGCCAGTTTGTCACTCTGCCGATGTCGTCGCCGCACGTGCGCTCCCTGAATTTGTCCACCAGCGTGGCCCTCGGTGTCTATGAAGTGCTGCGCCAGCGGCAGCTGCGTCAGGCTGCCATTCCTTCACCTGCGATTCCATGACCCGATTCCATTCCCGCCGTCGGTTCGTTGCCGCCATCCTGGTCACGCTCTCGACGCTCCGTCCGTCGGTCGCTGCGGCGCAGGCTCCGCTCGACGCCGATCCGCGCATCACGCAACTCGTCGCTGCCGTTTCGCAGGAGCGGCTGCAGGCGACCGTCACCAAGTTGGCAAGTTTCGGCACGCGTTCGACGCTCTCGGATACCGTCTCTACCACGCGGGGAATCGGGGCAGCCCGCCGATGGATCTATGAAGAGTTCCGGCGGGCCAGTCCGAAGTTGCAGGTGTCCTTTGATCGGCACATGCTGGCGCAGCAGGGGCGGATTACGCGTGAGGTTGAGCTGGTCAATGTGATTGCGGTGTTGCCCGGGAAGAGCGATCGCCGCATCTATGTCACAGGGCACTACGATACGGTGAATCCTCGGGGCAACGCCCCGAACAACCGTGGTGTCGGTTCAGCGCCGGCGGGGAGCGGCGATGCCCAGATGCGTGCAGAGATGGATCATAACGCGGATGCGCCAGGCGCGAATGATGATGGGAGCGGTACGGCCCTCACAATGGAGCTGGCACGCGTCTTCGCGAATAGCGGAGTCGAGTTTGATGCCACGCTGGTCTTCGCCACGTGGGCGGGGGAAGAGCAGGGGCTGATCGGCGCCATGGCGCATGCGCAGGCACTGGCGAAGGCCAAGACGGTTGTGACGGCCAACTTCAACAACGACATCGTCGGTAACAGCCTCGGTGGCAACGGCATCATCGATGCCGAGAGCGTCCGCATCTACTCGCTGGGGCCCGAGGATTCGATGAACCGCTCGCTCGCGCGCTACATCGCGCGAGTGGCTGGGATCTATGTCCCGTCGCATACCATCCGACTGATGGCGCGGGAGGATCGCTTCGGACGTGGGAGCGATCATTCCTCGTTTACGGCCTTCGACTTTCCGGCTGCGGTATTCCGCGAAGCGAATGAGAACTATCAGCGGCAGCACAATGCGGAGGACAAGCCCGAGGCGATGGATTTCCGCTATCTGGCGCAGAACACCCGCGTGAACGCGGCGGCGGTGGCTTCACTTGGTCTGGCACCATTGGCGCCGCAGGTGACGACGGCTGGTGGCATCATGACGATCAGTCGCGGTACCACTGGCTACGATGCGGCCCTGCAGTGGGTCGCATCACCGGGTGCCGCGGGGTACCGGATTTATTGGCGTACGGCGTGGAGCAACGACTGGGAGAAGTCGCAGTATGTCGGCGACGTCACGCGGTTCACGCTCCCCAATGTGTCGATTGACGACTACGTGTTTGGCGTGGCCGCCGTCGACGCGTCCGGGAACGAGAGCCTTGTGCGTGCCTTCGTATCGCCCGTGCGTCGCATGCAGGAAGTCAAGCTCAAGAACTAAATGATACGGTCGGTCGCGCGCCTCAGCGGCGCGCGGCCACCATGCGGCGCAGCGTGCCGTCCTCGAGATATTTCCGCAGGTGCACACCGGGACAGCCGGTGTCGGCGTAATGGTAATGTCCGCCGATACGATCGATGGGCAGGTCGAACCGCTTGAGGGCCCATGCCATGAGATCGGCAATCGCCTCGATCTGTGCCGGCGTCGGTTCCTGCTTGTCGTAATTACCGATGATGCTGATGAGGAAGTGGCCGCCGGGATTGTACGCGGTGTTCGTTTCCCCCATGAAGCGCCAATCGCGCCCTTCGAACACGGTGCCATTCAGCCCCATCAGGAAGTGATAGGGGACGTCCCACCAATTGCGATCGCGCGCCCCCCACGCCTGCAGGTTACGGAGCCGTTGCGCTGGGTCATCGCTCGGACGGAGGATCTGCGCGTCGCCCGTGTGATGCAGCGTGACGTGCGTGATGCGATGCGGGATGCGCAGGCGCAGATCGGCGCCTCCCGCCACGGTGGCTCCAGCGACCCGATCGGGGAGCGTCGCCAGTCGCCCAACCTCGATCGCGACCAGTCCTGCGCCCAGCTCACCGGGGCCGTAGATCGCGACGACGGCAAGGTGGTGGTCCCCCCAATTGAACGCCTCCCCTTCACGGACAACGCGGGTCTCATGTCGCGCTTCACTCACGAGTTCGAGTCGGGCGACATCCACTGGTTTGGCACCGCTCGAGTCGACGCGCGTATTGAGGACTACCACCGTGAGGTCGCGAAAGGTGAGGGTGTCGCCGGCGCGTCGGTTCCGTCGCGTGGCGTCCGCTGCATGACCCAGCGCGGGGGTTGCCTCCCAACGGGCATGCGGGACGACCCGTGGTGGCAGCGCGTGCCGATATGGCGAGCAGCCTGCGCCGAGGAGCAGCAACAAGCCGCGCAGCCCTCTCCACGGTTTGTTCGATGATGAGATGGACCGGAGCATGTCTATAGCGGTCAGGAACGGTTGAAACCGGCGAAATGACCGAAGATTCATTTATGCCGCATCGAGCAGTCGCTGGATCGCTTGCATACCCATCTCGCCGATATCGAGGCTGTGCGAATTGACGTACAGCGCGATGTGCTGCGCACACACCTCGGCGGACATCTCCTGCGCATGCGCGCGAACGTAGTCGCGGCTTGCCTCAGGATGATCGAAGGCGTATTGCACCGATCGGCGGATGGTCGTTTCCGCCGCCTGCGCCAGCTCCCAATCGAGATCGTGCCGAGCGCAAATGCCTGCAAGCGGTACCGGGAGACCAGTATCCGCTTCCCACCACGCACCGAGATCGATCACGCGATGCAGGCCGTGCTCCGCGTAAGTGAAGCGGCTCTCGTGAATGATTAGCCCCGCGTCTGCGTCACCATCGGCTACCGCGCGCAGTATGCGATCGTAGCGCATCTCCACGAGTGTACCGAGTGATGGCGCTGCGAGTCGCAGCAAGCGATAGGCGGTCGTTTCCCGTCCGGGAATCGCCAGTCGGCCGCGGGTTGCTTGCTCGAGGCTGATCGGTTCGCGCGCCACCACCAGCGGTCCGACCCCATGGCCCAGCGCGGCGCCGCTACGCAACAACCGGTATCGATCCCCGACGCCGGCAAACGCGCCTACGCTCAGTTTGGTGAGATCGAAAGCGCCATCGTGGGCGCGTCGATTCAACTCCTCGATATCGAGGAGAATCGGTTCGATACGAAACGGTGCCTCCACCAACCCGAACGTCAACGCATGAAATGCGAACGTGTCGTTCGGACACGGTGAATAGCCGAAGGTCAGTGTACGCATGCCGCCAATTCGCGCACGAGTGCTGGGGTGGCGGCCGTGATGGCTGCAAACGCTGCAGCAAAATGCCAGCGCGCCCGATCGATCTCCTCAATGTCGTTGGCAATCGCACGGACTTCTATGGCGGGAATGCCAGCCT
>Ga0315902_10006236_pt1 | contig 16585 bp, 20 predicted proteins | sample LakEriMetagenome_9_FD_203523 | JGI IMG/M metagenome (GOLD analysis project Ga0315902, IMG submission 203523) | Freshwater fungal communities from buoy surface, Lake Erie, Ohio, United States - Buoy 12 MA117 | ecosystem: Environmental > Aquatic > Freshwater > Lake > Lake biofilm | place: USA...
ATCCCAAAAACCGCATATTGAGGAGGTCTGTAGCCGATGCCACTCGCCCATGGCGGCCCCAATCAAACCAAGTCCCAACGGCGAAGTGCTTGCCTTCTTGCGCGATGACCATGCGAAAGCTGCACTCAGTAAGGATGGAGTCTCGTGCACTGTTTGTCATCAGATCAGTAGTGAAAATCTCGGCACCGACGCATCGTTTACGGGCGGTTTTCAATTCAATAAGAAGAGCGAGATCTATGGCCCGCACGCGAACCCAGTCACGATGCCTATGCAGCGCCATGTTGGTTTTACTCCCACCAAAGCGGACCACATCTTAAGCTCCGCCATGTGCGCTACCTGCCATACGGTCATTACAGAGAGTTTTGACAAGCAGGGAACGGCAACACACTCGCATCTTCATGAACAGGTACCTTATCTCGAGTGGCGCAACTCCAGCTTCAATGACGAAGTCGATTCGAATAAAGCAACGGCTAGAAGTTGCCAGAGTTGCCATGTGCCCCAGACCGATATCGATGGCAATACAATCTCCGCCAGGCTGGCCCACAACCCTGGAGGACGCGATTTCCCGTTCCTGAATCCACGCGAACCCTATGGTCGTCACACCTTCGCCGGTGGCAACGTATTCATGACGCAGTTGCTGCGGGACAATCGTCATTTGCTGAAACTCTCGACGCCAACAGAGGCCTTCGATCGCGTGATTGCGGATTCACGGATGATGCTGCAACGCGACACAGCAAAGCTAAGTATTGTTAAACATCAAGCTGAATCGTCCGTTAGCACGATCTCCGTCAAGATAGAGAACCTATCTGGACACAAATTCCCCACTGCTTACCCATCGCGCCGCGCATGGCTCGAGTTCGTCGTAAGCGACAATCGAGGGAAGATCGTCTTCGAGTCTGGACGCGTAAACAAAGCCGGCCAGATTTGTGATGGACAAGGTCGCCCCATTGCCACGGAATTGGCTGGCGGCCCAACACAACCTCACTTCGATACAATTTCAAACGCGCAGCAGGTGCAGATTTTTGAGACCTTCATGCAGGATAGTGATGGCAATCTCACGTTTGCTCTGCTGAGGGGAAGCCAATTCAAAAAAGACAATCGTCTGCTCCCTCAAGGGTGGAGCAATCAACATGCACACGCCGTAGCTACGGAGCCGATTGGGATCGAAAACGATACCGACTTCTTGGCTGGTACTGATACGGTCGACTACGCACTGTCATTGCCAAGCGGTCGTTACAAGATTGAGGTGCGTTTGCTTTTTCAATCGCTGTCGAGTCGCTACGTTGCCGAGTTACTGAAAGTCGATACGCCGGAAGTGAAGTCCTTTGAAAGCTTCTACAAGAAAGCGAATCTAGCTCCCGAAGTTATCGCAACTCAAACCTTCACTTGGAGCATACCGTAACTCTTCCATGAGCCAACCAACCATTTCAAGTAAGCTTGCACGAGTATTGCGCACCCTAAAGTACCCGATAGTCCTGGCGATTATCGCGGGCGTCGTCTGGTACATTCGCAGTCAGCCGATCCCTGTCGTCAGTCATACCGTTAGCACAGGCCCCGTCATCCGCAGCGTGATGGGGACCGGAACGCTCGAAGCACGTATTCGAACGACAATCAGTCCAAAGATCCAAGGTCGTATCGCAGAAGTGCTTGTTGATCAAGGCTCATTAGTCAAAGCGGGACAACTGCTTGTCAGGTTGGACGATGAAGACTTGGCTCAACAAGTGCGGATGGCCTCGGCGGGTATCGGTTCGTCCGAGGCAACGCTGGGTCGCTTTCGTGCTGAAATTGCTCAGGCCAAATCAACTTTCGCCAAGACAGAAGCGGATATTGGTCGAACGCAAAAGCTGATCAATGCAAACTCAATTAGCCAATCCGAGTTTGACCAGACGCAGGAAGCATTTGAGCTCGCCAAGTCGGGACTGCTGAAGGCGGAAGCCAATCTGCTGGAAGCCGAACAGCAGGTGAACCTCAATCGAGAGACACACAAGTTTCAAGAGGCACGTTTGGCTGACACCAAGTTGCTGGCCCCGTTTGATGGATTGGTTATCGCAAGAGAACGCGATGCCGGTGCGATCGTAGTTCCTGGATCACCCATTTTGCAGTTGATTTCACTCGACGAACTCTGGATTTCCGCTTGGGTCGATGAAACCGAGATGGATCAACTCAAAGACCAGCAACCAGCTAAGATTGTATTTCGCTCTCAACCAACATCGGAGTTCGAAGGTGTTGTGGCGAGATTGGGAAAGCAGTCCGACCGTGAGACCCGAGAGTTCACGGTCGATGTTAGAGCTTTGAAGCTTCCAGATACCTGGGCCATCGGTCAACGTGCCGAAGTCTTCATCGAAACAGCCCGTGTCGATGACTGCGTTTGGATTCCCGCGTCCTTTCTTGAGAAGCGTGATGCTGAACATGGCGTTTACGTAGATCAGTCTAGTGTCGCCAAGTGGCGGCCCTTGAAATTGGGCATTGAAGGCCATGATACGGTTCAAGTCCTCGAGGGACTTTCGACAGGTGAGATCATCGTCAAGCCATCGCAGCCCGCTGGCAAACTCTCTGATGGTCGAAAGGTTCTGTCACCATGAACCTTGCCTTCAAAGACATTCGCAAAAACCTTGGCCGATTCGTGATAACGACTATCGGCATCGGCATGTTGCTGATGGTCGTGATGGGCATGGCCGGTATCTATCGCGGATTGCTGGAAGATGCCACATTCTTGATCCATAAGATCGGAGCCGACTTGTGGATCGTCCAACAAGATACGCGTGGACCATTCGCAGAGTTATCGCGAGTACCAAACAGTTTGGTGTACCGAGCTCAAGCTGTCCCTGGTGTTACGTCTGCAAGAGAGTTCGTCTTCCACACCATCCAGCGCGAGCATCGCGGCGCATTGCTGCGGATGTCGGTCCTGGGCCTGAGTTGGCCTGAAGATAAAGGCGATTGGTTGCAATTGGTTGCCGGTCGTCCGTTGCGTGAGAATCACTATGAAATGATCGCCGATAAATCACTGGGGCTCGAGCTAGGCGAGAAACTGAAACTGGGTAAGGATGAATACACGATTGTTGGTGTTACAAATGGTATGGTGAGTACCGGCGGTGATGGGATGGCCTTCACAACGCTACTCGATTCGCAGGCGATCCAGTTCGACTCGCCTTCTGAAGCGATTCGCTTGGAACGTGCCGCGCGTGACAATCGTGGGCAAACCAGCGAAGTATTCGTTCAACAACCGCAGTTGACGGAACAACTCGCCTTGCCGACATCTCAATTGCCAGCCGTTGCAGCCCCATCGCTTAGTGCGGTCTTGGTAACCATCAAGCCTGGTGCTGACCTGCTAAAGATTCAAGCTCTCATCGAAAGTTGGCAAGATGTTTCTGTCTACACCACTGCCGGTCAAGAAGATCTGCTGGTTCAAGGTATCGTGGACAAGGCTCGCAAACAGCTCTTTATGTTCCGTGTACTGCTTACCATTATCGCAGCCATCATCATGGCATTGATCATCTATACGTTAACACTCGACAAGATCTATGCGATCGCGTTACTGAAACTGATCGGTGCGCCCAATCGTGTCATCCTCGGCATGATCTTGCAACAAGCAATGCTACTCGGTGGGTTGGGCTATCTAGTCGCCTACACCGCTGGGATGCAGTTGTTTCCGAAATTCCCAAGACGTGTCGTGCTCACGAATGAAGATTTGATTCAGTTAGCGGTTGTCGTCTTCATCATCTCGATACTCTCGAGCTTGATGGGCATCTGGAAAGCTCTCAAAGTCGAGCCCAACGAAGTATTGATGAGTTAACGCAGGAGCACATCATGAACATCAATATTTCAGAAAGCACACAAGCCCTCGAACCATCATTGGCGAAGTTGGCGATCGAGACTCGAGAACTTCGCAAGGTGTATGGCGAAGGGAACACTGAGGTCGTCGCGATGAAGGACGCTTCGGTTTCGGTTCGACAAGGCGAAGTAGTCGCGTTACTTGGTCCCAGCGGCTCGGGAAAATCAACGTTTTTGACGGCAATTGGTCTCATCAATCCGCCCACCAGCGGCCAGATATGGATCGGTGGCGAATTGGTCTTAGACGGTCCGGATGCGCAAACGGATGTAAGAGCCTTCCGACGAAAGCATATCGGCTTCGTATTCCAGAAGTCCAATTTGATCGATTTCTTGAACGCTCGCGAGAACGTGCAGATCGCGATGGAGCTCAACGGGTTATCGCATCGAGCGGCTGGTAAGCGGGCCCAAGAACTGCTGGATTCACTCGGGGTAGGTGACCGGGCTAATCACGAAGTCTCGATGCTATCCGGTGGACAGCAGCAGCGTGTTGCTGTCGCCCGGGCACTAGCGAATCATCCTAGCGTCTTACTGGCTGATGAACCGACCGCTGCGCTCGATAGCCATCGGGGTAGGCAAGTCATGGAACTCTTTCGCGATGTCGCCAGACAACATGGCGCTGGCGTCATCGTCGTTACCCACGACCATCGCACACTGGACGTATTCGACACCATCTACGAGATGGAAGATGGCGTCATACGAGTCTCAGAGCCCCAATCGAATCATTAACTCGATTCAATTCAAAGGGAGGGCTCCACTTTTTGCGTCGGCAAGTTTAGTTCATCGATATCAATTGCTCGACGACTGAACTCAGCTCAGATTCGGATGGAAGTCCAGCGGACTGTCCGACCACTTCGCCTCGGATGACGAACGTCAACGTTGGTTTGATGAAACATTGAACTGCCGTGCAAGTGCAGGCTCTTGATCGATGTTGACCTTTACGATCTTTGCCTGGCGATCAAACTTCTTGGAAATTCGATCCAGCATCGGACTGAGCATTCGGCATGGTGCGCACCAGTCAGCATAAAAGTCGACCACTACGGGCATCGAAGATTCTAGTACTTCGCTTTCAAACGTCGCGAGTGAAACCTGATTTGCGTTACTCATTTGACTATGTCCTTTTCTTAACGTTGGATTGATTCGGTGTTACGGTTTCGCACCACCAATGCTACTGTGGCGTATTCGATATCTCTGTCGCTCCCATGGGTTGGCTTGCAGATTCCGTGGCTGGAATCGTCGAGGGCGTAGGCGTTCGGAAGAAAACGCTCTGTATCATCATCACCAGAAACAAGAGGCCAGCGATCCACATCCCTGGACAGACTTTGCATCCTGAGCCGTCTATGTTACATGCCATGATTTTTCCTTAATGGAGGTTTGACTGGAAAGACTATTGAGAAGTTAGGGCACTTCTATTTACGTCCTGCACCTCGTTTACCATTGCCTTTTTGCGACGGAGGAGCCATTTGGCGATCGTTCGAGTTTGCTTGGCCACCGCCTTGGTGCATACCTTTCTCACTTCCTTGCCCCATTCCCTGTCCTCGTTCGTTGTCCGAATTGAGGATACTGTTGTACTCCTGTGGACTTAGGAATTCGGGCATGTATGTACCGCCTAGCCGCTTCAGTTCCATAGTAAACGCGCGAAGGTGTTGTCCGGACGCTCTTTGTAGATGCTCAAGAACCTTTGAAACGTCTTGTGGAGGGTTCTGTGACAATAGTGTCTGAAGATCCTTGATATCCATTTCCTCGATCTTTGCTCCAACCGTTGCGGCAGCAATCGGTGATTTGCTGCCTGCAGCGACTAACGAGTTGTAGAGTGCTTGGAACTGCGGATCTGAAAAGCTCCCAACGGGTAGGTTTACAGCTGCGGCTGATGAATAACGCGAAGCAAGTTGTTCAACTGCTCGCATGTGTTGTGATTCGGCGTTCGCAATATTGTTGAAGATTTGCAAGCCAGAAGACTGAGCGAGCGTCACATAGACATCGTGCGCCAATTTCTCTTCTTCACGCATACGGACCAACTGACCAACTTGGGCTGGCGTTAGTGTGCCTCCGATGGAATTGTATCCACGGGCACCCGACTGGCGATTGCTTTGATTTTCGGAAGCTTGCGAACCCTTTCCATGCTGCTGGAAGGAATTGCCATTTCCTCTCCCATTGCCCCGCCCATTCCCTTGCGCCCAAGCAAACTGAGGCATCAAACCGGACAGCAACGCGAAAACAATGATCAATCCATTGGCTGCCAAAGCAGTACGTTTGGCTTCAACCGTGAACCTCTTGAATCGACACATTTTTGCACCATGCTTGTTGAAGGGTCATTACGATCTAACGTACTAGACCCTTCAAACGCAGAAAGGTTTCAAAAATCGTCGATTCTATTTCTTTTCGGCCTCGAACCCTGCTTTGACAAGATCGTCGAAGCCTGGCTTTAGTGGCCGAACATCGAACTTGTGCTTTGCAATGATCTTTCCAGCACGAGAGGAACGATAGCCAACTGCGCAATAGGTATAGACAATCTTGTCTTTGGGCAGTTTGTCGACAAGTTGGTCACTCTTCTTCCCTTGCAAGTCACGCCAGGGAAGATGAATGGCATCTCGGACGTGGCCTGAGTTCCATTCAACTAGATCGCGTACATCCACTAAGATCGCTTTGCCTTCAGCGACGTTACTCTTCACCTGAGATAAAGAGTCTTTGGTGAATTCTAGTGCGTCGGAATCTTTCCCGTAGACGCTAGGACTCAACGCAGCAAAAGCAGCTACAACGCAAGTGAGCAATATCGCATTCAATCTAATCATGTTTTCCAAACTCCGTTTTAGAAAGGTATCAGGTTGTTAACAAACAGTGGTTCATTTTGTGGGGGAAGCGTTATATTCACCGAGCTTTTCTTTGGTCGGCAAGTGCTTCAGCAAATCGAAGTGAGAACGCTTTTGCGAGTTCACGTATACCGCTATGTCGAGAGCCTGTTGGTCGGTGAGGTCTGTATCATCCAGTGGCATTGCGACTTTCAACCATGCCGCCAGATTCTCGACAGAGGATAAACCAGCGCCTTCGTTATAAGATCGCTCGCCCCAGACTGGAGGATTATCCTTGTCGCCTTGACCATCTTTCTGATGGCACTCCGCGCATCGCGAATGGTACAAGGATGCACCTCGATTGATATCGGCTTGATCAGGCTTTACAGCGAGCAGCTTGATAGCTCCTGGGCCGACGGGCCGCTTGGAGTTCATCCGCAATGACTGGCCCTGCGAAAGCGAAGTGATATAAGTCGTCACGGCCACAGAAACTTCGCTGCCCAATGGTGGGCGGGTGCCGTTGCAGCTACGCATAAAGCAGTTCAGAACTCGGTCTTCGAGGGTGATGACGCGGTTTTCACGTGGGGACCAAGCTGGATAAGCAGTGGCCGTTCCCAAGAAGGTCCCAGCTTTCTCATGCCTTCCGTTGTCTAAGTGACAACTGGTGCAGTTTAGGGCATTCCCAACGTACTCTTTTGACATTGGATGCGTCGTTGTGTTCTCAACTATCGCTTCACCAAGCTTTACAACTTCCGCAAGCTTGTCCTCAATTTGTTCTTTTGAGACGGGCTCTTGAGCAAGAGCAGTTAGACCTACCATAAGGAGGAGGGTAGCTGTAAACGCTGATTGGAGGAACTTCTGCTGTTGCGGCTTTTCTAATCGCTGAAAAAACATCCCGGACTCATTCTATGTTGTGGCGAGAACATCTAGCGGTTTGCGGTTGCAGCCCCGGAGGCTCCGAACTTTTCTTCCCAACGCGATTTCAAGGTTTGCTGAAGCCGATCTTCAAAGGATGATGGCATCTCATAGGGTTGCCCTGCTCGGTAAAGCGAAATCGTCTGACGAATGTTGTCCACAACGACCTGACATGGGTTGCAGCCAGCGAGATGCTGCGAAAACTCTTCGCAGATCTCCGTTAGCTCCGCGCCGTCGACATAATCGTTAAGGGCTTTCAGAAGTTCTTCGCAGGTCATATTGGTTTCCTCGCAAACGTTGCGTACGGTTCTTGATCCGAGAGTCGTGAATTGGTTACAAAAAAATTTAGGAATGTTTGTGGTCAGGAGTCATGGCTTGCGATAGGTCGCCAAACTTTCGCGTCATGCGTTCGCGAAGTGCTAATCGAGCTCGAAGCAATCGAACCTTAACTGTCGACTCTGTCAGTTCTAAGGCTTGTGCGGTTTCACGCACCGAGAGCCCTTCTACGTCGCGTAGAACGAAGACCAGCCGATATTTGTCGTCGAGTTCTAAGAGGGCTTTCTCGAGCTCCGCTTGGACCTCTGCCTGCTGGACGATCTCGTCCGCCGTCTGACTCCAAGGTGCGATAAATTCCGGGTGCGGTACTTCACCGTAGCTGTCTTCAGATGTCATTTCCGACATCGAAATCATCTTCACCGTTCGCTTTTTTCGCAGAAGTTTCAGAGCATTGTTGGTTGCGATGCGCAGAACCCAGGTCGCAACGGATGACTCTTCTCGGAAGTCAGCTATATGCTCGATCAGTGCCAAGAATGTTTGCTGGGTCGCATCTTCTGCATCCTGTGCCTGCTGGAGAATGCGAAACGTCAAGCCATAGACTCGCGGTTGAAGCTGAGCGACGAGTTTCTGAAAAGCAGCAAAGTCACCTAATTTGGCTTGGTGCAGCAGTTCAGTCTCCGTGGGTTCGTCCAATAGTTGATTCTCCATTTTTGCCTTCCAATCAAACACAAGGAAATGTCAGCTCGATCTGCTTGAATCGAATTCCAGCTTTCGAACCAGAAAGATTGTAACCAATTCCCTTCTCGTGGCTCTACACCTTTGATCATTGCGAAATGATGCCCTCAACGAATCTGCGATCCAGGAAGACCAACGTGAAGAATCCACTGAAAATGAAATCCTGGCCCCCCTATGTCGTTGGGGCCGCAATCGGGATTCTCAGTTGGTTTACTTTCCTGTCCGCCGGTAACGCGCTGGGGATCACGACGGCGTTTGAGACAACTGCAGCTATTTGTGAGCAGCAACTTCTACCGGACGCAGCCGAAGCCAATCCGCTATTCGCAAAGAAACCGCCGAAGATCGACTGGGGTTGGATGCTTGTGGTGGGTGTTTTTGCCGGCGCTTGGATAAGCTCCAAGCTCTCTGGAGACCGCCACGCCGAGACAGTTCCACCGCTTTGGGCTGACCGATTTTGCTCTTCTGTAGCAAAGCGGTTTGTTGCAGCATTTGCGGGTGGATTGCTAATGATGCTTGGGGCCCGGCTGGCTGGGGGTTGCACAAGTGGTCATGGAATCAGCGGCTCACTTCAACTGGCTGTATCTAGTTGGATGTTCGTCGCGGTTGCGTTCTCCACAGGTATCCTCACTGCCAACTTGTTTTTCAGAAGAAAGAATCAGAGCCATGTTTGATCCTATTTGGAAACTCGCTCTGGGGCTGGTCTCAGGAATCGTCTTTGGATTTTTGCTCCAGAAGGGGCGTGTCGCTAAGTACGAAGTTATCGTCGGCCAGTTCATTGGTCGCGATTTTACAGTGGTCAAGATTATGGTCACCGCCGTGGTCGTTGGGGCCATTGGGATCTATGCGTTGTTGCCCTCCGGTGCTGTCTCGCTGCATATCAAGCCTGCTCTCTGGGCAGGCATCGCGATGGGTGGAACGCTCTTTGGAATCGGGATGACTGTACTTGGTTATTGCCCGGGGACCGGCGTGGTTGCTTGTGGCGAAGGCCGAAAGGATGCCTACGTTGGACTGATTGGCATGTTTGTAGGAGCCGCAGTTTATGTGTACTTCTACTCCAATTTTTCGGCTATCGCTGGAGCCTGGGGAGATGGCGGCAAACTAACCTTGCCCTCTTCAACTGGTACCTCGCCATGGTTATGGATTATCCCGCTCGCCGCAGTGGCTAGCATTCTGGCATGGCTTGGTCGAAGACGAGAGAAAGTGCTGAACTAGCTCGCGTTTACTTCACTGACGACTAGCGGCCCACTGTTTTTCTGCGCAAGTGCTCTCTCGTCCAGTTAGTTGATGCTTTTCTTGTAACTATTTGCGTTGTGATGGCTCTACCCTCACATAACGAAACAAGAAACTAATTGGAGAGCATCATGATCAAGCCAAACCTTGGCGGCATCGATCGAGCAATTCGCATCCTCGCAGGAGCTGTTTTGCTAGCCCTTGTATTTATCGGGCCACAAACGCCCTGGGGATACCTTGGCCTAGTTCCTCTGCTGACGGGCGTAATTGGGTTCTGCCCAGCCTATTGTCCTCTGGGTCTCAGTACCTGTCGCGTGCCAAAGCAATAGCTCACTTCAACCTTTTTGCAACTCAACTCAACTCAAACGGATTTAAACAATATGAAAAACATTTCAGCATCTGAACTCTCGAAACTCATCAACTCCGGCGAGCATATCGACTTGATCGATGTGCGAACGCCAATCGAGTTCCGAGCATTGCACGTCACGAACGCTCGCAATGTACCACTGGATCGTTTGGACCCTAGTGCTGTGCGGGAATCAGGAAGCAACTCGAGCGATCCGCTATATGTGGTCTGTCGCTCAGGTGGACGAAGTCGCCAAGCTTGTGAAAAACTGTTAGCTGCTGGAGTCGCCAACGTGGTCAACGTCGAAGGCGGGACGATGGCTTGTGCATCGGCCGGCGCACCGGTTATCCGAGGCAAGAGCGCAATTCCATTGAACTGTCAGGTGCAAATCATCACGGGCGTAACTGTAGCCGCGGGCACCATCGCTGCGATTGCGACCGCGAATCTCTATTGGTTGTCGTTACCAATGGTAATGGGAGCCGGCTTGGTGTTCTCCGGTCTTACCAATACATGTGCAATGGGAACGATGTTAGCTCGCATGCCATGGAATCAAGTCAAGCCAGAAGCCACCGTAACCTCCAACGCCACATCCAAGACTTGCTCAAGCACTGCCTCAGGTTGCTGCAACTGAGCAGCGAGCAGGGGCGTTAGTCCATCCAACATATAGCAACACTTAAGGAACCCATCATGCTTCTAAAATATTTTTACGACAAATCCCTCGCTCACGCATCGTATATGGTTGGTTGCCAGCGCACAGGCGAAGCGATCGTTATCGACCCAAATCGCAACATCGACCAATACCTCGAAGCAGCGGCTGCGGAAGGATTGCGAATCACCGGTTCGGCGGAGACTCACATTCATGCTGACTTTGTATCGGGGTCGCGCGAACTAGCCGACAGAGCAGGTGCAAAGCTCTATCTTTCCGACGAAGGACCATCGGATTGGAAGTACCAATTCGCAGACAAGCACAGCTCGCAGTTGGTCAAAGACGGTGACGTTATTCGAGTAGGAAAAATCAAGCTGGAGGTAATGCATACTCCTGGCCATACGCCCGAACACATCTCCTTTGTCCTGACAGACGAAGGTGGTGGCGCAAACGTACCGATGGGTATCTTCACAGGTGACTTCGTATTTGTCGGATCGATTGGTCGACCTGATTTGCTTGAGACTGCCGCAGGAGTAGTAGGGAGCGCCGAAAAGGGAGCTCGACAGCTTTATCATTCGATCGAACGATTCAAGAGCCTTCCCGATCACCTTCAAGTTTGGCCAGCGCATGGTGCTGGTAGCGCTTGCGGTAAGGGGCTTGGAGCGATTCCTTCATCCACAGTCGGTTATGAAAAACTCTTCAATCCATCGCTGCAATACCATGACGAGCAAGAGTTTGTTGACTATATCCTCGCGGATCAGCCTGAGACTCCGTTCTACTTTGCAGTCATGAAACGGGTGAACAAAGTTGGACCCGAGCTCATTCGCAACCTACCTGACGTTCGGACTATTTCACCAGTAGACTTGGCTCAAACCACGCGTGACCAACTGGTTGTTGACGTTCGCAACTCAGCAAGCTTCGCGCAAGGCCACGTTCCTGGCTCGATCAACGTCCCTTCGAGTTCACTTGTGCAGTGGGCAGGTTTCTTCGTTGACTACAACAAGCCGCTTTACTTGCTGACCGACTCAGAATCCATCGCAGTCAACTTGCAAAGCCTTCGCTCGATTGGAATCGATAATGTTCAAGGTTACTTTGATCTCAAGGCGTCCGATGTCTCGAAGCACTTCACCGAAACGTATCCTTCGGAATCGCCACAATCGTTGGCTGCTCGAATCGAAGACGGATCGGTACGACTGCTCGACGTGCGCGCGGCAACAGAGTTCAACGAGGGGCATATTGCCGGCGCTGAGCATCGATTCCTTGGGAAACTGCTGCGAGAACTGACTCAGATCGATAAGACCAAACCCGTGGTGGCTCAGTGTCTGGCTGGAGGTAGGTCCGCTATCGCAGCGAGCATACTTCAAAAAGCTGGGCTCAACGTCATCAACATGACAGGTGGATATAACGCCTGGCGTTCCGCTGGCCTGCCTAACCATCTTGAAGAGCCATCAACGATCGGCTCGTAGGGTGAGCTTCGCAGAGCGAGATTTCAAACCCGCTCTCGATACATCATTGTTTTTACCTCCACTTGGCGACCTCGTTGGGACTGAAGTCCCAACCTAATCAATCTGCAAAACCACCATGGATCTCACCCTAACTTTGACCGCAGTACTCGGAGCCTTTGTTGGCTTCTCGCTCGGTTTGACAGGTGGAGGTGGAGCAATATTCGCAGTGCCCATTCTGGTTTATGGATTGGGGGTACCTGCAAGAGAAGCGGTTGGAATATCGCTCTTGACTGTGGGTAGTACTGCGCTGGTTGGATTTGTGCAACGAGCACGACGCGGAATGGTTGAGTTTCCAACAGGTCTCCTGTTCGCTATGGCTGGGATGATCGGAGCCCCAATTGGAGCAAGGCTCGCCGACTATATTCCAGAACCGTTACTTCTGACGATCTTCGCGGGACTCATGTTCTTGATTGCAGTACGAATGTGGATCAAGGCAAATGAAAGATCCGCCAATCTACCCATCATCGATAATGATAACGCTGGCCCCACTTGTCGAAGAGATCCCGAAGGCCGATTGCGGTTGACTTCACAATGCGCCTTGCTGCTTGGTGTTGTGGGGCTAAGCACTGGAGTCCTCACAGGAATGTTTGGCGTTGGAGGCGGCTTTATCATTGTCCCAGCACTGGTTTCGTTCGCTTGCATGGGAATGCAACGAGCCATCGGAACTTCCCTACTAATCATCACGCTGGTAAGTCTGTCGGGCACAACCAGTCACATTGTCGCTGGGAAAGAACTGTCTCTACAGACAGCTGGCCTGTTTACGGCCGGCAGTTTAGTAGGCTTGTTCATCGGCAGTTGGCTCGCACAGCGCTTGGCCGGACCAACGCTTCAGCGAGTGTTCGCGATCTCCATAGTACTGGTCGCATCGTATGTCATTCTTCGAAACCTTACACAGTAGCTTTACAACCCCGATGGAGCAGCTCGTATGTCAGTGAACAAAAGAACTATTGTGCTCATCACGCTCAGCTCCTTCTTAATGGCGGGTTGCCAATCGCAATCGGTTGATTCGACAGTTTCGAATGCATCCGATCAATTGCCAAAAATCGTTAGTGGAAGCATGCCATCCGAAACCGAAAAATCAAAATTGTTAGCTGCTAGGGATTTGCTTTTCACAAAGCTCTCTGGCCGTCTCATGGATGCCCTTTCGACAAGTGGTCCTGCCAACGCCATTGGCGTATGCCAAGTCGAAGCCAAATCCATCGCAACGGAAGTCGGAAAGGAAGCCGGTGTCCAAATTGGCAGGACGGGTGTGCGTCTTCGAAATACGAGTAATCAACCACCAGCTTGGGCAAAAGAACTCATCGCCGCTCGAAGTAGTGAACCGGTCTTTGCCCAGCTCTCCAACGGACACGCTGCGGCTTTACTGCCGATAAAGCTTCAGTCGCAATGCTTGATGTGCCACGGGCCAAAAGAACAAATTGCACCGGACGTTCAAAAAAAACTTGCGAAGCTTTATCCGCAAGATCAAGCGACAGGTTTTTCAGAAGGTGAACTGCGAGGCTGGTTCTGGGTTGAATCGCTTGATTAGTTTCTCTCATCCGCTCTTCATCCTCGCACAATTGCTATACCTATGACTACCAAATCTTCGACCAAAGACCACTACCAAATCCTCATCCTTGGCGGTGGTACAGCCGGCATTACTGTTGCTGCGCAGCTCAGGCGTAAGCTCAAGAGTTACGATCTCGCGATCATCGAGCCGTCGACAAAACACTACTATCAGCCTCTTTGGACTCTTGTCGGTGCTGGAGTCTTTCCGAAAGAACAGAGTGAACGCGAAGAGTCGGCCTTCATTCCCAAAGGGGCAGCCTGGATTCAAGACTACGTGGCTGAGTTGCAACCTGAACAGAATGCCGTTGTAACTCGGAGCGGAAGGCGGATCACCTATGATTTTCTAGTGATCGCCCTCGGTATTCAAATCGATTGGAACAAGATTCCGGGCCTTCAAGAAGGTATTGGAAGACAACAGATCTGCAGCAACTATTCCTATCAGCAAGTTGATTACACGTGGAAATGCGTAAGCAGTTTCAAAGGGGGAACTGCGCTTTTCACCATGCCGAATACCGCAGTTAAATGCGGTGGCGCACCCCAGAAGATTATGTATCTTGCAGACGATCACTTTCGCAAATCGGGGGTGCGAGACAAATCAAACGTCATCTTCGCATCAGCACAGGGCTCATTGTTCGCGGTCGAGAAGTATCGCAAGACACTCGAAAAGGTGGCTGCTCGCAAATCTATTGATATTCGTCTCAAACACAACTTGGTCGAGATAAGGCCGGATCAAAAGGAAGCTATCTTCGGGCATTTAGACACCAAGGATCGAGTGACAATTCCCTTCGACATGATTCACGTCACTCCACCCATGAGTGCCCCCGACATTATCAAATCGAGCACGCTTGCCAATACAGCGGGCTGGGTAGATGTTGATAAATACACTTTGCAGCATCCTAAGTTCCCGAATGTCTTTCCGATCGGTGACTGCAGTGGGCTACCTACCTCGAAAACGGGGGCAGCCGTTCGTAAACAAGCGCCCGTATTGGTTCAGAACTTAATCGCAGCGATTAAGGGCGAGCCACTCGAAGCAAAATACGATGGCTACACTTCATGCCCACTAGTGACCGGCTATGGTAAACTTGTCTTGGCTGAATTCGACTACGAAGGCAAACCCGCAGAAACGTTTCCGTTCGATCAGTCGAAGGAGCGCCTCTCGATGTACCTGCTCAAAGCCTACGCGCTCCCACGATTGTATTGGCACGGTATGCTGCGTGGACTCGGCTAATGCGGAAAACGATTTCACAACAACTTATGGACAAATCGCAATTGAGCAGTGAAAAGATGGAGCTAGGTCGAGTAGCCCACTGGGAGAATGTCTACTCCACAAAGCAGACAACGGAAGTAAGTTGGTTCGAAGCAGAGCCGACCACCTCGCTTAACCTGCTCGAACACATGCTTCCACAGGGCGGAAAAATCATCGACGTCGGTGGTGGCGCTTCGTTTCTGGTAGATCGGCTTGTTTCGAAGGGCAACTGGGACGTTACCGTACTCGACATCTCATCGACGGCAATTGAACATTCAAAAAGGCGACTTGGCGACGCGGAGTCCAAGGTTTCTTGGATATGCGCGGACATTACTGAGACGGAGCAATTAAAAACGTACGATGTCTGGCACGACAGAGCCGTCTTCCATTTTCTTACCAATCCAATTGATCGCCAAGCGTACCTAGACCGATTAAACGAGTCTCTCAGCAGCGGAGGCTACTTCATCGTTGCAACGTTTGCACCTGATGGTCCAGAAAAATGTAGCGGACTACCCGTCTGTCGCTACAGCCCCGAGGAACTCGAGGCCACTCTTGGGTGTGCTTTTAGAATCGTCACTAGCGGCCATCATAACCATTTGACCCCATCGGCCAAAACGCAGCGATTTACTTTGGCCGTGTTTCAAAAGATCTGACACTTGAACTAACGACTTAAAAAACATTCCGGAGGTACCCATGATCAATCCAAATTTTCGTAAGCACTTTTTTGCAGGAGCCACCTTGATTGTATTGATGGGAGCAAACATTCAGGCACAGGAAAAGAGTGTTGCACCAGAGATCAACAAAGCGTTTAGGAAGCCCGATATTACTGATTTTCAAGGCAAGTTTGAAAAGGAAGGTCGCGAAGCGTTCGAACACCGCGACGAAATCGTAAAGGCCTGCAATCTTCGAGAAGGAATGCAAGTCGCTGATGTGGGCGCGGGTACTGGGCTGTTTAGTCGTCTCTTCGCACCAAAAGTTGGCGTCAAAGGAATCGTGGTGGCCGTCGACATCTCCGAGGATTTTCTCAAGCATATTCAGGAATCAGCCCGTGAGCAGAACTTGGCAAACATTCAGACGGTCCTTTGCAAGCAAGATTCGGTAGAGCTACCGGATGCGTCTGTAGATCTGGTTTTTACTTGCGACACCTATCACCATTTTGAGTTCCCATTCAAGACGCTGAGCTCGATCCATCGAGCGCTCAAACCTGGCGGAAGACTGATCGTTGTGGACTATCATCGCATCGAAGGGAAGAGCACTGACTGGGTGATGGGACACGTTCGCGCCGGCCTAGATGTTGTTGAGAAGGAGATTACGTCCTCCGGATTCAAGAGAATCGGGGAACTCAAAGATGTACTCAAGGAAAACTACTTGGTCGAGTTTGAGAAGGTCTCAGAGGGCGATCGCAAATCAGACAAGTGAACGAAGAAAGCCAGTTCGAAAACAAGAGGTCCCAGGGCGACCAAGGCGGAACAGTTAGTCCCGTTCCTGCCGAGATCGACTCGCGGATTTACATGGCTGCAG
>Ga0315902_10006238_pt1 | contig 16579 bp, 11 predicted proteins | sample LakEriMetagenome_9_FD_203523 | JGI IMG/M metagenome (GOLD analysis project Ga0315902, IMG submission 203523) | Freshwater fungal communities from buoy surface, Lake Erie, Ohio, United States - Buoy 12 MA117 | ecosystem: Environmental > Aquatic > Freshwater > Lake > Lake biofilm | place: USA...
GGTGTCTTCCGTGACTACAACACTTCCATGTGGCCGGCACCGTGGTTCCTGGTCGCCATGGCTCTGGCCGCAGTGGTTGCGGCGCTGAGACCTCGGCCCTGGTCGGGCGTTGCCGTGTCCGCCATCCTCGGGGTGCTCTGGGCCTGGATCGCCCTGGCCTACCACCTGGCCTTCATTTCGCGCATCAGTCCTCCCGCCTATGCGTTTGCCGCGCTCTCGATGCTGCCGTGCCCGACGACGATCTTCACCATCGGCATGCTGTGCTTCGCAGTGCCGCCAACACCGCGCAGCCCCTTGATCGTTCCCGTGTTGTGGTGCCTTGTCGGTGCCCAGGCTGCGTTTCTCCTCGGCGTGCAGCCTGACCTCGGGCTCATTGCTTCCGGCGCGGTGGGCGTGGCTCTGCTGGCGACCGCGGGCGGACAACCTTGGACACTGAGATCATGATCACTCGCAGACAGTTTGCCGCCTCGGCGCCGTACTGGGTGGCCAGCCCTTTGGCGCTTTCCGGCTGTTCCCAAGAGCCCGCAGCGGATGGCTACGAAGCGGTCGCTGCGCGCATTTGGCAGTCGGGTGCCGTGACGGGGCGCAGTGGCGCCGCACTCGGTCGGGAGCTGGTTCGCCACGCCACGCTGGCCCCGTCCAGCCACAACACGCAGTGCTGGAGGTTCGCACTCGACGGCAACGGCCGATCCATCACCGTCCTTCCCGACCTGGCGCGTCGCTGCCCTGCTGTCGACCCGGACGACCATCACGTCTTCGTCTCGCTGGGCTGCGCCACCGAGAACCTGATACAGGCCGCACTCGCGCACGGCCTCAAGGGCGAGGCGCAGTTCGACCCAACCGGCGACGCGATGCGCGTGGCGCTTGAACCCACTCGAGCTCAGACCACACCCCTGTTCACGGCCATCCCCGCCCGCCAGTGCACACGAGGCAACTACGACGGCAAGCCGCTGTCGGTCGAAGAACTGGCGCTGCTGCAACGCGTCGGCAGTTCGGACACCGTGCGCCTGCTGCTGCTGACGGAGCGAGCGGCGATGGAGCAGACGCTGGACTACGTGATTGAAGGCAACACGGCGCAGCTGGCCGATGCCGCCTTCGTCAAGGAGCTGAAGGCCTGGATCCGCTTCAACGGCGCCGATGCCGTTCGCACCCGCGACGGGCTGTACAGCGTGTGCACGGGCAATCCGAACATCCCGTCCTGGATCGGCGACCTGACGTTTCGGTGGCTCCTCGCCCCGAAGGGCGAGAACGAAAAGGCTGCGCGACAGGTACGCAGCTCCGCCGGCATCGCGATCTTCGTCGGCCAAGCCGCCGACAAGGCGCATTGGGTGGAGGTGGGGCGCTGCTAAGAGCGCTTCGCGCTGCAGGCCACGGCGCTGGGAATCCGCAATGCCTTCCTGAACCAGCCCGTTGAAGTCGCGGCGCTGCGCCCGCCCTTCGCTGCCGCACTGGGCCTGACAGGTCAGCGGCCCGACCTGGTCGTGCGATTCGGTCGCGGCCCGGTGATGCCACGCTCGCTGCGACGGCCGGTCGAGGCCGTGCTGGTGTGATCGGCACGATGAGAGCCCATGGAACTGCGATGAACGTGCTGATGTGGCTGGGGTTTGCGCTAGGCGCGCTGGTTCGCGCGCACATCAGCCTGCTCGAATCGGGCAGCGTTGGCGCGCAGGGCCGGCTGCCCTCACCCGCGAGGTTTGACACGCAGGCCAGGCGTTCTTTGGAATTCCCAGGTGGATGTGTTTCCCGGCGTGCCCGCGCAGGTGGAGATGCGCTGCCTTGCGGATAGCCCGTGGAATCCCACTGCGTTTGCGGCCCAGCCAGGGCGCGCGGCGTGACGCCATCGACGACGCTTGCGCCAACGCCACCGTCGTCGATGGCCCGATCACCTGACCTTGCTGTTCTGCCTCAACGACGCCAACTTGATCGCTTCCGTGCGCGCCGAGGTGCGGGCGTGGGAAAGGACGGCATGCTGATTCCGATGGCCGGTGAAGCCTCCCGGGTGCGGCCTGAGGGCCGCAAGGCGTCCCTCATCGGGACCGTCCAGAAGCTGCGCTGCGAGTTCTCGCCGTGAGTCTGGCGCACCGGCTCAGGCGGGCACCCCTGCCAAGCTTCTTGATGCTGACCTTTGTCTGGTCCTGGGCTTGCTGGGGGTTGTCGCCCGTCATCAAGGCGCAGTGGCCCTGGCTGGCGACGCTGCTGATGTTTGCCGGCAGCTTCGGGCCCAGCCTTGCCGCAGTGGTGGTGGTTGCGAGCACCCGCAAGTGGCTGGGCCTGCGCGCCTGGTTGGGACGCTGCCTGCGGTGGCGCATCGGTTGGGCTTGGTGGGCCTTCGCGCTGCTCTTGCCGCTGGCCGTGATGTCCATCGCGGCGGGCCTGCACATCGCGCTGGGTGGCGCCATCGCCACGTCGCCCGCATCCGGGCATTGGCTGATGACCCTCGTGAATCTGCCGCTGATCCTGCTGCTGGGCGGGCCTCTGGGTGAAGAGTTCGGCTGGCGCGGCTTTGCACTGCCCATGCTGCAGGAACGGTGGGGGCGGCGCAACGCCAGCCTGGGCTTGGGGCTGGTGTGGGGCGTGTGGCACCTGCCGCTGTTCTTCATCGATGGCACCTCGCAGGCCCACATCCCGCTCGCGCTGTTCTTGCTGAGCGTCGTGGCCATGTCCGTCCTGTTCGCGTGGCTGGTCCAGCGCACCGCGGGCAGCGTGGTGGCGGCATTGGTGCTGCACACTGCCATCAACTTCTGGCCGACCGTCGTGCCGGTGCTGCCCACTGAAGCCAGCCATCGGGCCTACGCGTTCGTGGTCGCCATGCTGGTTCTGCTGGCTCTTGTGGCATTCGGGCTGATGGGTCAACGCGGCGCGGTGGGCCCACCCCGGCATTCCGTCCAGGCGAAGCCATGAACAGCCTCTATCTCGCCCAGGCCGCGGTGCCCGTGGCCCTGATTCTGTGGATGGCGCTGGCGTCGCCACGCAGCGCGTCAGGCTTCTTGTTGCAGTTTGCCGCCAGTGCCGCCTGTCTGTGGGCCGCCGCCTCGCTCGGCATCTGGCTGGTGCCGCCGTGGTGGGCGCCCTGGGGGTTCGGTGCGGGCCTCGTGGCCGCTGCGTGGCTGGGGCTGCACAGGCGCCGCCCTTTTGCGTCCCCACATCCCCGGACCCCGGGCGCGTGGGTTGTTGCAGCCCTGTTCACGACACTGGGTGTGTCCTCAGCCTACGGCATCGTCACTGCATGGCGCAGCCGGACGGTGCCGCCGCTGCCAACGGTGAACCTGGCATTCCCGCTGGAGCCGGGCCGCTACCTCGTCGTCAACGGCGGCCGCGACTCCAGCACCAACGCCCATATCGAAACGCTCGATGCCAGCGTGCCCCGGTTCCGCGATTGGCGTGGGCAATCCTATGGCGTCGATCTCGTGCGGCTGGATGGCCTCGGGCTGCGCGCGCAGGGTCTGCAGCCGGCAGACCCGCGGGCCTATCGCATCTACGGCACCCGCGTTCTGGCACCGTGCGCTGGCCAGGTCGTGCTGGCGGTGGACGGTCTGCCCGACATGCAGGTGCCGCAGATGGACCGCGAGCACATGGCGGGCAACCACGTCATGCTGCGCTGCGAGCAGGCCGACGTGCTGCTCGGCCATCTGAGCCCGGGAAGCGTCCAGGTCCGTGTGGGCGACGCCATCGCCACGGGCGTCTGGCTGGGCTCGGTGGGGAACTCGGGCAACACCGGTGAGCCGCATCTGCATGTCCACGCACAACACCCGGGCCCGGCGGACGCGCCATTGAGCGGCGATCCCTTGCCCATCCTGTTCGACGGCCGCTTTCCCGTGCGTGGCGACCGCATCGGATTTTGCGGCGATGCGGTCTTGAAGACAGACCGATGACCGTCTGCTTTGCAGCACCAGCATCAGTTCTCCAGCGCCCCGAACCCGACCCCAGGGAACTGATGGCCCGACTTGAGGCATTGGCCCAGGGTTCAAGCCGTCTGGAAAGTCACCCCCTGGTACGGGGCCAGCAGGGGCGCATGGGCCGACAGATCGCCAGGCAGGGTCCCGGCGGCGGAATTCGAGGGGGTCATGACCCCCGGCATGGCAGGCGAGGACCGGGCGGGCACCGGCGGGACGACAGGCCTTGGCCCACAAGAAGAAGAGCCCGCCGAAGCGGGCTCTTCCACATGGCCACCGTCGGAGTCCGCAACCCGACTCAGAACGACGCCTTGAACTGCACCCCGAAGTTGCGCGGCTCGTTGATGATGCCGGTCAGGTTGTTGAAGTCGATTGCGGCCACGACCTGCTGGTTGTTGGTGATGTTGCGCGAGTAGAAGGCCACCTCGTACTTGCCACTGTTCCAGCCGTAGCCCACCCGCAGGCCGCCTTCCAGCGCCGACTTGGCCGTGTACTCCTTGGCCGAGTACAGGAACATGTTGTACTTGTCCTTGTAGGCCCAGTCGGTCAGCACGTACAAGTCACCACCGGCGATTTCGGTGCTGTACTTCAGCGTCCAGTTCACCACCCACTTGGGCGCCCGTGGCAAGGGGTTCCCACCGATCAGCACCGTGCCGGCCACAGGGCCCGCCCGGTTGAGCACCGTGCATCCGGTGTTGGCTTCAAGGAACTGGAAGTTCGCATTGCCGCAGGGCGCGACGAACAGGTTCGGATCCTTGATCTCGGTGTCGTTGTAGCTCAGGCCCAGGGACGTCAGCCAGTTGCGGGAGAGGATGGCCTGCGCGTCCACCTCGATGCCCTGACCGACGGCCTTGTTGGCGTTGACCAGCCGGTTCTGGTTGACGCTGCCGCTGCCGGCCGTCAGTTGCAGGTCCTTGACCTCGAACTTGAACACCGTGGCACTGAGGCGCGCAGCCTTGTCGAAGAAGTCGGCCTTGATGCCGGCCTCGAAGGACAACGCCTTCTCGGAGTTGGCCACCGAAATCGTGTCGCCAAAGAGGACACGGCCCTGGATCGACGGCGCCCGGTAGCCCGTGGCCACGCGTGCGAACAGCGACACATCCTTGTCGACGGTGTAGTTGGCGCCCAGGTCCCAGCTGGTGTTGGTGTCCTCTGGCTTGGCGCGCAGCGGGCCAACGTTGTTGCCGCCAAAAGGCGTCTGTGTGCGTGAGCCGACGAACTCCTTGCTGTCGTCGGTGTAGCGCAGACCGGCGCGAAGCTTCAGCGCCGGGGTCACTGCATAGTTGATGCTGCCAAACACAGCCCAGGACCGGGACGACTGGTTCTGCACCGCATAGCCGTTTTGTGGATCGCCGGGGGCGAAGGAGTCGAAGTTGAAACTGTCGACCTGCAGCGTCTCCCTGAAGAAGTACAGACCGCCGATCCACTGCAGCGCGTCCTTGGTCGACGACTGGACGCGGAACTCCTGGGTCGTCTGCTTCAGGTTGGGCAGGCCGTCGGCCGTCTGCGCGTCGAACGGGATCACCGAGGGTTGGCCCGGGAAGCGCGGGCCGTCCGGAATGCCACCAAACCGGCTGCCGAAGCCGCCGTCCACGTCACCGCGGCTGTAGAACTTCGCCTTGTCGAAACCGGTGATGTAGTGCAGCGTCACGCCGCCCAGGTCCCAGCGCAGACGGGCACTGAGGCCGGTGGACTTGAGAGTCTGGCTGTTGAAGCCGTCGGTCGGGTACTGCGAGGCATCGAAGCCATCGACCAGGTCGTTCGTGCCGCGCTTGATGATGTTGGCGCGGAAGGTCGTCGCACTGCCCTTGTAGTCGCGGCCCTGCAGCTTGAACAGGCCGTAGAAGCTGCCGTTCTGGTAGGCCGCCTGCACGCGGGCGGCCACGTCGCTGTAGCCCTCCAGTTCCTTCTCGGCATCGGGGCGGGGGTTGAAGACGCGGTCGTCCTGGCGCTGCATCAGCACCGCTGCACGCAACGACCAGTCGCTGCCAAGCGGCGTGTTGACGGCCGCCTCGACGTTCATGCCCTTCCAGCGGCCGGTTCCGATGTTGGCGTAGCCATCGAACTTCTTGCCCGGCTTGGCCGAATCGAACTTCATCACGCCGGCTGGCGAATTGCGTCCGAACAAGGTGCCCTGCGGCCCGCGCAGGACTTCAACCTGCTCGACGTCGAACACCGGGAAGCCCTTGAGGATCGGACTTTCCTGCACCACCTCGTCGTACACCAGGCCCACCGGTTGAGAGGCGTTCAAGTCAAAGTCGGTATTGCCCAGGCCCCGGATGTAGAAGCGCGGGAAGGTGCGACCGAAGTCAGACTCGATGTTCAGGCTCGGCACGCGGCCCGACAACGCCCGGACGTCCTGGCCGCTGGCGTTGTAGGTGTCCAGGGCCTCGCCCTTGATGGCCGAAACCGACACGGGAACGTCCCTCAGGTTTTCAAGCCGGCGGCTGCCGGTGACGATGACCTCCTGGAGTTGGCCGGTGTCTCTCTTGGCCTCGGCCGCAGGGGCGGTCTGAGCCAGGGAGGAATCGATGGGGAAGGCGCAGGCAATGGCGAGCGCGATCAGAGTCTGAGAGACGCGAGGCTTGTCCATTGGTGAGGTCCTTGTGCAAGGGTTTTGGCGAGGATACGAAGAGGTCACCAGGCGTTGGACGGTCTGCAAGGTGCGGCGACACCAAGGCAGATCAGTCACAACGGCACGCCCCATTCTGTGATGGGGTGACCGTGGATCGACCATGGTGTTGCATCCAAGCCGCTACGGGTTTGACCCTATGAGCAGAGCCCTCCCTGTCCTGGCGCGAACTTGTGGACCCGGGTCGCCCTTGCCAGGCATTCACTTGAATGCCGGCCCTCCGTGAAGCGTCAGAACCGCCTCGGGCTCGCGTCCATCCGGTTTTCGCTGATCCGGCTGCCGCGCTGGGCGACGGCGCCATCCAGGCCCAGGCCGTTGTCCGAGATCAGGCTGTCGGCGATCAGGCTGGCCCGGTCGGCACGTACGGCAATGCCGTTGAACTGGAGCTGGGCGCGCTCGATGCTGAAGCGGCCGTCCCCCGCGAAGAGGGCCGTGTCGTTGAGCTCGGCGCGCAGCTCGTGCACCTGCAGCACCGCCCCGCCATGCAGCTCGACCCCGACCAGGCTGTTGTGGCTGACGCGCAGCCGCTCGATGCGCCCGGCGGCGCGGAATGACAGTCCGGTCTCGAAGCCACTGATCGTGCCGTCGCGCACCACGGCATCGTGCGCCAGGGCGTCGATCTGGACACCTTGCGCCACGCCGGTGTCGCTGTTGCCCTGGCAGGCGATGGCGAATCGCGTGTTCAGACGGCACAGCCCGGGGCCGGCGATGGCGTGGCCGTTCAGGTTGATCGTCACCTGGGGCGCCACGATTCGCAGTGCCGACTGGCCTGCCGGCACAACCAGCGGCGCGTTGAGCGTGTAGTGGCCGGGCGCCGAAATCACGAGCGGCCAGCCCTTTGCACTCGGCGCACGGAGCACGGTCGGCTGGTTGTCGCCGGGCTCGGCGGCGACTCGGGTCTGCGCCCATGACGGCCCGACGCCGACAAGCAGCAGCGCCACGGCAGCGGCGCCCACGAGGGGATGCAGTTTCATGGGGGCACCCGACCGCAAGGCCGGCCCGTGCAAAGCGACAAGGTCACGCCTTCCCATCGGCCGCGAGCCGCAGGCGCTGAAGGGTCGACTGCCCACAGCGCCGCCACGAAGCGTGCATTCCTGCACGTTCGGCGGCCGCAGGCACCCGACTGGACTCAGGAGTTGGCGCGCACCTCTTTGATGGTCGTCACGCCGGCCAGCACCTTCTCGATGCCGTCCTGGCGCAACGTGCGCATGCCCTCCTGCAGCGCCCGGCATTGCAGCGCCGCGGCCGACGCGCTGGTCTGCACCAGGTGGCGCAGCCCGCGTGTGGCCATCATCAACTCGTGGATGCCCGCGCGCCCCCGGAAACCGGTTCCGTCGCAGCGCGGGCAACCCACCGGCCGGTAGCGGGTGATGTGTCCCCCGCTGCCGAAGCGGACCCGCCACTCGGCGAGCAGGGCATCGGCATCGGGGGCCTGCACGCCGGCCGCCTTGACGTCTTCATTCTCGTAGACGTGCAGGAAGTCGTGGACCAGTTCCTCCTCGTCCTCGGCGCTGGCGAGCTCGCCAATCCGGCAGTGCGTGCACAGTCGGCGCACCAGGCGCTGGGCCAGCACGCCCAGCAGCGCGTCGGCAAAGTTGAACGGGTCCATGCCCATGTCCAGCAGCCGTGTCACCGTCTCGGGGGCACTGTTGGTGTGCAGGGTCGACAGCACCAGGTGACCGGTGAGCGAGGCCTCGACGGCGCACTGGGCGGTCTCGGCGTCGCGGATCTCGCCGACCATGATCACGTCCGGATCGGCCCGCAGGAACGCGCGCAGCGCCTTGGCGAAGGTCCATTCGATCTTCGGGTTCACCTGCACCTGGCGCAATCCGGCCTGGGTGATCTCGACCGGGTCCTCGGCGGTCCAGATCTTGCGCTCCGGCGTGTTGATGGTCGAGATCGCCGAGTGCAGCGTCGTCGTCTTGCCGGAACCGGTCGGTCCGACGCACAGCAGCATGCCGTGCGGGCGCTGCATGCCGGTCTTGATCTGCTCGAGGTTGCGTGGCGACAAGCCGAGGTTGTCCAGCGGGATCGGCTTGCTGCTCGCCAGGAGCCGCAGCACCGCGTCCTCGACACCGCCCGAGGTCGGGATGGTCGCCACCCGCAGCTCGAGCTTGGAGCCGGCGACGAACTTGGCGAAGTTGATCTTGCCGTCCTGCGGCTTGCGGCGCTCGGCGATGTCGAGGTCGCACATGATCTTGATGCGCGCGATCAGGGCACTGCGGTAGGTCGGCGGCAGTTCCATGTAGGCGCGCATCTGGCCGTCGCGGCGGAAGCGGATCCGGATCTTCTCGCGACCGGGCAGGCATTCGACATGGATGTCCGAAACCCCCTGGGACTGCGCCTCGAGGATCATCGAGTTGATCAGGCGCACGAGCTGGTTGTCGCTCTGCGACACGGCGCCGAGCTCGTCTTCTTCGAAGTTGGTGTCGCTCTGCTCCAGTTCGGCAAGCAGCTTGGTGGCGTTCTCGGTGTCGCGATCCTGCATCGCCCCGCCGACCACGGCACCACCACCAGGATTGGCGTCGGTGCGGCCCTCGTAGGCGCGGGCAACCGCCGAGTCCAAGGTGCCAGCCCGGGCGAGCGCCGGCAGCACCTTGCACTGCGCTGCGAACTCGAGCTCGTCAAGCGCACGCCGGTTGCTCGGGTCCTCGAGTGCCACCACCAGCCGCCCGCCGCGCAGCATCAGCGGCAAGGCCGGCAGTCGGCTCGCGACCGCCAGCGGGATTCGGGCCACGGCATCAGGCTCGACCGGGAAACCGCCGACGTCGACCAGCGGGTAGCCCATCTTGCGGGACAGTGCCGTTTGCAGGTCGGCGCGCGAGACCAGACCCTGGCGAACGAGCAACTCTCCGAGCGGCACGCTGCGGTCGCTGCGCTGCTGGACCAGTGCCTCCTGCAGCTGCGCTTCGGTGATGAAGCCCAATGCCGTCAAGGCCTCGCCGATGCGCACCATGGGCATCGAGCTCTGACGCTCCAGCGCCAAGGCCAGTTCGTCGGGGCTGATGATGTTCTGCAGCAGCAGCACCTCGCCGAGCTTCTGCTGGCGCAGCCGCTCCTGCTCCAACAGGGCCTGCTCGACCTGCTGGGGGGTGGCCGAGTGCTGGTCGATCAGCGCCTCGCCGATGCGCATGCCCAACTCCAGCCGATCGTAGGCTGACCGCGGCACGAAGGTCCGCCTCAGCGTGCCGTCGCCGTCCGGCGCCAGCGGCTCGAAGAAGTACAGGCCCGCGGTGTCCTCGACCGGATCGAGCGTCGTGCCCTCCCAGACCGGGCCTTCGCGCATCGTCAGCCGGAACGGGGACCCGGCCATCGCCTGCAGGTCGTGCGGCGTCCCGTCAGAAGCCTGGATCGCCAGCAGCGGATCCAGCAGGCGCAGGCGCCGGAACTGTCCGAAGCGCAGGGTCATCGGCCCGCGCGAGCCGGCCAGTTGAACCCGCATCTTCTCGCGCTGGGGGTCGAATGCCAGCAGCCGCCCGGCCAGGGTGCGTCCGTTCAGGCCCTCGATCTGGCAACCGAGCGCCACCGGGGTGGCCGCCGGCCGGGGGTAGGCCGAAAGGTCCGGTGTCGGCCAGGCGAATCCGGCCTCGCCTTCGGTCGGCAGCAGGGTCAGCGGGGGTTGCGACAGGTCAGACATGAAGGGGCGCTCGGCAGGCTCGCGGATCACGGCGACGCCCATCCGGACGCCCGACACGGGGCGTCGGGGACAGGGGCATCTGTCGACCATCGTAGGCAAACAGGCCCCGGCGCAGTGCGCGGAGATGCGGGGCGATTCCGGGTCAGATCACGCTGACGCCGACGCCGACGCTGCAGTCGCGTCGTCAGCGCAGGCGACTCAGCCGTCCAGGCCCTGGCCCGACCAGGGCAGCATCATCGTCAGCAGCAGCAGGCGCTCGAATTCCGGCGCGAACCGGTCGATGACGGCCTGCGGGTCCGGACAGAGTCTTTCGTCGGTGATGAGGCCGAACTGGACCCCGCCGCCGTAGCTGAGGATCGACACGCCCATGCCGATGTCTCCCGAGGCAGGCACCCAGAACATGGTCTGGCGCAGCGTCGAGCCCAGGAACTTCAGTGGCTGGGCCGGGCCGGGCACGTTGGTCATGACCGCGGTCGCCTTCCTGGCGAACATGCCGGTCACGGCGTCCTGGACCGGCTTGACGAACAGGCCCGAGACCGCCAGCACGGCAAACGCCAGCAACGGCTGGTAGCTGCCCTTGAGCTCGGCCATGCGGCGATGCACCGCGTAGACCCGCTCGACCGGGTTGGCAATGCCGATCGGCAGCACCAGCGGCGCAAGGCCGAAGCGGTTGCCCAGCTGCCAGGCCTTGTCGAGCGGACGCAGGTTGACCGGGACCATCGCCCGGATGTCCTTGCCCGTCGGATCGTCGCCGCGGTCGGCGAGGTACTGCGCGATCGCGCCCGCGACGCAGGACAACAGGACATCGTTGATCGAGCAGTCCAGGCCCTTGCCGATCGTCTTGACGTCCACCAGCGGCAGCGGCTCGCTCCAGGCCACCCGCTTGCGACCCACCGGCTTGCCCTTGAGCAGCGTGGGCGAGTCGTCGGCCATCAGCGCCAGCGCGGCGACGTCGGACAGCACCTGGGCGCCGCCCCGGGCCATGTCCAGGGAGCCCATCATGGAGCCCATCAGCGAGCCTTGCGGGTGGGCCAGCATGTCGATGCCACGCGACACGCCGCTGCCGTACATCCCGATGGCCTTGACCGCGACATCGGTCAGCGGCTTGAGCACCGCGTCGGCGAGCCAGTCGGCTTCGCCAGCCTCGGTCGTGACGCCCGCAGCCGGCTCGCGCGGCCGGCGCCGCGGCGGATCGGCACCTCCGTCCGTGATGCTCATCATCACCGAGATCAGCGCAATGCCGTCGGCGATGCAGTGGTGGATCCGGGCGATCAAGGCCGAGCCGCCCTCGTAGTGCTCGATCAGGTGGAACTGCCACAGCGGCCGGGTCGGGTCCAGCGGCGTGCTGCTGATATGGCCGCACAGCGACTGCAGCGCCTCGCGCTCGCTTTGGCCTGCGGCGGGTTCCAGCACGGCCGGCAGCACATGCCGGGCGATGTCGAAGTCCGTGTCCTCGACCCAGGTTGCCCCTGCCGCATCGGCCACTGCGCATTGCCGAAAGCGCTCGTACTTCAGAAGCTTGTCGGCAATCCTTGCCCGCAAGGCGGCCAGACCCACCGCCGGCTCCAGCAGCCAGACACCGACGATCATCATCAGATTGACGTCGTTGTCCATGCGCAGCCAGGCGGTATCCACGCGCGACATGCGTTCGTCGGCCATCGGGTTTCTCCTTGTTATGCGCGGCGTCGCGAGGTCGGTGCGGTTCACGATGCTGGGTAACATCCCCGGCGTCAAGCCCCGATTTTCACTGCCGGAGACACCCACCATGGCCTCAAGCAAAGCCGCCTTCGACAAAGCCGTTGCCGACAGCAAGCAGCTGCCCGAAAAGCCCGACAACCAGACGCTGCTGCAGATCTACGCGCTGTACAAGCAGGCCACCGAGGGCGACGTCGAAGGCAAGCGCCCCGGCATGATGGATCTGGTCGGCCGTGCCAAGTACGACGCCTGGGCGGCCGTCAAGGGCAAGGCCAAGAACGACGCGATGGGCGAGTACGTCGACCTGATCGAGTCGCTGAAATAAGGTCGCCGCGCGGCGTCGGCCTTACTTCTTCTTGGCGGCGGCCTTCCTGGCTGGCGCCGCGGCGGCCTTGGCGAGTTGCGCGTCCAGGTTCTTCTGGATCTCGCCTTCGATGGTCTTGGCGAACGCCCCCAGCAGGAAGCCGAGCTTGGCTTCCAGGTCGAAGTGGTCCGCAGCCACGATCAACCGTCCGTTGACGCCGCTGCGCACGAACTCGACCGTGTCGCTGGTCTCGCCTTCGAGCACCGAGCATTCCATGTCGAACTTCTGCTCCACCTCCTCGGCCCAGGCCCAGGCGACCTTGCGCGCCTTGGCCAGGCCCAGGCTGTGTTCACGGTGGATGCGGATGTCGGGCATGGCGATTCAGTTCGGAGGTGGGGCAATGGCGGCAAGTCTGGCGCGGCGCTCGGCCTTGGGCAAGTCGGCCAAGCCCTGCACCGCGGCATAGAAGCGGTCGAAGTCGCGGCCTTCGCGTTGCCAGAGGGCCTCGAAAGCGGGCACCAGGTCGTTGTAGGCCGCGAGCACGGCGATCGAGGCGTTGTTCGCTCGCTCGAACCAGGGGTCGTAGCCCGCAAAGCCGGCCCAGGGTCCACCGCGCGTGGCGGCTTCGGTCTTCAAGGCGGCATAGCGTCCGCGCAATTCGGCCATCGCCGCGGCCTTGGCGACGCGCTTGTCGGCGTCGCTGCCCGGGCCGGTGTAGATCGCCTTCAGCGCGTCGCGGGTGGCAAAGCTCAGGCGGCGAAAGTCGGCTCGCCTCGCTTCCGTGGCGGCGACACGTTCCTGCGCCTGGGGCTGGCCGCTGCCGGGCGGGCGTGACGCCAGCCAGAGGCGGCCGCCGATGCGCTCGACCGCAGTGGCGAACGACTCGTTGAACTCGGTGTCGTCGTTGGCGTACACGACCTGATGCGCCAGTTCGTGGAAGATCAATCGTGCGAGTTCGAGCTCGGGCCAGAAGACGAAGGTGTCGAGCAGCGGGTCGCCGCCCAGCCATTCGGTCTTGCCGAGCGTCGAATAGGCCGGCACGCCGTAGACGTCGACCTCCCAGCCAGCGGCCTTCAGTTCAGTGGCCAGCGCGCGGGCCGCAGCCTCGTCGTAGTAGCCGCGGTAGCCGACGCAGCCGACGACCGGAAAGCACCAGGTCTTGAGCTGCAGCGACAGCTCGGGCGCCGCGACCACGTTCCAGACCACGCTGCTGCGGCCCAGTGCGGCGTAGCGGCGGTAGCTGCGGTTGTCCGGCAGCTTCAGCTCACGCACCGCGAAGTCGCGCATCTGCTGGCTGAGCAGCAGGCGCTCGCGGGTGCGTTCGGGCACCGTCGGGTCGGCCACCAGATCGGCGACCGGCTGCGCCCGGTTGACGATCTCGAGATGGCCGCCCACGGCCTGCGCGTAGTACCCCAGGGTCGAGCAGCCGCTGGTCAGGCACACCGCACCCGCCGCGGCGAGCAGCGTGCCGGCAAGGCCCAGGCCGGCCACGGTCAACGCCCGGCGCCAGCGCACGTGCCGGGCTTCATGCGTCAGCCGCCACCACGGACGCCTGGCGCCGCTCGAGTGCCACCTCGACCAGGCAGTCGTAGAAGCTTGGCGCGCGGCCGATGTCGGTGAGCCGCTGGTTCGTCAGCTCGTTGACGTTGGTGCCGTCCAGGCCGAACTTGCGCCACCAGATCCCCAGACCGTTGACGACCCCGGGCCGGGCCCGCGAGCCGACCTGGACCTTGCAGCGATACGTCCCGCGGGCGTTGAACACGCGCACCACGTCGCCTTCGGCGATGCCGCGGGCCCGGGCGTCGTCGGGGTGCATCTCCAGCAGCGGCTCGCCCTCGGCCGCGCGCAGGCTGGCGACGTTGACGAAGCTGCTGTTCAGGAAGTGGCGCGCCGGCGGCGAGATCATCGCCAGCGGGTACCGCGCCGCCAGTTCCGGAGTCGACTGCACCGACTCGTGGTTGGGCACATGGTCGGGCAGGCCGAGCGTCGGCGAGTCGACCTGCGCCTTGCCGCTGCGGGTCGGGAAGCCGCCTTCGGCAAACGGCCGCTCGGGCAGCGCGAGCTTGACGTAGCCCTCTCGCTGGAGCCGGTCGAAGTCCACCCACTCGGGCTTGAAGGCAGCCCGCGCCAGCGCTTCGTCGTCGTCGCGGAAACAAGGCTCGTCGAAACCCATGGCGGCGGCCAGGCGGCGGAAGATCTCGCTGTTGGGCAGTGCCTGGCCACGCGGCGCGATCGCCGGCTGGTTGATCAGCGCCCAGGTGTGGCCGTAGGAGCGGTGCACGTCCAGGTGCTCGAGCTGGGTGGTCGCCGGCAGCACATAGTCGGCAAAGTCGGCGGTGTCGGTCTGGAACTGCTCCAGCACCACGGTGAACAGGTCCTCGCGCGAGAAGCCTCGCACCACCTTGCCGCTTTCGGGCGCCACCGCCACCGGGTTGCTGTTGTAGACGATCAGGGCTTCGATGCGCGGCCCCCAGCCCGCGTCGCCGTCGCGAAGCAGGTCGTCGCCGATGGTGCTCATGTTGACGACGCGTCCTGGCCGTCCCCGCAGCGGCGAAGCGTGCAGCAGATCGGGCCGCTCCATTGCCGGCACGTCCAAGGCCGGCGCGAACCAGCCGCTGGACGAAAGCAACAGGCCGCCGCCGTCGTGCCGCCAGGCGCCGGTGACACACGGCAGCAGCGCGATCAGGCGCACCGCGTTGCCACCGCCGTGCGCGCGCTGCATGCCGTAGTTCAGGCGGATCCCGGTGCCGGCGGTGGTGGCGTACTCGCGCGCCAGCTCGCGGATGGTGTCGGCCCCGATGCCGCAGACCGCCGCTGCACGCTCGGCCGTCCAGGGCTCGGCCTGGCGGCGCAGCAGCGGCCAGCTGTCCACGTACTTGTCCAGGTAGTCGCGGTCGATCCAGCCCGCGTCGGCATGTGCGAAGAGCTCGTGGAGCAGCGCCAACGCCAGCGCACCGTCGGTGCCGGGCAGGATCGCCAGGTGCTGGTGGCACTTCTCGGCCGTCTCGCTGCGCCGCGGGTCGATGCAGACCAGGCGTGCGCCGGCTCGCTTGGCCTGCTGGGCATAGGTCCAGAAGTGCAGGTTGCTGGCGATCGAGTTGCTGCCCCAGATCAGGATCAGACGGGAGCGCGCGAAGTGCTCGACGTGCATGCCGACCTTGTGGCCGTAGGTCGCGGCCAGCGCCTCGCCACCGGCACTGGCGCAGATCGTGCGGTCCAGGCGCGACGCACCCAGTCGGTTGAAGAAGCGTTGCGCCATACCCTCGCCCTGGACCATCCCCATCGTGCCGGCGTAGCTGTAGGGCACGATGGATTCGCTGCCCGATGCCAAGGCGATGGCCGTCAGCCGTGCGGCAATGTCGGCCAGCGCCTCGTCCCAGGACACGGGCACGAAGGAATCGGCACGGCCCTTGGGTCCGACACGCTTGAGCGGCTGGAGCAGCCGGTCCGGGTGCAGCACCCGTTCGGCGTAGCGGCTGACCTTGGTGCACAACGCGCCGTGGGTCGGCGGATGGTCGGCGTCGCCCTGGAGCCGCAGGATCCGGCCGTCCTGGACCGTGACCTTGATGGCGCAGGTGTCGGGGCAGTCGTGCGGACAGGCGGCGCGCACGACCCGTGGAGCGGCGTCCAGCGGCGCCGCGATGCCCTCGGCGACAGGTGCGAAATCGTTCATGGCAGCCACTGTGCCACATCGCCGGCGGGCTACGATGACCGGTCTGCCTTCGCACCGACACCGCCATGAACCTGCTAGAACCCATCCTGGCCGACGCGGCCGAGATCGTGTCCATCCGCCGTGACCTGCACGCCCACCCGGAACTGTGCTTCAACGAGCACCGCACCGCCGACGTGGTCGCCAAGGCGCTGACCGACTGGGGCATCCCGATCCACCGCGGCCTGGGCAAGACCGGCGTTGTCGGCATCGTCAAGAGCGGCCAGTCCGACCGCGCCGTCGGCCTGCGCGCCGACATGGATGCGCTGCCGATGACCGAGCACAACGGCTTCGCCCATGCCAGCAAGTACCTGGGCAAGATGCACGCCTGCGGCCACGACGGCCACACCGCGATGCTGCTGGCCGCGGCCAAGCATCTCGCCCGGCACCGCAACTTCGATGGCACGGTCTACCTCGTGTTCCAGCCGGCCGAAGAAGGCGGTGGCGGGGCCCGCGAGATGATCCGGGACGGCCTGTTCGAGAAGTTTCCGATGCAGGCGATCTTCGGGGCGCACAACTGGCCGGGCCTGCCGGTGGGACAGGTCGGGGTCGGTGCCGGCGGCGTGATGGCCTCGTCCAACGAGTTCGAGGTCACGATCCGCGGCAAGGGCTCGCACGCGGCGATGCCGCACCTGGGCGTCGATCCGGTGCCGGTGGCGGCGCAGCTGATCATGGCCTGGCAGACCATCGTCACCCGCAACCGCCGACC
>Ga0315902_10006246_pt1 | contig 16554 bp, 13 predicted proteins | sample LakEriMetagenome_9_FD_203523 | JGI IMG/M metagenome (GOLD analysis project Ga0315902, IMG submission 203523) | Freshwater fungal communities from buoy surface, Lake Erie, Ohio, United States - Buoy 12 MA117 | ecosystem: Environmental > Aquatic > Freshwater > Lake > Lake biofilm | place: USA...
AGGTCGTCGGTGACCCGAATGCCGACAGCGTGCTCACCGCGCGGATCGTGGCCGACACGAAGCGGATGGTGGTGGAAAGCCCCACAGATCAATCGCGGCAGGTGGAGATGAACCTCCAGGTGCTCGTGACCTGGGCCGATCGGGGCGGCTCGGTGCTCGCCTCGGGCCAGGTGCCGCTGCCGGCGGCGAGCGTGGATGTGGGCCAGGCAGCGATGCTCGTGCCGGAATTCGGCCGCTCGGTGGTGAGCACGCAGCAGGAGGGCCTCGTGAAGATGGCCCAGCAGATCGTGGGCCTCATGGAAGAGCCCTGGTAGGACGGTAGATTGCTCTGCATGCCCTCGTATGCACCCCCCACGCACTGGCGTCTGCGCACCCGGTCGCTCGAGTTGCCATCCCCCGGCGGCACGCTGCGGCGGCCGCTCGTAATGGGGATCGTGAACGTCACGCCCGACAGCTTTTCGGACGGCGGCCAACACGACTCGGTCGAGGCGGCCGTGGCCCACGGCCTGTCGCTCGTGGCCGAAGGGGCCGACATTCTCGATGTCGGTGGTGAGAGCACGCGGCCCTATGCGACACCGGTCGAAGCCAATGAGGAACTGCACCGCGTGAGCGAGGTGGTGCGGCGGCTCGCCACCGAGACGAGCGTACCCGTGTCGATCGACACGTCGAAGGCGGTGGTCGCGGCCCGAGCCGTGGAGCTCGGCGCGGAGATCATCAACGACGTCACCGGCCTCGAGGGTGATCCCGCCATGCTCGCGGTCGCCCGCGACAGCGGCGCCGGAGTCTGTGCCATGCACATGCGGGGTACGCCACAGACGATGCAGGTCGATCCCCGCTACGACGACGTCGTGGCCGAGATCCACGGTTATCTCGCGGCCCGACGCGACGCCCTGCTCGCCGCCGGCATCCCGCTTGAAAAACTCTGCCTCGACCCCGGCATCGGCTTCGGCAAGACCCACGCCCATAATCACGCGCTCATGGCCGCAGCCGGGCGGTTTCTCGATCTCGGCGTGCCGATCCTCGTGGGCCACTCGCGGAAGGGATTCATCCGCAAGTCGATCGAGGAGGCGCTCGACCGGCCGGCCTCGCTCGACGAGATCGACGCTGGCACGGCGGGCGCCGCCTGTGGCCTCGCGGCACAGGGCATCCAGATCGTCCGCGTCCACGCCGTGGGCCAGGTCAGGGCCGCCCTCGAACTGTTTGCTACGATGTCGGCATGAACGCACTTGCCTCGCGCTGCCGTGACATCGCCACCCGCGCCCGTCAGGCTGCCCTCGATCTGGCCTCCGTGCCTGCCGCCGCGAAGGCCGCCTGCCTCCGGGCTGCGGCTACGCAGATCCGGGCCGACGTCGATGCCATTCTCGCCGCCAATGCCCGCGACGTCGCCGCGGCGCCGGGGTTCGGCCTCACAGCCGCGGCCATCGACCGGCTCACGCTCGACGCCAAACGCGTCGAGGGCATCGCCGCAGGCGTCGAGGCCGTGGCGGATCTGCCCGACCCCGTCGGTGAGGTGCTCGAAGAAACCACGCGGCCGAATGGCCTCGTCGTGAAAAAAATCCGCGTGCCGCTGGGAGTGGTATTTTTCATCTACGAGTCGCGGCCCAACGTCACGGCCGACGCAGCGGCCGTGGCCCTCGCCGCAGGCAATGCGATCATCCTCCGCGGCGGCAAGGAGGCGGCTCACTCGAGCGCCCGGATCGTCGAGAGCATGCGGGCGGCCATCGCCGACAGCGGCCTGCCCGCCGATTGCGTGCAGCTCGTGGACACACCCGACCGCGAGGCGGTGGGGGAGTTTCTGAAGATGGACGACCTCATCGACATCGTCATTCCCCGCGGCGGAGAGGCCCTCATCCGCCGCGTCTGCTCCGAGGCGCGGATGCCGGTCCTCAAGCACTTCACCGGCAACTGCCACGTCTACGTGGACAAGGCGGCCGACCTCGCCATGGCGAAGGCGATCACGGTCAACGCCAAGTGCCAGCGGATGGGCGTGTGCAACGCCGCTGAGTCGCTGCTCGTGCACAAGGATGTGGCCGACCGGTTTCTGCCGGACGTGGCCAGAGCGCTGGCCGACTTCCACGTGGAGATCGTAGGCGACGAGGCCACGCGACGGCTCGTGCCGACAGCCGGCCCGGCCACCGAGGCCGACTGGGCCACCGAGTATCTCGGCCCCAAGATCTCCGTGGCGGTGGTGGATTCTGTGGACGCAGCCATCGATCATGTGAACCGCTACGGCTCGCGGCACACCGATTCGATCGTCACGGCCAACAAGGCGGCGGCCGACCGCTTCACCTCGCGAGTGGACACGGCCGTGGTGATGGTGAACGCCAGCACGCGGTTCAACGACGGTGGCGAGCTCGGACTCGGGGCGGAGATCGGCATCTCCACCGACAAGCTCCACGCCCGCGGCCCCTGCGGCACGAAGGAGCTCACGACGTACAAATTCGTGGTGACGGGCTCGGGGCAGGTGCGGGCGTAGTGTTGTCGTCAATTTGCACAATCCGGCTCGGTGCTGCCCCGTACCGTCTCGCCGGACGTTCGCTGCGGCCCTCGTGGCCTCCGCTCACTCGGATGTGCCTGCGCTCCGCCATCCATGGCTCCGCTGGTCACATACGCCGTCTCAACGGCAGGGGCAGCCCCTCACCTCGCCGTTCCCGCTTCTTGTCAGCCGCGTCGTTGCTTCTCAGCTTTCTACGGACCTATCTCCTTGGCCACTTCTTCATTCCCATGCATGCCACTCCCGCTGCCGAACCACCCGCTGATCCCTATATCTGGCTCGAAGAGGTGACCGGCGAGAAGCCGCTGGAGTGGGTGCGGGAGCGGAATGTCGAGAGCGTGAAGGCCCTCGCCGACACGGCAGACTTCGCGGCACTCGAAGCCCGCATCCGCTCGATTCTCGATTCGAAAGACCGAATCCCGATGGTGTCGAAGATCGGTCCGCACCTCTACAACTTCTGGCGCGATGCCCGGAATCCGAAGGGCGTGTGGCGGCGGACGACGCTCGAGGAGTATCGGAAGCCGGAGCCCGCCTGGGAGACCGTGCTCGATCTCGATGCCCTCGCGGCCACCGAGCAGGAAAACTGGGTGTGGCACGGGGCCAGCGTGCTGGAGCCCGAGGATCGCCTGTGCCTTGTGTCGCTCTCCCGCGGTGGGGCCGACGCCGATGTCGTGCGCGAGTTCGACCTGTCGACGAAAGCGTTCGTCGCCGGTGGCTTTTCTCTGCCCGAGGCCAAGAGCCAGGTCGCCTGGCGGGCTGCCGACAGCCTGTTCGTCGCCACCGATTTCGGGCCGGGCTCGCTCACCACGTCGGGCTATCCGCGCACGGTGCGCGAGTGGACGCGGGGCACGCCTCTCGCCGCAGCACCGCTCGTCTACGAGGGCCGTCCCGATGACATGCGGGTGGTGGCATACCGCGACCTCACGCCCGGCTTCGAGCGCGACTTCGTGCAGCGGCAGGTCACGTTTTGGACGAACGAGCTGTTTCTGCGTCGCGATGGCACGCTCGTGAAACTCGCCAAGCCCGATGATGCGAACGCCGGAGTGCACCGCGAGTGGCTCTTGATCGAACTGCGGAGCGACTGGACCGTGGGCAGCACGACCTACAAGGCAGGGAGCCTGCTCGCCACGGATTTCGAGGGGTTTCTGGCCGGGGACCGGATGTTCCACGTGCTCTTCGAGCCCACCGACCGCTCGTCGCTCGTCGCCTGGGCAGGCACACGGCATCACGTCCTCATCACCACGCTCGACAACGTCCGCAGCCGTGTGGAATCGCTCACGTTCGTCGATCGCGCGTGGGCCCGGCAGCCGCTGGCTGGCGTACCGGAATTCGGCACCGCCTCGGCGACGGCCGTCGACGAAATGGAATCAGACGCCTGTTGGCTCGTCACGTCGAGCCCGCTCGAGCCCTCGACGCTCGCACTTGGTTCCGCCTCGCTGCCCGGCACGGCTCCGGAGAAACTCAAGCACTCGCCCGCCTTCTTCGATGCCGACGGCCTGACAGTCGAGCAGCACGAGGCCGTCTCGAAAGACGGCACACGGATTCCGTATTTCCAGATCGGGCCTGCGAATCTGCCCCTCGACGGCTCCACGCCCACGCTGCTCTACGGCTACGGCGGGTTCGAGATTCCCCTCGTGCCCGGCTACAACGCGGTCTCTGGATCGGCCTGGCTCGAACGAGGCCACGTGTATGTGATCGCCAACATCCGGGGCGGCGGCGAGTTCGGCCCGCGGTGGCACCAGGCGGCGCTCAAGGAACAGCGGCCGCGGGCCTACGACGACTTCAGCGCCGTAGCCGAGGACCTCGTCCGCCGGAAGGTGACGTCACCACGGCACCTCGGATGCATGGGAGGCAGCAATGGCGGCCTGCTCGTGGGCAACATGTACACGATGCGGCCCGATCTCTTCGGCGCGGTCGTCTGCCAGGTGCCGCTGCTCGACATGCGGCGGTTCAACAAGCTCCTCGCCGGAGCGAGCTGGATGGGCGAATACGGCGATCCCGACAAGCCCGACGAGTGGGCGTTCATTCGCGCGTTTTCACCGTATCACAATGTGGACCGGGCGAAGACGTATCCACCGATCCTGATCACGACCTCCACGCGTGACGACCGCGTGCATCCGGGCCACGCCCGCAAGATGACCGCGCTCTTGCTGGAGCACAACAAGGACGTGCTGTACTACGAGAACATCGAAGGCGGCCACGGCGGCGCCGCCGACAACAAGCAGCGGGCCTTCATGGACGGTCTGGGCTGGACGTTTTTGAGCCGCGAGCTCGAGTGACGGCTCGTTCAGCCGGCTTTGCCCGCCTGGCGACAACGGTCGCTGCAATACAGCACCTGCTCCCAGCACCGCTCCCACTTCTTCCGCCATGCGAACGGCCGGCCGCAGGACGCGCAGGCTTTCTGCGGCAGCCGAGCCTTGTCGTTGCTCAGGCGGTTTTTGCGGCCCATCCGCGTGGCTCCGGGAGCCGAGTCGGGCGTTTCGTACCCGATGGGCCGCCCGGCCCCTGCGGGACGGCGATCACGCGGATCGCCTCGATGAGCATCACGGCCGCGAGCACGAGCAGCACGACGCCCGCCCACGGCACCGGGTCGGCCGGCAGCGTGAGGCCCGCATCCGAGCGAAACCGCGGCAGCGTCATCGTGGCCAGGGCCCATGTGCTCATCGCATACATGAACACCGTCGGCAGCCCCGTTACGAGCCAGACCCACGCGGCCCGCCGCGTCCGCCACAGCCACACCGTCACCCCCAGGAGCGTGAGGGCGGCGAGCAGCTGGTTGCTCGCACCGAACAGGCTCCAGAACGTCTTCCACACCGGCACGGCATTGCCATTGCCATCCAGCTGCGGCCGCAGGAGAAACAGCATCGGCACGCCGGCCGTGAGCACGGTGCCGAGCCACGCTCCGGCTTTGCCCGTGAGGCCCGTCAGCTCCTGCACGATGTAGCGGCCCAGCCGCGTGCACACATCGAGCGTGTCGTAGACGAACGTGGTGAACGCCGTGAGCGCGAACGACACGCCGATCGCGGTGGGCACGCCGAGGATCTCGAGGAACCGGCCGAGGCCGAGCGCATAAATGAAGTTCGGCGGCTGATTCGCCCGCGCGTCGTTCGCGGTGAGCACCATCACGCAGCACAGGCTCACGACCGCCACCATCGCCTCCAGGAGCATCGTGCCGTAGCCGATCGGCTTGGCGTCGGTCTCCCGCCGCAGCTGCTTGCTCGTGGTGCCGGACGCGATCAGCGAATGAAAGCCCGAGCAGGCGCCGCAGGCGATCGTGATGAAGAGCATCGGGATCAGGTCGCCCGCCTTCGCCGTCTGCCACGAAGTGAACGCCGGATACCGCACCTGCGAATCCCCAGCCACGAGCGTGTCGCTGGCCACCAGGCCGATCGCCGCGCCGGCGAGCGCGACGTAGAGAAAGCAGCCGCCGAGATGGCCGCGGGGCTGGAGCAGCATCCACATCGGCGCCATCGCCGCCCCGATGCAATAGACGAGCAGGGCCACGCCCCAGATCTTCTGGGCCACGAGGTCGCTCGTGCCGAGCGTCTGCCCGAGGTCGAAGGGGATCTTCTGCCCGGCCCAGATGGCGAGGCCCACGAGCGGCAGAAAGATCACCGTCGCCGCCCACAGCGGCATCTTCAAATACCGCATGCACACGCCCATCACGACCGGCAGCACGAGATAGAGCAGGCTCGACGTGGCGATCCCGCCGCCCGACACGGTGTCGCCGTTCTCGAGCATCTGCCGGCCGATGAAGCTGGAGGCCGTGATGTCGGTGAAGGCGACGATGATGTAGACGAGCGCGATCCACACGAACGCGAGGAACAGGACGTAGGCCCGGCGGCTCATGTGGTCGCGGACGACCTCCGCGATCGACCGGGCCTTGTGCCGGATCGAGGCCACCAGGGCGGCGAAGTCGTGGACGCCGCCGATGAAGATGCTGCCGATGAGGATCCAGAGAAGCGCCGGCAGCCAGCCGAAGGCCACGCCCGCGAGGATCGGCCCCACGATCGGGCCGGCGGCGGCGATCGCCGAGAAGTGCTGCCCCATCAGCATCTGCGGCGCGATCGGTTCGTAGTCGACGTCGTCGCGGAGTGTGACGGCGGGCGTGGGCTCGGCGTCGTCGAGGCGAAACAGCCGGGCCAGAATCCCGCCGTACACCCGGTAGGCGACGGCCAGCACGAGAGCCGCAGGAACGAGGATCGCAAGCAGGCTCATCACAGACCTCGCGTCGCTTGCCACGGGCATTCCGCCGGGCGCGGATGGCGGGGCTTCCTGCCCGCCGTGAATTTCACCATCATGGTCGATCTTCACGGCAACGTCGAATCAGGTACCTTGAGAGACCAGGGAGCGGGAGCATGGCGACAACCAGCGTCGAGAAACTCGTCATTATCGGGAGCGGCCCGGCCGGCTGGTCGGCCGCCACGTATGCCGCCCGCGCCCAGCTGCAGCCGCTCGTCTACGAGGGGGCGATCAGCGAGAAGAACCGCATGGCCGGCACGCTCCCGCTCGGCCAGCTCGCCCTCACGAGCGAGGTGGAAAATTACGCCGGCTTCCCCCACGGCGACCTCGGCGCCTTCCTCGACTCGGCCCTGCCCGCGACCCGCCGGCAGATGATGGCCCCGCACGCCGGAGAAGGCGTGACGGGCCCCGAGCTCATGGAGCTGATGCGGCAGCAGGCGGTGAACTTCGGCACGCGGATCGTCACCGACGACATCCTGAAGGTCGATTTCTCGAAGCGTCCCTTCATGCTCCAGCCCGTCGATGGCCCGGCCGTGTTCGCGCAGTGCGTGATCGTGGCCACGGGCGCCAGCGCCAACTGGCTCGGCCTGCCGAGCGAAGAGCGGTTCAAGAACCGGGGCGTGAGTGCATGCGCCGTGTGCGACGGGGCCCTGCCGCGGTTTCGCAACCAGCATCTCGTCGTGGTTGGTGGCGGCGACTCGGCCGTTGAAGAGGCCACCTATCTCACGAAGTTCGCGAGCACCGTGCACCTCGTGCACCGCCGAGACGCCCTGCGGGCCAGCAAGATCATGGCCCAGCGGGCCCACGACGATCCGAAGATCAGGATCCACTTCAACACGGCGCTCGCCGAGGTGCTCGGCGACGACGCCAAGGGCGTGACGGGCGTGCGGCTGGAAAGCACGACTGAGCCGGGCACGGAGACGAAAATCGATGCGGCCGGCGTGTTCCTCGCCATCGGCCATACGCCCAACACGGGCTTCCTCGACGGCCAGTTGGAGTTGACCCCGAAGAAGTACATCGTGTGGAAGAAGCACTTCCGCACGGAGACGAGCGTGGAGGGCGTGTTCGCGGCCGGCGACGTGGCCGACGACTACTACCGCCAGGCGATCTCGGCCGCCGGAACCGGCTGCATGTCGGCCCTCGACGCGGAGCGCTGGCTGGCGGCGCAGGGCGTGTAGGACGGGCGTAAGCCTGTCGATGTTCCCGTAGGACGGGCTTTAGCCTGTCGGTATTCGTGACAGGCTTTAGCCTGTCCTACCCCTCCGTCGGCGGCGCACCGTGAGTGCCACGCTTCCCGCGCCGAGGATGGCTAATGCGAGAGTGCCCGGTTCCGGGACGGCCGACACCGACATCCGTACGATCATGTCGTCGTGATCGGAATCGACTGTGTTCTCGTCGTCGAGCATCAGGTAGATCGTACTCCCGAAATCCGCCGGATTACCAACGATGGGTGAGGGTAACGGCCATAATCCGATGTCGAGATTGCTGCCGTCGTTGGGCACGTTTTTCGTGGTCTCCGTGATGAAAAAACTGAAGGGCAGCGCGCCCGCCGGCACGATCCCGGGCACGACGTAGGTCTCGAGTGCCGCCGGTGGAAATGGCGTCGCAGCGGTCTGCCCGACAATGAGTGGAATGGACGGACCCGTCGAGAAAATGTCGACGCCGCTCCACCGGAAGACGTTGTCGGCGTAGTTCGCCTCCTTTGCGATGTATTCGAGTGTGATGAAGCCCGGCTCGGACAGGCCGACGGTGGCCCCTTCCCAGAGCTGCACCTCGTCAGTGACTGGATCGCGCGGCCCGACCCACAGAAAACTCTCGAGCAGCGTCGAAAAGGAGGAACCACTCGTCACGGTAAAAAATGGGGCCGCGCTCGCCGGACGGCAGAAAGTCGCAGCACCGCAAACGACCGCCATCGCGGCCACGCCACGGCCGAGCGACAGCGTGAGATGCAGGAAACGAAACAACGTGGTTTTGCAGGTCATGGTCAACGCCTCACTGGGACTCACCGACGGAAAGCCTCCGTTCACGACAAGCGTCCACCTGGCTGCGGACGCGACGAAATCGGCCACTGCGGCGAGAGACTCGTACCGCTCGACCGACTTCGGTCTACGCTGCGCCGGAACTTCGCCAGAGAGGCGCAGCGTCCGGCAACTCGTCTACCGATGAGGTGACGGTGAAACGTCGTGCAGGCGGAACCCGCTCTCACGACGCTCCCGACGGGGCAACCATCCGCGCACCGGCAAGCCGAGGCAACTCGCTCCCCCTTCAGCCGCCAACCACCCACGTTTTCCAGGGTTTCGCGAGCAGGACACCCGCGGCCCGGCCCAGCGTGGGGCTCAGCCGGCAAGCCGTAGTCGGGCCGCGGCGACTCGGGGCGTGGAACCGCGATCCACGTCGGTAAGGGCCGTCGTCACGATCGTTTCGGCGGCTTCCGTCCAGGAGGGCAGACGGTCGGGCCGCACGCCGTGCCTCCCACGCGAACCGTGCCGGCAGAAGTTGCGCAGGCAGGCCGCGAGGACGTCGGGGCAGTGCGGGTCGAAGTAGGTGCAGTGCCTGCCTCCCACCTCCCGGTGCACCGGAATATCGGACGCGAGCACCGGCAGGCCCGCAGCGAGCGCCTCGACGATCGGCAGGCCGTAGCCCTCGGCCAGGGACGGAAAGATGAGAGCCCGGGCATGGCGGTAAGCATGGAGCAGCTCCGCGTCGCTCGCGTCGGATACGTGGAGGATTCCGCTGCCCCAGGCCGGATGGCGGCGCATGGCTGCTGCGACCGACTGCCCCTTCCAGCCGACCATTCCCAGAACGAGCAGCCGCGCGGTCGGATCCACCGCATGCAGCCTCCTGAACGCCTCGACCAGGTGTGCCTGGTTCTTCCGCGGCTCGATCGTGCCCACGGTGAGAAACGGAGCCACGGAGCCTGCGGCCAGGAAGCGCTGCAGGGACGTGCGCACGCGCGATCTGTCCCTCTGCGGCGGTTCTGTTTCGCAGAAATCCGACCCGTTGCGAAACGTGGCCACGTGTCGTTTGGCGATTTCGGCGCGGCCGAGCGCGAGCAGCTCGGCACGGGTCTCGCGGGCCACGGTTTCCGAAACGGCGAGCACGAAGTCGGCCCGCGTGAGCGTGGCCCGCATCCAGCGGCGAAAGACGGCGGTGCTCTTGGGCGGCACGAGTTCCGGATGGCGCAGCGGAATGAAGTCGTGCTGCACCACACCGAGCCGCGTTCCCACCGCACGGGCTGCATCAATTACTCCCCAGAACTCCTCGCCCCACGAGGAATCGGGAAGGAGCAACACATCATGGCGGCCGAAGGCGATGCCGGGACTCGCCGGTGATCGGTCGCGCAGCCGGGCGGCGAGGCGGTTGGCCTTCCGCACGAGCGTGCGCGGCACGAGCAGTTTGCGGAGCCGGCGCGTGAGCGGATGCTCGGGTGCCATCGGCCGCAGGAGCCCCTCCGGGCCGACAGGCACCGGCACGAACCGCCCCCACTGGAACCGCACCGGCACGAGTGTGGCACCGTGGGCCTCCGCAACGAGAGCCCCGTGCCGCACGATGCTCCGCACCACCCGCGGAATGCCCGTGGTCACCGGCCGCGCCAGGGTCTGCGTGCAATCGACGTAGATCCGCGGCTTTCCTGCGCCGGACGAGCCTCGGCCTGATCCGGCGTCGAATCGAAGGATGTCCCACGACCACATGCAGATACCTCACTAGAGGGGTATAGATCGGTCGCGTGGGATCGATTCTTTCGTTTTTTCCGGTAAGGACGGCTACCAGGCCACGCCAGGACCTTCAGCCCTCCGGACGAGGTCGAGGAACTCGGCCCGGTAGCCGCCTTCGTCGCGACCGAGCGACTCCGCGGCGATCTTCGCCACGAGTGCGAGCGTGGCCTCGCCCCTCTGGTCGCTCTCGCGGAGGATCATCCCGAACGCCGCCACCGCCGCGGCAAACCGCAGATCAGCCGGAGCCGTGGCGAACGCACCTCCCCGGTCGGTGAGCGGCACTTCGTGCAGCGTGCTCGTGTCGCCATCCGGCCGCTTCCAACGGAGCTTCACCGTGAGCAGTTCGCGGCTCGCCTGCGGATCGACGGCCACAGGCTCTGGCGGTGCGGGCTCACGCTGATACTTGAGCGGCTCGGCACCGCCGCCCGAGGTGGACTCGTCGCCGACGAGCACCACCTCGTACAGCGCCGTGACGGAATGCCCGGCGCCGATCTCGCCGGCGTCTTTCGCATCGTCCTTGAAGTCTCGGGCCGCAAGCGCGCGGTTTTCGTAGCCGAGCAGACGGTATGACGCGACCTGGGCCGGGTTGAACTCCACCTGGATCTTCACATCTTTGGCGATCGTCACGGTGCTGCCGGCCAGCTGCTCCACGAGCACCTTCCGCGCCTCGCGGACGCCGTCGAGATAGGCGTAGATGCCGTTGCCATTGTCGGCGAGCGCCTCGAGCTTGTCGTCTTGCAGGTTGCCCTCCCCGCAGCCGAGCACGGTGAGAAACGTGCCCCCGGCGGCCTGCTGCTTGATCAGGCTGACGAGGGCGTCGGTGCCCGTGACGCCCACGTTCAGATCGCCGTCGGTGGCGAGGATCACACGGTTGGAGCCGCCTTCGATGAAGTGCTCCCGCGCCTGCTCGTAAGCGAGCGTGATCCCGGCGCTACCGTGCGTCGAGCCGCCGGGCGTAAGCCGATCGATCGCAGCGAGGATCGCCTGCTTCTGGTCGCCCGAGGTCGGCGGCAGCAAGAGCCCGGCGTTCCCGGCATACGTGACGATGGCCACGCGGTCGTTTTCCGTGAGCTCTTCGACGAGCATCGCCAGAGCCTGCTTCACGAGCGGCAGTTTGCTCGGGGCCTGCATCGATCCCGACACGTCCACGAGAAACACGAGGTTGCCGGCGGGCCGGGCAGCGCGATCGATCTGCCGCCCCTGCAGGCCGATGCGCACGAGCCTGTGGCCCGCCCGCCACGGGCACTCCGCCGCGTCGACCGTCACTGAAAATGGCGCGTCGCCCTCCGGCTGCGGATAGTCGTAGCGGAAGTAGTTGATGAGCTCCTCGATCCGCACCGCCTCCCGCGGCGGCCGCCGGCCACCGGTGAGAAACCGGCGCACGTTGGCATACGAAGCCGTGTCGACGTCGATCGAGAACGTCGAGAGCGGCTCCCCGCGGGGCGAAGCCATCCGACTCTCCGCCACCCGGGCATAGACCTCGCGCCGTTCCTCCAGGCGGCGGGCGCCCTCGCCGGCCGGCGGCGGCAGCCCTGCGATCGGCCCGGCCGTCTCTCGGAACGTATTGGCCTTTGGAGCGGGCATGGAACGTCCAAGAGTCCTCTTCTCACTGGTGGCAATCGCCTGGGGAATCGCCGCTGACTCCGGGCGGACTTCGGCCCGCCGCGCTGCGGCAACGGCGACGGGCACATGTCGGGCAAGTTCGCGAGCTTCCTGCAGCCAGAGCGACGCCGTTACTGCCACCACGAGTGCGGCCGCCAGGCTCGCGAGCGGCACGGCTCGCCGCAGCATCCACGTCGTCATGGTGCGCGGCCGCGGTCGTGAGCGGCTGGCCGCCACGAGCACCGCCCGCCGCAGGTCCGGCAGCCTGCCGGGGGCGTCGTCGGCGTGCTGGGACGCATGTGCCTGCCGCAGAGCTGAAGCAAGCACTCGCGTCTCGTCAACGTGGCGGCGGGCCTCGCTGTCAGCAGGATCGCGCAGCCGTTGCTCGACTGCATCGCGAGCGGGCCCTTCCAGATCGTCGAGGGCATAGGCCGTGAGGGCTGCCTCGCGGGCCTCGGCGTCTGCTTCAACGCGTGGGGTGTGTTCAGCGGACATGGCGTTCCTCATCACGGGTAAGGGGTGACGGATCGGCGGCCTGAACCCGCTGCACGAGCGGATGTGACCGGAGCGCCGCAAGACCGCGGTGTACGAGCACCCGCACATGCCCCTCGGTGCGGCCCGTGATCCCGGCGATCTCGCGCGACGTGAATCCTTCGCACCACAGGTCAATCGCCTCTCGCTGCGGGCCTGGCAGCTCGCGCACGAGCGCCAACAGCCTGCGGCTCATGTCTGCTTCTTCTGCGGCGACGGCTGGATCGACTGCCGCGGCAGTGGCTGCAGCGGTCGCCGGCTCGCGTGGCGTGTCATCGGCGAATGCGCGCTCCCGGCCGGCCTGCCGCAGGTGGTCGAGCGCCTTGTTGCGACAGACGCGAAACAGCCACGGGGCCACGCGGCCCTCGAGGTGGGCCTGCGACTCCTCGCAGAGTTTCACGAAGGCGTGTTGGACGGCATCGGCGGCAAGGTCGAAGTCGCCGAGCAGACGGCGGGCGTAGCGCTGGAGCGGCAGCTCGTAGAGATCGACGGCTTCGAGCACCCAGCCGTGGGAATCGCTGCTGGAGGCCATCGTTTCGCTCCGGGCGGATCACGAGCGGGCCCACCTTCATACCGGAAGGCCGGCCAGCTCGTCTGCCAGAACAACGCCGCCCGAGCGAATCCGTTACAGGATCCCCAGGAAATAAAAAAACCCGGCCGGGAGTCGCCTCCCGGCCGGGTCGATATGTCATCAGTCGCGGTGTCAGGCTGAAGCCTGTCCTACAACGGCCGGCTGGATGCCGGCCTAGAAGCCATGGTAGGTCACCAAGATGTCGCCGTGCTTTTGAAACCGCACGACCACCGAGTAGCCGCAGGCGTAGTCATACCGCACCTGGCCGCAGCCAAACACGGTGCAGCGCGACGATTCGCACGGGCAGCCCTGGCAGCAGGCCGGCAGGCAGACCGGCACGTTCACCGTGCAGCAGGTCTCCGGGCTCGTCGGCGTGAGCACGGTTTCATACGTCGGCTCGGGGCAGCAGCCGCAGTCGTGCTTGTGCTTGTGGGCGTGCTTGTGGCGATACTTGATGCAGGGGTTGCTCGGGCAGCACGTGACGGCACCGCAATCGGGCTCCATCTCGCACGAGGGCTCGATGGCACAGGCGGGCTCGAAGGCACTGCAGCCCGGCTCGACGGCACACGACGGATCGAGCTGACGGCGGTGATGACCGAAGCCGGCATCGGCAAACGAGCCGATAACGAGCGCGAACGCGGCAGCGAGGCCGCAGATAAACGACAGACGAACCATGGGAGGAAACTCCTTGTCGCAGAGACTGGGGGGACCGCTCACGGCGTGGCGCGAGCCATGCGCGGGTGAAGGCGGGATGCGGCCCGGCCTTCCAGCAACTCTGGCACACGCTGCGGATTTGTCAAAAAATGGGCTCCACGGCCCATATTCAGGCCGCTTTTCCCAAGCCTCTCGGCTCACGCCATCATGGCGCGGAAGCGGTCGAAGAGATATGCCGAGTCGTGCGGGCCGGCGGCGGCTTCGGGGTGATACTGCACGCTCGCAGCCTTGCCCGACCGGTGGCGGACGCCCTCGATGGTGCCGTCGTTCAGATTGCGGTGCGTCACCACGAGATCGGGCGGCAGCGTGGCCTCGTCGACGGCGAAGCCGTGATTTTGCGAGGTGATCTCCACCTTGCCGGTTTCGAGATCCATCACGGGCTGGTTGGCGCCCCGATGGCCGAACTTGAGCTTGAACGTCTTCGCGCCGCAGGCGAGCGAGAGAAGTTGGTGGCCGAGGCAGATGCCGAACAGCGGCACCTTGCCCACGAGGTCGCGGACCGTGGCCACGCAGTAGTCGAGCACCTCGGGATCACCCGGGCCGTTCGAGAGAAACACGCCGTCGGGCTCATGGGCGAGCACTTCGGCGGCCGTCGCCTTGCCGGGGAGCACGGTCACCCGACAGCCGCTGCTCACCAGGTGCCGGGCGATGTTCCACTTCATGCCGTAGTCGAGCGCCACCACGTGCTTCGTGCCGGCGTGTGCCGTGACCGCGGGAAACTCGCCGCCCACGAGGGGCTGGGGGAGTGGCGTGCCCCAGGCGTCGAGCGGCTCCGTCCAGGCGATCTCTGCTTCGGGCATCACTTCGCGGACGAGATCGCGGCCCACGAGGGGCGGGGCCGACCTGGCCATGGCCACGAGTTTCACGGCATCGAGCACCTCGCTCGAGAGCACGCCCGTCATGGCGCCACGGATGCGCAGCCGGCGCACGAGGGCCCGCGTGTCGATGCCGGTGATGCCCACGACCCCCGCCCGGGCGAGATAGTCGCCGAGCGTGCCGGTGGCGGTGAAGTTGCTCGTGATCCGGCTGGCCTCGCGCACCACGAAGCCCGCCATCTGGAGCCGGCCGCTCTCGACATCGGCGGGGTTCACGCCGTAATTGCCGATTTGCGGCGCGGTCATCGCGAGAATCTGACCGCGATACGACGGGTCGGTGAGGATCTCCTGGTAGCCGGTCATCGAGGTATTGAAGCAGACCTCGCCAGACACGGTGCCAGTCGCCCCGAAGGAGTCGCCGAGATAGACCGTGCCGTCTTCGAGGGCCAATGCCGCGCGTGCCATCGTCACTTCGTCTCCAGTGCGAGCCCCGGAGCCGGTGCCCCGTCGTCGCCGAGTTTACCCGCCGCCCAGAGCAGGCCGCGGGTCACGAGGTCGAGGTAGCGATCGTCGGCGACGGTATCGTTGTTGTGGCCGAGCGTGGTGCTGAAGATGCGGGTCTTGTTCGGGCCATACTCGTTGATCCAGGCCACGACGGCACTGGCCTCGGTGGGCTTCGCCGCGGGGTCGACGGGCTCGTCCTTCTTCGGCTTCGGCGGTACGAGTTGGCGGCCCGTGGCGAGCACCTTCGCCGTGGGGAGCACCTGGATGTTGTTGTAGAGCTCCTCGTTGACGGTCTTCCAATCGGCGAGCGTCTGCGCCACCGGGTGCGCCCGGTCCGTGAACACGATCTCGATCGGCAGCTGCGGGCCATGGCTCGTGGACTGCAGGCCGAGCATCTCGAACCAAGCACTGTCGTCTGCTCCCAGCGTCGCTGGTTTCCGGAAGTCACCCACGCGATAGGAGTGCATCGCGCAGTGCAGGTTCACCGCGGGCGTGCCCCGGCGATGGGCCGCAAGGATCCGCTCCACATAGGCCGGGTCTGTGACGTCTGCAGAGCATTCGTCGTGGATGACCACGTCGTAGCCGCTCGCCCAGTCGGGGTTGCCGTAGATCTCGAACGTGGCCTTCGTGGATTTGTCGGGATTGAAGACCACCTCGACATCCGCCCGCACCCGGGCCTCGATACCCTGTTCGAGGATGCGGGTCTGCGTTGCATAGTCATGGCAGCAGCCGCCGGCCACGAGAAGCACCCGCAGCGGCTTCACCGCGTCGGCTGCGGGCGCAGACACTGCGGCCAGCAGGGCCGCACCGAGAACCAGACACCGTGTGGTCATCGCGAAACACGCTCCTCAGGAGAACAGGTCGAGGACGCTGGAGCCTACCAAATACATCAGCCCGGTTTCAGCAGGGCGGCGATCCTCCGGCCCGGGGCCGTCATCGCGAGCGTCGCGATGCCGGCCGCCGTCACCCAGCGTCGGTCTTTCGTAGGCCGTGCCCGCCGGGCTGCGGCCCGCTCGCGCACGATGCACTCGATGGCGTGGTGTGTCACGGTGTAGCGGACGGCCCCGAGCTTCCGCCCCCGCGCCGCGGCCACGTCGCGCGGGAAGTCCCACAACCCCTCCCACCACTCGCCCGGCTTTCTCCGCTCCACGAGCACGTGGTCGCCGTGCCGGATCACGAGCGCCGTCTCGCGGACGCGCTTCGTCGCGCGCCGCGACGCCGGCACCGGGATCGAATCAGTCCGGCGCGTCCGCCAGGCCACGCACCGGGTGGCCAGGGGGCAGGTGGTGCACAGGGGCCGCGTCGGCGTGCACACCAGCGCCCCGAGATCCATGAGCGCCTGGTTGAACCGCCCCGCCGCGCGGC
>Ga0315902_10006248_pt1 | contig 16550 bp, 14 predicted proteins | sample LakEriMetagenome_9_FD_203523 | JGI IMG/M metagenome (GOLD analysis project Ga0315902, IMG submission 203523) | Freshwater fungal communities from buoy surface, Lake Erie, Ohio, United States - Buoy 12 MA117 | ecosystem: Environmental > Aquatic > Freshwater > Lake > Lake biofilm | place: USA...
GGTGCCAATCTTCCAGATGCCACAGTCTCCAACCGGCGTAAAAACAGTGGCCGGTGCAACGTCGCCTCGATCGCCACGCAGCGTGGGGGCCGACAGACCTTCCGGCTGGTCGCGACGGCGTGGGAGAGACAATCCGAAATGACGGTCCCCGGGCAGGGGCCAAAAGCGAAAAACGGTGCGGCCACCCTTGCCGTGCCTGAATCGCCTCCCGAAGATGGTTCCTCCCAATGCCGCACCGGTTTCACCCACCGAAGTCGCGGCGTTGTGGTCGAAACCCTTCGTTTCCACTTTGTCTGACTGTGGCTGAGACTGTCACCCATGGCGCTGCACCTGGCTCCGCGACCGGAAGGTCGCTTTCTGCTTCCTTCGGAAATTGTCGAACGGCTCAAGGGGCGTTTCCCCTGGTGTGAGGCGGACCCGGTCAAGGGGCCGCATGATGCCCGCGCGTACCATACGCATCTCAAGCACATGCACGCCGACGAAGAACTTTGCCAGCGTGTCCTCGAGGCGATCCCGCAGGCCCTGCGGGTGACCATCTCCGATGCCTCGATCGGCCCCGAAGCCCTCCAGTTGCTGGTGATCCCCGATCTCCCGATCCGGGTCCAGAATGAAACGCTGGAAAATGAACTCGTGATGAGGCCCCTCATCGAGCGCAGTGCCCGCACGCTGGAATACATGATCTGCTGAGACACCGCCGAGTCGGGCCAACGCGAGTCGGCAGCGATACACCCCGCTGGCGGCCTGCGCCGGATGTTGTGAGACTGGGTTCTGCTGGACGGAGTCGACGGGATTGGCCCGCTCCGCATGTCTCCTGCTGGTGAGATCAACGCCCGATGCCCACCCTGCTCGACCTGGCTCATCCGATCCACACCGGCACTTCCCCGTGGCCGGGAACCCCCTCGGTGGAGACCCGCTTTCTCGACCGGGCGGCAGCGACCCGGCCCGACGAACGGCACTCGAATTCGACCCGGTTCGCGATGAACATCCATTGCGGCACCCACCTCGACGCTCCGTTCCACTTCTTCGACACCGGCCGGACGGTCGACCAGATTCCACTGTCGCAGACCTATGGCCCCGCCACGCTGGTCCGCCTGCCGCAGTGCGGTGCGGGGGACACCGTGACGGTGGATGACCTGCGTCCCCACGAGGCCAGCCTGAGGAAGACCCGCAAGCTGATCCTCCAGACCGGCTGGAGTGCCCGCTGGCTGCAGCATGATTTCTTCGAGGCCTTTCCCGACATCTCGGTTGAGGCGGCCCGCTTCTGCGTCGCATGCGGGGTCGAGCTGCTGGGGACCGAAACCCCCTCGGTCGACCATGTGCCGCACGAAACGCATCTCGAACTGCTGGGCAACAACGTGGTCATCGTCGAATGTCTGCGGGGGTTGGAACAGATCCCGCAGGCGGAATTTCTGTTCGCCGCGATTCCCCTCAACCTCGCCGGCCGCGACGGGTCCCCCGTCCGGGCGGTCGCCATCGTGGACTGAACCGATGCCCGCGATCTTCGAACACCCGCTGGTGGTCACTCCCGCCGACATCGACCCGCTGGGACATGTCAACAACATCCAGTATCTCAAGTGGATGCAGTCGGCCGCCCTGGCCCACTCGGCCGTGCAAGGCTGGCCACACGACGAATACGTTCGCCTCGGGGCGGGATGGGTTGTGCGGTCCCACACCATTGAATATCTGCAGCCCGCCTATGAGGGGGACCAGGTCGTGGTGGTCACCTGGGTGGCCGACATGAAAAAGGTGACCTCGCTGCGCCGGTACCACATCGAGCGACGCCGGCCCAAGGACGATGGCAGCGGACTCGCCGTCTCGCTGCTGGCCCGCGCCGCGACCGACTGGGCCTTTGTGGATTACACCAGCAAGCTCCCCCGCCGGATCGCCCCCGAGGTGAGCCGCAGCTTTGAAATCGTCCCCCTCGACGCCCCCCCGGCCCTCCGTTGACGCAGTCCCCGGCGGTGTCCCGGCCCGGGGCGGGAGGACATCAGCACCTGAGGCCGCGCGAGTCGCAACGACGGCCGAACCGATCGCGGCAGCCCCGATCATGTCAGACCCGATTGTGGCGGTCCTGCGCCTCGGTGGCGAGTGCCGACGGGCTCCCGTCCCGCCAACTGACGACCGCAGCGGGAATCGCTATACTCCGGTTTTGACCACTTCACCCTCACACCGCACCAGCATGGCAACCAACCGCAAGGCCGAAGTCGACGCCAAGATCAAGGACATCGATTTCTCGAAGAACACCTACCAGATCGAACTCGACACCTCGATGGGGAAGGTGCTGCTCGACCTGTATCCCGACGTGGCCCCCGGCCACTGCAAGAACATGATCGCCCTGTCGCAGATTGGCTTCTACGACAACAAGATCTTCCACCGGATCATCAAGGACTTCATGATCCAGGGGGGCTGCCCCGACGGCAACGGCATGGGGGGCCCCGGCTACTCCATCGCTGCCGAGTTCAACAAGACCCCCCACGTGCAGGGGGTGCTCTCGATGGCCCGCTCGCAGAACCCGAATTCGGCCGGCTCGCAGTTCTTCATCTGCACCGGCAACCCGCGGTTCCTCGACAATCAGTACACCGCCTTCGGCAAGACCGCCGACCAGGCGAGCCTCGACAACGTTCTCAAGATGGGGGTCGTCCCCACCGATGGCAACGACCGTCCCAAGACGCCGGTCACCATCAAGACCGCCACCGTACTGATCACCCCCAAGTGATCGACCACGACTGGGGACGCCCCCAGTCGCGGCTGGTCTGGTTCCCCTCTCGAACCAATCCTGCGCTGCAGGACAGGATCGTGGGGAACTGCTGTTTTCCACCGGCGACCGTGGACCCCAACCGGTCTGCGGTCGCTGGCTCACTTCTTTCGCCTTCGAGTCTGACATGTCGGTGCAACCAGTTCTGATCAATGGCACGTGGCGTCCCTCGCAGGGAACGCAGACCTTCCAGGCGGTGAATCCCGCCACCCAACAACTGTTGCCCGAGCAGTATCCGGTCAGCCCATGGGGCGAGATTGAAGAGGCGATCGTCGCGGCTCAACGGGCCTTCGCCGAGACCAGCACCTGGCCTGGTGAGCGTTTCGCGGTATTCCTTGACCGGTATGCCGACCGCATCGACGCCAAGGCGGCCGAGCTGGTGGCTCTCGCGAATGCCGAGACTGCACTGCCGGTCGAACCGCGCCTCGCCAAGGCGGAGTTGCCCCGCACAACCAACCAGTTGCGGCAGGCGGCTGCCGCGGCCCGCGACGGCAGTTGGCTGCGCCCGATCATCGATTCGAAAGCCAACATCCGCTCGATCTTCGGCCCCATCGGCCCGGTTGTGGTGTTTGGCCCCAACAACTTTCCCTTCGCCTTCAATGGCATCTCGGGCGGCGACTTCGCCGCCGCCGTCGCCGCGGGTTGCCCGGTGATCGCCAAGGGGCATTCGTCACACCCGGGCACCACCCGGCTGTTCGCCGTGGAAGCGCACGAGGCGGCCCGTGAGACCGGCATGCCGGCCGGGTTTGTACAGTTGATCTACCGAACGGCACATGCCGATGGCGCAAAACTCGTCTCGCACCCGGCAATGGGGGCCACGGGCTACACCGGGGCCCGCACGACCGGTCTCGTCCTGAAGGAAGCGGCCGACCGGGCCGGGAAGCCGATTTACCTCGAGCTCTCCAGCATCAACCCGGTGGTTGTCCTCCCCGGCGCGATTGCCGAGCGGTCGGCGGCGATTGCCGACGAGTTCACGGGGAGTTGCCTGATGGGGACCGGGCAGTTCTGTACCAACCCGGGGCTGGTGCTGGCGATCGCCGGCCCGGCCACCGACGCCCTGCTCGAATCGGTCGGACAGAAATTCGCCGGTGCCCCGGTGGGGACACTGCTGGGTGAGGGGGTCCTCAAGCATCTCGAAGCGGGCATCGCCACGCTGCGCAGTGCCGGGGCCGAGGTCGTCGCCGGTGGTGCAACGGGCGGCGGGAAGGGCTACAGCTACCGCAACACCCTGCTGAAGGTCGCCGCCAGCCGGTTCCTCAAGAACCCCGCGGCCCTGCAGACCGAGGCGTTCGGCAACAGTTCGCTGTGGGTGTTGGCCGAGAACCTCGAAGAACTCGTCCAGGTGCTGGAGACTCTCGAAGGGAACCTCACCGGCACGATTTACAGTGCCAACGACGGCAGCGATGACCCCCATTACGACCGGGTGGCCCCCGTGCTGCGGCGTTGTGTCGGGCGGCTGCTGAACGACAAGATGCCCACCGGGGTCGCGGTCTCAGCGGCGATGAATCACGGTGGCCCCTTCCCCGCCACCGGGCACCCTGGCTTCACCGCCGTCGGGATCCCGATGTCGATCCAGCGGTTCGCGATGCTGCACAGCTACGATGGGGTCCGGTCGCATCGGCTGCCGCCCGCCCTGCAGAACAAGAATCCGAGCGGTCACCTGTGGCGGCTGATCGACGGGACGTGGTCCACCGGCGACGTCACGACCTGACGGGCAAATCGGGCCCGTCCTGACCGAATGTCCTGGAGTGGCCAGGCTGGTCTCCCGCCCGGGCACGGTCTCGCCTGCAGAGCAGCCCTTCTCGGATCGGCGCGAAGCACATTTTTCGCCGACTTGCGGCACCACGGTTCGCGGCCGGGTGTCCGCATCCGTGGGACAGATTTCCAATCTGTCACCGCTGGACTCCCTCCGAAAATCACCGCCGTCTGGGCCAAAAACGATCGTCGGGGCGGGCGGGACTCCGTCCGAGCCCCGCCGGGTCCCCATTCGCTCCCACAAGCCCCGTCGGGCCACGCACCACCGCCGGCCGAACCGTCTCCGCGCGAACCGCTTCCGGCCGGACTGATTCGGGGGACGCCGTTGATAGCGAGCGAAGCAGGTCGCGTTCAGAATCCGGAAGGCGGAGTTCGATGCACAGGGGCGAATTCGCTGGCCCGAACGACCTCACCTGATTTCATAGCTGCACTGTGTTGATACGTGCAGACCTGGAGGTCTGCACCACGTTTTTTAAAGGGGAACCCGGAGCGTGTTGGCCACGCTTCCACCAGGGGGCTGACGCAGCCCCGCTCGCCTGTGGGCTCACTGCGCGATCCGGTGCCGATGGGGCCCCTTCGTCCCATCAGATCTGGTCCCATCACATCTGGTCCCGTTGCACCGCGCCCCGTTACATCCCATCCGACGGGGCTGCGCCCTGCTTTTGGCCCTCGAATCTGCCGCCGTCGACACGCCCCCTTACAGCGCCGGAATCGCCAGCAACCTCTGCACCTGGGGGCTGGCGGGGAACTGGAGGACGTCGGCGGTGGGGCCGGCCTGGAGGATCTGGCCCTGTTCGAGCACGATGACATGGTCGGAGAGGGCCCGCACATCGGCGGGATCGTGGGTGACCAGCACGGTGGGGATCTGCTCGGTCACCAGGAACGTGCGAAGCAATGTGCGCAGGTCGTGCCGGGTGGGGGTGTCGAGGGCCGAGAGGGGTTCATCCAGCAGCAGCAGTCGCGGACGGCGGGCGACCGCCCGGGCCAGCCCCACACGCTGCTGCTGCCCCCCCGACAACTCGTGGGGATACCGCCGGCCCAGTCCCGTCAGTTGCAGCAGGTCGAGCAACCCGGCCACCCGCCGGTCCCGTTCGGCCCGCGATTTGCCCCGCAGGCCAAACGCGATGTTGGAATGGACATTCAGGTGGGGAAACAGCGCATAGTCCTGGAACAGGCAGCCGATGTCGCGCTGCTGGGGGGGCCGGTTGATGCCCCGACTGGTATCGAGCCACGGGACCTCGTCGCAGAGAATCTGCCCCCGGTCAATCGGTTCCAGCCCGGCCAGCGCCCGCAGGATGGTGCTCTTGCCCGAGCCCGACGCACCCACGAGGGCGGTGGTCCCTCCCGCTTCGAGACTCTGGTCGAACTCGACGTCGAGTACAAACCCACTGCGGTAGCGGTGCCCGAGCGCCAGATGCAGGTGACGCGTCATCGGCCACCCCGTCCGCGATCGAGCGTCTGGACCAGGCCCAGGGCGACCACGGCCAACAGCAGCAACCACAGCGATGTCACCCCCGCCGCCCCGTACCGCAACGACTGCACATCGTCATACACCGCCATCGACAGGGTCCGAGTGACGCCGGGAATGTTCCCTCCCACCATCAGGATCACCCCGAATTCCCCCACGGTGTGGGCGAACGTGAGAATCAGCCCGGTCAGAATCCCCCGCCACGCGAGGGGAATGGTCACCCGCAGCAGCGTCTGCAGCGGGGACGTTCCGAGACACCACGCCGATTCGATCACCCGACGGTCGACGGCGGCCAGGGCACTGGTGAAGGGACGCACTGCGAAGGGGAGGTTGTAGATGACCGAGGCGACCAGCATCCCGCCGAACGTGAACGTGAGCGACGCCCCCGTGAGTCCCTTCCACCCCTGCCCCAGGGGACTCTGCGGACCGAGCCCCCACAACAGGTAAAACCCGAGCACGGTCGGGGGCAGGACCAACGGCAGGGCCACCAGTGCCTCAACCACGTAGCGCCACCGCGAGCGGGTGCCTGCCAGCCACGCCGCCAGGGGCAGTCCCAGCACCAGCAGGGCCAGCGTCGTGGCCCCGGCCAATTGCAGTGTCAGTCGAAACGCGGTCCAGTCCATGGTGGTCACGGTTCCGGAAGTTGAAAGCCGTGCTTCCGCAGCAGGTCGCGCCCCTGAGGACCGATCAGGAAGTCGCGCAGGGCACGGGCCGCGTCGGGGTCGGTCGCCCAGCGGAGGATCACCCCCCCCTGCCGCAGCGGGGGATGCAGGTCGGTGGGGACAGCCACCCCCCGACCCCGATCGTGCAACCGGGGATCGCCCGCCAGCGACGCCGAGACCAGGCCCAGGCTGGCTCCCCCGGTGTCAACAAACTGCAGTGCCTGCGCGACATTGTCGGCCAGCACCAGCCGGGGACGGACCTCAGCTTCGATCTCAAGCGACCGCAGCACCGCCATGGCGGCCCGGCCATACGGGGCGTGCTCGGGATTCGCGATGGCAATTCGGGACACCCGCGGGTCCTGCAACAGGTCGAGTCCGTCGACCCCGTCGGGCACTTCCGCCGCCGCGCCAATCCACAACACCAGGCTGCCGAGGGCGTATTCAAACGAGCTGTCGGGCAGCGCATCGCCCCGTTCGACCAGGCGCTGGGGCAGGTCGAGATCGGCCGAGAGGAACAAATCGAACGGAGCCTGCTGGGTGAACTGCGCGAAGAAACTCCCCGACGAGCCAAACGAGACTTCGACGTCGATCCCCGGATGCCCGGCCTGAAAGGCCGCGCGCAGATCGTCGAACACAAACCGCAGATCGGACGCCGCCGCGACACGCACACGGGGACGCGGGACGGGGTCGGGGGACTGGTCCCCCGGCGACGTGTGGGTGTCGCCGGGACGGGAGGCGGGGTCGGTCACACCGTCACGCCCGGCCACAGTCTCCCCGGGGTCGGACGGTGCGGGGGCACAACCGCAGGCCAGCCAGAGCACGCACAGCCAAGGCAGGCACAGCCCGGCCAGGTGACGGAGATCAATCGACATGCTGCACCCCGCCGGTCTCGGTGGTGTCATAGCCGGGGAGCTCCCCCAGCAGTCGGCGGTATTCGGCCGAGCGCAGCACCTGCAGCAGCGACACCACGCGGGGGCTGTTCAGCTCGGCCACGGGGCAGACGAGGTCGTAGGCCTCTTCGCGGACCGCCAGGAACCGCAGGCCGGCCTCTTCGCTGGCGAGCCGGACGCAGACCCCGGCATCGGCCCAGCCCGAGCGGATCGCCTCGGCGACCGAGCGATGATCGCGGGCGAGACGCGACAGGGTGCCTTTGCCCTGGCGGAGTTCATCGAGGCACTGCCGGGCCCCCGAGCCCGGTTCGCGACCGATCCAGCGGACCCGGCTGCGCAGCACGGCATCGACACTGGGGAGCCTGAGATGCGGGGCGAGCGCGAGTCCCTCCTGCCAGCGGGCCACATGGATGAGCGCGTGGCCGGGGCCGAGTTTCTGGCGAACGACCGAGGCATTCCCCTGCCCCGGGCTGTGCAGGTGGAGACCGGCGAGGTGGACTCGCCGGGCGGCGAACAGGTCGATGGCCGCCCCACTCGAGCGGGGCAGCACCAGCAGGCGCTGATCGGTGGTGCGCGCGTACTCGGCTGCCAGGAGCCCGGCCGCCGGGTCACAGCCCGCCAGCACCAGGGTCTGGGTGGGGGGGACCTGGCTGCGGAATCGCAGCACGCCAAATTCCGAGACCCCGTCATGAGGCGGGGCCCAGGGGAAGGCGGTCTCGGCGGGATAAAGCAGCGTCTGGGAACCCACCTCGGCCTGCCAGAATCGACAGCGGTCCGACTCGGGGTGCCAGGCCCAGTCGGGAGCGCGGGCCGATTCGGCCTGGGCTTGAAACAGATCCTCCAGCCGGCACTGGAACGCCTGGGAGAGGGCCAGGGCGGTGGCAATCGACGGCAGCAATCGACCCGTTTCGATCGCACTGACCTCGGCGCGGGAGATGCCCGCCCGGGTCGAAAGTTCCTGCTGAGACCAGTTCCGGGCCGCCCGGTGCAGCCGCACCTGATTCTGAATCTTCGCGGTCGCTGACATGATCGTGGCATTCTCGTGGCACGATTGTGGCAGCGTCAAGCGAGCCATCGAGGTCGAGGGTCTGGGCGAACCATGCAGAAGAACCATGCAGAAATTGTGGCGGCCTTGGCAGACACTTCGGCCACGCAAGGTGTTGGCCACGCAACGGGAAAAACTTTTTCCACCCCCAGAAGACCGCTCGCGAAGTTTTTTCCGGCATCCTCAACGTGGAGAAAGTCGTCATTCGCTGATGGGGGACGGTTGTCACTCGTTCGACAGTCGTTAAACTGCGGGTCTCTCAACAGACTTCCCACCAGACTGGCTCTTTCCCGATGAAAAAACTGCAACGAGCTTCTGCAGTCCTGCAGGCACTGCTGTGCGTGGCTGCGTTCTGCCTCTGCCCCCTTCCCGCAATGGCCGGGGAGGCTGACCTGGCAATCCCCGACCTGAAGGAAGCGACCTTTTTCGGGGGCTCCATCTCGGGGCACAACCTGCTGTTCTGGGGATCCTTCGTGATTGCCGGGACGCTGGGGATCAGTCTCTACCTGCGGAACCAGATCAAGGCGCTGCCGGCCCATGAGTCGATGCTCAAGGTGGCCGACATCATCTACACGACCTGCAAGACGTACCTCATCAAGCAGGCGCAGTTTCTGGCGATGCTGTTCGCGCTGATTGCCGCCGCGATGGCCTACTACTTCCTGTTCCTCAAGGGAGAAACCCCGACCACCCTGGCGCTGGTGCTGGCCTTCTCGGTCGTGGGGATCATCGGGTCGTTCTGGGTGGCGTGGTACGGCATTCGGGTGAACACCTACGCCAACGCCCGAACCGCCTTTGCCTCGCTGCGGGGTGAGCCGTGGGACGTGGTCAACATCCCCCTGCGGGCGGGGATGTCGATCGGTCTGTTCCTGATCTCGCTGGAACTGATCATGATGGTGGTGATCCTGCTGTATGTCCCCCGGGACATCGTGGGTTACTGCTTCCTCGGGTTTGCGATTGGTGAGTCGCTGGGGGCCTCGGCCCTGCGTATCGCCGGCGGTATTTTCACGAAGATTGCCGACATTGGCTCGGACCTGATGAAGATCGCCTTCAACGTGAAGGAAGACGATCCCCGCAATCCCGGTGTGATCGCCGACTGTACCGGCGACAACGCGGGGGATTCGGTCGGCCCGACCGCCGACGGGTTCGAAACCTACGGCGTGACCGGTGTCGCCCTGATCGCCTTCATCACGCAGGCGGTGGGCAGCCCCGATGTGCAGGCCAAGCTGATCGTCTGGATCTTCTTCATGCGGTTCCTGATGGACTTCATGTCGGGAGCCTCGTACTTCATCAATCAGTCGATCTCCGAGAAGAAGTACAAGGGTCTGAAGGAATTCGATTTTGAAGAGCCGCTGACCCGTCTGATCTGGATCGCATCGCTGCTCTGCATCGCGATGTCGTACATCATGAGCTACCTGCTGATTGGTGACATCAGCGTGAAGGCGACGGGAGCCGAGACGGCCACCGCCCTGCCCAATCTCTGGTGGCAGCTGGCGACGATCATCAGCTGCGGCACCCTGGCCGCCGTGCTGATTCCCGAGTTCACCAAGGTCTTCACCAGCTCGCACTCGAAGCATGTGAAGGAAATCGTGACCGCCTCCCGCGAAGGGGGCGCCTCGCTGACCATCCTCTCCGGGTTGGTGGCCGGCAACTTCAGTGCGTTCTGGAAGGGGATGCTGATTGCCGGGTTGATGTTCATCGCGTTTGTGGTGAGCGGTTTCGGCCTCGACCAGGTGATGGGAGAATACGCGTCGATCTTCGCCTTCGGGCTGGTCGCGTTCGGATTCCTCTGCATGGGTCCGGTGAACATTGCGGTCGACAGCTATGGTCCCGTGACCGACAACGCCCAGTCGGTCTTCGAACTGGCCCAGACCGAGCACATTCCCAACATCTCGGCCGAGATCCAGAAGGACTTCGGCTTCAAGCCCGACTTTGAGCTGGGCAAGCACTACCTGGAAGCGAACGACTCGGCCGGCAATACCTTCAAGGCAACCGCCAAGCCGGTGCTGATCGGCACCGCGGTGGTGGGGGCGACCACGATGATCTTCTCGATCATCCTGTCGCTGAAGAAGGAAGGGTTGCTGGCGCTGAGCCTGACCGACGCCCCGGTGCTGCTGGGCTTCATCTGCGGCGGTGCGGTGATCTTCTGGTTCTGCGGTGCCTCGATGCAGGCGGTCACCACCGGTGCCTACCGGGCCGTTGAGTACATCAAGAAGAACATGAACCTCGACAAGACCGAGGCCGACATCGAAGACTCGAAGACGGTCGTCCGGATCTGCACCGAGTACGCCCAGAGCGGGATGTGGAACATCTTCGTCGCCCTGATGGCGATCACCCTCGCGTTTGCGTTGTTTGACCCCAACTTCTTCGTGGCCTACCTCGTCTCGATTGCTGTGTTCGGCCTGTTCCAGGCGATCTACATGGCGAATGCCGGCGGTGCCTGGGACAACGCCAAGAAGCTGGTGGAAGTCGACCTGAAAGAAAAGAACACCCCGCTGCATGCCGCCACCGTGGTCGGCGACACGGTGGGCGATCCGTTCAAGGACACCACCTCGGTCGCCCTGAACCCGATCATCAAGTTCTCGACCCTGTTCGGACTGCTGGCGGTCGAAATCGCCGTCAAGATCCGGCACCCGGTCGACGATCAGGGGAATCATCTGAGTGGTGCCGACAAGCCGTTTGACTACACCGGCATCGTCGGTGTGGCGATGCTGCTGATCGCGCTGTACTTCGTCTGGCGTTCGTTCTACGCGATGCGGATTCCCGAGCGCAGCTAGACTTTCGCAGCGTTCCTTTCGAGAATTGCGCAACCCCGGCCACCCAGCGTGGTCCGGGGTTGCGTGCTTGACGGCAGGGAGTGAAACGGACAGAGCGCCGTCGATGCTTCCCGCCGGTCCACACTCGACCGACCCCGCCACCCACCAGTGCCGGGGGAGTTCTTTCCAAGGGGTTTCCCATCACCGCTTCCCAGACCGACACCGATCCGACAGCCCGTGCCTACGACGGCCTGCCGCTGGCCAAGCTGGCCGCCCAGACCGCCGACGCCATGCGGGGCAAAGACACCGTGCTGCTCGACATGCGCCAGAGCACCCCGATCGTGGATTACTTTGTGATCACGACGGCGACCTCCCCCCGGCAGATGAAGGCCATTGCCGCCGAGGTGAAGAGCAAGCTCAAAGCCAGCAACGGCTCACGGGCCACCCTGGAGGGGGAAGGCAGCAGCCAGTGGCTGCTGCTGGACTACGGCGACATTGTGCTGCATGTCTTCAGCCCGGAAGGCCGGGCCCTGTATGACCTCGAAAACCTGTGGGCCGACGCTCTGCGTCTCGACTGGCAAGCGACCACCTGATGAACATTCTCAACGAGCTGCGCACCCGGTTTGAACGGGTGCTGTCTGACTATTCGCCCGAACCCGCCCCCCTGGCCCAGCAGATCCGCATGGCCCAGGACGCCCGCTTCGGCGATTACCAGGCCAACTTCACCATGGCCCTCGCCAAGTCGCGCGGGGCCAATCCGCAGGAACTTGCCCGCGAGATCGCCGCGAAAGTCGACCTGGCCGACCTGTGCGAACCCCCCGAAGTGGCCGGGCCCGGATTCATCAACCTCCGGCTGCGGCCCGAGTGGATTGTCGCCCAGTCGAACCGGCAGGCACGTGATCCACGGTGTGGTGTCGACCCGGTCGCGCAGCCGCTGAAGGTGATCGTCGACTATTCGTCCCCCAACGTGGCAAAGCCGATGCACGTGGGACACCTCCGCAGCAGCGTCATCGGCGATGCCCTGTACCGCATCCTGAAGTACCTGGGGCACGAGGTGGTCAGCGACAACCACATCGGCGACTGGGGAACCCAGTTCGGGATGATCATCTACGGGTACAAGCACTTCCTCGACCAGGCCGCCTACCAGGCGAATCCGGTGGGTGAACTGGCCCGGCTGTACCGGCTGGTCAACCAGGTGGAGGGGTATCACGAGGCGGTCGCCGCGCTGCCGGGGCTCAAAGACCGTTTTGCGGCCGCCGAGCGGGCCCACGCCGCCGCCAGGGCCGAGCCCAACCCCACCGACAAGAAGGCGCAGGAACAGCGCAAGAAGCAGCTCAAGCAACTGGCCAGTGAAGAGACCACCCTGCGCGATGAAGTTGCCTCGGCCACGAAGAAAGTCGCGGCCGTCGAAGCGGCACCCCAGTTGCTGGAACTGGCCCGCCGGCATCCGCAGATTGCCGAGGAGGCCCGGCTGGAGACCGCCCGGCTGCATTCGGGTGATGCCGGGAACACCCGGCTCTGGAACCAGTTCATGCCCGAGTGCCTCGCGGCCCTCACCCGCATGTATGACCGGTTGGGGATCCGGTTCGACATGGCACTGGGAGAGAGCCACTACCAGCCGGCCCTCGCGGCCGTCGTCGAGGACCTCCAGCAGAAGGGGCTCGCCGTCGACAGCGACGGGGCCGTCTGCGTGTTCATCCCCGGGGTCGAGGCACCGTTCATCGTGCGCAAGCGGGATGGGGCCTTCACGTACGCCACGACCGACCTCGCGACGATCCGCGACCGGGTTGACCGCCTGCACGCCGACCTGGTGCTGTACGTGGTCGATGCCCGGCAGGGGGATCACTTCAAGCTGTTGTTTGAGACAGCCCAGCGGTGGGGCTATCGCAGCGTCGACCTGAGGCACGTCAGCTTCGGGACGATCCTGGGAGACGACCGTCGCCCGTACAAGACCCGCTCTGGTGATGTCGTCGGGCTCGAATCGCTGATTGATGAGGCGGTCTCCCGCGCCCGCCGCATTGTCGACGAGAACGACGAGCGCAAGCCCCAGGGGGCCGACCTCGACGACAGCGCCCGGCAGAAGATTGCCGAGGCGGTGGGAATCGGGGCCATCAAGTATGCCGACCTGTCGCAGAACCGTGAGACCGACTACATCTTCAGCTGGGACAAGATGCTGGCCCTGACGGGTGATACGGCCACCTACATGCAGTACGCCTACGCCCGGGTCTGTGGCATCGTGCGCCGGGGGGAAATCGACCGCGAATTGCTGCGGCAGGGATCGGCCCAGATCCAGCTGGAGCACCCCGCCGAACGGGCCCTGGCGCTGCAGTTGCTGCGATTCCACGAGGCGCTCGACGGCGTGGCGCTCGACTTCCGGCCGAATGTGCTGACCAACTGGCTGTTTGAGACCGCCAACCGGTTCAGCACCTTCTTCGAAAACTGTCCCGTGCTGAAGGCCGAGACCGAGTCGCTCAAGCAAAGCCGGCTGCTGCTGGCCGACCTGACCGCCCGCTGCCTCGAACGGGGGCTGTCGCTGCTGGGGATCGAGACGATCGACCGGATGTAGGCGGCAGGGGGCTTCAGCCATCGGACCGGCTGCCGAGACCTGATCGGGGACCCTGCTGCCCACATGCCTGGGCCCGGGTTTGGACCCGGCCGAACGTCGGCCGCGTTGCCCGTTCCGCGGTCCAGCGACCCAGCCGTGGGACTGCTGCCCGAATCGTGGGTCCAGTGCCCGTTCACGGAGTCCAGAGGCGGGGAGGCTCGGCGGGGGCGGCCTGCGACACGCGGGGCAACCGGCGGGCCTTCATGCGGACGTACGGCGGGACGTACATGCCGCGGTGGCCGATTTCGCCGGGGCGGGCCTTGGGCTTCGCCCGGCACGGTTCGCGCAGGTCCTCGAGGCAGAGCCCGGCCCGCGCCAGGCCCCCGACGAGATCTTCCCACCTGTGCAGGAACTCCACCGCGTTCTGCTCGCGGTACGAGTGGTCTCCCACGGGAGGAAGCGGGCCGACCTGGTAATAGGGGACACCAACGACATAGCGGTCCTGCGAATCGCGCTCGACGATTTGCAGGCTGGTCGGCTGCTTGTGCTGGCTGATGTAGAGTCCGCCGTCACGCAGTACCCGGGCGACCTCGGCATAGACCGCGTTGATGTCGGGGATGTAGCAGGTGCTGACCGGCTGGTGGACGATGTCGAACGACTGGTCGGTGAACATGTCGAGCTTGTCCATCGACCCCTCGACACAGCGGACGTTGAGGCTCCGCCGGGCCGCCTCGCGGGCGTCCAGGTCGAGCATCTCGGGGCAGAGGTCGAAGACAGTGACCCGGGCACCGGCACTCGCGTAGAGAATCGACTGCCAGCCCCCTCCCGCCGCCAGGCAGAGCACCTCGAGCCCCGCCACCGACGCGGGCAGCCAGTTGCGGCCGTCGAGCGTCTTCAGTGGCTCCCGGCACTCTTCATCGGTCGCCACCTTCGAGAAGGGGCTGCCGGCATTCACCATGCGGCCGTAGGCGTTCCGGTTGCGTTCGAGATGAGACGACATGCAGCGATCCCGGTGCAGGAAACCTCGTCGCCGGTGGGCCCGGCGCGGAATTCACCAGCCTGTTCAAACGGCGTCACCGGCTCAGCAGGCCGGCGGTGAAATTGAGCAGGTCTCCCCGGCTGCGGGCGTACTCGCGCAGCTTGTCGAACTTGCCCGCCTGGGCACACAGTTCGGGAATCGACAGGCCGAATTCCTCGGCGGTCTCGGGCAGATACTGCAGTGCCAGCTCGAGTGCCTCGGCGCGCCGCTCGAGGCGAATCAGCAGATCCACCAGCACATACGCGGCCACCTGGGTGTCGGTGTCGGCCGGGTCCCCGGTGATCTGACTGCGGAACCACGCCAGGGCATCGTCCCGGTTCTGGTTCAGCATCGCCTGGAAGTACTTGATGTGCGCCGGGTAGAAATCGGTGAAGGGAGCGTTTCCCCCGTACTGGTACTGCGGCGAAAGTCTCGCCCCGTACTGGGCCAGCTGCAGCGCCAGTTCGAGCTCGGAGTCGTGCGGCTCCAGCATGCGGGCGAACCGCACCACCGAATTCAGGTGCGAGACGTCGATATGGTAGTTGCCATCGGCGAAGAGCATCTCACGGCCGGCGATCAGCTCTCGGAGAGTCCCTCCCGGCGGGGTCATCGGCAGCCGGCGTTTCACATCGTGCTCGACATTCGACCGCAGGTCGTCATACAGGCGGCGAACCATGACCCGGGCGCATGAGGCGCGGTTGGCCGGGGTCATCTGCCCAAACTGCTGGTCGAGAGCCGTGATCGTGCTGCAGGTGCCGTGCGACTTGAGAAAGAGCTCGAGCCCCTTGATCGGGGCAACCCCGTGAAACAGGGCGATTTCGACCACCGGCTCTTCGACCTCGGCGTCGGCGGGGAGGGCTTCAATGGCCCGGGCGACCGGTTCGGTCTCATTGATCGCCCGAAAGTAGTTCCAGGCCTGGGGAATCTTGCCGTCGGCCAGCAACAACCCCCCGACCTCGCGGGCCGAGTCGATGTAGAACTTCTCGAAGTCGTCGCGCAGCGGGGCCGGCACATCCTTGAGCGATGTGGGGCGAATGAGGGGGAGCCCGAGTTCCTGGCGGCGACGCATCAGCAGGGCGTCGAACAGGCCGTGCCAGTCATGGTCGGCACGCAGTTGGGCGATCAGGCGATCCAGCACCTCGCGGGGCTGGGCGGTACCCAGCTTTTCGAGGGTGTCGAAGGTGGCGGAATCGGCGGAGGGAGACATGGGCAAACCCTGGTTCAAACAACAGGAACAACAAACTCGGGGGAACAATCAATGACTGCAGCCGCAGCCCCCGCTGCCACAGCCTCCCCCAGACCGCTCCAGGGGAACGAGCCCTTCGGTCGACACGGGCTGAACCTCAATCGAGGCCTGCCCCGAGGCGGCCGCCAACAACGCCAGCCGGGTGGTATCGGGACCACGTCCCCCCAGCACATAGACCACCAGCTTGCCCCGATCCAGGGTCCACTCCAGATCGAGCAGTTCCAACTGGAGATTCCAGTCAACAAACTGCCGCTGCCAGCGGGAAAACCCGGACTGGGCTTCCTGCCTCAGCGTCTCGGCCTGCCGCAGATCGTCAGCCGAGGCGAGGCGCAAAACGCGGGCCCCCTCTTCTGACTCCGCCGACCCCCCGGCGTCGGCCGCACCGGTCGCCGCAGCCCGCAGTGACTGCAGCA
>Ga0315902_10006250_pt1 | contig 16549 bp, 15 predicted proteins | sample LakEriMetagenome_9_FD_203523 | JGI IMG/M metagenome (GOLD analysis project Ga0315902, IMG submission 203523) | Freshwater fungal communities from buoy surface, Lake Erie, Ohio, United States - Buoy 12 MA117 | ecosystem: Environmental > Aquatic > Freshwater > Lake > Lake biofilm | place: USA...
CGGCATTTTCCGGTTCGCATCAAGACGCCATCAAAAAAGGCTTTGAGGCCATGCAGAAAACCGCTACCGAAGTAGGCAAAGATATCTCTGAGCTTGAGTGGGCAGTGCCATATCTTCCAATTGACCCTATGGATGTCGGAAGAAGCTACGAGGCGGTAATTCGCGTTAACTCGCAGTCAGGCAAGGGCGGCGTTGCCTATCTATTGAAATCTGACCACTCACTGGATCTACCAAGAAAGCTCCAGATTGAATTCTCTAGAGTGGTGCAGGGTCTCACCGATAGCGAAGGTGGCGAAGTAAGCTCCGAGAAGCTTTGGGAGATTTTTCAAGATGAGTACCTTCCTGCGCCAATTGAAAAGTCCGAGCTTAAGTGGGGCCGCTTTGAACTAAAGCGCATGAAAACTGAAAGCGAAATGGATGGCGAGCTAAAACTGCAGATAGTGCTGCGTGATGGTGACAAAGAAGTTGAGGCTTCTGGAACCGGAAATGGACCAATTTCAGCTTTCTTGTCAATCCTTGGTGCGCAGGGAGTTGAGACCAGATTGCTTGACTACATCGAGCACACCATGAGCGCTGGTGGTGACGCTCAGGCCGCTTCGTATATTGAGCTTGAGGTGGCGGGAAAGACACTTTGGGGAGTGGGAATTGATTCCGACATCGCAACTTCTTCGCTCAAAGCGGTTATTTCTGGAGTAAATCGCGCCATACGTGCCTGACAGATGCTCTAGGTCGCATGCTCGTTAGATACTGGTGTAGTGCCCGTTTATCGCGATGAAGCCGTTGTGCTTCGAACTCACAAGCTAGGCGAGGCTGACCGCATCGTGACTTTGCTATCGCGATACCGCGGCCAAATCAGAGCTGTTGCAAAAGGTGTTCGCAGAACAGCATCCAAGTTCGGTTCCAGACTTGAGCCATTTATGGTTGTTGATGCGCAGTTTTACGAAGGCAAGAATCTAGATATCGTAAACCAGGTTGAAACTATCGGCTCGTACGGCGGATCAATCATTGACGACTACGGCGCCTTTACTGCAGCCAACGCCATGGTTGAAGCAGCTGAGCGACTGACCATGGAAGAGTCCTCACCCCAGCAGTATCTTTTGCTTGTTGGTGCACTTCGCTCGCTTGCAACCAAAGAGCATGACTCGTCGCTGATTTTGGATTCTTACCTGTTGCGTGCGTTAGCGATTGCCGGCTGGGCGCCAAGTTTTGATGATTGTGCGAGGTGTGAGGCCAAAGGACCTCACACAGCTTTTGTAATGCAGGTCGGATCTGTAGTTTGTCAGGAGTGCAAGCCAATTGGTGCAGTTTCCATGTCAGTAGAGACAACTTCCTTACTTGGAGCCTTGCTATCTGGTGACTGGGATTTAGCGGAGAGTTCCGCATCGAGCGCCAGAGCAAACGCATCAGGTATCGTAGCTGCGTATAGTCAGTGGCATATTGAGCGCGGTCTTAAATCAATGCCCCACGTCGAAAGAGCATGATGGAGTTTCAGCCAGTAGCAAAAAAAGGTATAAAGGTTCCCAAGTTTTCGCAGGTTCCAAAGCACATCGCAATCGTGATGGATGGAAATGGCCGCTGGGCAAATAAGCGAGGACTTCCAAGAGTCGAAGGGCACAAAGCCGGTGAGGCAGCACTTCTCGACGTGGTAGCTGGAGCCATCGAAGCCGGGGTTGCAGAGCTATCTGTATTCGCTTTCTCTACTGAAAACTGGAAACGATCCCCTGAAGAAGTGCGCTTTCTTATGGGGTTCAACAAAGAAGTGCTTAGAGATCGTCGGGACCAACTAAATAACTGGGGTGTAAAAGTTCGCTGGGTTGGCAGAAGACCAAAGCTTTGGGCGAGCGTTATTGAAGAGCTAGAAGAAGCGCAGAGGATGACAAACAAGAACAAGGTTCTTACTTTGACGATGTGCGTGAACTACGGTTCACGTATTGAGATTGTTGACACCGTAAATGAGATCACTCAGCTGGTTGCTAAAAAGAAAATTAAGGCTGGATCTATCACCGAGAGAAGTTTTGGCAAACTTCTCTCAACTAACCCGCTAAAAGACGTTGACCTATTTGTTCGATCCTCGGGCGAAAAGCGCATGTCAAACTTCTTGCTCTGGCAAAGTGCCTATGCCGAGCTGGTATTTAGTGAAGTGCTTTGGCCAGATTTCGACCGCCAGGAGCTCTGGCGGGCAATTGAGCAGTACTCGACAAGGCAGCGCCGCTTCGGGGCTGCAGTCGATAGCCCTAAGGGCTAACTAGCCAACTAAACTGGGGTTCAGCCTTACTTCAGGCTTATCTATCTATTTGGAGTACAAATTGGCCACCACCAATCGTCTAGATTCGGCAATTGCCCTCGCTAAGCGCAGAGGCTTTGTTTTCCCAGCCGGAGAAATCTACGGTGGTACCCGTTCAGCTTGGGATTATGGACCACTTGGAGTTGAACTCAAAGAGAACATCAAACGTCAGTGGTGGCGCTCTGTTGTAAACAGCCGCGAGGACGTAGTTGGGCTAGATTCCTCCGTAATCTTGCCAAGAAAAGTTTGGGAAGCATCCGGTCACGTAAAAGAGTTTGTTGATCCACTTATTGAGTGCACCAGCTGCAACAAAAGATTCCGCCAGGATCACCTTGAGGAGGCATTTGAAGAGAAAAAAGGCCGCGCTCCGGAGTCCATGAAGGACATCGCTTGCCCTAACTGTGGCACTAGGGATGCCTGGACTGAACCCAAGCAGTTCAATGGTCTACTAAAGACCCACCTGGGACCCGTGGAAGATGAATCTGGAATGCATTACCTAAGGCCAGAAACCGCTCAAGGAATCTTCGTAAACTTTGCCAACGTCCTAGGAGCGGCTCGTATGAAGCCGCCATTTGGAATTGGTCAGATTGGAAAGAGCTTCCGTAACGAGATCACCCCTGGAAACTTTATCTTCAGAACTCGCGAATTTGAGCAAATGGAAATGGAATTTTTCGTTCAACCGGGAACCGACGAAACTTGGCACGAGTACTGGATTCAAGAACGTTTCAACTGGTACGTAAATCTTGGAATCAATCCTGAAAACCTTAGGTTGTTCGAGCACCCGAAGGAAAAGCTTTCGCACTATTCCAAGCAGACAGTAGACATCGAATACCGCTTTGGTTTTCCTGGAAGCGAATTTGGTGAACTCGAGGGAGTTGCTAACCGCACTGACTTTGACCTCGCAACTCACGCAAGAGAATCAGGTGTTGACCTTAGCTACTTCGATCAGAGCATCAATGAGCGCTGGACACCTTATGTTATTGAGCCAGCGGCTGGTCTTACTAGATCTCTAATGGCTTTCTTAGTCGACGCCTACGCCGAAGATGAAGCACCGAACACAAAAGGTGGAGTGGATGTTAGAACCGTGCTGCGCTTGGACTACAGATTGGCACCGGTGAAGGCAGCTGTGCTTCCACTTTCTCGCAACGAAGATCTTTCACCAGTTGCCAGAAAACTCGCCAACGATCTGCGTGAGAGCTGGAACATTGACTTTGACGATTCCGGTGCAATCGGACGCCGTTACCGCAGGCAGGATGAAATCGGAACACCTTTCTGCATCACTGTTGACTTTGACTCTTTGCAGGACCAGGCAGTTACCGTGCGGGAGCGAGACAGCATGGAGCAGCAGCGAGTTTCCCTAGACAAGCTAAAGGGTTACCTGGCTGAGAAGTTGGTCTAAACGTTTATGCAGGCACAAACTAAACCGGCTCTAAGCTATGGCAACATAGCGATCGATGTGCCGGTAGTCCTTGCTCCAATGGCTGGAATAACAAATACCGCGTACCGAAGACTCTGCCAAGGTTTTGGCGGAGGGCTCTACGTTTCGGAAATGGTTACATCTAGAGCTCTTGTGGAGCGTACCGAAGAGTCCATGAGGCTAATTGGTCACCACGAGAGCGAAAAGGTTCGCTCTGTGCAGTTATATGGAGTTGATCCGAAAACTATTGCGGATGCAGTCACCATGCTGGTCTCCGAAGATCGTGCCGACCACATTGATCTAAACTTTGGTTGCCCGGTTCCAAAAGTTACCCGGAAAGGTGGCGGAGCAGCTCTACCTTGGAAGCAAGATCTATTCCAAGCGATCGTTCAAAGCGCGGTGAAGGCTGCGGGGGACATTCCAGTGACCGTGAAGATGCGAAAAGGTATCGACGCCGATCACCTGACTTTCTTGGAATCCGGAAAAGCTGCAAGGGATGCCGGAGTAGCGGCAGTTGCCCTGCACGGTCGAACCGCTGCTGATTTCTACTCTGGCAAAGCTGACTGGGACGCGATTGCCGAACTTAGAGCCGCGTTACCTGATGTTCAAGTTCTTGGAAACGGAGACATCTGGTCTGCACAGGATGCCGTAAACATGATGCGGCAAACAGGTGTTGATGGCGTGGTTGTTGGTAGGGGTTGCCTTGGAAGGCCTTGGCTTTTTGCGGATTTAGAAAACGCCTTCCGCTCATATCTTGAAAACCCAAATGCCAACATCACTTACTCTCAGGTGCAACCAAACTTGGGTGAGGTAGCAGACGCCTTCAAGAAGCATGCGGAACTTCTTGTTGAATTCTTCGGTGACGAATTGCGTGCCTGCAGAGACATCAGAAAGCACGTTGCTTGGTACTTTAAGGGGTACCCGGTTGGCGGTTCCTTACGTGCGGCTCTTGCAAGTGTTGAAACCCTGACCCACATGGATGAACTTCTTGGAACGTTGGATCGCAGCATGCCATACCCCGGAGACGAAGCCGAGGGCCCAAGAGGAAGAGCCGGCGGAATGAAGAGCTGCGCACTACCCGAGCACTGGTTGGATTCCAGAGAGCTTGGCGATTCCGCGAGAGCGTCGCTTTTGGAAGCTGAACTTAGTGTTTCGGGTGGCTAAATGATGAGCCGAGGTTATCAAGACTCAGATCAAGAAAGATTTGTTCCAGAAGATCGCTCGGGCTCAATTAAGCGAGGTGAATTCGCAAGAGATAGAGCTAGAGTTCTGCACTCCTCTGCTCTTCGAAGACTCGGCGCGAAGACGCAGGTGCTGTCGCCTTCAAATGGTGATTTTGCCAGAACCAGGCTCACCCACTCGCTTGAGGTTGCTCAAGTTGGTCGCGAGATGGCTCAAGAACTCGGTATTGATCCAGATGTAGTTGATACCGCTTGCTTAGCTCACGATTTGGGGCACCCTCCCTTTGGTCACAATGGCGAAGCAGCACTAAACGAGTGGTCCAAAGAATTTGGCGGATTCGAGGGCAATGCCCAAACTCTGAGACTGCTATCTCGAATCGAACCAAAAGTATTCGATGCCAACGGAAAAAGCCGCGGCCTAAACCTCACTCGAGCAGTGTTGGATGCATCGTGTAAGTACCCATGGGCTAGAGAATCAGGTCAGGCAGAAACGGGGGGAGACTACTCGGTGAAGTTTGGTTACTACCAGGACGACAAAGATGTCTTTGAATTCTTAAGGTCCGGAGCGACCCCAATGCGTAAGTGCATCGAAGCCGAGGTTATGGATTTTGCGGATGATGTTGCCTACTCAGTCCACGACTTTGAGGATGCCATTGTTTCGGGATACGTGAATCTGGCAGAGATCAACTCGGCATCTTCTGAGCCGGGTCTACTACAAAAGATCTCAGAGTGGGACGGATCAGAGCTGACTATTTCAGATTTTGAACAAGCGCTTGCTAGGTTGCGTTCAAATAGTTATTGGCTCTCAAGTCACAGTGGCCAAATGACAGATCAGGCAACCCTGAAGAACCTAACCAGTGCTCTAATTGGCTCATTCGTCAGAAGAACCACAGACCAAACAGAATTAGCAAACGCTTCCGAGCACTTAGTTAGATACCAGGGAGCCCTGGTGGTTCCATCAGAAGTTAGAGCTGAGATAGCAGTTCTTAAAGGAATAGTGTCTGCCTATTTGATGTCCGATGAGAAAAGGCAGCCTTACTACCAATGGCAAAGGGCGATTCTTTCTGAGCTTGCAGATGCTCTGCTAGCTGCCAACGGCAAGCACCTAGACACTTACTGCGCCAGCGCTTGGCAGGAAACAACCACCGACGAGCAAAAGCACCGTGTGATTGTTGACCAAGTGGCATCACTTACTGACGTATCGGCTCTTAGCCTGCACCACGAACTAGTGACTAAATAGGATTATCAAGTGGCCGGAAAAATAAGCGCGAGAGACATCGAGGAAGTAAAGGCTCGGATCAACATCGCCGACGTGATTGGCGGTTACGTTGCTCTAAAGCCAGCCAGTGCGGGAAGCCTGAAGGGGCTTTGCCCGTTTCATCAAGAGAAATCCCCCTCTTTCAACGTCAGGCCCCTGCAAGGTTTCTATCACTGCTTTGGTTGCGGGGCAGGTGGCGATGTCTACAAGTTCTTGCAGGAGATGGAATCACTGAGCTTCTATGAAGCGGTCGAAAACCTAGCCCAAAAAGCCAGCTACACCCTTACCTACGAAGCTGGCTCAAACGCCCCAGACCAGGGACAAAAAGCAAGAATCTATGAAGCAAATCTTGCTGCTTCCAAATACTTTGCCGAGCAACTAGGAACAGATGCGGCAACTACCGGCCGAGACTTCTTGAAATCGCGTGGCTTTGATAAATCAGCGGCCGAAACGTTTGGGGTGGGTTTTGCTCCAAAGGGCTGGAACAACCTCGTTGATCACCTCAAGACTTTGGGTTTCACCGAGGATGAGTTAGTGCTCGCCTCGCTGGCCTCCAGGGGAGAGCGGGGTCTGTACGACAAATTCCGCGGAAGGCTAATCTGGCCAATTAGAGACACCTCTAACCAGGTGATTGGTTTTGGTGCTAGAAAACTATTTGATGATGACCAGGGGCCCAAGTATCTAAACACTTCAGAAACCCCCGTGTATCACAAGTCAGCGGTGCTATATGGAATTGATCTAGCTAAGAAGGAAATCTCCAAAACGCAAAAAGTAGTCGTAGTCGAGGGATACACCGACGTCATGGCTTGTCACCTTGCTGGAGTCACCACCGCGGTTGCAACCTGTGGAACAGCATTCGGAGATGAGCACATTCGAATCCTAAATCGCATGCTTTCAGCCAATGTGGATAATCCAGCAGAAGTAATTTTCACTTTTGACCCAGACGAAGCTGGTCAAAAAGCAGCTATGCGCGCCTTCGCTGACGCAGACAAGTTCCACGCCAACAGCTTTATAGCGGTTGGCCCAGATGGGCTTGACCCATCGGATCTGAGGGTCCAAAAAGGCGATGAAGCCTTGCAGCTGATGATTGAAAGCAAAAAACCCATTTATGAGTTTGCCATCAAGCAGAAGCTAAAAAACTTTGACCTATCCAGCGTAGAAGGTCGAGTTGGTGCCGCCAGGGCAGCCGCTGGCGTCATTGCAACCATTCGGGACTCCGCAATGCGCTCTGTTTACCTTAGAGAAGTTGCTAACTGGGTGAACCTTGATGTTTCGGAAGTTAGCGCCTTGGTAGAGCGTGCTATCAAGGACAAGGTTGTTGCGGCTGTTGCACCAATGCGACAGGACGTTGCCGCAGAACCTTCTGCACAGTCCTATGAGGAGCCAGATCTTCGAGACCCAACTATTCGATTTGAGCGACAGTTACTGGAGGTGCTAATTCAGCACCCGGCAGAGATTGAAGAAGATAAATTCCTAGAACTAGTGTCGGGAGATTTCCTAGCCAAGGTGCACTCCGTACTTGCTTCAGCTCTTTTGGCCAATTCCGCACACCGCAAAGACTCCAACTGGTTGGTCAAGCTATCAGAGTCGCTTGAACCAGCCCTTCACCAGATCCTTCGGGCGATGGCCGCAACATCGCTACCGGCGAGAACCGAAGAGGAGCTGAAGCGCTATGTAGACGGCGTTGCAGTTAGTGGTTTTATAAACCTTCTCACCAGGCAGAAGCTTTCTTTGCAGGCTGTTCTTCGTCAAACCGAACCATCGGATTCAGCCAAGATTTCTGAAATCCAAAAAGAGCTTATGGACATCGAACAGCGCAGGCGGGCACTTCAACGTGGCTAACAATTTTGTCGCAATCGAGCCAAAAAGCTTTCCGGAATACGAAAAAGCCTTAGAACTAGGTGGAGCAAAGCTCTCACCGATGGGGCCAGATGTTCGCGGCCTGATTTGGACCGATTACTCTTCCCCAACTGCACTGGGTGAAATAATTGATCACAACCCGCAGTTGGAATGGGTGCAATTACCATTTGCCGGAGTTGACGCATTCGCAAAGCAATTAGACAAGAAGGTGTTGTTCACTAGCGCTAAAGGAGCTTATAGGGAACCAGTAGCTGAGCATGCCCTAATGCTGGCTTTGGCTCTTGGCCGAAAGCTTCCAATTCGCATCAAGGCTTCCAGTTGGGGTAAGCGTGAAGCTTTTAGCTTCTATGATTCAAAAGTTCTGCTCATTGGCGCCGGTGGAATATCTGAGGAGCTCAGAAAACTTCTTGCGCCTTTTAGGGCAGAAATTACTGTGGTTAGAAACAACGCTGACCTACCTTTCGCTGGCGTCAGAAAAGTAGCGGGGATGGAAAAACTAGATAGTTTGATTCCAGAGGCTGACCTTGTGATTGTGACCTGCGCTTTGACAGATCAAACTCGCGGACTAATCAATTACCAGCGGTTGTCGCTTTTCAAGCCGACTGCCTATCTTGTGAATGTAGCCAGAGGACCAATTGTGGTTAGCGATGATCTAATTCGAGCTTTAGATGAAGATCTGCTAGCTGGGGCCGGGTTGGATGTAACCGACCCAGAACCGCTTCCAGGCGGACACGCCTTTTTTGGCCGTGACGACCTGATTCTGACGCCTCATACCGCCGACACAAAGGAAATAGTCACCAAGCTGTTTGCCACCCGCATCGAGCAGAATGTAAAGGCTTTTTTGGGTAACGGTGCCTGGGTGGGCGAGGTTAGCCCTTCTATGGGCTACTGATATAGCAGGGCCGCCATTTTTGGTAGTGTTGGAGGCTGCGCAAGCATTCCTCGGTAGCTCAATTGGCAGAGCAATCGGCTGTTAACCGATAGGTTCTTGGTTCGAGTCCAAGCCGGGGAGCCAGAGAATCCAGCCCACATCAAAGCAACCCTCAGGAGACATGTGTGATTCGCTGGATACTAGACAACAAATGGGTTCCAGAGATTGCTCTTTTTCTCACCCTCTTGGCTGTTTTTGGCGGAATCAACGCCGCTACTAGCGGAATTAGCTACTTTCTCTTGTCCATCCCATTCGCGCTAGCTTCGCTTTTCGTTAGAGAGTACAGCTACCTCACAGGCGCAGTAATCCTGATCGGAGCCACTCTGCATATTGGCTTCTCTGCGGCGCCATCCTTCGGGAACTTAGTTCTTGCAGTCGTTGCTTTTGTTTCCGGCGTGTTCACGCCTAATCCATGGCGAGTAATCAACACCCTGGCCGTCAGTGCTACTTCGTTAGTGATAATCGCAAGCGCTTCCTATAACCCAATTCTTTCGCTGCCTAACTTGGGGATTATCGAATTCACTGACACTGGAAGACTGGTTTTGTTTATCACTGGATCGATCCTCGCGGGTAGCCTTATCGGCCTTGCCGCAGTTGCCGGTCGGCTCGTGCGCGAGCAATATCTTCAGCGGCAATTCCAAGGCAACCGCAAATACTCAAACTCCCAGCAGGATGAAATCTCGCTGGAGCTAGCCGAGCAAGCCAAGCGCTTCGAAATGGCGGGGGACATGAACGAAAGTGCAGTGCAGCATATTTCTTCAGTGATAACGAACGCAGAGGCTGGTTTATACACGGCCAAGCTAGACCCAGATGCGGGTCTGCGTGCTTTGGACAAAGTGCTGCTAAGTGCAAAGGCCGCGCACGCTGAACTTAGAAGGCTCTACGAGACCATCAATCGTGGAACCGTGATTTCCACTGCGCCACCCACTCTAGAAAGCATCTCGGCTCTTGAGCTAAAAATGCGCGAGGCCGGTTACAAAATGGCCATAACTTACTCGGGTTCCCGAGTTCCATTGGATAGCTCAATGGAGATTGCAATTTATCGAATTGTTTTTGAGGCAATAAAGAATGTTCGCCAGCACAACCCCAAAGGCACCACGGTAACCGTGGAGATGACCTGGTTTGAAACTAGCCTTCAGGTAATCATTCGCGACAACGGTGTCGAGGTTGTTCGAAAAAGCGCTGTTGGTCCAAATGGCTTACCTGCACCCTATGACGCCAACGATGACATCGATAACCTGCTAGAAAAAGTCATCGGACCCGGAATCACAGCTATGCGTGAGCGTGTTGAGAGCTTCGGTGGATCGCTAGAGGCTCAACGTGTAGTTGGGGTTGGATTCACCGTTTCGGCTCTTTTCCCGATTCTTCGCCCCAAGCAAGACTGATCAGAACCTGCATGAGTCAACCGCTTCGAATTGCCCTGATTGATTGGAACACGAGTGTTCGATCTGCCAGGAAGATGATTCTTGATGCCACTGAAGACCTCACCGTGGTCTTTGAATCCGATGGCAGCCAAGATCAGCTAAACCAGCTACCTGATCTATTGGTGGATGTCATCGTTATTGATCAACAACTAAATAGCAAAACAGGAGTAGAAGCTTTTTTGACACTTAGGCAAAGGTATGAGAACTCGTCAGAGGTTCCCAAGGCAGTTCTCACCACGGTCTATGAAATTGCAAATCTCCGCGTCCAAGCTCTCGGAGCTGGAATGCACGATGTGGTGAGTATCGATAACGGCCCCGATGGGCTAATTAGTGCCATTAGAGCGGCCGCTTCAGCTGGGCCAGCTATTGAGCTAGCAGATCTTGCGAAGTTGCTCAACGAAACCCCACCCATTTTCAGAAGCGATTTCGAACTTAGTCAAGCTGTTATTGCGCTACCGGTTAGAAAAAAGGGCATGATTGAAAAACTCGCCGAGGAGTGGCCAAAGATAACCTCCGGCTCCAAGCCGAAACTGACACTTGAGCAATACCAACCGCTGGCTCTTTCGCTAGGCTTTCTTAGCGCCAGCGAGCTCATTATCAAGCTCATGCAGAATGGGGTTTTGGATGCCAAGTGAGGCGCAAAGCGTTAAGGCAATCTCATTCGGGGTAGGTTTTGCAACCGGCCTCTATGGCATTTCTTTTGGAGCTCTGTCTGTGGCTGCAGGCTTAGATTTTTGGCAGACCATGGCGCTAAGCCTTTTGATGTTTAGCGGCGGTAGCCAGTTTGCTTTTGTTGGAGTTATCGCAACCGGAGCAGGAGTAGTTCCCGCGGTCTTGTCAGCCTGGCTATTGGGTGTTCGTAACGGCTTCTACGCAATTAGATTAGCGCCTGTTATGTCCTTGTCTGGAATCTTGAAGCCTGTTGGAGCGCAACTAACAATTGATGAATCAAATGCTGTTTCGCTGTCCCAAGAGCCTGATCTTCCAAAACAGCGTCAAGGTTTTTGGCTAACCGGAATTTTCGTTTTTCTGTTCTGGAACCTCGCCACAGCTGTCGGAGCTTTGCTTGGTTCTGCAATTGGTAATCCCGCTGACTGGGGTTTGGATGCTGCAGCTGGTGCGGCTTTTCTCGGATTAATTTGGCCAAAACTAAAAGAGTCCAAGCTGTTACTGCTAGCTGTGGTTTCAGCCATTATTGCCACCCTGCTTTCTGAGTTTGTGCCGGCTGGTATTCCCGTACTTCTCACCGCAGGCGTGGCTGTTGTCTTCTGGATAATTGAGCTTTTAGGAAAATCAAAATGACGCTTTGGGTAGGTGTTTTGCTAGCAAGTGCTCTGGTTTACTCCTGGAAGCTACTAGGGCATCTCATCCCGGAGCGTTTCGTTCGGAATCCAAGCATTCAATCTCTGGCTGCGCTACTTACGGTCGCAATGCTTGCAGGCCTAGTTGGAATTCAGACTTTTGTGTCCGCCGAGGGGATTACTTTGGACGCGAGGGCAGCTGCCTTGGCGGTTGCCGCGGTTCTTTTCTATTTGAGAGTGCCATTTATTTTTGTGGTGATTGCAGCAGCGGCAGTTGCCAGCTTGCTAAGGATGTGGCTTTAGTCCTCTAGGTGATCGGTTCCTGGCAACCAGGACTGACCCGGTCTATTCCAACCGAGCTCGGCCATAACTTCGAATGCTTCACTTTTGGCATCTTCTGGCAGCCTGTCGACATAAATGATTCCCTCAAGATGATCAAATTCATGTTGGAAGATCCTTGCGAACCAACCCTCGGCCTCGATCTTTATCGGCTTTTGCTCGAGATCCACACCTTCGATAATTGCCCAATCAGCTCGCTGCAGCGAAAATCTTTCACCCGGGACGGAGAGGCAGCCTTCGCTGTGCAATTCCTCATCGGGTTCTTCGTCTGATATTGGCCCAATAGTAATTGTTGGATTTATCACAACCCCCCTTCGAGGGTTGTCATCGTCATCAGGGTAGTCGTATACAAACACTTGCAGTGAAACGCCCACCTGAGGGGCAGCTAGGCCAACCCCCGGAGCGTTCTGCATGGTTTCGAACATGTCTCGAACTAGATTCGATAATTCCTGATCAAATGCTGTGACCGGCTGGGCCCGCTGGTGCAGTACTTCGTCTCCGTAGATGCGGATTGGCCTGATCATGGCTCAAATCTAGCCGTTAGTTTTGGCTAATCAGCTCAATTCAGGGCTAGGCTCGAATTTGGGAAATTTTAGGAATACTTGTGGGACCAGAACTTCGATTATTAGCAATTGTTCTTGCCGTATTGGCAGCGGTTGCTTTGGCTTTTGGTGCACAGTTTCAAAACCAGGCGGTTTCAACTAGCCGTGAAAAGCACATCCAGCCCAAGGTTTCACTATCGCTTAAAGAGCTAATCAATCTGCTTATAAAACCTCGCTGGGTTTCTGGAACAAGTTTGATGGTTTTGGCGATGCTTTTACAGCTTGGAGCGCTTTCGCTGGCACCACTTATTGTGGTGCAGCCCATCGGTGCGATAGCTCTAGTGATTACCTCTGTGCTAAACGCGCGATACACCAAGACCAAACTAAATCGAGCGACCATGTTTGCAATTGGACTAAGCACCTTTGGAGTTGGTGGCTTTGTAGTTACTGCCTCTCAGGTGGCTGCCCAAGTGGAACTAACCGATGAGAATTTACTTCGGGTTCTGCTGCTGTTTGTAATCATCTTGGTTGCCTTTGCGGCTCTGTTTATAATCTTTGGGAAAAAAGCCAAAGCGCTAACCTACATTCTTGGAGCCGGAGTGTTGTATGGATTTGTCGCAACCCTTGCCAAGGTAACAATCCAACGCCTGTATCAGATGGACTACGACATCTTGACCTTGATTGCTGTGGTGAGCATGATCGGCGCCGTGCTGCTAGGTGGCTGGTTCGTTCAGAACGCTTATGCCTCTGGGCCGCCGGATTTGGTTATCGCAGGATTGACGGTTATCGATCCGATAGTTGCAATTGCAATTGCTATTGGCATCCTGGGCGAGGCCCAGCAGGCCACCTTGGGCTCTGGATCTCTGTTCTCTGCCTTTGGGCTGCTGGCGATCTGCGGAGTGTACTTACTCAGTAAGGTTCACCCGGAACTTAGAAATCGACCCAAGGCTTCCGTCAAGTAAACTTGTCATCACACCCCAAAATTCAATCTCAGGGATGAAATGACTGATGCAGTAAGAGCTAGCAAGCCCATGCGCGTGGTCATTGGCTGCGACACCTTCCCGCCAGATATAAACGGGGCATCTAGATTTGCTGAGAGGTTAGCGGCTGGTTTAGTCCGGGCTGGCCACGATGTGCACGTTATTGCACCTTCTTATAGCAAAAGTTATGGCACCTTCAATGAAGTTCATGACTCCAGCTCTATGACTGTTCACCGGCTCAAAAGCTACCGAGTAGTGCAACACAAGACCCTGCGGTACGTGTGGCCATTCACCCTAAAGGCCAAGACCGATCGAATCTTGAAAGATCTGAAGCCTGATGCGGTCCATATCAACTCTCACATGATTGTTGGCAGGTATCTAATTAGATCCGCAAAGCAGCAAGGCATAAGAGTTATTGCCACCAACCACATCATGCCTGAGAACCTAATCAAGTACTCGCTTGTTATTCCGCGCTGGGCAGAAAAGGTCGCAATGAGCCTGGCCTGGAAAGACACGGGTCGAATCCTTAAAAAAGCTGACGTAGTAACAACCCCAACAAGAAAAGCCGCAAACCTTCTGGAAAGTGCTGCTGGACTATCCGGTGTGCTAGCCGTTTCGTGCGGTATCAAGGCTTCGAATTTTGCGAACAACACCCCAACAACTAACACCGAGCCAAGAGTTCTTTTTTTGGGACGGCTTGATTACGAGAAACACATTCACAACCTGATTAAGGCCTTGGCTCTCCTGCCAAAATCTCTCAATGTCAAACTCGAGATTGTTGGCGACGGGGGAGAGCGCGAGTACTTAGAAAATCTTGCCAAAGACTTAGGGCTGGAAAAGAACATCGAATTCCGAGGTCACATCTCCGACGAAGAGTTACCAAAGGTATACGAAAGAGCAACAGTATTTGCCATGCCTTCGATTGCAGAGCTGCAATCAATTGCCACCATGGAGGCCATGGCCTCAGGTCGTCCAGTTGTGGCCGCAGACGCCATGGCACTGCCTCATTTGGTGCACGATGGTGACAACGGCTATCTGTTCCCCCCGGATGACGTCAAGGCTTTCGCGGACCGCCTTCTAAAGGTGCTAACCGCTGATCAAAAAGAGCTAGATCGACTCTCGGAGAACTCACTGCATTTGATCCAGTCCCACGACATTGATCGCACCATAAGAATCTTTGAGGGTCTCTATAGCGGTGAAAAACAGGAAGAGAACGAGACCGCCGACAACCTTGCAACCTACTCACTGCCTATCGGAAGCCTTAGTAAATCCATTAGTAGATCTATTGCTCTAGCCAGAAGGCGCTCAGCCAAGCTTCGCGAGCAAGCAGAGCTCACACGCAAGGAATTAATCGCCAGAGCTGAAGATGCCAGGGATGAAGTAATAGAGCGCCTAGAGGAAGTTCGTGATGATGTGGCCTTCGCCGCCAAGAAGCTAGAGATTCGAGTGCGCAAGGGTGTCAAGAAAGCTGCTGAGAGACTCAGAAGAGAAGAACTTCCTTAGACAATCCGCGTCTAGCTAGAAACCCTGCATCAACATCACAACGTTTACCAGTGATGCCATTAGCAGAAGATGAAAAACCAGCTTGGGAGGATTTGGTCTTAGAGCCAGAACGCTAGCCAATAGCGACAAAGCTACAGTCAGCGACAAACCGCCAATCGAAATTACAGGAACCAACTTGCTACTTTGGGTCACCAAAAAAATAGATGCGGAACTAGCGGTTACTGCAATTACCAGAGCTGATGCTTTCTGACCGAGAATGTGCGGAAGGGCTCTAACTCCAGTTTGCTTATCCGCTAGAAGATCCGGAAGTGTGTTGGCGAAGTGAGCAGCTACCCCAAAGAGCCCTGCAACAATCATCACCCAAAATGGAGGCAGCGCTGGATCAGGGTTAGAGAGCGTGACAAAAGCTGGCAGGATTCCAAAACCGAGAATATACGGAACAACAGAAAAGCCATTAGCTTTTAGCCCAAGGTTGTATGCCCAGCCGATTGCCAGCATAAGAAGCATCCATAAAAAGGCTGCAGTGCCTAGTGCCAAGGTGAGAGCAAGGGCAATTACTGCTGCAACGAGGGATGCTGTCCTAACTGAAGCCAGTGAAACCATTCCCTGAGCTACCGGTTTGTCGATTCTCTGTACCGCTTTATCTCTTCCCGCATCTAACCAGTCGTTCGAAAGACCAACTGAAAACTGCTGAGTCAGAACTGCTAATCCAACTAGCAATAGCTTTTCTGGTGGCAAACCCACTCCAATTCCAAACAGAACCGCGAAGCTCGCTACAGAAAACGAGGGGAGGGGATGAGTGGCTCTGAAAAGAGCCAAAGCTTTTAGCCACATGAAATTACCTCTTGACTGCCTTTTCTATGCAAGCATTTAGCCGGCATGACTTACACCTCAGACTTTATTGCTTGTAGCACTAGCATCACAGTCATTTCTAGGGTTCGTCGGTAAAGTAGTGGGGTGATTCGATTTCAGAAGCCGAGGCGTGTATCAGGAAACTGCGAATTAGACCCTAAGACATGGAATTACAGTGATTAGTATCCTGGCTGTTGCTGTTGGCAGAATCGTTAGATTCATCATCCGCATCTTTCGACGCGGTGGAGGTTCCGCGTTCCCCGGAACAGTTGCTAGCTCAATAGCCCCAAACTTGCTCAGCGATGCAATTCGGTCGGCAAGAAAAGGATTAGTCATAGTTTCAGGCAGCTCTGGCAAGAGCTCAACAACTCAAGTACTTGTAGCGCTTCTAAGAGCTCATGGATATAAGGTCTTCACCAACCCATCGACGGCAAACATCAAGCAAGGCCTCTACGCCGCAATCCTTCAGTTTGGTGATTTTCGAGGTCACATTGACGCGGATTTTGTTGTCCTGGAATGGGATGAGGGCCACGGCGCAGCCCTGGTTGAGTCTCTGCGTCCACGGCTTGCTGTGCTCACAAATGTGTACTCAGACCAGCTCGATCGGTTCGTAGACCCAGAACTCGTAGTTGAGAAGCTGAAAAAGATTTACGACTTCTCAGATCACGCCGTTGTAA
>Ga0315902_10006252_pt1 | contig 16548 bp, 16 predicted proteins | sample LakEriMetagenome_9_FD_203523 | JGI IMG/M metagenome (GOLD analysis project Ga0315902, IMG submission 203523) | Freshwater fungal communities from buoy surface, Lake Erie, Ohio, United States - Buoy 12 MA117 | ecosystem: Environmental > Aquatic > Freshwater > Lake > Lake biofilm | place: USA...
TGGCTGGGGAGAAAAGACTAAAGACAACTACCCAAAGTGGATGTGGCAAGGTGGCGACATCGAGAAAGGACCAGTTTCAGAGTCACCTAAAGAGATTGATAAGTACTACGATGAAGTTTGGAAGCCAGCTGGATTTTCTATAATTCCAGTTCAACTTGGTATAACCAAAGGCAAAGATGGGTACGCAAAACATATAGGTCCAAAGACAGAAGGAGTGGATAAACTAGCCAACTACATATCAAAGATAATCACAGGAGAGGTAGCAACATACAAAGAAGAGTTCGACCGCGATTCTAAGAATCCACCGGTTAACCTAAAGAAAGAGTCAACAAAATACTTCTTTGATGTCCTAGAGGATGCTTATAATGAAAGAGTAGATCTTTACGAACTCCCAAGCGGTCAAAGATCATATGATCCAGTTGTGCAAAGAGCACAGATTGGATTGGCTTTTCTAGGATATGAACTACCGTCGTTTGGAGCAGATGGCCTATTTGGACCAGAGACTGAAAGATCAGTAGAGGAATTCAAAAAGAAAGAAGAAGTAGCAGGGGATCCCGGTAAAATGGATCAGGACTTTTTCTCAGCTCTTATTTCAAGATTGAGAAGAAAGGGATTCAAACAGGAAGACATTGAACAGTACTCAATCAACAAAGGCGGATATAAAACTGCTTCTGGTCCTGTTGATCTATCCAACGTCCAGGGAGAAAATGGATACCTAATGTATATGGTTCACCAGCAAGGAGCCGCTGGAGCCTCTTGGTTGGTTAATGCTATGCTAGGTAAAGGAACTAAGCTTCCGCCATTGAAAAATTTGAGTGGTAATATTCCAGACAAGCTATATCCAGGAGTAAGAAGCCAAATTCAAGCAGCATACCAATCAGGAGACACCAAAAAAGCAGCGACTCTATTCTTGAACATGTGGAAAGACAGATTCAATAAGGTTAAAAAGAATATTCTTAATGATCTAAATCAGCCAAAGAATAAAGCTGTTAAAACCGCTCTAGAAAGATATTCAAGTGAAATCCCGTTGGAAACACTGGGAGCTTTTGCTTACATAGAGTCAGGTCTAAATCCAAATGCTGGAAATAACACATACAAAGGACTATTCGCTTTGAATCCATCAACTGCTTCTAAATACAATAGCAATCTAAATCAGACAACGGTTAAAGATCCAGAAGAGAACACAAAAGCTGCTGTTGGAATGATAAAGGATACAACAAAGTCTTTCATGAAAAATGTTGGTAGTGAGGCTATCGCACAATTAAAGCTTAAAGATATAGGAAGTAATATGGCTTAATTAGAAGCCAATATCTCCAAGTACCAAAGAATTATCCAGAGCATCCGGATCGCCATACTCGGATAGCTTGTTAAAAATATTCGGTGACTTACCTTTTATCTTGGAAAGAAGACTATTTTTTCCGCCATCTAATAGTTGATTAAACATAGAAAGAAGATATCCAAACTCTTCCTCGTTTATTGAGTTTAGATCGTCACTCTCAACCTTTCTCATAAGGGAAAGGATAGATTCTAAATTAGATATGATCTTATCACTATTTTTACACACATGTAGGATCTCCCGCATCTTGTTGTTCACCGGTCTTTCTGGGATAAGTCTATCTCTTTCTAATCTCTGGCTCTTCTTAGCAGCTTCTAGATAAACGCCAAACTTTTTAATAATATCCTTAGATCTATCTAGGATGTCTTCCATGATCCTAATCTTCTCGTCGTTCTGGACAAGATTTGATGCATCCATTTTAAACATCTCGAAGATCAAATCGGATGCTGACATAGTATAAACACCATTTTCTTTGAAGTATCTAATCGCTTCATATAAGAAGATCTCGATATTTAAAGATGAGTATTTTTCTATTAGACTAACAAGCAATTCAGGATCATTGCCTTCACCATTAGTGGATTTTTTATACTCCTCTATTATCTTCTGAATGTCGGACCTTACGTTAAGCCTATCCTGCCAAGATGAATTGACCTCATTTAATTTAGAGAAAGAATGAAAGCTGTGTATTCCCATTGAGATTTTATTAGAATCCAAGATCTCCCAAAACTGCAAAATCTGAACCAGACCCTTCGGATTTCTTATCGCATCCTTCGAAGAATTTTGGAGAGTTATTTTTTAGATCTGAAGCTTTCTTATAATCTGAGCAGAACACTTCAAAACAAGCAACCGCTCTTTCCTTTTCTGCATCACTTAGAGAATTAAAGTCATCTTTTTCAACGGCCTCTATTATGCTCAAATACTCCTCCAGTATGGGTAGTATCTGATCTCTCTTCTGAAGGTCTTGCTTTATACGGGTGATTGTCTCTTCTGGTACTGTGAAATTATTATCAAAAGAGCTTATTTCAGCTTCGCTAGCGACAACATCCTCCAAAGTTTTATACATATCATTAGTGGACTCTATTATGTTTTGCATCCCGCTAGAGTTCAGTGCTTTAGGTAGCATGGCATGCTTAGAGTAGATTGCATCGAATATCTCTAATTGAGGTTTACCACATATTCCAACTCCAAGTGTCTCACCCTTCTCAGAACCAAGGAATTCTAGATAGACGTTAATATCGGATCCGATTGTATCCTCTATATTTTTTACAGCTTCTTCCAGCTTTTTAGGATCACCACCATTATTAGAAGTCCCTTTTATATAGTCCTTCTGAGCGGAAGCAATTTTTTTAAATTTTACTTGGCCTGAAAAGTTCTCGTTTATGCTTTGGGTTTCCCAGAATTTAACTAGACCTTCATCTAAGTAGTCAGGGCAATTTTCAGAAAAACTTTCGAAGTTGTGTATCTTTCTCATTTAATTAAGAATGTGTTTATTTATATATCTAAATATTAGCCTTCTGTTTCCTCTTCAGAAGGAAGTACAATCCAAAAAAGCAGGCCGAGATGGAATAGAAGATTATATCTGTAACGAGATATGAATCGGTCCATGTTGTCACAAGAGCAAATGCTGCATCGAATCCCAAGGGATTGAAGAAGGTTGCTAGAATGAGGCTTATTGTTGCTGCTCTGTTTTTCACTATCGGGGTCAGGGTCCATAGATGGATTTTTTTGTAGAAACATCAAAAAAATATTGAAATTTCTTGAAAACTTTGTTTTCAATCTATATATAACAATCACGATACGAAAAAAGATTAAAAAAATATCGTGGATTCCCCGGAGAGATACATTATCTTTGGGAAGTCAATCAAGACAAGGGGTTCTTTGACATACTGAGAAAAACGGGTCCATAGTTAAAGGGATATAACAGTAGCCTTCTAAGCTTCTATTCCAGGTTCGAGTCCTGGTGGACCTACAAAAGAAAAAGGGAGATTCGCATAGCGGCAATTGCAAGGGACTGTAAATCCCTCGCCTTCGGGCTTCAGTGGTTCGAGTCCACTATCTCCCACTACATTGCGGGGTAGAGGAGTTGGCCGTCCTCGCTAGGCTCATAACCTAGAGATCGTGGGTTCAAATCCCACCCCCGCTACCGCCCCCATTTCGTACCCTTGTTTAGATATATAGTCTAAATAAGGGTTACGAACATGGCAAGGAAGGAAAGAAGGTATCATTATATCTATAAGATAACATGTCTTAAAAATGATCGATACTACATCGGAATGCACTCTACAGATAACTTGGATGATGGTTATATGGGAGGTGGCAAAATAATTAAAAATTCTATTAAAAAGCACGGTAAGGATTTACACAGAAAAGAGGTCCTGGAGTTTTTTGAAAATAGAGAATTGTTAAGAAATAGGGAAACTGAATTAGTGAATGAGAATTTATTGAAGGATCCTATGTGTATGAATTTACAACCAGGAGGTGGCGGTGGTGGGGGTTTTAGTTCTGAAGAACATCGTAAAAAATTTCTGTCAGCTGGGGGTAAACGGGTAAGACAAATCCTTAGTATTAGAAATGCTGAAAGAATTAAGAATGATCCGGATTACCGTGAAAGGTTCTGTAACTCTTTGAAAGGAAACCAAGCATGGTTGGGTAAAAAACACTCAGAGGAGGCCAAGCAAAAAATTGGAAAAGCTAACTCAGAAAAGCAAACTGGAAATGGTAATTCCCAATATGGTACTTGCTGGATAACTAACGGTACTGAAAACAAAAAGATAAAGAAAACCGAGGATCTACCGGAAGGCTGGTCATACGGCAGAAGATAAAGTCCAGGTCTAATTAACCTGGAACCTGAGAGGTTCGAAACTCTCGATTGGTTATGGTGTAATGGTGGCACACTGGCCCCAAAGGCCTTCCGTAAGGAAGGAACTAGGGCCGGAGGATTGGGTTCAATCCCCTTTAACCAGCTAAAATAGCCAGGTGGCGAAATTGGTGTCAAAGTATAAAACAAAGGGCAGAGCACAAAGTCACTGGACATAGAGGAGAGGCTGAGAAACTCCCATTACTTACAGGTTCGAATCCTGTCCTGGCTGCAATGAGTAAGAGATACTCAAAAGATTGGCCGCATTCTTCAAAAAAGCGGTGGTGGTAAAAAAATCCTCGACCTCAATGAGGTATCGATTCGGGTAAAACGATAGCAAGATCCAGCATCGCCGACGTATTGGATTGACAGGTTTTTATGTGGTAAGACACTAATGAAAAAGACTCACTCTATGAGGTAACTATATGGGTTATCAAACAAGTGTGAGGGATATGGTTCTCGAAACAGTCAGAGAAACCCGTTAAAATCTACTCACCGGAATCTCAGGTGGGGAATATGCTCAAGTGGCGGAAGCGAGGCTACCATGGTAAAGCCCGATAGATAGACGCTAAGGAAACGAGTTCGAAAGAACATATTGGTGCAAGTCCAATCTTGAGTACAAATAGGATAAAAATAGAGACATGATAGTACTTTCACACTTCTACAATGAAGAATATTTGCTTCCATATTGGCTCAAACATCATAGAAAGATCTTCGATCATGGCATTTTGGTAGATTATGGATCAACGGACAATTCAGTAAACATAATCAGAGAATTATGCCCAACATGGGATATAATACAAACATCAAACGATTCTTTCGACGCACGAAAAGTAGATGAGGAAATAGTACGTTTAGAATCAGATATATCCGGGTGGAGAATCTGTCTAAACACAACGGAGTTCATACTCGGAAATTTCGAATGCTTAAAAGGAATTAACGAGGATAAGGACATTTTTATTCCTTGCTGCCCTATGGTGGATTCACCGGAGGAGGTATACAAAGAACCAGATCCAAATTTGCCGCTATATAAAAGCAGGTATCACGGGATTTCCCCCTTTGGGTCGGAAGAGGATTTTAGAATAAGACTTGCAAGGAGAATGTCAAACTATTCAATAGATTATCCAGTAGGTAGACATTATTGGCGCTGGGACGGTTATCCATTTATAATACTTTGGTATGGGTACTCACCATTCAACGAAAGCCTTCTGAAAAGAAAAACCCAGATACAAGATAAAATTCCAGAGTCTGATAGGGTAATGGGATTCGGAATCCATCACATAACTAACGAAGAAGAGCAGAAGAATAAACTTATTGAGTACCAAAATCATAAATCTTTCAGCTCATTAAAAGAGCTAATAGAGTCATACAGATTTGGTCTTGATGATAACTAAAGGATCACTTCCGACTCTAGATCGGTAAGAGTTTCATCACCCTTAGGTATAGAAAGATAATCGTACTTATCGTAGTGCTTTTTATACTCTGCTGCTTTCTCTTGGAATTCACCTATAACTTCTTTCGGCATTTTTTTACCAAAACAGTCTTCGAAAATGTATTTATAGATTCTGATCGAAGAATTTCCAACTAGCCCTGGAGTTTCATTATGCTCTATACACCAGACCTTTCCCTTGTCGTCTATTGCAACATCAAGTCCTACAAAGTTAAGATTAGGATAGAAATCAAATATAGCTCTGGCTATTGGCTTAACCCCTCTCCAATTAGGAAACTCCTTAAGAGGAACTGGGCTCCATTTGAATTTTGATTTGGACTCTTTAGCCTCGTTTATCCTAAGCGACTTAGATTTATTGTTGTCTGGGTTTCGGTGCCACACTCCAAATGCTCTTATCTTATCACTATTCTTTCCTTTAAAGATCATTATACGGTATTCATTCTCAATTGGAATGCACTCTTGATAAACATCAAATTTTCTATTCCCAATATCCTTTTTTGACTCTATCTTTTCAACCCCCTTTGACTGGTAGGAGTCATCTTTCTTAGCTATGACAGGGAAAACAAGATCCTCTAGATCATCCTTCTTAAAAACTGTTTTTGGAAACCATGGGGCTTTTATTTTCTGAGCTTTTACTGCTAGATCAGATTTACCCGGATCAAACTTTTCTGGGTAGTTATAGATCAGCTTCTTAGGAGGAAGATCGCCTTGCTCAAGTAGCTTTTTAGATCTCTCCTGGTTTCTCCAAAAAAGAAGGGGAAGCTTTTTGTCTATCTTTTTGAAGTCAGATTTCTCATAGAAATCCACCCAATAGTTCTTCATGTCCTGGCCTATTATTTCCTCAACATCCTTAAACTCGAGCGAGCAGAATATCTGAACCTTCTTCAGGAAGTTCCAAATTGAGTTCTTATTTATGTGATCTAAAAAACTCTCGAATATCTTTATGTGCTTCATAGTATACTATATATTGGGAGAATATAAAATTAATTTGTAAACTGGTGCTCCAATCAAATAATGTGAAACATAAAGGTTTTTTTAAGATATAGATTAGAAATGTAGAAATATATGGCTCAAGGAGCACATAAAATAACAGAGGATTTTGAGAAAAAACTTTGCGAATATACTGGATCTAAATATGCCGTTGCAGTTGACAACCAAAGCAATGCTCTTTTTCTAGCACTTTACTACGAAGGCATAAGTGGTAAAAAAATATCCATACCAAGCAGAACGTATCCGTCTGTCCCTTGCGAGATTATTCACGCAGGTGGTATAGTTGAATTTGAGGATGTGCAGGGCGAAACTTTAAAAGGTGCATACCAACTAAAACCAACTAGAGTTTGGGACTCAGCTCTCAGGTTTACGAGCAATATGTACATTCCAGGAACTCATATGTGTGTTTCTTTCACTGGTCCTTATAAGCATCTAAAGCTAAGTAAGGGCGGAGCTATCCTAACTGATGATGAATCAGCATATAAATGGTTCAAGAAAGCTAGATTCAGCGGGAGAGCAGAGTGTAGCTATCACGATGACAACTTCGACGACAATCCAGTTATAGGTTGGAATTTCTATATGATGCCGGAGATATCAGCTAGAGGTCTTTTAATGATGTCCCAATTTTATGACATTGATGGTAATCCCTTGCATAATCAAGATTTAGAACTCAAATATCCAGATCTTTCCAAATTTGATGTTTATAAAAATGGAAACAGATAAAGAACTAAGACTAGCTCTTTTTGGATTTGGTGGTCACGCTAGAGAAGTTGCATCTCTCATAGGTAAGGAAGTTGATTTTTTTGTCGATGATCCTTACTCGGGAGGTTTAGCTAAACCTATATCCTCATTTGATCCTGAAAAATATCTGATGATGATCGCAGTAGGTGATTCTATCGAAAGGAAGAGGATAGCTGATAGCTTAGATAGTAGAACCAGATTTTTCACTTTTATTCACCCGACAGCTATAATATCTGGCTCTGACACTATAATAGGCGAGGGCAGTTTTATAGGTCCATATTCAATACTAACCACCAATATTAAGATAGGTAAACACGCTATTCTGAATAGAGGTAACCAGATAGGCCACGACTGCACTATAGGAGATTACTTCAGCGCAATGCCTGGAGCTATTGTATCAGGAAACGTAAATATAGGTGACATATTTTATATGGGGACCAATTCATCAATAAAAGAAAAGATCTCCATATGCGATGGTGTAAAACTGGGCATGGGATCTTCATTAATAAAAGATTGCATCCATCCAGGAACTTATGTTGGATGTCCAGCTAGAAAAATAAAATAAATTTTTCAGAATTTATCATTGATTCCTCGGAACGTTTATATACATTTGCACTATAACAAAAACAAAAAAGGTTCTTTGATATACTTTTAAAAAAATGCGCTTGTAGCTCAGCGGTTAGAGCGTCGGTCTCATAAACCGAGGGTCACTGGTTCGAACCCAGTCGGGCGCACCGCTAAAATGCCCCCTTGTTGGAATTGGTTAGACATCAATGACTTAGGATCATTGGCCGCGAGGCGTGGGAGTTCGAGTCTCTCAGGGGGTACAAAAAGTCAATTCAGGTTTAAAACGAATTCAGATGCGTACGAATGAATACGGGATCTGTCTGAGCTCATAAACGATTCCTGATCAAGTCCGAGAGCCAAAAGAGGAGATAGCTGCCTCTGCGTTAACTAAAGGAAATCTGGATTGGCTTTACCTATTAAAAAAGCTCACTAGGGAGCTTTTTTTATTTCTTAAATCCTGCAAGGGAAGGTTCAATGCCTTTTCTCTTCCTGTATGCATCAGCCTTTGCGTACTGAGCAAACTCGTTAAATATAGCTTCGGCCTCTGATGGGTCTAAGTCTTTGAACTCTGGACTATCTAACAGCTGACCTATAGCATATTTAAAATCCTGCTTTTTTGTGGATAGGCTTTCATATGTTTCAAAAATTCTAATGTGTTTCATCCCGCTGTATTTTATTCTATATATCGAAACAAATGAGGTTAAATCGGTAAAATATCAAAAAGGAGGGGTGTCCGAGTGGTTGAAGGAGCACGCCTGGAAAGCGTGTATAGGTCAAAAGCCTATCGCGGGTTCGAATCCCGCCCCCTCCGCTCAAATTATAGTCACCAAAAAATCTCTCAATGAAAAGGGTTTACATAACTCACATAACTCTTAATTATATAGATCTGGCAATAAATTTAGTCAGATCGGTCAGAAATTTCTCTGACATCCCTTTTCTAATATATTGCATCAACCCCGACGATATCGAGGCTATGCGGGAAAAATATTCTCATATAGAGGATCTGCATTTTAGAAGCATAGAAATCGATCTAGAAGATGAAGAGGATCGTTTAATACCAGTTGCTATTGATCCCATGGGTGAGAGCAGAAAGAGCAATAGATTCTTTAAAATAATATCGGCTAAAACGATAGCTATGGAGATGTCACTAGAGGAGGGGTTTACAGATGTTTGTTATCTTGACTCTGATTGTTTAGCAACCCCATTTGTAGACGAGATCTTTGAATGGTCAGATAAGGTAGACGGGTACCCAATAGGAACAGAGGGTATCCACGAGTATATGATCTGGATGGACGATGGTATTCAAAGAGGCAACCCATTTGAATTCTCGTGGCCGGTACCGGATAACAAGCTTACTTTAGAGTGGCCCATTATGAATTTCATAGGCTCCAATCCGGATAGCAGAAAAAGGTACAGCACAACCGGTATAATGCTAGCTAATCAGTCATGCATAAATTTTATTAAGAAGTGGAGGGAACTATGCTACATCATACCTAAAGTTTGCGACGTTTGGCGGGTTGCTCCCTTTCATGAGGAAACTGTATACAATGCTTTAAAGTCCAAATTTGGGGACAATATGATCCCTCTTTGCTACATAAATCTTATCGAGGGGCTTAAGACTGTAGAGGATTTCTACTCTGAAATGGTCAAGGGTGGTGAAAATAATTGTCACGGAGACCACAACATTACGTGGTTTTATAAAGTACCGGAAAACAAAAGAAACATAAAGGTTTTCCATGGTGAAAAGAACATAGAGGAGTCAAATAGAATAATAGATTATCTTTCCGAAAAATTTGGAGCTAAAAGAAAGAAGGAAAAGCACGCAGTGGTCATATTTTCTCACGCTAACACAGAGGAGAGACTAGAGTGTTTGAAGCAATCGATATTGTCGGTTAAAAAGATGGGTATCCCTATCATAGTTTCTAGCGGAATTCCAATCGGTAAAGAATGCGAGGATCTTTGTGATTATGTGAACTATGTCGAAAAAAATGTTCTCTTTAAAGACTGCGAACTAGTAGATGCATTCTATAAGGTGGATGAACTAGCACTATATTGCTCACGGGAAAAATTAAGCAATATTTCAATAGAGAATAGACTGCCCAAATTATCATACGGATCTGCATGTATAAACCATTATATTACAGTAAAAAATCTTGCACTGGAAAAGGGAATAGATAAGCTCTTAATCTGGGAATATGATGGTGTACTAGGTGAGCAATCATCTATTTTTCTATCTGAAACTTTGGAGAAATTAGATTCCGATGGATTAGACTATTTCTATTTCTTTTGTTTTATATCCGGTATTCCATCATGTTATGCAACCCCAGCTATTTACGGGACCAATATTTTAAATGAATCCCTGCCGGAGAATATAATAACGGATCCAAAAGATTTCTTAAATCTGACTGATTGCAATCTTATGACCGAATCTTTCGTTTTATCCAAAATCATCAAAGACAATAAAAACGGGGCGACCATGGATTTAGGAGAATATAGATCAGTTATGTCGGATTCAAACAAAGACCTATTCTCCGCATCGTCCGATATAATCACAGGTTTATTAAGCGGACTTTTTGTCGGTGAATCAGACGACCAAGGAATACTTTACATTTTCAAATATTCTGAGAAGGCTAAAAATCCAGAAAACATAAGCATAAACATCTATATAGATGGTGAAAAAACTATTTCTAGGGAGGGAGACCACTATCCAGGTACTTGGTTTTACTTTGGTGCTGGATTATCATATAAAGAGATAGCGGAGGGTAAAAATTTAATACTCGAAGAAAGAATAGGAAGCGAATACTTTGTTTTAGAGCTAAACAACAGAAACATAGATAATTACAGAAAGCTAAGGAGATTCTCGATCTGATCAAGCTTCTAATCCATGATGACATTTTTTTGATATATAAAAATAAAATGGTCAACACACAAGACTTACAAACCGGTGACATCCTGCACTGCAAAGGTAAAACTCTTCTAAGTAAAGCGATAAGATGGGCTACCAAATCTAAAATAAATCACACAGCTCTTTTCATCTCGATCTGGGGCGAGCCTTATATTATAGACGCTCAGGATAATGGGGTTAATCTAAAACCATTCGATGAGTGGGTTCAGAAATATGGCTACGAATTTGTAGTTCATAGATCTTCAAAGAAGCTAGACGAGAAGAAGATAGCAGTTAAGGCTATGTCTAAGATTGGACTAACTGCCTATGATTTCGAGGGGCTAATAGTTAAACAGCCGATAGAGCTCGTCACTGGAAAGTGGAAAAAGAAGAAGGGAGACAAGGAGAACGATAAAATGTACTGCTCTGAGTTTGTAGCTTGGGTTTATGGATTAAATGATTCATATAGAACAAGTCCAGAAGATCTTCTCGAACACTGTAAAGCAGAAGGCTTCAAAGAGATTTACACAACAGGTATACAAATATAAAAGAGTAGGGCGATTAAAAAGATCGCCTTATTTTTTCTCCTCTCCGTGTTCTAGTTTAAGAGCTTGGTTGAAAGAATCAATGCACTTATCGGTTATTCCTGTCTTGAATAGATCCTTTCTGATAGACTTGAAGTATCCCTGATCTAGGGGTAGATCGCACTTCTTGATCATATCGTTATATGCACTTATAAATCTATCCGGAAACTTGTCCTTTATTGTCGAAGATGACCTCATAGCTTTCTTTATCCTACTTGGCATTTTTCCAGAGTTGGCTACACCTATCTCATTAAAAAGCCTAACAAAAAGCTCGGGTATAAAATCATCGGTACTCTTATAAACAAACACCTCCTCTGACTCTTTAATGATCTCTCTAGATCCGGTTTTCTTAATCACCTCAGGATCAAACCAATATTTCTGGTAGTGAGCTATGCCACATCCTATTCCGTCTTGGTTTTTTGATCCCTTAGCTATGTGCCCTTTAGAAGTGGGGTTCTTTTTGAATTCATTGACATCATAGTCGTATATCTCCATCAAATAAAGGGAAGATGAGCATTCCACTCCGCTCTCTACTATTGACATTACCCAAAGAGCTCCAGTGGATGGAACCTCTAGAGAGATAGAGACTTCAGAGGCAAGAGAATCATCAGAGCCTATTATTTCTTTTCTCTTCTTGTCAAAATATCCAGCTAAGACATTTTCTGAGCCCTCGTTTATAAAATCTAAAAATCCTCTTATTCTCATCCCGTTTGTTATATCTCTATATATTTACATGGAACAAAGATAAAACAGATAACTATTACACTAAAAGAAAATATGAACGCTATTATCAAAACAGAGAGAGGAGATATGAAAGTCGAGTTCTTCGAGAACGACGCTCCAGGAACAGTCAAAAACTTTACGGATCTATCTAAAAAAGGATTCTATAATGGTCTAACATTTCATAGAGTAATTCCAGGATTTGTTATTCAAGGCGGATGTCCAAACGGTAACGGTGCAGGTGGACCAGGTTACACTATCCCATGCGAGTTAAACGGCGGTAACCAGTATCACGATAGAGGTGTTTTATCTATGGCACATGCAGGTAGAGACACAGGTGGATCTCAGTTTTTCATTTGTCACAATAGACAGAACACACAGCATCTAGATAGAAATCACACATGCTTTGGTAAAGTGGTAGAGGGGCTAGACGTTATTGATTCAATCTCTCCAGGAGATAAGATATTATCAATCGATATCCAAGAATAGAAAAATCCCTTCGGGGATTTTTATTGGTTAAGAATTTTCAGATTCATATAATCTTTTCAAAAAATCGGACCTTTTAATAACATTAGAGATGCTATCCATCTTTTGTGTTTTCTCCCCACCCACAGCTTTTTTGAAAGCATCTGTCATTTGAGGATATTTTTCACTAACCTTAATCGCAGTTCTATTTGATGATTTCATTTTTGGTTGTGCAGTAAAAACTAAGCAATTTAAAAACACATTAAAGCTTAGGAATAAATCTTTGTCGCTTCTAGCCATTTCGCCAAATGTTCTGCCCAAAAACACAGAATCCCCAATCACAGTAAAGTCGCTAAAATATGTTTCCCTTAGAGTATCATCACCGTTGTATGCATAGTACATCAATTCGCTTATGCAATCCCTGCCGAGGTAGCACTCGCAAAAAGAGTCTGCTATAAAGTATTCTGGAAAATAATTTTGTAAGACGGAAGAGAAAAAACTAAAAGAGATATTTTCTAAATGCTCCTCAGTCTTTATCATCTCTAGCATTTTACTCTTTATATAACTACTATTGTCTCTAAAAGTTCCATCTGAGAAACTCTCCCATTCATCAGGTACATCATCACTAACAAAATCGACGTGGAACATGTCGGCTATGGCATCAAAAAAGAAATCTACAAACCCCTTTCTTACCTCCTCGAAGTTTTGACCTATTATGACAGCGGATTGTTTATCCTCACCACTGGAAGCTAAGTCAACAAAGAACGAAGCTAAGAATTTACCGTTAACGAATCCCTTTTTTTTTACTTCCTCATCGGAAGATTCATTGATAGTATAGGAACTCCGTACTAGAATTTTATAGATCTTGTCAAGAAGGGGCTCTGAAAAAGAGGAAAAGAATAAAGTGACAACAATAAAAGAACACATATCTATGACAAGCTCCGTGTTCTCATCACCTCCAAAATCATTTATGAACGCCTCGCTGTTATCTTCGCTTACAAAAAAAGATGCAAAATTACCTAAATTATTAAAGTCCGAGGAGCTAATTGAGCTTATATCACCCATTTTTTCAATAACATCATCGACATCCTTTATTAATCTTAGTGTTTCAAAATTAACTCTAGCCTCTTTATAAAGATCTGCACTTTCTAATTTTTTACATATTGACAGAACCCTATTGTAATCTCCATTCTCAATGATTTGTCCAAGGGTATCTAAAACGGTGTATATTTTTTTGCTTCTCTTTCCAGGATCGCCCATACCAGACTTAGTGAAGGATGATCTTCTAAAAAGATCTGTGACACCTTTTAGCAACTCTAAATATGCATCTACCGCGTTTTTTCTCATCTCTTTTTAATTTTATTACCGTTTATATATCTAAACAGGAGCGGATAGTGTTAAAGGAATGCTGATAAAAGATATATAAAAATAAAAAGAGATGGCAAAAGCTAGAAAACCAGGTACAAAAAAGAGGAACAGAAAAAACTTCATAAAAAGAATGAGGGCTATCCTCAAGAACCGGGAAGTTTTAGAATCACTGACTAAAAAATAATAATCGGCATGAAAAACAAATACTTTTACAACAGAGAAAAATCAATGAGTCTAAAGAGACTAAAAGACGAGAAGAAAGTGGTTAACGAGGATAACCTATCAGGTGGTGGAAATGCTCACCCTTGGGAAGAGATATCTAAAATATCGGTTAAGATAGTAGAGGGTGAGCCAGTAAGGCTAGGAGGAACAGGTCTTTTTAAAACTGGAAGCTCAGTCGTTGATACAAATTCAGTCCAGTATAAGGACGCAGTTAACATCCTAAAATGGTTTGCACAAAACAAAGGCAAGTACAAAGGAACAGTACGTGTAGTTGGATCAGCCTCAGCAGTGGGTAGCAAAGGATTTGATAACTTCGCTCTTGCTAAGAAAAGAGCAGAAGCTTTGGTCAACGCAATAAAAAAATCACCGGAAGCTGAATCCCTAAAAGGATTGACCGTTGTTATTGATGCTATTGTGGGAAAGGCAACTAAGGCCAACAGTCCAGAGGCTATAGCAGAGCAATGCGTCTATATAGCATTTTCCAAAATCGGAGAGGAAAAAGAGTTCGTCTACGATATGGTTCAGCCGATAGACAACACAGCAACAGATGTTCAGCCGATTAAGAAATCTATAAAAATCCCAGATGAGGAGAAAATTCTAAAAGTAGATAAAAGCAAGACAGCTAGATGTGGGTGCTGCGGAAGAAACTTCTCGGAAAATGACAAAAAGAGCTGGGTGATGGAAAGATATCTCTGGACAATGAATCAGCTCACCAACGATTGGTTGAAAGACCAGAAAGGTAAAGAGATTGCCAAATGGCTACAAGGCATGGACAAATAATAGATAGCAGGTGGGTGAAAAAACCAACAAAAATCTAGAAAGGGCACAGAAGATTCTGGACCATCTGGATGATTACTCTAATAGAAGCTATAAGAGAAAAATCTCGGAAGTAATAGACACCTGTTTTGAATTCAGACCAGTAAGAACTGGCCGGATTAACATTTTCGTAAAGAGAGACTCAATCTTGCGTCCTGGCGGAGACATATCAATCAGATATGATGAGGGGAGTGGAAAATATATTCTACTATATAGAAACCAAGGGACATCGAAAGAGGAGGTGAACCAAAATATAGACCCACTAATCGAGTACCTCGTAATTGATGGTGTCATGAAAACGATACCAGCTGCGGCAATCCCTTATAATAGGGTAGAGGTAAGGAAAAAAATTGGTGACAATCTGGACGTCTTTTTAGACATCCTTGTTGCAAAGATTAAAAATAGAGGAAGGGGTGGCGACGCTATTACTGAGTGCATCTATGAATTCTACAGCAAATTAGGGCTTTCTAATTTCATAAGTCCCGCATCTGTTATGGATGATTTGGAAATAGTTAATCTGGTGAAAAAAGAATTACCACACGAAGGCGAATACATTAGGGAGTTCCGTAGGAGGAGGATCATTAGCTCCAATGAATCCAGCGGATCAGTATCAATAGATATCTACGATTTAAATCTATCGGTGTGCAAATATTTTTCAGAAAAAAGCGGATTTGATTTGAAAATGCATGTTAAGGGAACTGGAGAACTTATAGTGGACCTTATAATAGCAAAAGGTGAAAAAAAAGGAATTTCGATAAAAAGAAAAAGGCATAGCCGGAGTAACTCGTCAATCACTATTAGATGCGGATATGAAAATAAGGAGGATCTGATATCTGCCATCAATAAAGCGGTGAATAAAATTCTAGAAGAGCTGGTGTATTCAAATTTCCCTGTTGTAAAAGACCCTGAGTCTTATTCATATTATTTGGGATTTACGAAGATGGTGGATTCAGCTGTAGAAACATACCCGGTATCAGGGGACGAAGCAATGAAAATGGTGTCCTCAATTTTATCAATCTCAAGAGAAATCATGTCAGACTTTATTAAAGGCAAAAATTCTTTGGATGAGTCTAAGAAAATTTATCTAGAGAAGATTATAGAGCCATTAAAAAAACTTCTGGCTTTATCTAATTACTAGAAGCCAAGATCACCAAGAACTGCTTTATCCCCTCCTGTTGCACTGTGATCGGAGATGAGATCATAAATCTTAGGACTCTGCTGTTTTAATTTGGAAGAATTGGAATAGTCATCAGTAAAATCTAATCCTAGATCGATCAATAGATCTTTTTCCTCTTGGCTTAAAGTGGATACATTGTCACTATTTATAGCATCAACTAGTGATATTAGATCTTTAATGCTTTTCAATATATTTTCACCATTTGAAACATTCTCTTTTGCGTTGTTTATCTTCTCCTCTGTTGGTATATGCTTAGCTAGGTGTGGAGATTTTTTAAAGATCTTAGGTAAATTATCTAGAGAACTAAATTTTTCAGCGATATCAGATTGCTCTTCTAAAAAATTCTCAGAAGATGCAAGAAGATTACTACA
>Ga0315902_10006253_pt1 | contig 16543 bp, 18 predicted proteins | sample LakEriMetagenome_9_FD_203523 | JGI IMG/M metagenome (GOLD analysis project Ga0315902, IMG submission 203523) | Freshwater fungal communities from buoy surface, Lake Erie, Ohio, United States - Buoy 12 MA117 | ecosystem: Environmental > Aquatic > Freshwater > Lake > Lake biofilm | place: USA...
CATGACCTGCGCCGGCGGCACATCGACCATGGTTTGCAGCGAGACGAGTTGTCGGATGATCGGAACGTTCTCGGTGATGAGGACGGCCTGCACATTGGGCACGGGAGTGAAGGACGTGTAGGCTTTGGGGGGGCTGACGAAGGTCTGGAAGAGCTGCGCGGCTTCCTGCGGCGCGAGGTAATTGAGCTTCATGAAATAGCTCACCACCTGATCGTTCTCCGGCAGCATGTAGGGCGATGAATAAATGGGAATGCCCTCGGCCCGCGGGAATTTCGATGGCCCGAGAACCTTCATCGTTTTTTCATCGACCGGAACAAACGAATAACCGTTGAGCAGGAGCGAGGCTTCGATGAGGCGGACGGCTTCGCTTTCCGGAACCTCACCCGGCACCACGATGGTCAGCGGTTGCCCCTGGGCCAGCATAGAGTCCCGCACGAGACGCTTGTTGGTCAGTGCCTCGTAGAGACTGAGGATTTCATTGACCGATGTGTTGGGAAAAGTGAGGCGAACAGTTCGCTCGGGCTGTGTCGGGGCTTGCGGGGCGGGTGGAGGAACCACGGCCTCCATGGGCACGGGCGCGGCAGGTAGAGGTGCGACTGCGGGATCGGGCAAAGGAGCGGGCGGCACAACGGCAGGCGCAGCCGGGGCCACAGGAGCGGGAGCCTCTTGGGCAGACAGCGGACCGGGCGAAAGTCCGACCAGCGCGGCGACTAGCAAAGCCGACGCCAAAGGAGGGAGACGAAAAGGGCCCATTGCGGGAATTAAAGCATGAGGCGCAATTTTCTCAAGGCGCGGCAGGAATGAGGGCGCGACGGCGGATGACGCGAGGCGGCGGCATCTGTCCATTGCCTCCTTGAACCTGTCCATCCTGAGGAACACCCGGACCCGGAACTGGCGGCACGACTCCGGGGGCGGGCGGTGCGCCGGGGACGGGTTGGGCCTGACCGGGGATTTGCGGCACCTGCGGAGCGACGGCTTGGGGTGTGACACCGGGAGGCACCATGGCTCGCGGTGTGGGCATGACCTGTTGGGGCGTGGGCATGGGCGGCGGAACCGACGCGGCGGCGCCCGCATCGAAACGCACCACACCAACCTCTGCGCCCTGACGCAGCGTGGCGGTCGAATCGATGTATTTTTTCTGCACGTCGACTTGGACGAGCGAAACGCCGCCTTGGTCGCCATCCTTCCGCACCATGAGGCGGTTCTGCGTGGCGCGATCCATAATGAACGCGATCGGCTCGCCGTTGATTTCCGCGATACCAGTCAGCGCGAAACGCTGGGCAAGGCCGGCGGACTCGACGGGCGGGGCGACGGATTCGAGTTGGAAGGGTGAACGTTCCCAAAGCGGTTGGTAGCGCGTGATGGGAAAAGCGGGCAGAACAACGCTGCTTTCGCTGGGCGCTTCGGCATTCTCCGCGGGTGCTTCCTGCTCTGGAATGGGCGGTGCGGTATCCTCTGGTGAGGGCTCGGGCGATGGTTCGCCGGATTCCTCGCCGGTCGCGCGTGTCTCGGCCGGCGGAACCTTGAGCATTTCGCCAGCCGCGGGTGCTTCCTCTTCCGCACCGAGCGGCGGAAGCGTGACGGCCAAACATCCGGCAACGGAGAAGACAATGCGGGCAAAGTATTTCACGGCGTTTCGGGCGTGCCTCCCTGCACGGGGCGATACCAACGGGCCACTTCGACTTCGGCGATGACTTCGGGTGGTTCGCCGCTTTTCACCGAAATTTGTTTGATCGCGCGGAAGGCCTCGGGTTGTTGCAATTCGTTGAGCCATTTGACCAGCGCTTCCATCTTGCCTTTGACCTGCGAGGAATCGACCACCTCGGCATAGGCACCGTCCGATTGACGCTGGCCCGCATCGCGCCGCGTGTAGGTCAGTCCGGCATTCTTGGCGCTGTTCTCCACGAATTCGTAAAATTTGGCGTCATCATCGGTCGTCGTCGTGTCGTCGCCCGGCTGCTTCGCGTCCAACCACGCCGCGCGTTCCTGCCAGACCGTTTTCTCCTCGAGAATGGCGCGGCCTTCGGTCAGTTCGCCCTGCAACCGGACGATGCTGCTCTGCAGGGTGCGCTGGCGGTTGAGGAAGGCCTGCAGGCCGACCACATTGAACAGCACGAAAATCGCGCCGAGTAATCCGGCGAGGAGTCTTTTTTCCTTAACTGTCAGTGCCCTCATCGATCGCCTCCTCTCCGGTTTCAGTCGCGGCCCCGTGGCGCAACCCGTCGATCTGGAAACGCGCGCTGCCCGTCGGCAACGGCCGCGGATTTTCCATCGTCCAGTCGTAGCCCGCGAGGTCGGGATTCTTGCGCACGTCTTCCTGGAAACGCTGGGCCGCCTGCAAAGTCGAGGCTTCGCCGGCGAGCACAACGCGGTCGAGGTTCATCTGGAACAAGGTCAGGCGCACGCCGTCTTTGGGCAGGAGCCGCGCCGCCTGGTACAAAACTTCCAGCGGGTAAGCGGGCGGGTTGAGCGCCGGTTCGATCGCATTCCACCGCTGCATGGCCGCGCGGACCGCTTCAACTTCGCCGGACTCGGCGGCGATGGCCTTGCGCAACGATTCGGCGCGCCACCAGAGCCAGAGCGTGTTGGCAGCAAGCGCCAGCACGACGAGGAAATAAGCGGCCGCGGCGAACAAGGCGATTTTCTGCCGGCGCGCGCCGGTTTCCTTGGTGCGCTGCACTTCCTGCACCGGCAACGGTGTGCAGCCCTCCACGGCCGGCCAGACGGGTGCGGGAAATTTTTGCGCGGTCACCTCGAAGCCGCCGGCACTGCGCCAATCCGACAAATCCGGGGCCTGATCACGTTGATGATAGACATCGATGCGCGCACTGCCGGTGAGCATGCGTCCGGCATCGAGCGGTGCGATCATAAGCCAGATCTCGAGAGCCATGGCCGGCGAGGGCGTTTTTTCGGTCAGCGGCTGGAAGTGCAAAAGTTTGTCGCCGCGCGTCACCGCCGCGACCCATCCGCCTTCCTCTTCCCACACGGAGACGGCATCGGGCGCAAGGGGCAGACACGCCGCCGAGACGGCATACGAGGTGACATCGCCGTGCCAATATTGCGGAGCGAGGTTGGCCGGCAGAACAACGGCATGGAGCAGCGCCTCGTTGCCTTCGCGTGCCACTTCCTGCCAGGAGAACGATGTTGTTTCGCGCGTGCGTCCGGCCAAGCCGCGCAATTCGAGTTGGGTAAAGACCAGGTCGGCGAACAAAGCGGGATCATCGGCCGGCACCCAGACCGCGAGGGAAAAAGCGCGCCGCACGGGCACGGCAATGAGTCCGTCCGGCGCGGGCTTGAGGTCGGCCATCTCCGCTGCCTCGCCGGCCAAGGTCCAAGCTTCCCCCTCGCCTTGCTCCCATTTCTGCCATCCGGCCGCGGCCGGACGGTAGATGGCGCGGCGCGGTTGCCGCGGGTTTTTCATTTTTCCTCCCATAGCAGGTAAGTGGTTCCATCCCCGCCGTCACCCGATGCGGCCACCACGGAGATCAATCTGGAACGCTCGCCCACGATGCCGCGGCTATCAATTCTTTTGACCGAGCTTTCCGTGGCGAGTTTGGCCAGCACTTGGTCGGGGGGCAGGGTGGTTGCGGCGAGCCAACCCGACAACTGCGCCACATCCTCGAAGCGGAAATCATCCTCCGAGGGCTCGACACCGTCCGGTCCGCGCCGCTGTTGGAGGATGCCCTGCACCATTTCCGGCACCACGCCGGTCGCGGCTTGCAAGACGTCGGGCCCGGCTTCGTTCACGTCGATCTTGCCGTCGCCGAAAATAGTGAAGCTGTCCGCCCAGTCGGGTTTCAGGGCGGCAAGTTGTTCCATGCCGGCGACGCGGGCCATTTCGGCGACCGAACGGAACGAACGGTTGGCCGGCGCATTGGCGATGCCGAGCGCCTCATAGTCGGGACGCTCCGCGCCGCCGAAACCGGTGCGGAATTCATCCTCGTCGGTCCAATCGATGAACCTGTCGATCAGCGCGTTCGCTTCGTCCGGGGTCAGTCCCCACAAAGTGAGCAAGTTGAGCATGGTGATGCGATCCTGCTGCGCGATGAGCTGGTTGATGTTGAAACGCGCGCCTTCCCCGCGGATGCGCACTTCCATGCGCTCGCCGGCGCCGAAATCCTGGTTAAGCAATCCGGTGTCCTCGCGCTTGACCTGTGGATGCAGGCCGAGAGCCACGCCGCTCACCGCGATTTGCCGCGCGCGCAGGCCGGCCGAATCGGAAATGGTGGTTTCCAGTTCCAGATTGACCACATTCGCCGCCCAAAGCACGGCGAAGGAAATCACGGTGATAGCCCAGAGCACGAGAAGCAGCGCCGCGCCGGAAGCATTTGTGCGCGGGCTCATGGCGTCTCCGGTTCCTCCGGGGGCTGCGGCTCCTGCGGCTCTCCGGGCGGCGGCGTGGTGAGGTCCACTTCCTTGACCGGCGGCAGCCAGAAAACGAATTTGCGCGGAACTTCCTCGCCAAGCAGCGTGAGATTCAATTCGACCAGCGGCGGTCGGTTTCCTTCCGGCCACTCGTCCACGTAGTCCTGCTGCGCTTCGTCATAAAAACGCCACTGCACCTCGCGCAGGTCGGGCAGCAAGCGCAACCACTTGGCATCGCGCAGCGCCTCGCGTCGTTCCATTTCGCCGAGCGATCCAGGCAGAAGGAGAAGACTGAGTTCCCGGCCGCCGCCGAGGCGCGGACGCGCGGAGAGCAGGGCGGTGCCGGAAGAAGGTCCGCCGAGTCCCCAGGCGAAAACGCCCGGCGCATCGCGCAGGACAATCTCGGCGGACCCGTCGCCATCCTGCGACCGCACACCGCCGCTGAAAACGGCATTGGCCGGAAGATTGTGGAACGTCCGGCGCAGGAGCGAAACGAAGGCGTTGAGCCGCTGGATCTGCAGGTTTTCCTCGCTCAGCGTGGCGGTGGCGCGCACGGCGGCATTGACCGTGGCATAAATGCCGCCGGCCAGGAGCACGAAGATGGCCACGACGACGACCATCTCGAAAAGGGTGAAGGCGCGCGCGTGTTTCTTCATGGCCGGTAGCGCAGGAATTTTTCCTCCCACGATTGCTTCTCGCGTCCCTCGGTCCACTCGGCCCGAACGGTGATCCACCACAGGCCGGCCAACTCCTCGTCGTCCTTGTTGCGCACCTCGGCCGGTTCGGCCCTCGCGATGAATGTCGCGCCCATCGCATCGGGCCCGACCTCGCGCCCCTGCTCGAGCACGTCGATCGGGGTGACCATCGATTCGTCGAGCAGCGACTCGAGTTGTTGCCGCACCTCGCCATCGCGGCGCATGGTGACATTGGCCACGAAAATTTTGTCCATGGCCATGGCCAATCCGCCCACGGCGAGGACGAACATGAACATGGCCGTCAGCATTTCCAACAAAGTGAAGCCGGCGTTTTTCACGGGATGCTGTAGCTCTCGTCCTCGATCCCGGCGGTGAGCGGATCGAACCGCACCTCTATCCACGCCTCGTTCTCCATGATGCGCACGGAGAGCGGTTCGCAGAGTCCGGTCGGCTGGAAAATCCAGCGCTGGCCGTCCGGACGCATCGGTTTGTCCGCGGAAAACGGAAGCAATTGGTAGCTCATGCCGCGGGCGAGTTTGACCGATTCCGAGGGCTCCTCCTCGCCGGGGCGCCGGAGGTAAAAGCCGCGTTTGCCGAAGACCACTTCGGCGGCACGCCCGGTGGTCATGGCATCCGTGCGCGCCGTCTTGGCCAGGACGAGCAGTTCGCGCACCGCGTCGCGCAGACGCTGTTCGCGGATGAATCCGGAACTGAGCGGCACAGCCGCGCCGACGAGCAGCACGATGATGGATACGACGAGGGCGATTTCCAGCAGGGTGTAACCGTGCGCGCCGCGACCGGACCGCCCGATGCTCGCCGCTGGCCGGGGCGCCTTCATGCGCGCGGCTTACTTGCCGGGATCGTTGCCGATGTCGTCGTCTCCGCCCTCGGTGCGGTCGGCTCCCTTGGAAAAAAGATCGAAGCCCTTCGGATTCTTTTTGCCCGGCCAATAGTAGACATACTCCTCGCCCCACGGATCGAGCGGGACGCGCTCGAGCAACTGTTTCCAACGCCGCGGCGGCGGATCGCCCCCGGGACGGGTGACCAGCGCCTTGAGACCCTGTTCGGTGGTCGGCGGACGCAGGTTCTGCATTTCGTAGACGCGCAGCTGCGTGCTGATGCTCTGGATGTCCGCCTCGACGCGCGATTCGCGAGCCACATCAATATTGCCGACCAGGAGGTAAATCGCCGATCCGACGAGCACGGCGATGATACCGAGCACGAGCATGATCTCGAATAAGGTATAGCCGGCGGCGCGGGGCGTCCGCGGAAAATTCGGTCGTCTCATACTCGGGAAAAGATGATGTCACGGAAGGGCATTGTCAAAGCCCCACGACGCCAAACGCGGAACTCAACAAGACAACGCGCGAGCCGGCGATTTCTTGGGAAAATTTCCGGGCGCCTCAAAGCGAGCCGCCGCCTTGGTTCCAGAAATCGGACAAGGCTTCGGTCGGCTCGGGCAGCGGCGGTTCGACCGGCGGCAGCGGTTCCTCGCCGGAAACCGGAATGTCGCCGGTCGGGAGATCAGGCAGCGGAAGCGAGAGGTCGGGTTCGCGAACCGCCGGCGGATAGGACAACTCGAGCACTGCGTCGCGCACGAAGGTGCGGTTGCGGTAATCGGAATCGGTCGGCGAGCGCAGTTCGAGCAGGAGGGAATTCTCACCCGGCATGACGAGTTCGGCCGGAATATGGATCGAGGCGCGGCGCCATCCCGCAAAAGTGAGCTCGCGTCCGGGTTGGGCCAAATGACCCGGATCCTCGAGCGTCGGCACCTCGACCGCAAGCGGTCCGAGTTCCTGACCGTTAATGACCAACCAGACTTCCTGATCAAGGTAGACTCCGGCGAGCGACGCCTCGAGGCGCGCTTTTTGCGGAGCCTGCTGCAATTCGGCCAGCAGCTCGAGCGAAGGTGTCAGTAGTTCCGCGCCTTCGGTCAAAGCCGCCCGCACCACGCGATCGCGCCATTCATCGCGCAAGGCCGGGCGCGGACCGCCGTCGACATCCGCTTCGGCCAAAGTGAGGCGCGAGGCGGTGACCACGACGGGCACGTAGCGCGTGGCGGAGGACAACATGGTGCGTTCGGAAACCCATTCGAATTTGACGCGATTGACATTGAGATTGGAACCACCCTGCAGGAGCAGCGATCCGTTGCCGCCCATGCGCGAGGCGCTGATGAGCAGAGGGCGCTGGTTGGGAACGCCGAGACTTTCGCCGAGATTTTCGGCGAGCAATTCCGGGGTGCTTTGTCCGTCGCGCAACCATTCGACGCGCAGGCCGCCGCCTTCGGTTTCATCGAAAACGAGATGCACGAGCAAATCTTTGCCCGCCGGAGGGGAAAGACGGAACGCGACGCGCGCGCCCTGACCCGGAGCGGATACCGGCGGACCATGCATCCACGCGGGCAGCGGTTGTCCCGCATCGAATGGCAGATCCGCGGTGAAGACCTGCTCTTCTTCGGCACGCGCTCCGGCCAAGGACAAAAAGACCGCCAGAGCGGCGGTCATCATCGGGCGGAACAAGCGGGCTTTCATGGTCGGGGACTGGACGTCTGCGGATCGTTCAATATGGACGGATCAAGATAATCTTGGAAGAAGGAATCTTGCAACAGGGCCTGGAAAGTTTTCTCCGGCAGGCGCGTCCGGGCCTCGGCCAGATAGCCGGCCGCCGCCGCCTTGTCCCCCCTTAGAAGGGCGTCGGCCGCACCGAAAAAAAGTTGCTCCGGCGGGAGCACCCCGTTGATTTCCTGCAACTTAAGCGGCGGATCGCCATCCTTGTAGTTGAGTCGCAGACCAGCCAACCCGGCCTTCACTGTGGTGACCAGATAGCTGTCGGTTTTCGACACCCGTTCGAGTGCCCGGCGGTAGGGATCGACCGCCAACTCCGGCCGTCCGGCCGACCGATACGCCTCGCCCATCAAATAAAGCGGCATGGGATTCAGTGGATCGGTCTCCCGCGATTCGCGCAGCCGCGCGAGAATCTCCGCACCCTTAGCCGCGACATTTCCCTCGGCGCGCGCTTTTTCCAGAATGATCCATCCCCGCAGCGCCTGCGCGTTGCTCGTTTCCTCGTCGCGCTCGACCGAACGCCGCGCGCTGGCCTCGGCCTGCTCATAGTCGTCCAAGTCGAGATAAGTCAGCGCGAACTGGTAAGACAAACCGCGCATTCCCGGATCCAGCCGCCGCGCGTCTTCGAGAAGCCCCAACGCCTCGCGATGGTTGCCCGCAAAGCGCGCGGCCAACGCGGCCTCGACCGCTTCGCGGGCCGCCTCGCGATCGATCGCCGGCACTTCCTCGACGATTTTCACCAGCGGAGGCTTCTCCAGTTTGCGCGCGGTGAATACGCCTGCGACGAAGGCCATGCCAGCCAGCGTGAGCACGACCATGCCGTAAAGGACCGCGCGCAAAACCTCGAGCCACATGCCATCCATGCAACCCGCGTCACGCGCCGCGGTCAAGCGAACCGCCCCGTTGGCTTCTTGCCTCCGTCCGGACGCGTTCTAACATCACGCCCCATGCCGGGTCCGACATTTCCAACCACCGCGGAACTTTACGCGCGGCACGTCATCCCGACCTACGCCCGCTTCCCTCTGGCTATGGTCCGTGGCCGCGGAACACGCGTCTGGGACGAAGGGGGGCGTGAATACCTCGATTTCACCTCGGGCATCGCGGTCAATTCCCTCGGTCACGCCCACCCCGCATTGCGCGATGCCCTGGCGGCGCAGGCCGACGAACTTGTCCATACCTCGAATCTTTTCCTCACGCGACCGCAAGCCCTCCTCGCCGCGCGCCTCGAAAAAATGGTCGGCATCCGCGGAAAAGTTTTCTTCTGCAACAGCGGCGCCGAAGCCAACGAGGGGCTCTACAAGCTCGCGCGCAAACACGGCGCACCGCACGGACGCCATGAAATCATCACGCTTGATGCTTCGTTCCACGGACGCACCCTCGGCGGCATCGCCGCCACGGGTCAAAGCAAGGTGAAGCTCGGGTTCGGTCCGCCGGTCGACGGATTCATCAACGTCCCCGCGCGGATCGAATGCGTGGCCAACGCAACCGGACCCCGCACCGCGGCCGTTCTCGTCGAACCGATCCAGGGCGAAGGCGGGGTGCGTCCGCTTTCCCCGGACTTTCTCCGTGCCCTGCGCGCGCTGTGCGACACGCATGGCATCCTGCTTTTTTATGACGAAGTGCAGTGCGGTCTCGGCCGCACCGGGCATTGGTGCGGATGGCATTCCGCAGGCGCGGCCGACGCGGAGCCCGATGCCGTCAGTTGGGCCAAGGGCATCGGCGGCGGATTCCCGCTCGGAGGGTTCTGGGTGCGCGAAGCGTACGCCGACCTGCTCGGACCCGGCACGCACGGCACGACTTACGGCGGATCTCCCCTCGCCTGCGCCGCAGCCAACGCGGTTTTCGACACGATCGAAAAAGAGAGTCTGCTGGCCAATGCGCGCGAGCGCGGCTCCCAACTGCGCAAAGCGGTCGGGCAACTTACGCTCGTCCACGAAGTGCGCGGCGCCGGACTTTTGCTCGGCGCGGAGATCGGCGACTTCGAGCCGCACGAGGGCGAGGAAGGCGCACCCGCCCTGCGCTTGACCAAGCGCCTGATCAAAGCCGGATTGCTCGTTGTCCCGGCCGGCGAGCAAACCATCCGCCTGCTGCCTCCGCTCAATGTCACCACGGAGGAGTGCGACGCAGCCGTTGCCATCCTGCGCGAGGTGCTGGCCGTGGCGCAGCCTTTGGTTTAGACTGACGCCTAACGATGAAGCACCTGCTCAACATCGAATCGCTCGATCCCGCCATGATCCACGTGATCCTGGCGCGGGCCGCGGAGATGAAGCACATGCGAGGGCCGCACTTGGAGCGAACGCTCGAAGGTCAGTGTTGGGCGCTCATGTTTTCCAAATCCTCAACACGCACGCGTTTGAGTTTCGAGGTCGGGATCCGCGAACTGGGCGGCGAACCGATTTTTCTCGCGGCCAACGACATCCAGCTCGGCCGCGGCGAACCGATCCGCGACACGGCACGCGTCATGGGCCGCATGGTCGACGGCGCGGTCATCCGCACCTACGCGCAGGGCGACGTCGAGGAATTCGCCGCGATGAGCGGCATTCGCACGATCAATGCGCTGACCGATGAGGAGCATCCCTGCCAGATCCTCAGCGATCTCTTCACCATCGTGGAAAAACGCGGATCGCTCGACGGACTGATCGTGACCTTCATCGGCGACGGCGACTGCAATGTGGCACGCTCTTGGATCTGGGCCGCGGCGAAACTCGGCTTTGCCCTGCGCATCGCCGCGCCCTCGCGCTTCCAACCGCCGGCCGATCTCGTCGCACGCGCGGGCGGCAATATCACCGTGACGACCGACGTCCTCGAGGCCAGCCGCGGCGCGGATGTCCTCTACACCGATGTGTGGATCAGCATGGGCAAGGAAGACGAAGCCGCTTTCCGCACCGCGCAATTCTCCGGCTATCAGATCAACGCCAACGCGCTCGCGGCCGCCGGTGGATCACCGCTCGTCATGCATTGCCTGCCGGCTTACCGCGGCAAGGAGATCACCGACGAGGTTTTCGAAGCGCACGCGCAGACCATTTTCGACCAGGCGGAAAACCGTCTGCACACGCAGAAGGCGGTCCTCACGCTGCTCGAAAAGTAGAGCTACTTAGACCAAGACCCACGCCATCCCCGCGGCACGCGCCGCCTGCGCGCCGGTTTCGGTATCCTCGAAAACAAGACAGTGACGCGGTTCCGCGCGCAGCCGTTCGGCAGCTTTGAGGAAGGGATCCGGATGAGGTTTGCCGCGGGCGTAATCCTCGGCGGCAATGACGGCATCGAAAAAATCGCGTATGCCCAGCGCGACCAGCGTGCGCTCGACCAGATCGCGATGTCCGCCCGAAGCCACGGCCAACGGGACCTTGCCGTGATACTCGCGCACGAGACCAACGACGTCGTGCACCGGCTCCACCTGCGGGATGGACTCGCGGTAGTAATGCTCCTTGCGATCGACCACCTCGTCGACATCCAGCGACAAGCCGAACTTCGCGTTCAAACGCCGCACGATCTCGCCGGTCGGGACACCACCCCATTCGTAGAAAAGTTCCTCGGGATAAGATCCGCCGAAATCTTCCATCGCACGGGACCAGGCCAAAAAATGCAGCGGCATATTGTCGGCCAGCGTGCCGTCGCAATCGAAAATGAACGCGCGGAAATCCCCCGCCGGCAACTGCAGCGGCATGGTCAGGATTGCGCAGGGGGTTTGTAGTCGGGATAGCGCCGCTGCAGTTCCTCTCGCGCGCGCTGCGCGTCGGCGGAATTCGCGGCGCGCTTGTAAGCCTCCTCGGCCAGCACCAAGGCCTGCGGGGTCAGGTCCTTTTCGTCATAAAGTAAAGCCACAGCCATGAAGGCGCGGGCGGCATCGTCGAATTTTTCCTGCGCCAAGAGCGCGCGCCCGTTGGCCAGACGCGCTTCGGCATTGAGACGTCCCTCGGGTTGCAGGCGCTGGGCTTCCTCGGCCTGCGTCTTGGCCGCGACGCCGTCGCGCAGTCCGATGAACGTTTCGGCCATGAGCAGATGGGTGCGCGCCTTCACGCGGGGTTCGTGCACTTTGGGCAGCAACTGTTCGAGAGTGCCGCGCGCTTCCTTGAGTTGCCCGGCACCGAGTTGCGCCTGCGCGAGAGAAAGCCGCAATTCCGGCGTCGCCCCGTCGGCCGCGGCGAGCGGCGCGAGAAATTCGGCAGCTGTTTTGTTGTCACCCGCTTCAAGCGAGGAAAGACCGAGCCACTCGCGCACCTCGGCGGGGGCTTTATCCGAACCGAGGGCCCGCGCTTCGCGCGCCACGGCGGCGCGGTCCTGCAGATTGTAATGGCTGAGCAGCAAACGAAGAGTGGCACGCTCACCGTATTTCTCCGCATCGAGTTCGCGCGCCTTTTCCAGCGGTGCGATCGATTCCCTGTGTTTCTTCGCCTCGGTGGCGGCGTAGCCGATCCAGAAATGGGCCTGCGCGGAAGATTTGGTCTGCGGATATTCCTCGAGCAGCCGCTGGAAGGCCGCAGCCATTTCCGACGAACGCTGCAAGTTGCCAAGGATGAGGGCGCGCTGCACCATGGCGTCTTCGCGTTCCTTCGCGTCGCTGTGTTTGTTGATCACGACTTCGAAGTCAGCCAGCGCGGCGACGTTGTCGCCGGTTTCCATCTGGGCGAGCGCGCGCTGCGCATAAGCCGAGGAAACGCGCGGATGACGCGGGTATTGCAGGAGGAAGCGTGTGAGCACTTCGACCGCTTCGTCATAGCTTTTGGTCTGCAGATGGCACCACGCCAGTTTGTAAAGCGCGTCGGAGCGGTATCTTTCGGTGCCGCGCGCAGTCGAGGCCTGGCGGTAAAGCTCGGCCGCCTCGGCAAAACGGTCCTGACCGAAAAGCAGCTCCGCTTTGAGCAGTCCGGCCTTGGCGCGATCGTCCTCGTTGGTGGTCGCGGCAAGAAACGCATCGATCTGCCCGGGGGCGCGCTCGTCACGCTGGGCGACGAGACTGACCAAGCGGTGGAACCCCGCGTCGCGCGCCGCTTGAGAATCGGGATACTCGGCAACGAGACGGTCGTAGAGGGCGAGCGCGCGGGCCTGTTCGCCCATTTGCCGCCGCGCATTGGCCGCAAGAAGAAGGACCTCGGGTTGCTGTTCGGCCGGCAGCACAGGCAGCGCTTCCTCGGCGCGAGCCGCCGCGGCGGAATAGTTTTCCGATTCGTAATCCAGACGAACGAGACCGGCCTGCGCCGCCGCGCGCCAGTTGGCCAACTCCTTGTTCGCCGCGCCCATCTCAAGGAGCGGACGCGCCGATTCGAAATCGCGCAGGTCGATGGCGAGCAGACCTGCTTTGACCGCGGCGCTGATGCGCACCGGCGGGGTCTGCGCCGTCTCGGCCAGACCGCGCAACTGACGGAACGCGCTGTCGGTGAGACCGGCCCGCGCATCCGCCTCGGCCAGGTCGAAGATGGCGCGATCGCGGTAGGGATTGTTTTCTTTCTGCGCGGCCACCTCGCGGTAGGCGGAAAGCGCTTCGATCTTGCGGCCTGAGGCGTCGAGCGCGCGGCCCTCAAAAAATTTGGCGGCCAACCGCAGCTTGGCATCGCGCACATGGTGGGAGGACAGACGGAACGATGCAGCCGCGCCTTCGAAGTCCCGCGCGCCGAATTGTATCTCGCCGAGCCGGTAGGCGGACGGCCCCATAAAATCACCCGTGTTGTATTCGGAAAGAAGCTGGCGGTAGACCGCGGACGCTTCCTGCGGACGCTTGAGCGCGCGCAAACATTCGCCGAGACGGAACAACGCGGCCTGGCGGTCCATGCTCCTCGGCTCCGTGGCAAGGAACTGCTGGTATTTCGGCACCGCGAGGTCGTGCATTTTTTGTCCGTAGAACGCATTGGCCTGCTCGAAAGCCTGCCGTGCCGGATCGGCGGCCAAGTTCGACGGTGCGGCGCGTATCGCTTCGGTGCCGTCGGTGGGATCAACCGGAGGCAGAGCGGTCGCGCCGGCCGGGGCGGGCGGTGTCACGAGTTGGGCGCGCCGCACTTCGGGCGTCGGCGCCGCAACCGCGCCGACCGGCTCGGCAGGCCGCACCTCGACGGGTTCCTGTCCGTGCGACACCGCAACGAGGGCGAGCACGGTGGAAATGAAACGGATGCGCCTCATGAATCGGGACGCCCGGTGGCGAAGGCGACATTCCAGATGTTGGCCGCGCGGCAAATGTCGAGCACGGCCACGATATGACGGTAGTCGGCCGACTGGTCGCCGCGCAGGACCACGGCTTGGTCGGGATAGAGTTCGGAAATTTTGCGCAGCGTCCCGCCCAGCTCCTCCGCGCTGACCGTTTTGCGGTTGATGACGATCGAACCGTCGTTTTTCACATTGATGACGACCTCGCCGACGCTGCGGCGCGATTCCTTGCCTTCCTTCGCCGTCGGCACTTTGACATCGAGCTCGGTTTCGTAGCGCGCGAAGTTCCACGTCACGAGGAAGAAAATGAGCAGGAGGAACACGATGTCCACCATCGGCGCGATCTGGAAGCCCGCGGGTTCGGGCACGGCCTGCTTGCGGAAGTTCACGTCGAACCGATAGCGCGGACAAATCCCGCCGCAAGCCAAGAGATTCGCGGCGTCACAACGCGTCGGCGATGGCCTTGCCCATCTCGTCGGTGCTGACCAGCTGCGTGCCCTCGGTATGAATGTCCTTGGTGCGCAGTCCGGATCGGATGACGCGCTGCACCGCGGCCTCGATGGCCGAGGCGGCGTCCTCGCGTCCGGCCGAGTAGCGCAACATCATGGCCGCGGAAAGAATCTGCGCGATCGGATTGGCGATACCCATGCCGGCGATATCCGGCGCGGTGCCGCCGCTCGGTTCATACATACCAAAGTAGCATCCGTTGCCCTTGGAGATCCCGAGGCTCGCGCTGGGCAGCATGCCGAGCGAACCGGCAATCATGGCCAACTCGTCGCTCAGGATGTCGCCGAAAAGATTTTCCGCGAGCACGACGTCGAAGCCTTTCGGATTCCGGATGAGCTGCATGGCCGCGTTGTCCACGTAGAGGTGGCGCAGTTTCACGTCGGGGTATTCGTTGGCCACGCGATCGACCGTGCGACGCCAGAGGATGCCATTCTGCAGGACGTTGGCCTTGTCGATCGAAGTGACATGATGGCGGCGGCGCTGCGCCGACTGGAAGGCGACGTGGGCGATGCGCTCGATCTCGCTTTCCCAATAAATCATCGTGTCGACCGCGAACCATTCTCCGCTCTCGTGCTTCATGTATTTCGGCTCGCCGAAATAAAGCCCGCCGGTCAGCTCGCGCACAAAAAGCACGTCGAACCCGCCGGTTACGATCGACTCGCGCACCGGCGAGGCGTGGGTGAGTTCCGGCAGGCAGATGGCCGGGCGCAGGTTGGCGTAGAGGGCGAAAGTCTTGCGCAGGGCGAGCAAAGCGGCGCGCTCGGGCTGCTGGTTGGGCGGCAGGGATTCCCATTTCGGTCCGCCGACCGATCCGAAAAGAATGGCGTCCGATTCCTTGCAGGTCTGCAGGGTCTTGTCCGGCAAGGCCACCCCGTCCTCGTCGATGGCACAACCGCCGACCCGCTCCTCGCGGATCTCGTAAGAAATGGCGAATTTCGCCGCGGCCGCCGCCAGCACGCGCAGCGCCTCGGCCATGACCTCCGGCCCGATCCCGTCCCCGGCCAACACCGCCACCCTGAATGACTCTGCTTTGCTCATAAGATAAACCTGTAGACCCTAGCCGAGGCCCCCCCGCACGGGCAAGGCTCGGCGGCAAAACGGCGCCACCCGCCTCCCTTTTGCTTCAGGAGAGATAAGAGAAGGACGGACGGTATCCGCCCTTCGGAACACTGATGCGCAAGGGGTTACAGCGCCCCGCCTTGAGGTAATACGTTTCCAGATCCCGGCGCAATTTGCCCGCCTCGATCCTCACGATGGGATCTTTGTTCGGATTGAAATCCTCCCCGCGCCCGAAAACCCGGACACCCAGCAGGGCGGGACAAATCTCATTCTGGAGCCCGGCCAACTCTTTCTCCACGACGTAAGCGAGGAATTTGCGGTTGCGAGACGTGGCCGGAAAATCCGTGCTCTGCACGATGCGGTCCAACTCCGCCCGCGCATCCGCCGCCAGATCGCCCGAAGCCTTCGGTGCTTCCGTCCCGCCGTCCTGCGTTACCTGTTGGCGACGGAAGATCGGATCATAACCCCCACGCGGAAATTCGATCCGCAAGGGGTTGGTCCGGCCGGATTTCAGGTAGTAAGTCTCGAGGTCGCGGCGCAATTTGCCCGCCTCGATCCGCACGATGGGATCGAGAATCGTGCTGAAATCTTCCGACCGTCCGAAAATCCGCGTGGCCACATCGTAAGCGCGGACACACGGATATGTGCCGGCCGGAGCGTCCAAATTGCGCTCCACGGCGAACGAGAGGAAGCGCCTGTTGCGCAGGGTGGCCGGGAAATCCGTGCTCGCGATGACCCGCTCCAGTTCGGCCAACTTCTCCTCTTTGGAGATGCCCTCGTCGCCGCGGGGAATGATGGACGTTCTCTTCTGGTTGAGGACCGCCACGGGGGCAATTTCCTGTTCGGTTAGGGACTGCATAATCGCGATTTGAATTTCGTTAGACCGCGAGGTTAGCATTTCGTTGCGACCAAGAGTATACCCTTTGAAGGGTAAATTGCATAGGAGGCCGAAATGGCCACCGGAAATCTCGGCGGGACCTTGCTTTTAACGCGGGGCGTCGTGGGCCAGCGTGACCGGATCGAAATGACCCAGCGTCCGCTGCCAGACGGATGTCGTGATGGCCAAGCCGAAGGCGACAAAGGCCGCGGCGGCGAAGCATCCGACGAGACGCCGCAGCAAACGGTCGCGCTCGGCGGTCTCGAGGGCCGCTGTTTCGGTGGGATTTGCGCTCATATCAGAACGCGGGTTATAGGCGGACACTAGGCGGATGGCAA
>Ga0315902_10006254_pt1 | contig 16542 bp, 14 predicted proteins | sample LakEriMetagenome_9_FD_203523 | JGI IMG/M metagenome (GOLD analysis project Ga0315902, IMG submission 203523) | Freshwater fungal communities from buoy surface, Lake Erie, Ohio, United States - Buoy 12 MA117 | ecosystem: Environmental > Aquatic > Freshwater > Lake > Lake biofilm | place: USA...
CAACTCTTGTATTAATTTATTTTTTAAAAAAGGTAAGTCCACATTATTTGTAGACATTGTGGTCATCGGAACACCCATCATTCCCATTCCACCCATTGATCCCATTTGCCCCATTTGTCCCATTTGTCCCATTTGCCCCATTTGTCCCTGTCCCATTTGTCCCTGTCCCATTTGTCTCGTTACTTTTTTATATTCTCTTTGCTTTGCTGCTGCCGCTGCCGCTGCCGCTGCCACTGCTTCTTCTTTTCGTCTTCTTATTGGTTTTCTTCGTCTTCTTGTTGTTTGTGGTGGTGTTGTTTGTGGTTCTGATCCTGTTGTTGATGCTCCTGTTGTTGATGCTCCTATAGCGTCTACTAAATTTGACATATTCTCTTCTTTCACCTTTTCTTCTGGCTTTGCTGCTGGATTTGCTTCATCTTCCGCCTTTGCTGCTGCTGCTTCCCCTGCTTCTTCTATTTGTGTATTTGGCTCTGGTAATTTAGTTCCTTCTTCTTTTGATGCCTGTGATCCTGTTTGTTGATTTCCTGGTGGCGGTGGTGATTGTCCTGCTGTTCCTGCTTCTACTTCTGATCCTGCTGCCGGCCCTTCATTTGATGCCTGTGCTTCTGATAATTCTCCTGTTTGTTCATTTCCTGCTGGTGGAGGCGGTGGTGGAGGTGGTGAATCTGACATTATTATTTAATTATTTTTATTATTATTAATATTTATTACTTATAATATATATTAATAATAATAAAATTAAATTCATTCAATCTTATCGTTCATTACATAGCACATTACACAATACACATTACACATACAAATACATATTACAAACTTTTAAATTTCTTAAATGTATAAAAGTCTATCGTTTTTTTATCGACTATTGGATCATTATCATCTGCTGTGATTGTATTTTCGCCTTCTGATATGACAGGCTCTTTATATTCTTCTATCTTCCCGCGATATGAATACCTATTCGAATGCTCTCTTAGTATATATATCTTATCCTTCTGTTTGCTATTTACTTCAGCTTTACGATTATACGACTTCAGTTTCACAAACAGTTGTCGCTTCTTATTCGCATCCGTAGGCTGAGTATCTGTTCCATTTTGTTCTGCATCATTTGCCTTTTCTCTTTCTTTAATCTCCTTATACTTGTTTACTCCCTTCTCGTATTCCTTTCTTATGTCGACGTAAATCTTTTTACAATCATAGTTAATAACATATTTTCGTGCCACTGTTTCTAAATATTTATAAGGAATCTCCTTTGTTTTCGAATAATACACAAACGACTCTAATTCAGAGTCATAATACATTAGCACATCTCCTACACGCGGTATTGTTTCCGTTATCGTATTCAATGATAAATCTTTCACATCATCCTCTGTCAAATCTCTATCTTCTAAATTGTCATACTCTTCAAACATCTCATTTTCATAAGGGATATCCTTTTTTTCGTCTTCTGTCTCTGTATCTGAGTCTGTATCATAATCGTCATAAAAAAATGATTCGCGCTCCATTAATTTATTTTGTATCCATACTAAAATATATATGTATGAGCTAGATCCAAAAAAATACAAAAACAAATAATAATAATAAGTAATAATTTCATCCCACGTATAGTCCATATTTATTTTCTGTTCCCGTATACCAGTAAATGTAATATTTGTAAAATTCATTGCGTGTATATACTCTTTATTATGATTGTTGTTTGTATATAACACTTAATCTCTATATTATTTTATTATATAATTTAGACTATAGTTTCTTATGGTTTTACAATTATTAATATATATATAATATATATTAATAAATGTCATCGCCTCGTAGTAGATCTTCATCGCCTAGACGTAGAAGATCTTCATCATCACCTATACGCCCTATACCCCCAATATTTTTAACTCGCCAACCAATTGCGCCTTTTGTTGTGCCAGATCTTCCACCAGAAGAGTTAGAAGAACTCGCCGCCCCTCCCGAAGTCCCCTATTTTATGGTTCGTCCTCACACCAGTGCGCGTTCTCTATCTAGGTCGCCTCGTAGCCGTAGCCGTAGTCGTGGACGTCCGCGTTCCCCTTCTGTTCGTTCACTATCTCCTGTCGCCCACGGTGGTCCCGCGGTCCCCCCTATGCCTCCTATGCCTCCTATACCGCATATTTCTCTTCCTGCTTCTATGCTTCGGCGTTCAGTGCGTCCGCCTCGCCCACCTCGCTCGGCTATACCTCTCCCCTTTGTTATGTTAGACGGCACCGATTTGGGCGACAGACCTGTTCAGGATGCTGTTTTGAGTGTGTTTCAATATAGAGGGGTTCGAGCTATGGATTTGGTCGACGTAAGTTCCGAAATCGATGACTACATATATGGAGGCGATTTTAGAACCGTCGTGGCTCCTATGTCCGAAGCACAAAAGTCGCAATTTAGGGTCGCGTCTTGGGTAAGATTCCAGGATACACTTTTAGTTCCTGCGATGAATCGCTTGATGCCTGCCGCTGCTCAAATTGGTCAATTGAGTCCGCCACAAAGAGCTTATGTTCGTGCCCAGCATTCTAAAATGTCACCCTTACAATTTTTCGCCACAAATTTATACACCAAAGATACACCCGGCACTTCATTTTTTCACGCATTAAATCGCACACTTTTACAGGTCGACGCTTCTAGGCGCGATATTCACGTTAATGCCACGCCATATGATGATGATAAAAAAATATTCAATGTTTGGTTTTATCTCTTTCTTTCCGGTTTACACAAACTTATTGTCCCTGTTCCCGCTGAATTCAGAAATTATCCCCGCTCACGCCCCACAGTTCGATTATATAGAGGTCTAGGTGTTGGTGAAACGCTGAGCACTGCTTTGTGGCAACCTCCCGAAATACGATCACAAGCCGACACTTCTAATAGACTACACAGCTATATGTCTCTCGGATTCTCCAGTTTTACAACAAAACTCGATATCGCATGTAGATTTTCCGTCCCTAAAGCAACATCTAATCATCCGCATATAATGGTGTTTGAACCACGCCGTGGACGTATAGCCCTCCCATCTTTGCGTCTTGTTTCTGATACAGCTATAGAAGATGAATTTTTAATGTTTCCCAATTACTCTGTTATGATTTTTTCAAGAGAGGAGCGTGTATTGGCATCGCGAGCACTCGGAGAAACATGCGACTGGTCACGTGTGTTGGCAGGTGATGCCGCCGTAGCTGCAGCGCAAGGTATAGATTTTACCCCCGTTCTTCAAAGTATGCCGAAGCGAATTACTTGGATAGGTATTACCGATCTCACCGGCGCTACTACTTTACAAGAAGATATTGAAGGAACTCGAAGCGAAAGTGGTGGTGGCAGGACTAGGCGTGGGAGTAGGCGCATCGTGTCCAAATATAAAAAAACTCGCAAAGGTCGCCGCATTGGTAGAAACACGAAGTGCCGTCATCGTTAATATCTTCTCGAAGTGTATCGACCGTGTCGACTTCGCATAACCTTTTTTAATGACCTTCTTTTCTTACCAGATTTTTGTTTGGTTTTTATACCACCGCCTTCTTTTTCAGTATTTAATCTGAATCTGGATAATAATGTGACAAATTCTCCATTAGTCATCATATTGTCGTGTCTACTTCTACTATCATAAATCAACTTTGATCGATTATTATTATCGAAAATTAATAGCACATATTTTCCTTTATTGTTGATTAAATTTGTTGGATTTGGTGGGGTTTGTTCATCATTTCCACATCTTATATCATTTGGTTTCCCTAATCTTAAACATATATTTCTTAAAGTAATTAATGTTTTTAGTATTGTATCAGTTGCTCTCTTAAAACTAGTTCTAGAAATATCTGGTAGTCGTGGCGCATTGCGACTATCGTCGTCTATAAATTGTTTAATATTGGTCATAGCTCTGTTAATATTTCGTTGTATTAATATGTCAAAACTTGCTATTGCATAAGTAAAAATAATATTATATTGCTTACTACTTAATGTGTGAAAGTATTTAATAAACCACCAAGGAATAACTCTACCTGTAGTTTCTATTACTATATTTTTATCTTCTCTTATAGCCTGTTTCCATTGGCTATTAAATAAATCATCACACGATTCATTCACGATACCACAGTAACCCTTATCTTGTCTTATTTTCCAATACGCATCATTCATATCCTTAATAAATGTCTGACTTGGATTTTGTATATCACATCTAGAACCTACATCTATAGATGTTCTACAATCATATTTATCTAAAATATCGTTTATCATCTGTTTATACGTATCATTTTTTTCAATAAGGTCGTCCAGTATAAATGATTCATAATCTGGAACCGGAATTGAAGGGTATAAACGTTGTATTGTTTTTCTAACTAATCCTGACTTTCCTGATCCGGTTGGCCCTGTTGTAAATATTACAAACGGGTTGATAATGTCAAGTTTTTGTGGTTGTATTATTGACCTTCGTATGGGTGAAATATCAAAACTATATTTTGAAGAGTGTGACATTATATTATGTAATTTTGTTTTAAAAAATGGTTTGTAATATATATATATATACAAATACAAATATATACAAATACAAATACAAATATATATACAAATACAAATATACAAATACCAATATATAAATATAAATATACAAATACCAATATATAAATTAAATACCAATATATAAATTAAATACCAATATATAAATTAAATATGTTGTTTATATTGATAGAGGTTATACCAAACCTAATCCGTTTTTTCTTTCACCAGATTCATCATTCTCTGTGCGAATAACCCTTTAATATCGTCGCTAAGGTCCAGGACTTTAATTCGCTGATAGGATTTGTTCGTATTCTCAGGATGTAAACATACCAAATACATATCCCGAATCGTTGCGCCATATTTGCTCTCCAGGATTGCCTTATATGTATTCAGTTGTAGACAGTAGTGCCAGAAGTTTGTATCTGGAATATGTTCGATTACAGGATTCTTCGAACATTTTCTATCCGTTTTCTTTATTTCGCGGCATCTTTTCCAGTCATAAATACTGAGTGTGCCATCTTCTTTGTTTCGGAATACCATATCTATGGAGCCAGAAATGCGCAGTTCTTCGTGGAATACCGTCCATTCCGTCCTATATGGCTCCAGGTTTGGATAATCCTCTACAAATTGTTTGAAATACTTGTATTCGATGCTGTCATTGTTGCGAGGGCACTCATTGTAGAAGCACTCAATGTCGTAGTGCATGGCTGTTCCGGCAGTGGCGGCTTCATCGCGATTCTTATCCCATCCCGCCTTGATTTGGTCAGGAGTTTGTCCATAATATTTACTTTCAGTCCATTTTTTGGAGCGCATCATTGACGCGATGATGGCGTCGGCGTCGAACTCTTCAAAATGGCTGTGATTCCAGGTCGTGACGGAGGTATACTTGACGGTTGGATCGCCGTCGATAGTATATGTGTGCGGGATGGGGTCAAATGTGATCCGTTTGTCACGTGGATGCGCATTGATGCGGGCTAGGTGGTCGGTGTCTTCCATTTTGGTTTTTGTGGTCTTGATATATACATATGAGTTGTATTTATATATCAATTTTATGGAAATGTTATGATTTTTGGGTTATTATGCTTTTAAGTTTTTTCGTATATTTCATACTTGCTACTTTACATAGCAAATCTATAGTAGATTGAACTGCAATCACCACTACAGTCCCATCTGTTGTATAACAAGCCTACCAAAGGAATGCCCCTATCTTGAAGTCGAAATCGGCTTAAAAATTCTATATAGGATTATTTACCATCAACCGTCACACTTTTTTGACACATTTTCGGTAATCTTGACTCAATTCACTGTAAAACTTAGGGGTGTATTGAGCCGTGCTTTCGTGAGAGCATAAATCATAACAAAAATCTACTTCAATTTTTGTGGAAGGGTTGGGGTGCTATTTACACAGCAATCCCACCAGCTATAGCTACATAATTACTACTGCTTACAGCACTTGAACCTCCTGTATTTGTTCCTGTTACTGTACACGTTATATATTTAAATATATCACTTGTTTGCGTTCTATAATTATTAGAATTTTGCCCGACTGCATTCTCCCCACTATACCATTGATAACTAAGCGTAGGAGTTGGTATTCCTGACCATGTTCCATTGGAAACAGTAAGAGTAGAACCAACATGCATAATTCCTTCTGGAGTAATTATCGGTGCACTTATATTGGCAGGGGCGGTTGCTATAGGTGTAATTCCGTTGCTTGATGTTACAGTAATTGAACCTCCTGTATTTGTTCCTGTTACTTTACATGTTATATTGTTCCCTATATCACCTGCTTGCGTTACATAAGTCTTAGAATTTTGCCCGACTGTATTCTCCCCACTATACCATTGATAACTAAGCGTAGGAGTTGGTATTCCTGACCATTTTTCTTTGGAAACAGTAAGAGTAGAACCTGCATTTGAATTTCCTGAAATTTCTGGAGCCACATTATTGAGAGGAGGAAGTATTCCACTTGCTATATTTACCCATCTAGAATAAGAACTATTATAAAATTGTAACTCTGCAGTCGATAATAAAAAACAAAATTGACCATTATAAGGGGAATGTATTGTTGAATCACGTGTTGTAGAATCCATACTAATCGAAATTACAGAAAAATTATTCGATGTGCTTGGCGAAATAAGTTCACAATTAGTAATGGGTTGATTATTCATATTAATACCAGTACTTCCTGCGCTATTATTTAACATTAATGTTTGACTTAGTGTCTGAGAAGCACCAGGTCCTGTAGGCCCTGTAGGTCCTATACCTGCAGGGCCCATTACACCGGTAGGCCCTGTAGGTCCTATACCTGCAGGGCCCATTACACCGGTAGGCCCTGTAGGTCCTATACCTGCAGGGCCCATTACACCGGTAGGCCCCGTAGGTCCTATACCTGCAGGGCCCATTACACCGGTAGGCCCCGTAGGTCCTATACCTGCAGGGCCCATTACACCGGTAGGCCCTGTGGGCCCCATATGCCCATTCGATAGTCCTGTAACATTATCTCCACCTGATGAAAAATTCTCAGTTATCGTTATTTCGCTAACAAGTTTGGGAAATCGTGCATAATTTCCTACAGGTGTCCGCTCATATCCTCCCACACTTTTCCACGATGGTCCTAAAAATGGAGATGTCATTATGTATGATATGTATCTTATATATTATATACCTAGGATTATATAATATATATCGTATTTTATAAATATTGTAAACATTGTAAATAATTATTTACGATTTTTGCGAGATTTTTTCCCTTTGATGGGGCGTTTTTTTGCCGGTTTCGCCACCGTCGTAGTATGTAGCGAATGAAGTGGTGCAAGATGTATTACTTCATTTCTGGGGACAATCGTGGCTTCGTGTAGTGGCGAAAGATTATTCATCATTACTGGACGGGATAACCTTCTCTTTGGTATTCTAGGGCAATTCTTCCTATATATTCGAACGTTCGGATAATCTATTTCTCCGAACATACCAATCTGGTCTATTTCCGGGGTTTCAGGGGTTTCTAGTAGTGCCGGCATTGCGCGTCTATTTATACCTCTAAGACTTTGTAGAAGGCGTGTTCGAAGGTCTACTTTATACGCAGGGTGTGCCATAATATTTGTAATATCAGAGTTTGTAAGATTTGCGTGATCTCTTACACCATTAACGTCGGTATCTACGTGCCAGTTATTTCCGTCATCGGATATAGCTCTCATAGCCATAGTAGAAATATTTGCTTTTCCGTGTAATTTATGTGAGCGATTTTGTTTGCGATTTTTAGATCTAGTTTTAGCTTTCACCATAATAATATGTTTTAAGTAAAATAAATATAAACTATTCCTGTATATAATAATATACTATAATATATTATAGCACACCCTAAAAATGGAGAAATATTTTGACATTTCTAAATTCTTTATGAAAAACGAACAAATGAAAGAAAAGATTCCGTCTATTCCCGCGGCGGTATATAGCCACCCTGTTAAACTAAATGAGGAGCAGCAAAAAAATATTGTAAAAGAAGACACTCCTACAAAGAACGCGAAACATATGGATGATCTATATTCAGATACATTTTTGGATGTTTACTTTAAAACGTGAATGCGTCCGCCCCCCCCCCCGCGGTCTTTAAGCCTGTTTGATATATATTATATCCCCAAATATCCCAAAGATACTTAAATAGGGAGGACCTATTGGTACCGGGATGAAAGTGAAGTGAATCGTTTTTTTCAAATCTAAAATGGAAAAATCCAAAATGGACATTTATTTTTGTCCATTTTCCAAAAAAAGTTTTTAGATTTGAAAAAAACATCGACTTCGTCACTCAGACCATAATGCTCACAATCTCTTTTTTAAGATGAAAAATTTGTGACGATAACTTTTTCAACTTTTTGGACAATAGTTTAGGGATTTTTTATGTTGTAATAAAATTTATTTTTAAAGGGATATAGAAATAAGATTATTATAAGATATATATATAAGATTATGCCAAAGATAACGATAGACTATTCGAATACAATTATTTATAAAATATATTGTAATAATCCTGAAAATAAAGACCTGTATGTTGGTCACACTACCAATTTTGTTCAAAGAAAACATAATCATAAGCAAAGTTGTATGAATAGTAAAAATCTTAGCTATAATTTAAAGTTATATCAAGTGATAAGAAGTAACGGTGGGTGGGATAATTGGACTATGGAGATCATTAATTTTTTTAAATGTAAAAATGGTTATGAAGCTAGATTGAAAGAACAAGAATATTTTACTTTATTGGGTGCTACACTAAATAGTATTGAGCCTTTATCTAAACTGAAAGATGATATAACAACCTCCAAGATACGAACCGAAAAAAAGTCATTTTATTGTGAAAAATGTGATGTAAAATATTCAAATGAAAAATTATTTAATGCTCACATTAATAGTAACAAACATAAAATGGACATTTTATCCACGATACAACACGAAAATCCCAAAAATCCCCATACTATTCGATGTGAATACTGTCACTATAACACGTCTAGTAAAAAAGATTTTAAAAAACATATCCTTACCAAAAAACATAAACACAACGAATACAACCAAGAAAAAATAAACCAGCCATCACCAAATTATGGTAAAGACATCATCACCACATATTATGGTGTGCGTATGCGGAAAAACTTATAACCATCGTGCGTCGTTGTTTAATCATAAAAAGACGTGTGTTATGGTCACTGGAAATGGTAAGGTTTCTGATAAAGTCCTAGAGGATATTGGTGAAAATACAATTATAAATGATAATATAGTGATAGGAGATAAGATAAACATAACCACGGATATGTTTATGAAGCTAATAAATGACAATCAGGAAATGATAAAGATAATAAAGGAGCAGCAGAATCAGCTCAATACGATATTGCCAAAAATAGGCAATGTAACGAATAATAATCTCACGACAAACAATACGAACAACAACTTCAATCTCAATATCTTTTTAAATGAGAAGTGTAAGGATGCTTTGAACATATCGGAATTTATAGAGTCGCTTAAGATAACACTGGAGGACTTACAGTATTCTAGGTCGAACGGTTTAGTAGAAGGTATAAGCAATGTTATGATACGTGGATTGCGGGAGTTGGACATATATAAGCGCCCAATACATTGTACTGATGTAAAACGTGATACAATGTATATCAAGGATGATGAAAAATGGGAGAAGGATAATAACAATGTAAAGATAAAGGAGACGATAGTGAAGATCGCAAATAAGGAGCGTAATGCTATTGGAGATTGGGTAGAATTAAACCCTGATTGGTTTGATACGGAAGCCAAACAAATGGAGTATTTAACTCTTATTAATAAGATATGCGAACCTATAGAAAACGATGTGAAAAACGAGAAGAAGATAATAAAGATGATAGGTCGTGAGATTGTTTTAAATAAAGATAGTGAAAAAATATTATTAAAAGGGAGTTGATTCGTGGACTCATATTAGAGCCACTATATTCTATATTAGTGTAAGCGTTTGCGCGTTCGCCTTCCTCCTGCGCTAGTTGCAAAGACCTTTTTAGGAGGAGGAGGGCGTTTTTTTAAGTTTAAACTATATAGTGCCCACATTGTCGGTTTTACGACAGCGTATTCAACCGGTTTTACAACAGCATATGTAACAGCCGGTGAAAGTATGTTTCTGTTAACAAACGAACCCGTAGCCTTTAATCCTCTCCCGACCGCAAAACAAGCAGACTGTGCCAAGCTCTTTGCCAATTTCGCAGGGGGAGTTAATTTAATAGCTGATTGCCTTGCTATACTGCGTTCTACTTTTTTAAAAGCCGAATACCCCCTTATATCTGGAAAAAACCGGTCTTTGCAATATTCATATACAAAATTGTAAATTCTTTCATATGTTTTAGTCAATGTAGCGTATTTTGGATGCTTATCCATCACTCGAAGATCAATTAATATTCCGCTTTCAATTATTGTATCAGGTGTAGAATAATTTGTTTCATATAACTTTTTATATGATTCATATTGCTGCGAACGTCTTGTCTCTCCCTCTACAAATTTCGTGTCATTAAAAAAGCCGTCGACAAGCGATAATGTTAATAATAAACGATGAATGGTGTATATGCTTATTCCACGTTCTTCTGTGGTTAATTCGCTAAATGGTTTTGAGAAAAATATGTTTCCTCTAAATGTTTCAATAACTTCTTCTATACTACTCGTTAGTAAATTTGCGGCGGCTGTAAATTGTGACTGTTGATCGCGACTTAAAATTCGTGCGCGTTCTTCATATGTTATACACATCATAATGAAGAAGTCTGACATAATTTTATTCATTGTTTGAGGATTTACACACGAAATACGTTGGAAATATTTGACAACGTTATCTTTAACATTATTCAAAAAGCGACTAGTTGCTACTTCATTATGTATTCGATACACCCTACCAAAGTCAATTGCTTTGACTTTTGATAAATCGGGTAACAAATGATCACATAACCAGTTATTAGGGTGGGCGTCTAATAGGAATATTTTGCCACGATATATGGTTAGAATATTTATGGCATATACGATTTCTAACAAATTTTCTAGTGTTTTCGGGTTGTGTAGAGGATGCTGTGGTAGGTAGTTTGTAAATAATTCATAATTTCCAGGGACAGATTCCATCATAATTAAACCTAAGTAATGATTGCCGCTTGTAATTAATCTTATCAAATAAGTAAATATTGTATTGAATTCATTGTTTTGGTGAATCCTACCTCTTATATTGTCAAATAGTGCGCTAATATTAGCCTGTGATCTTACCTCTAATCTTCCAAAAGCATCAGGACAAAATGGACTACCACTCATAGACATCATTGCGCTATATAAATATCGTTGTGTTTCATATTCATTTAAGAATTCCGCTTTATCAATTGCGCGCTTGTCTATTGTTTTTTGATTGAATACATAATCTCTGGGGTGTAAACCGTGTCCTATTATACATATTTTAATAATTACTTCAGTAACAGCTCTTCCTGATGTCGAATCCATAATCTCGATAAAGTCTAGTTTTTTACCGTCATCACCTACCATATCGCTTTTAAAAAATGTGTTATCGCCTTCCAATTGTATTTTAATTACAAATGAATTTAACGATGAAGATGAAATAACCTCTAAATTTATGGCCGTATCCAGTATTTGCTTGAAATGTTCTAACGTGAGAACCTCTCTTTCAATGGGCTTTTCAGCGGGGGCAGCAGAAGAAGCATCCGCAGTCGATTTTGCGCCCATACCGATAACAACCTTAATGCCTCCGCTTTGGCTTTGGCTTTGGCTTTGGCCTCTGGCGTGAGTATGTGCTCGTGTTATATGCTTTCTTCTTTTTATTCTTTTTTTATATTTTGTTTTGGACATATGCTTCGTTTATAAAATATGTAAATATAATTTTATTAAGTCGTCGTTAGTTACAATATTACCACAAATAAAACATTAAAATAATAATATATTGGTATATTATTAATATATTTGTATATTATTAATAAAATGGGATATCCTCAATATGATTCATCTATATGCACGAGATGTTGGTATGGTGGCTATTTTTCAGTCCCTAACCCTGTAATTGGTTGTAGAGCTTGTGGAAAATACGAAGACGGTATGATTATTCCTCCAAATGCTAGTGGTACCGAAATACCATACGTCAGCAGTATACCAACACAAAAGATTATTCAGAAGGTCGTTCGTGTCGATGAGTCTGAATATATAATGAACAAGGGAGCTTTGTCTGTATTTACGAAACCCGTTTCTAGATATAATTACGTGAACTGGAATCAACAAAGTGATCGCGCGATACCGGGTATTGTTCATCACAATGTGCCCTCGCGTGGAAATTCTACGAGAACATCTATAACACGAATGCGTCCTGGTTCTACATCGGCAGCATCATCGAGTATTCCTGGTAGTAAAGGTGTAGATATGAAACACGGTTCATATGATAGATATTTAGCGAAATTGAAAGGTGCAAAAGCATTGCGAACACAGTCACAGGCGTCGACACAGATTGTTGTTCCAGTCCACGGCAATAAAACGAGGATGTTCGGAGTGGCATATTCAAATACTTGTCAGTATCCATTTCATTGTATTCCTTGAAAAAATGGGTATATAATATTTAGAAGATATCTATTATACTAAGTTTATATGATTAATAATATTTTATATTTGTTATTATATATATAATAAATAAAGTTAAATGTCAAGCGCACCTAAAATGACTCAAATGTTTTTTAATTGTGGTAGTCGGATGAATAGGGTTATAGGTGGTAATAGAGGTAATAGGGGTAGTGTTGCTCCTGTTGTGTCGAGGTCGGTTGTGGAATCAAAAGCTCGAACAGCATCAGCTCCTTTATTGCGTATGAGGGGGAGAGTGCCGATGATGAATTTAAGTAGTATAATGACCCAAAACGTAACACCTTGTAGGTCTTGTGGTCATTAGTAATAATAGCAAGTATTTGTGTGAATGCTTGTGTGAATGCTTGTGTGAATGCTTGTGTGAATGCTTGTGTGAATGCTTGTGTGAATGCTTGTGTGAATGCTTGTGTGAATGCTTGTGTAATATTTTTATAATTAATAATGGTATACTATTATATAAAAAAATAACATATAATTTTATATAATGGACAACTTTGATTTGAATATAAATAATTATAGTTTAAAAGAGTTAGAAGAAATACTTACATTATTGCCTAATTATAATGAAGATGATATAAGTTGCAATAAGGATAAAATTTGTAAGAAAATAATGAATGATACTACTTTGTCGTTTGAGGCAAAGGTAAAATTGGGGGATTTTTTTGAAGGAGTATCGATTATGTTGGGTAAGGTATTATCGTCACCTTATATGAAAAAAGATACTCACAGCGATGTGTATGAATTTAGAGAATTGAAAAATACGATGATAAAAAATGCAAACAATATGATTATCGATGATCCTTATTCAGCACATAATATTCTTATGGATAAAAATAACAACCCTGGTAAGAATATTGATGACTATGGGACAATACGAGGGGTAATCAATCCTTTATTGACAAATACAATTTTAAGGGGTGTAAGTATTGATTCACGTTTTAGAGATAATTATTATACTACAAAGAGCACAGATTTACATATTAATTTACCTTTTCGTTTAGACAATGTCATATCTTATCGTGTAGTCAGTATAACATTGCCACTGACGTTTTACAATATTTCGCAATCATATGGGAATAATGTAATTATTTTTAATGTGTATAAGCCTTCTAATCCTAATGCTGGTTCTCTAATCGATACATATAAAATGATTCTTCCCGATGGGTGCTATAATACTACGGAAAATATTGCTATAAATTCATCGTGTCTGGAGGTAGTAATTAATAATTATTTAGAACATAGTCCTGATAGTCCAAATAATGGAAATAGTGGTTTAAATTTGCGTTATACAATCGATAGGACAAGCGGGAAAAGTATTTTTGCGCAAGATCTTTCTGTTACAACACCGGCAGCTACCACACCTTACTATTTCGAGATAATAACAAATGTGGAGTATAATTTAAATTCACAAACAGCAGAAGTAAATTATGATACAAATCTTATGTTGAGGTTAGGGTGGGTTCTTGGATACAGAGCTTCGAAATATTCTAGTTCAAATACGAATCCGCCAGCAACAAGTGTGTATGGCTCAATCGTGTCTGAGGGTATATGTTTTACCAAGTTTCCCTTATATGGATTTATATCAATAGATGATTATAATAAAAATGCAAACGATTATTTTGTGTCTGTTTATTCAAAGTCAATATCGGTTCCAAATATTATATCAAAGGTTAATTTTACGCAATTTTTAGAGACATCAGGTGCTTTTCAGGCGGCACAAGGTGATTCTACATCAAATGCAATTAATAGACAGAAGCGTTTTTTTGGTCCTGTAATGATACAAAAGCTTAGAGTAACATTATATGACGATTTGGGGCGTATTTTGGATTTGAATAATATGGATTGGGCGCTTGAGTTGTCGTTTGAATGTGTATATAATATGTAAGTATACCTTGATAATTGTTACATAATTATTATATAGTTATATAGTAATATATAACTATAATGAGTAGCAATAGAAATAGGGCATTTTCTCTACCTTCAAAGAGTTCAAATTCGGATGCTAGTGATTATTTGAATAATTTGAGATCGAAGGTGAAGTTTGCCGGGACGTCTAATTTAGCTAGAACTGTTGCTGCGCAGGGTGGAATGTTACCATTGAGGACTCCAAGTGGGCATTTAAAACCTTATCAAGGAACATATGGATTTTCGTCAACGACGAATTCACCTAAGACGTATTGTTTAAATACGAGTCGTAGTTATAGTGACTTGTTAGATATAACAAAGGGTAAATATTTATTGACGCCTCCTAATCCCACAGTGCATAATATTACATTAGACGATATAAATCCATCTGAATTATACAATGGTGTATTTTTTGAGAATGTATATAAGGGTAATGCTGAGATAATGTATGACACAACGGGGTTTGGAATAGACAATAATACTATAATATATACTAATGGTTCGGGTCTAACGACCACATCTAATTCTAACCAACTTATATTTGTGGATCCATCATATAATATGTTTTATGAATCACAGAGTTGTCTTGAAAATAACACATATTTTAGAAATATAGAAATAAGAACAGATTTGGGAGTGACTGGTAAAGAACAACTTGATAGAGTTCTGAATTTGTATCTATTAAATGGATTTAAATATCCTATCAAATTTAGCTTGGATTATAGTTCCGGAGATTGTATAAATGCGAATAATGATATACAGACGCCTCCGCCTCCTATTCCCCCTTGCCCGTCTTGTTCTTTAGATACTATTGCGATAGAAGGTCCTGCTAATACTTGGACTACGAATTCAGATGTAACTATTTTACCTTGTCAGACACTAACCATTTTAGCAGGACAAACGCTTAATATTGAGAATAACCTTAATAACTATGGAACAATTCAAAACAGTGGCACCATACTCACTAACAATGGCTTGTTTACCAACTATAGCGGCGGCATTATTAATAATAACGTGGGTGGCGTCATAAACAACAATGTGGGCACCGGTTCTTTACAAAATGATCTGGGTGGTACCATTAACAACAACGGCACGGTTTACGCAGATAATTTTACCTTAGATGGCAACAGTGGCACTTTTAACAACAATGCCACAGGTTTACTCTATATACTAAACAACACACTCGTAAGCAGCGGTATCATTAATAATAACACTGGTGGCGTCATCGACATGAATCAGGGTGGTATATCGAATAGTGGTATCCTTACCAATCATATAGGTGCCACCATTACCAATAGTAACGGCAGTGTTACTACCAATGATGCTGGCGCCACCATTGCCAACTATGGCGTCTTTAATAACTATGTGTCGCAGAGCGCTGTATTTATCAACAACGGCACCTATACAGGGAACCTGCCTACTGATTTGTGATGACATTAATGGTAAAATAATCATAAATTGCGATTATCCCTCTTCCCGCGCGCAATGTGTTTATAAAATGATTTAAAGATATCGTCACAATATAATATTAGATTGTATGTATCGTATTTATATGCCGGTTGATATGGTTTTGGCGATAACACATAGTAAGATGCGGCGCGAACGCATTGATAGGTTGTATAAGGATCGTATCGAGTCGGAGAGACTGGCGACGGCGGCGGCGATAAAGACTTATGAAAAACACGATGAACGGGAGAGTCGGGAGAAAATAGGAAAATCGTTTAAAAATAATAACTGTATAGAGATGTTCCTATTCTGGTGAATCTTTTACATATAAATAATCATATGATTAAGCACGATTACATATGATTATTTTAATAATAATTACAAGTAATTACTATTAATTAATAATATATAATAATATATATAAGGATATAAGACTATAATGGTCGGATCAGGTGTTATACTGGTAGCATATCATAAAAATAAAGTATATTACTTGTTTGGGAAAGAGGGTTCTATGGAGCGCGACAAAAAGTGTCACTGGGGTGACTTCGGTGGAGGAGCAAAAAC
>Ga0315902_10006255_pt1 | contig 16541 bp, 18 predicted proteins | sample LakEriMetagenome_9_FD_203523 | JGI IMG/M metagenome (GOLD analysis project Ga0315902, IMG submission 203523) | Freshwater fungal communities from buoy surface, Lake Erie, Ohio, United States - Buoy 12 MA117 | ecosystem: Environmental > Aquatic > Freshwater > Lake > Lake biofilm | place: USA...
GCCCTGCATTCTGTGATGCAATCTTAACGATTGCCCACAGCCCCGAAGCGATTGCTGCGGCCTGAACCCTGTCTGCCGGAACCGGCCTCCGAATTGTCGACGTTTTCGCGTTTATCGCGTCGGCTGCCTCCTGATCACTCAGGCCGGAATACTCCGGTTTCTGCAGCTCGGCGATTAGGATCTGCTCATTCACAGCTTCACCCCTGCCAAAGAATCCATCTCGTCGACGAGCTGCCCGCTGCGGCTCACTGCCGTCTCCATCAGAGAGCCCAGGCCCTCGATTGAATCCGCCACCCGATTAAAACCGCTCACCGACCGGCCAGCCGCTGCGGCCTGAGCCTCCCGGCACCAGCGGAGAGCCCGGAGCCGATCCCGCAAAAGGTTCATCGCCTTCGTGACTTCCGCCCCGGCCGCTCCAACCGCGTCGGCCTGCAGCTGGCAGGAATCCGGAGGGCTCTGAGAGATCGGCTCCGCGGAGGATTCCTCCGGCGGGGCCATACTCGCTAAATTCGGCTTCCCAGCCGTCGGGATGTCTGAACCTGTCGACATGTCGCACCTCAGCCAAAAGAGTCTCTCCGACAGAGTGAAGCGGCCCGTCGCCGCCGGCTCTGTCGGCCAGTTGTCTGTATTCCTGTACTGCGTGACTCCCGAAGCCCGTGAGCACCAGCATTCCGCAAAGAATTAGCCCGCGGCTCAGCAGCTGGCCGATCAGTCGCGAGCGCCGCTGGGGATCACTGAGAGCCACCCGGAAACAATACACACCAATCACAAAGCAGCCCCAGGCCACCGCCGCGGCCCGCCAGAATTCTTCGGTGAGATTGTCGGAAATTGTCATTGTTTGAAGCTCGCCCAGGTATATCCCACGGAATAGACGAAGATCGCAGCCGCAACCGCGTACACCACCCACCGCCACGCCGAGCCAGTGAACTCCATAATCGTCCGCAGCGTTTGATCCGTGATCCGGATCTTAATGCCTGGAAGATCGATATTGAGCACCTCTCGCCGTTGTCCGGAACTCTCCGGAGTCTCCGGACTGTTGTCCATTGTATTCACCCGCGATTGCCGAGGAATTGCCAGACCCCAGATTCTGCGGTCACTGCGGGTAAACCGCCAGCCGCATCTGCGGTTGTACCGATTTACCGTCCAGATTTGTCACGGGCCCCCCGTCCCCGGCTCCGGCAGCGGATCGCCGCTCACGAGCATAATTGCAAGCCTCGTGTCGGAGCTGCCGAGATCGACAACGGCCCGAGCGTCGATGTCGTTCGCGAAGCTGCCCGTGTCCTTGAGATAAAACTGTATCGGGCTCGTCGTGCCCCAGCCAGAGACCGCCTGCAGCTCCTCGATTATCGCCAAGGTGTCGAAGCTCAGGAAAGGGCCCGTCGACGTCGTTGCGTCCTTGTAGGCTGTCGTCCGCGTCCGCCCGTCGAGCGTGTCCCAGTCCGTGATATTCGCGCTCTGGTCGCTGGAATACTTCACCCCATAGACTCGGATCGTCCGGCCGGGCACCCACTGCACCAGCTTCAACACCAGCATCGCCGCCTGCAGATCTTCCGTGCTGCTGAGATTCGCGTCGTCTGTTGTAATGTAGGCTCGGAACTCATACGGATTTGCCTGGGCTCGCGTCGTTAAATCGTCGTGCCCGATCGCCGGAAGGGCGGTCTGTGTCCAGCCCTCATGGGCTCCGGCGTTGCCACTGAAGGCGTGCCCGCCGATCGTCGTGAGGAATCGCGGGCCGTCCTTGCTTGCATAGTAAATATCGGCCGCACCGCTCACCACCCGCAGCCAGAGCGTTAGACCGGCGAGGGGCCGAGCGAACTGGTACTGCCCGGCGTCGATCGGCGAGCCTGCAGCTGCGGCCGCGGGCTCAGCCACCGCCCAGGCGAATTCGACTGAGCCAGTTCCGTCGATGGTGAAGCTGAACAGCTCCGCTGACAGCCAGTCCGTCGGGCTCCACCAGTCGGAATCGAGGGCGTGCTCAATCATGGCGTGTAAGGCTCCACTGTGACCGTCGAGGGGAAATCATCATAAAGGCCGTCCCAGCCGGCGGGGCTGCCGGCCCCGTGAATGTCAGTGAAGCCCGGCTGTGGCGGCGAACTGACCGTGCCGGCCACCCGGCGGAAGATCGTCGCGGCTGAGGGATCCCACTTTCCGGCGATCATCGAGTTACCCGAGGGAAGCCGCAAAGGCTGGTAGTGGCTTGTATCCTCCGGCAAATAAAAGGCGTAGCCAAGCGCCGGAGCCGCCGCCACCGCCCGCTTGAAGATCACGATATAGGGGATCTCCCTGTCGTGATACAGCCACACCGCCGCATCGTATGGCGTCGCCAGATCCGTAATCCTGAGAGCCCCGTTGTCGGACGTGTTCCATCCGGCATTACCCACACTGTTGAGCACCGTCGCACCGCCTGGGCCGTCCGCGTCAAATGTCAGCTTCACCGGCGGCAGCTGGTGCCGATCGTGCGACCCGATCACACACCGCATTGATCCCGGCCTCACGTCGAGCCAGCCGACTTGATCGATGGGCCCCGGGGCTGACGGATTGAGAATTGAGATTTTTGCCTGCAGCCAAAGATCGACCTCGACCGTCTTCGCGTTGTCGGTGATGTCTGCGGCCCATGACACCCCGCCATAGGTCGACGCCTCGAAGGCCCGGCCTGTAATAGCGACGATGCCAGTCGCATCGGTCCCGTCGAGCCAGAGGCGGCCGTGAGTTACTGTGTTCTCGATCGCACCGGACCAGAGCGTTCGCGGGAGTCCCGTCGGCGATGAAGGCTCGCTAAAATAATCCGTACCAACAAAGGCGTAGAAGGCCGTCGAGTTATCGGAAAAGCCCCGGCTGAAAAACATTCCTTCGGAGCGATAGCCGCTTAGGTGGAATGCCGGCGGCAGCTTGTCGGTCAGCGGAAAGGCGATCGGTCCGAGCGTGTCGTTGATCGACTCCAGCCAGTTCTGCCGAGCCGAATCCCACGGTGGCAGCCGCTCCCATGTCGGGGCGACTGTCGGCACCTCTTGCCGGCCCCTGACACCGTGCCACATATCGCCCCAGCCGTCGATCTTCCAGCGAGTCGGCTGCATTTTGTACGTCTGCTGCCCGCCTGATCCGATCGCCGCATCGTATGCGACATAATACCCTACTGCGTTGTTGATACGGAAGGCCCTTGTCTGTGCTCCGAGCGTCCTGAATGTACCCCAGTTCCAAGCCGCGTTTTCGTCGCCTCGTTCGTTGTCGAGCAGCTGCTTGAACCGGAGATATCGCGACAGCTCACGCCGCACTACCGGCACGCCCTGCGAAGGCCTGCTCACGCAATACCCCATCCTGCCGCATGGCTCCGCGTGGAACTTCGTCCCGCTCGCGATCTGCCGCGGCCCCACGTTCAGGACGTTGATTCGGCTTCGCGTGTCCTCAATTGCCGCCCCGTTGATTGCGAGGATCTTGCAAGCCGTCGGCGTCGTCGCGTTTGCGGGCATGGCGGCCGTCGCCTCGACGAGCAGCGTCGGGAGATTCCGCACCGCCCCGGGCTGCGGCGTGCCAGCTCCGGCAATCTGCCCGAGCAGCCCCCGAAGGGCCGCCGCCCGGTCTCGTGTCCCTGTCAGCTTGCCCGTCATGTTTCCACCACACAATAACCGAACCGGCTCACCTGCCGAGCGATCCGTCGGCCTGTGGTCGAGACCGCCGCTCCCGTTGCGCTGCGGACCTTGACGATCTGCTTCGTTGGCGTCCAAGTCGAGCCGATCAGATCGTAGATCTCGGCGTCGACCTGTGCAGTCGAGCCCGCGGCGATCGCAGTCTTGAGCTGCACCACCAGCGAGACCCCCGCAGCCGCAGCTGCGGGCTCAGCCACACCGCCCGACGTGACGCCAGCCCCGCGGATCAGATCTCCGATCTGTCGGGCCTGCGATTCTGTGACGAGTAGAGGGCGAGCGTCGCTCACTGTGGCCTCATGGTTGATTATTCGGAAGCGGCAGCGAAGACCAGTCGGCGGAGTCTTCGAGGAAAAACTGATTGACGATGGCTCCGCTCAGCCAGACAGCTTTCGGCGATCCGCTGGTGACTGTGCTGTATGCTCTTCCTTCAAGCTCCGCGACAGAGCTGGACGTGACCGATTTGATCCGAGCCTCAAGCGGCCGGCCCTTTGGTCCTGCACCAAAAATTCTGACTAAAGCTCCGACGTGAGTCGCAGAGTCGAAGGAACCAGTTGAAAGCGTGAGCGTCGTTGAGTTGCCCGAAATGTACCCAGTCCCCAGCTGTGAGGCCGACAATGTCGGAACCTTGACCGCCTGTCCGATCGAATTCAGCCAGACCTCGCCGCCCGTGTTCATCTGCTCCTCGGTCTGAATTGGTCGCTTAATTATCCGGCGATTCGCCGAAGCCGTCGCGTCGTAGCTCGCTTTTGTCGTGTCTGCCCAAGGAGCTGCTGAGCTCGCCCGCGTTTGGTAGACCAGCTCGTTCGGCCCCTTGTTTGGCAGGATTACAAAGAAGCCCAGCGGATTAATCTCGATCGTGTAACTTACTGGCCAATACAGGGCCCCGTCCTTGTCCCGCTCGGGCTCATCCGGCAGCTCGACGTCGCGGAGGGCGCATGTCCCAGCGGGATACGATCGCCCGTGTATTGTGACCGCGGCCGCGTTCACTGTGTCGGCCAGCTCGAAAAGCCAGTCCGGAAACGTTGCCGCGTTGTATGTCACATTAACCGTCCGCGTCCGAATCCTGCGCGTAAGCCCCTCGTATAAGTCGCCGGCAGAATTCACAAGGGGATAACCCCTCGCATCATAAAATGCCGGCACCTCGATCGCGGAGGACCGCATACCGCCTTTCACCCGCTGCGAATTGTAGGCCGCATCCTCCCGCGTCGTGATTGCCGTCGAATAGCGGACCTCGACCAGCCACCGCCGGAGCACCTCGTCGTCGTGATCGGCCGATCGCTCGACCACAATCGCCGAGGCTCGCTCAGGGTGGGAAGCCCCTTTTGCCGGGATCCCTGTGGCTGTGACCACTGTCGTGATCGTGTCGGTCTCGGAGTCGGTCCACACCTCCCAAACGTCGACGACCGTCTCGGAGCCGTCTTCGCTCTGCTGCCACTTGCCTCGCCTGTAGAGTCGTGCCGTTGCGCCCATATGTCACACCTGATAAGCCAGAGCCCCGCGCTCAGTCACCGCCAAAAGCCGCCGCTGTATATCCCGCTGCTCAAGCAGTATTTTCTGCTGCTGAGCTGTCACCGTGCCCGCCTGATTCAGTATCCGCGTGATCGCCGAGCTGCCCGCCGCCGTCCGCAGATCCTGAGCTGGGCCCGCGGACTGCACAGCCTTGTCGACTCGCGTCGCAATCTCCCCGGTTTTCAGATCCTTGATTAGCTCCGTAAACTTGCCGGCTGCAATGTTTGCCGTGTTGGGCTGATCGGCTGCCACCTGTGCGGAATTGCGAGCCGTCTGCACCGCCATCGCCCATTCAGACCGAGCCCGCTGCAGCTCCTTCTGATCGCTCTGCTGCTTTGCCAATATCGCGGCGTTGCGGACCGCGACAGCCCACTCCGCTCGCGTCTGCTCCAGATCGTAATTGATCGCGTTTACTGACCCCTCAAGAGCCTTTTCGCGTGCTGTTTTTGTGGCCTGGGCCTGCCTGTCAATTGCTGCGATCCTCGCCTGGCCGAGAGCCGCCGCATCCTTGCCAAACGTGCTGCCGCTGCCCGTGATGTCGATCGCATCCATCAGCTCGGCAACACTGGTCTCGATGAAATTGTAGGTTTTAAGCCAAAGCTTTTGCACGGCAAACATGGCACTCTCAAACACCCCGACGAAGCCGGATTTCCAGCCGGCCCACGTATCGCCGAGAGCGTCGATGCCGTCGCCCCAAATCACCTGCAGCCGCTTCCAGAAGATCTCGGCCGCCAACTCGGCCTCGCCTGCAGACAAAGCGTCCACAATTCCGCCAAAGCTTTCGATAGAAGCGGAGACCGCTGAGCTGAGTGAGCCAAAGCCCGGGATCAGTCCCGCGATCAGATCGCCGACTTTCGCGAGCATTGGAGCCACTGAGCCCGCGATTGCCTGCCCGAGCGTGACCATTGCCGGGACCGCCTTCAGGACAAACTGCAGCAGCTGCACCGCGTAGGGGATCACCTGCACCGCGATCACGTTGCCGGCGGACCTGAGCGCCGACGTGAGCTGCTGCCACGAATCATCGAAGGCCGCCGCGGCTTTGGCCTGCGGGCCGCTGATCGTCAGCCCGAGCTGATTCGCCTCGGCCATGAGGCCGCGGATCCCTGCCGAGCCCTCCTCCATCATCGGCACCAGATCGGCACCACTCTTGCCCAACAGATCCATCGCGAGCGAGGCCTTTGCCGCCGGATCCTGAATCCGCGAGATCCCGTCCGCGACTGCGAGGAATCGATCTTCGACCGACATGGCGGCCAGCTGGCCAGCGCTCAGCCCGACCGAGGCCAGAGCTGCCGCGGCTGACTTGCTGCCGGCGGCGGCCTGTGTCTGGACGTCGCCGAGCTTTCTCATCGCCTTCTCGACAGCTTCGAGATTTGTGCCGGACTGCTCGGCCGCGTAGCGGAGCTGACTCAGCCCCTCAGCGCTCGCCCCGGTCCTGTTCGCGATGTCGTCGAGCCCGGCCCCGGCGTCCACAAACCGCCAGACCGAGGCCGTCGCAGCTGTGAATCCCGAGACCACCAAACCGATCCCGCCAGTGATCGCAGCTCCGCCAACTATCGCCCCGACCTTTGCCAGACCGCCGGCAGCTCCGGCGATCGTGGTTTTGAGACCAGACAGCCCGGCCCGCAGTTGCTTGTCGTCCATGTACAGCCGAACAAAGGCCTTCGCCGCTTCAATCGCTCTTGCTGTCGCCACTATAAACCCTCCGGCCTCTGAGCCTCGTCCCAAATCATCCCCGGAGCCATCATCGCCGCGATTCTCTGCAGCTTCTGCCGACCGCCGCCGGCCACTGCGGGCCGCTGGTGAACCGGGTGGAAGTCGAGGAACGTATAAACCGGATCGGACCGCTGTGTTCGTTGCACGTTGTAGAGGGCGGCCACCAGCTCAGACACCCTCCGCGTACGATCGTACTGCACCGCCTCGAAGCGGCTCAGCAGCTCCCGCAAAGACCAGCTCAGCCAGTCGCCTGGGGTGAGTGCTGATATTCGCCAGAGCCACTCGTCGACGTTGTAGACCCAAAGATCTCCGAGCTTGTACCGATCGACTGCACCGCCGCCAGAAGCGTCGTCTCGATCGTCGTCGCCGCTGCCGTCCGCTGATCCCGCAGAGCCCTCCAAAGACTTTCCAAAGGCCGCCGGAGAGGGCTGGCGGCCGGGAAAAAATTTGTGAGAGCCTCCAAGAATGCCGAGGCGGCTTCCTCGTGCACGGTACCGTCTGCAGCCTGCAGCAGCTCGTCGATCGTGCTGCTTGTTAGAATCGCGAGGATTTGCCAGAGCAGCTCGTCGTCAGACTGCAGAGCCTCCAGCAGGGCCTGTAGTCGATCCGGCTTGTGGGCCAGCTCGACCAAGTCCCAGCCGGTTTCCTGTTTGATTGTGCGTCTGTGGGCGAGATTTATTGAGAGGCTGCGCACCACGCCAGCCGTGTCAGTAAATCTCGTCACTGCTGCACGCCTCCCGCCGGAGCTGGCTCAGGAGCTGGGCCGGCTGTCGATGCCACCACCGTCAGCTTAATCAGCACCGGCTTGCCTTCGGCGTTCAGCACCGGGGAGCCGTCGGGATTCTGGAGAGCTACCTCGTCGATCTGTCCAATATACGGGCCTGCCATTGTTGCACCTTCATTCAGTTCAGAAGACAAAAGACAAAACATCAGAGCTGCCGATCAGGCGCTTACAACAGCCCAGTTGCTCGCGTAGCTGTTGGTCGCGACCGGCACGATTTCGATCGCGACCTTCACTGTGTCGTTATCGCCCCGAGTCTCATTCCACGACTTAATGCAGCCTTCCATGCGGAAGACATGCTGCCCCGTGTCGGCGATCGCCCCGGATGTCAGCGCGAAGTGCAGCACCGTTCCGGCGACGTAGGCCGCCCGCAGTGTTGTAAACGTCGCCCCGGGAGTGCCTCGCTTGAAGAGCAGATTCGCCGTGATCGCGTGCTTCGGCTTGCCGAGCAGCTCCTTAATTTCGGCGTCGCCGCGGCAGTTACTCTCCGCGGACCGCCGCTCGCTGTTGATCGCGTCGTCAATGACAATCGGAACCTCGGTAAGGGCTCCGGAGCCGCCGAGGGTGGCGGAGTAGTGGAGCTGGCAATTGTCGCCGAGAACTGATCCGTCTGCTGCTGCTGGCATGGGTTAAGATCCTTTCGCCTGCTGGAGATACTTTGGAAGATGAGGGAGAATGTTTTCAAAAGCTGGCTCCATAAACGGCCAGCCGCGCTCGAGTTGCTGAACTGTGTCGAGATCACCTTGCCGGCGTCGCCGCTTGTTTGAGCCGATCAGCTCGGGGCCGATGACCACTGAGGAGCCATCGGTCGAGAGCGCGAAGAATAACCGATCTTTCAACAAGCTTTTCGGCTTCGGGTGAGCCAGCGGGATCTGCCCGAATTTTGCGGTCTTGTCGGGCCGCCGCGGCTTAATCGTGCTCTTGCCTGCGGCGTATCGCTCCTTCGCTCTGGCGTATGCGATCCGCTCCGATTCGGTGAGCTGGCTCAGCGGCTTCTGAGCAGCTCTCCGGATTGAATTCTTCGCGGTCTTGCGGATCGCTCCGCCGGCTCGCGTGTAGTATCGCCGCAGCATCGGCGAGAGCTGCTCGGCGAAAGCTCGGTCGAGGAATCGCTGCTGCATTTTGGCGTCAAAGGTGATCTCGATCATCATGCCCGAGCCCCCACTGAGACAAACCAGCTCGCCTCGATTGCCCCCACGAACAGCTCTTGCTCGTCGAGGGCCTGAGCGTCGCATGTCGTGACGATCGAGACGTCTCGCCGCTGAGCTGAGATCGAGCCGCCGAGACTGATCGTCTTGTATGCTGCCGATGTCCTGAGCGAGTCGCAGAGCGTTTCGAGAGCATCCTCAAAGGCGTCAGAGCTGGCCACCGCCTCGGCAGCACAGCGAGCTACAAGGACGATTGAGAGCCTGATCGTCTCGGCCACACCGGACCGATCCGACTCGTCTTCCGTGCCTGGGCAGATTACGGCGACGCGGCCCGGCGTGCCCGTGCTGAAGCCGGCCAGGAGATACGTGACTGACCGGACCCGCTCGGCTGTGATGCCAGCCGGCAGCAGTCCGCCGGCGTTTACTGCCGTCACCACTGCAGCGGCGAGTGTTCTGATTCGGCTGGGCACTATGTCCGCTCCTTCGTGTGGATCCGAAGGTAGAGCCGATCCCTGTCGTGATACTGCCAGAGCTGATCGGCAGCACCGAAGGGCATAACGCGATAGGTAACCCCGTTAGCTGTGATCGTGTCGCCTCGCTGCGGCGTGACCACCACGGAAGAGATCACGAGATCAGCCGCGAGGATAATCCAGTCTTCCGATCGATCGCCTATCGACACACCACCGGAGGGCTGTGAGCGTTCCCAGTTTCGCTGCCCGCGTACCGCCTGCACCGTGACGGAGCTGGCCCCGCGTGCGAACGTGACGGTCTCCCGGCGGAGCCGGAAGGCCGCCGCCTGCGCTGCTGCGGAAGCTGCTGAGATTGGAGAGATCATGAAAGACGCCAGAGAGATAAACAACACGAGAGGAGCCCCGCCGGCGGCTCCTTGTGGTGCGGTAAGCAGCGCACCGGCGGGACCAGACACACAACAGATCAGGCGAGCAGCGTCTCGGTCGAGCTGATCGCGTCGGTGACAACGATCGGAATGCCCTCGTATTCGCTGGGCCGCGGAGCCGGCTGCCCCGTCGGACTGTAAGTCGTCCGGCTCACCTGCAGCTGCCGCAGTGAACGGCGATTCATCGCGATATGAGTCGGCTGATCGCTTGCCGGGAAGAGAGCCAGAGCACGAGCGAGGAGCGTGTCGGTGAGACCCTTGCCGCTGTCTTCCGTCAGGTTCGCGATTCGGGCCACGGCGTACTTGCTGCCGATCTGAACACCCAAGTGACCGCCGCAGTCCTGAGCGTAAGCTGTCATGCTGAGGCTGTTCGAGCCCGGGACGATCGTCTGGAAGATGTCGCCAACCGTGAAGTTAATATTCGGGCTGCTCAGCTGAGCATCACCGGCACCAACCAAGGCGACCGAGGCGTCGTCCGGAGTCGATCGCAGGAACCACACCGACGAGCCGGTGCTTGCCGTCGTGCCTGCGGCGTTGATAACCAGAGCATCGCTCGCCCCGTTGTAGTTCGCGGAGTCTGCGAGGCCGAGAAAGCCGCTTGCGCTTCCGCCCACGGTCCCGTTGAAAAACTGCTTCTCCAGCACAAACAGAGCTTCGCGCAGCTGGCGGCGGAGTCGATTGGCCATCCATGCCGTCGCACCACCGCGGTAGGCGTTGCACAGTGCGACGTCTTCAATGATCTTTGCGTCAATGTACTTCAGATCGATCGACGTCTGAGTGCTGATCGATGCCGTGTAATCCGCACCCGCGTTGATCGCTCGGAAGCCGATCACCGGGGCTGTCGTCTCGACGTTGAACTTGTGAGTCGTGCCGTTCGACGACTGCATCGCGTGCAGGGCGGCGATCACCGGAGCCTTGTTGAGGATGTCGGTGATTTCGGCGGGATTTACGTCCAACGAGTTAAAGCGGACCAGTTCCGCCAGAGTTGTCAACGTGTCGGCCATTGTTAGAACCTTTCAGGAAGTGCAGAATCAAAAATCAAAATCAGACGTGAGTCGCGAGTGTTCAGCCCTTGCGGAAGTTGCTCACATCAGCGAGCGACCGCGGCTTCTTTGCGTCGCCGTGTGGCACAGCGATCGGAGCAGTCTCACCGCGGGCCAGCGATGAGGCCTCGACGAGCCGAGCCTTCAGCTGAGCGATCTCGGCCTGAGCGTCCTGCAGTGATCCCTGCAGCGTCTGCAGTTGGGCCGCCTGAGCTTCCTGCCAGCTTGTTCCCGCGAGGAACATCCGAGCCCCTTCGGCGTCGCCAAAGGCCGTCATGTACTGAGCCAAGCCGGGAGCCTCCGGTCGCGGCTGCTGTGTCTGCACACCGACAGCGGAAACCTCGACCGCTGCGGCTGGCTCCTGCGTTGCCGTCGCCGGCTGCAAGGTTTCCTTTGCCATACTCAAACTCTCCTGAAACTTTGCCCGGATCGCCGCCAGCACATTGCCGAGGCCTCCGAGCTGATCCACCAAACCAAGGCCGGCGGCTTCGGCCGCGAGCCACCATCGTCCATCGGACACCGCCGCCAGCTGCTCAGCAGAGAGCCCGCGGCCTGCCGTTATGTCTGCCATGAAGCGGCCGTTCATCTCGTCGACCTTCGTTTGCAGGAAGCTCTGCTGCTCCTCGCTGATCGCCTCGCCGACGGCTCCGACCCCCTTCATCGGGCCGGTTGTGAGCAGAACCGACCGGATCCCGTCCTGAGCGAAGGCCTGCGAGAAGTCGAGCAGCTGCCAGTATGTTCCGAGGCTGCCGACACTGCTTTCTTCTGAGGCCCAGATCGAGCCACACTGAGACGCGATCCGATAGGCCGCAGAAAGGCAGTCACCGTTGACCGAGGCGACGACAAGCGTCTGCTCGGCGAGCTGGCTCACCTTGCGACACACCGCCTCCAGCCCCGCGACCATACCGCCGGGACTGTCCAGCTTAATTACCGCGGCCAGCGGCGGAGCTTCAAGCAGCTCGTCGAGGGCTTCTTCAATCGCCCCATAGCAGCTCACAAACGGCGACGGCTTGCCCTTCACGACCGGGCCGGCGACCGTGACGATCGCGATCCCGTCCTCTGTGTAGTCGAGAGGGGCCGAGCTGTCGAAGCCCAGCATCTCGCTCCACATGTCGTGGAAATAATCGTCGATCTTGTCCGGGCTCATTCCGTCGGCTCGAATCCCTGCGCGTGCCGCAGCTCGGGCCGCGTAACATTGCAGCCAGCGAGGATCGATCTGCCAGAGCCGTGATGTCATGTCGTCACCTGCTGATCCAGCCGGATCATCGCTCCGGCGTTTGTCGTCTGAACAAATCCCATCGCCGCCAACTGCTCGCGTTCGCGCATGATCTCGGCGACGTTGTCGAGATAGTCCCCGAAGCCCCGCTCGTCGCAGATGTCTTGCATCGACTGCAGCCCCGCCGCCACCGATCGCAGTGCGACGTCCAGCTCCTCCTGCGGCCGCCACCACGCGATCCCGCGAGGGACCCACCGCCAGCGGAGATCGGAGATCGACTGAGAGCCCGCGAGGGCAAGCTCGCCCGTGCCGCCGAATTCGACCGGCAGAGACCACTGAAGCAGCTTCCAGCTGGTGAATCTGTTGTGGAGCCGCTGCTGTGTCTTGCGGCGAGCGTGACAAGCCCGCTCGAAGAGCAGCCAAGCCGCCCGCGAACCGAAGAAATTCGTGTAAGCTTCGTCGAAGAAGTTGTACGGCAGATCGAGCACCTTCACCGCGAGCTGTATGCAGAGCTTCAAAAAGTCTTGCGTATTGGTCGCGGGGTTAGCGGACTGGATCGCGTTCACCGACTCGCCTTCGTCCAGATCAAAGACAGCCGGTCCCTGACCAAAGTCGACCACCCGGGCCGCCTGATCTTGTGAGCCCTCAGCGTCGGAATCCTCGTCGAAGGCCTCGGCGTCTTCCTTGCGAGAGAAGGCGATCCCGAAGAGCTGGTCGAGTTTAATCTTTGCCCTCATATGGTCGAACGTTTCATCGACGTCCCGAAACTCATTCAGGGCGGCGACGATCGGAGACTGAGGCCGAATCTGATTCGGTCTCGCCTCGAATTGGCAGTGCTGCCATACGTTCGACTGCCGCACCGTCCGCGATCCGCGGCTGCCTGTGAGAGGATCTTCCTCGTTGAAATTCCATGCGACCACGCGGCCGCTCTTGAGCTTTGCCCCGTTCAGCCACTGGCTGCCATCACGGCGAGCGTCGAGAGGATTCTGACACCAGGCACCCTCGACGAGCTGCAGAGTCCAGTCGGCCTGCTTGACGAAAAACGCGTCGCCCGTGAGCAGCTTTTGCGCTTCGGCCACCCGGCGGAAATCGTCCCAGTCCATGCGCCCAAAGACGTCGACCCGCTCGGGCTCTGTGTCGCGGGCCATGAGATCCTTGAGCGCCGCGTCGAGCCCCTTGTCGCCCGTCCTCGGCTGGAAGTCCCAGAGGCAGCAGTAGTCGAGCGTCCGCCGTATCGCCCAGCCGAGAAGGCCCATGTTCCGATGAACGTCGAGAGCGTTCGCGGCGAGAGCCTCGCGGCGTCGATCCGTCAGCAGTCGATCTTCGAGCCGCACTCGCTGAGAAGCGGAGCGTCGGCGATTGCCCGGGTTCAAGGCCTGATAGACAGCATCCTGCCCCGGCGGCGGCGTGAGCGTGCCCATTACCGCCTCCCCATCTGCAGGTTAATCACTCGCGGCCGACGTTTGCGCGTGCCGGCAGCCTGCTCCAGCCGCAGCAGCTCGCGGCGGACAGACTCCAGATCAAACGTGGTCGAAGCGCCGTCGCGGGAGTCGGAGGAAACTCCTGACTCAAGCAACTCGCGAAGGCGAGCGATCTTTTGGGCTGTGGTTTCTGCCATGCAGCTCATCTTGCGAGGCCGCGGGCAGATCGTCGAGTGCGTTAATCGGTCTCACCGATATCACCGGGGACATAGATCCAAGTCCGGTCCATTCGGGCCTGATCGCAATCGAGGCAGCGAGTCGGCCGCAGCTCCACCGCCGTGTATGGTCGCCCCTGCGGATCAGTGCCCGCCCCCTCGATAATCTGGACGTGCTCGTAATCCGCCCGCCGCGTCGAGTTGCACGCCCGGCACCGGCTCGGAGGGACGTCGACAAGATCCCGCTCGATTGATTTCGCAGCCCTCGGCCGCCCTGCTTTGCCTGCGCTCACGTCCTCACCTCCGTCTTTCGTCTGGCTTTTCGCTTCCGTTTCCGCTCCCCGGCTTCGGCGACCTCGGGAATATTGCACCCGAGCACCGAGGCCAACACCAAACACCCAACCGTCGAATCGAGCCAGTGATTCTCCTGGCCAACTCGAAGCTTCCATTCCATCACGGTCCGCCCCCTGCCCTCAGTCTGCGTCGCATACTCCGCGACGAGCTGCTCGCTGTACATCCTGTGCATACCATCGTAAAGCGTCACCGCTCCGGGATGCCCGATCCGGATCGCCAACTGGTCTGCGAGGCTGGTCTTCCAGAAATTGACGTCCGAGATCAGCGTCCTCACGTCGGAGGCCTGTTTGCGTTTCTGCAGCACCCACCCGAGACCGACTCGGCTGCCGGGATCATACTTCCGCTCAGAGATCGGCTTGTCGGCGGCCCGAAAGCTCTGCCCCAGATATCCGATCAGCTGCTTCGCGTGCGGGCTGCGGGCGAGGGCCTGCTTGACGATATCCGTCTTCCACCTCGCATCGAAGGCCACCAGCTCCGGCGTGAGATGATCGCCGACTTCGTTCCGCCAGCTGGTTGTAAAAAGCCAGTCAGCAAAGTCCGTGATCCCGCTGCTGAGGGCTGCCAGCTCGCCGGCCCCGGGATACCGGGACTGTATTTTCTTCCGGGCTTCGCGGAGCGTAAAATAGGGCTCATCCTGCTCCGGGAAAGTGCCGTACCGCAGAACGTGCAGCGAGCCGTCGTCCCGAGCCGCTGCGACCGTGTAATAGAGCAGCGTCTGTTGAACGTCGGCCATGGCTACAAGTCTATGATATCCCGCCGGAGCCACCCCTCGCGGGAGCCTGATCCGGCGAGTCTCCGCGATGTCGTTGCTGTTGAGCCAGGTCCGCTGCTCGTTCTCGTCTTTCTGCGGCTCGTTCTGCAGCTCTGAGAAAAAGCCGCTGCGGCTGCGATAATACCACTCCATCGCGTGCTGCAGAGCTGAGATCTCGCCCCGGTCCGCCGCAAACCGTGCCGGCCAAGCCACCTCAGAGCCTCGATCCATCGCCTCTCGATTGCGGCGATAAAACGCCGTCGCATCCCTGATATCGCCGTGTTGTCTGAGACTGGTCGCACGGACCTCGGCGTAGTTGCCCCAGAGACTCATCGCCTCATCGTCCGGCATACGCCGCACGAACTGCCGGCGGATCCCGCACCAGTCCGGATGAAGCTCAGGATTGAGCAGCCTGTCGGCGGCGTCGTCTGATCGAATCACCGTGCAAGTAACCAGCGCACAGAACGGGGAGTCGGGGCCGGCCATTCCGACGAGATCGTTTTGGATCACCTCGGTCCGGCTGTGGCATTGAATCGGGCTCATCGCCGATTCACGTGTCTGGAAGTCATCACAGAGCAGCATCGAGGGCCGAATAACGCGGCCATCGGGGAGCGTGTGCAGAGCCCCGCGGACTGCCTCCATCAGCCCCGCGGCCGAGACGATCGCACCCGTGCCGGGATAGCCTGCGAGCGTCGCGAAGACCACGGTCTTCGTGCTCTGCTGGATGTTCGTGTTCTGCCCCTGGAAGAGCTGGCCCTTCGCCCTGTTGGCGACACCCTCCAAAGCCCGGAACGGAAAGCAGATCTCCGGCCAAAGATCGTACAGCTGCTGGTTATGCGAGACCTCCGTCGTGATGTCTCTGAGCAGCCGTTCCGCCTTGCCAGCGTTTGCTGCCGCGATCATAGCGAAGGGGTGAAGGCGTCGGCAGATCGCCCATATCATCGCTCGCATTACGATCGTACTTTTGCCCGTGCCGCGGGGCATACCGATCGCCCTAAAGCCGCCCTGCTCGATCACTCGCTGCAGCTCGCTGATCAGCACCAGATGATCGTCGCACCACCCGAGCCGAAAGGCGGCGGGGAAGCATGTCTCCAGAAACAACCGAAGATCCGACTCGCAGCTGGCTCGAAGCTCCGGATCACGCACCGGCGGCAGCTCGCCAATATCGCGACCGCTCGCCGACTTCTGCCGGCTCCGTGCCGCCATGTCCTGCTTGTGGCGCTCGTATCGCTCCTCGTTGCTGAGCGTGCTTTTGGGGCGGCCCACTGCTGCGATCACCGGATCAGCCTTCCGGAGCTGGGGCCGCAGCCCGCTCCGCCTGCAGCCGCTTCTGCCGCTGAATCTCCGCCGCGATCGTTGCCGGGGCCGTCGGTCCCGTCCAGCGAGCCACCGGCCACCGATCCGACTTGCGCACCAGCCAGAAGCTCGGGATCGACGACACACCGGGGAGCGTCTGATTCCGACCGTCCGGGCCGCGGACCACGCGAGCCCGCCAGTATGCCGGCTCCTTGTCCATGTCGGTCTCAGTCACCGAGGCCACGTCCCGCAACTGCGGGAGCGTCGTCCGCTTGTAGGCCTGGCACGGGCCGCACCACTGAGCGCTGAACATGACCACGTAAAAGCCGGAGTCGGCCGGTTCTGCTGCCGCCAGTTTATCGGGCTCGCTGATCACCGTCGCCGCCTCCTGTTTTGCCGGCTCCGCCCGCGTGACCGAGATCACGCGGAACTGCCAGCCGTCGAGATCGTCGGCGTGAGCCGTCAGGGCCGCCGCCAGCACCACCACCGCCAAGCTCGCTCGCATTATGCCAGACTCCCTGCCACTGGACAAACCGCATCGTCGAACAATGCCCG
>Ga0315902_10006257_pt1 | contig 16539 bp, 12 predicted proteins | sample LakEriMetagenome_9_FD_203523 | JGI IMG/M metagenome (GOLD analysis project Ga0315902, IMG submission 203523) | Freshwater fungal communities from buoy surface, Lake Erie, Ohio, United States - Buoy 12 MA117 | ecosystem: Environmental > Aquatic > Freshwater > Lake > Lake biofilm | place: USA...
ACAGTCAAAGGTTAATCTTTCTGTATTTCTAAAATATGTTTGTAACCAATTAACCATGTGCCATCCTACAAACTCATCATGATTACCTGCTACATACACAACATTTACATGTTCTGCATATTGTAATAACATTGTAATCATTAACACCTCATGGTCACAGATAAACTGAAAAGAATCATGATATGTGTGAGTGTTAGTCTGAGGAGTACCTTTTGTTGTAGCTCCAGAGTATTCACTATTGAACTCATCAGAACCAATGATATATGTAATTTGTTCTAGATTATTTGAGAGCTGTGCTTGATTAGCAATCACCTCCACTTTGTACATAATGGTAGAAAGTCTATCTAATATATTATTATTACCATCTATGTCATATTTGTTTAAATGAGAGTCTTGCTTGTTGATAACTAACATAGCGTTAGTCTTACCATCTACAAACTTAGGACCCATAACTTCCTGACTAACAGGCTGATATGAAGCTAAAAAGTCTACGAAGCTATCTTGAAAAACTTGCTCTGTAGACTTCTTTCCTAACCATGCTTTGACTTGCCAATGAGGATTGTTTCCATTTCCCCAGAAGTTCTGTACATATTTAGTTATTTCCCATTTCTCTGTGTCTATGTGACACTTCTCAATTAGTTCATCTAAGCTCTTTACTTCTTCGCTAAAATTAGCTACCACCTCTCCTGTGCCTTTTACAAGATCTTCTGTAAACTTAACCACCCTATCTTCTAAGTCTGCTATGTAATTTCCTATCTCTGCGTCTTCTTGTGCATTTTCTTCTTTTCTGATGTCTGATAACAGACCATCTATTTCTGCCTCTGTAATTCCTAGCTTATCAGCATAGTATTTTTTTGATTTTTTCCAATGCAGCATCTGTTGAAGTTGCTCCAAAAGACTTTGGTTTTCAGGCATGTGTAGGTAAGTTTAGTTAAAATTAGCGTAAAGATAGGAACTATTTTTGACATACCCAAAAATTTACTAACTAATTTAATTATATAGAATAACTTTTTTTGTTAGAGTTAAAACAAAAACCCCCAGCCTAGAAAGGCCAGGGGATACTCTGTAAACCAACAAACAGAGTTTTTGAATAATTATACTAAGGACATAAGAATGTTGCTATGATGAAACCACCATTATCTACTTGGTAGCTAGCTGCGCCAGCTCCTTGAGAATACCATTGGTTACCACCTGTTACAGGAGTTATTCCACATTCACCTAATAGCCATAATCTTGTAGGAGTTAATACACTGTCAATATCAAACTGTGTTAAGCTTCCTAAATGAGCACATGCACTTGCATTGTTAGGATATAAGAATATCTGCTGACATGGAGCTGGTGTAGTTGTTGTAGTTGTAGTAGACGTACTAGTACTAGTAGATGTACTACTACTTGTAGTTGTTGTAGTTGTTGGAGTAATATTAGATATAAGCATATCAATAGAGTTGGTACAGGTTCCTGTAGAAGTCACTCTAATAATTGTAGCATCATTAGGTACACCTGCAAGACTATATCCTGCTACTAATGCTGATTTAGCTACCCCTGTAACCAATGGAGTAGTGTATCCATCTGAATCTGAATAGATGTTAAAAGGACCTGTATCTGCCCCAGCTAATGTTAATGTAATTAATACTGTCATATGATTTATTGATTTTTAATTATTCTAAATAAGTCTTGCTATATAATTCTGTGATGTACCATTATATGAGGTAAAGAAGCCACCAATAATATATCTTCCGTTTGAATCAATATTTGTTGTAAATACAACAGAATTAGGTCCAGTCCCAGTGTTAAATGTTGTATCTCTTGATCCATCAGTATTGATTCTAACTAGACAAGGTTGAGATACTCCTTGATATGTTAATGAATTGCTACCTGCTAATACCTTTCCACTTGAATCTATATTAATTGAATATACTATTCCAGACCCAAACCCAGTTCCAATATTGAACGATGTATCCTTGGTTCCATTTGAATTAAGTCTAATAATTCTATTTTGCGATGATCCTTGGAAGAATTCAAAACTACCGCCAGCAATAATTTTTCCACTTGAATCAATTTTTATTGATACTACCCAACTATCAAATCCACTTCCAATATTAAATGAGCTATCTACTGTACCGTCAGAGTTAAGACGTATTAGGTATTGCGAGCTTACACCTCGATAAGAAAGGAAGTTTCCACCTATCAATATTTTTCCATTTGAATCAATAACTATGTCATTTATTAAACCACGTCCACCTCCTGTAAAACCAACAAACCCACTTCCAATATCAAATGATGTATCTTTAGTACCATCAGAATTGAGACGTATTAGGTAATTTTGTGCTGAACCATTATATGATGTGAAGTTTCCGCCCACTAGTATCTTTCCGTTTGAATCAACAGCTAATGCCCAAATAGTACTATCAAACCCAGTTCCAACATCAAATGAAGTATCCTTGGTTCCATCAGAGTTAAGACGTATTAAACGATTTTGAGTTAAACCATTGTATGTTGTATATTCTCCTCCTACCAATACCTTTCCATTTGAATCAGTAGTGTTTACATATACAATGTTGTTAAATCCAGTTCCAATGTTGAAAGATGTGTCTCTTGATCCATTAGGATTAATGCGTACTAAACGGTTTTGAGTTGAACCATCGTATGAGGTAAAGAAACCACCAGCAACAGTTCTTCCACTCGAATCAATGGATGTTGCATTTACACCACTATTAAACCCAGTTCCAATATTAAATGAAGTATCTAAGGTACCACTTGGGACGAAAGCAGTGGTTGTTGTAGTGGTAGTTGATGTACTTGTACTTGTAGTAGTAGTAGTAGTAGTTGGAGGTATGGTTGTAGTTGTTGTTGTAGTTGTAGGTGGTGGTGGGCATGTTCCATTACAATAATTACCTTGTACGACATTTGCTGTACCTGATGTTATTATAACACTTCCTTGTCTTGCACCATCGCATCCAATACCAGATGGCTCTGTTATAGTAGATGTTGAGATGCCTCCTCCACATTCCGTATATTGAAAACTTACTGGTGCTGATATAGGAATAATTGTATATTCATAACAATCATAACAAGTAGTTGTAGTTGTAGTAGTTGTTGGTGTAGCAGTAGTTGTAGTTGTAGTAGTTGTTGTTGATGTTGAAGTACTAGTTGACGTACTAGTAGATGTACTAGTTGTTGTTGAAGTAGAACTAGATGTAGATGTTGTTGTAGTTGTTGGAGTTAATGTTGTAGTTGTTGTAGTGGTAGTTGGTGTTACTGTTGTTGTTGAAGTAGTTGTAGGAGTAACAGCACAAGAATTTACCAATGTACAGAACATCACCTGTAAAGATGGGTTTTGGTTAATTGCACTAATGAGGGTTTGTACTAGCTCTATAGGATCGAGTGCAATATCTATTTTCTGCAAAGCTGTAGTTAAATTGTCACCTGTATCAACTCCTGTATTAGGAAGATTAGGACCTGTATACTTTACATTGTTTGTGCCAATGCAATATCCAGGACCTGCAGTTTGTCCTTCTGGGGTATAACATGGATTATAAATATTGACCATTTTATTTCTATTAAGGGATGTACATTATATAATATGCAGCAATTACAGGTTGAATGTTTGAGTGAGCTACGTTATCACCTGTAGGATCAACTGTTATAGCTACGTTATTAGCAGTGTTTGAAGTCACTGTAATACCTGTTGTATTACTTATAGCTTGTATATCTTTAGGGCTTGTGTTTCCAACAGCAATTGTACCACCACCTCCTGTAACACCACTTTGTCCAATTGCGTGCGTGTGACCAGGATCATTTAATGTTACAACTGTAGTGCCTAAAGCAGTATGTGTGTGAGCTGGTAATTGTGTAGGAGTAAGCGTTACTGTGTTTGCTCCTGTTGTGCCAGTTAACGCATAGTTTGGATTGCCAGGATTGGCAGGATTAACAGCAGGAGCAAGACCAATACCTACAGGAGGTACACCAGCAATAGCACCTACAGTGACACGTCCTCTTTTATCAGGAGTGCCATTTAAACCATTGCATAGATACACCTTATTGAAACCATTTGCTAGAATACCAGCACCTGTTCCATCAAAGTTAGACAATGAACCATAGTATTCATATGCTACAAAAGGAACCATCTTTGAAGACTGTTGTGTAGGAGCACCTGATTGACTAGCTAAATAAGCTGCAATCAAAGCATCCAAGTCTGCAAGTTTAACATAGTTTGTATCTACGTCTAAAGTAAGAGCAGCTAAGTCAGCTTCCACCACACAAAGCTTTGTTATAACAGCTTGTAATACAGCATGTGTATCACTAGAATCTGTTACACCACTTAGACAGTCTACATCATAATCAGCATTCAATATAGCAAGTTCAGCTTCTACAGCATCAACTTGTACTTGTAAATTACAAGCAGCTCTTACCAAAGCAGACAACACCTCAACTAAGTTAGGTGTTCCTACTGGTAAATATTGGCTAACAAGTGTACAATAATACGAAGGATTTATGGTGATATCTATACCTGTTCCATCTAAAAAAGATACAACTTTTTCAATCAATATATTTTCTACAGTGAGTAATGAGTCTCCTGTTGAAATATCTAACTCTTCAGAGTCATTGCCTGTGTACCTTACACAAGCATCTGCTGTGATATCTACACATCCATTAAAGCAGGCTTCAGGAGGACAAGTTGAACAAGACATTTTTATAATTTATTTATGAATTAAAACTTTAACTCTACTAGCTATTCTCTGTACAGAGTAGTGACTGGCATAGTCTGGATTACAATACTTATATGTAAGTATTCTTTTGTAATTCAATAACTCACCAATTGGACTACACGCAAGGCTATAGTTCATAGAGAATATGATATTGTTATATTGAATCTTGGCTAACTCAGTTAGCTTACAGTCAATATCTTGAAGCAACACAGGGATGCTTGCACATTCTATACAGTTAGTTAATCTTGGCTGCAACATATTTAATAAATTTTGTAGCTTGTTGAGCAGCAGCGTGACATGCTGAACATAAGCCATTAATCAATTGGCATCCACAGCCAAATTTAGCTCCACAGTTTCTACAGTTTGCCATATTAATAAAAGTTAACGATGTAATTATTGCCAGAACAACCACAGTTGCTCCTTATAAAATTGTTTAACATAGTGTTTGCCTGTATATAAAGTTTATTAGCAGTATCTACAGCACAGTTGTTTGCAGCAGCTATTGAGCCTGATATCATATAATAGATACTAGTCAATGCCACTTTTGATTGTGTCTTGATAGCAAGATCACATTCCATCATATCAAGCTTCATAAACGCATTATCAAACTTCTCTTGTATAAGCTCAGTACGCATGATATTCTTTTCTACATTATATGTAAGAGCAGGTGCCACTGTATACTTTAGATAGTAGATACCATCTGGTAGAGGAATTAAGGGTTCACCCACAAGACTTAGTCCTAAAGATGCAGAATTGAATATATTAAAGTCATTTGGAACAAATGGTAAAGATACCACTCCAAAATTGGGTACTGTTATTTCTATTGTAGGGGAGCTCACAACAGGAGGATCTGTGTCATATGTTGAAGCATCAGCAATACCCAATGTTAGGGTATTGTAAGTTGGTATTACCAATATATCTAAGACCATGTTATTTAAAATAAAAATGCCAGAGGATTTGAGAATATCCTCTCACCCTCTGGCATAGGTTAATATGATTCTACTTTTATTCTTAAGGAATCAAAGTAGTTGTTGTTGAAGTACTAGGCCATACAGTTGTAGTGGTAGATGTTGTTGTTACACAAGCATTATCATCAACTACAGGTCCTAAGGCAGCTACTAGGATTGCTTCGATTGCAGCAGTTGCACCATTAGGAATAGCAAGGATTACAGTGCTATCTTCCATGATGTAATCACCCCATTGATAAGCTGATTTGTCATACTCATTGAACTTAATGTAATAAGTGTCATAAGTAGTACCATCAGTTACCCAAGACTCAAAGTTCTCGTTGTAACCAACCATTCTGTACAAATGCTTAAGGTAACCTGCTTGGTAGCTGTAGAAATTCTTTTCTAATTGTTGAATTTCTGCAGAAGTTCCAGAAGGATAGCTAGAACGTTGTACAATTACAGGCTCAGCAACAAAGTTACATCTGTCAGCAACAATGAAGTCAGCAGTGGTTGCAGGACCAGAATACACGAATGTGCGGAAGTAAAATCTGTCATACTCCCAAGGGAATGCAGCAACGTCACATGGTTGACCATACTTAGTTAATGGTTTACCAGAGATAACTAATTTAGCATTAGCATCATTACCAACTCTTTGGAATTGATAGAAAGTGTTAAAGCTAATGTTGTCTGGGTTATCGCCAGGAGCTTGCTGTGTCAATTTAATAATAAATTGATCAATTAAAGCAGGCACATCAACGTCTGTGCAAGGATCACCACCACAGTCACAACAAGGAGCTTGTACAGTTACTGAACGAGTAAAGCCATTGAAGTATAATGTATCAACGTAAGAAGAATGACCACGTAAGGTTAAAGTTACAACGTCACCACATTTAACAGTCCAACCACCAACTTCAGTTACTTGGTTAGCTGATGTAGGGCAACCTGTCGCTTTGTACCATTCTGTTACATTTGATTTAGCATTACCTCCAGAGCTTAAAGATCCAGCAATTTTGTCTGAACGCTTAGAGCCTTGTAAATAAGTATTCACTCTACCTTGAGCTACATAGAAATAAGGTGATGCAGCAATGTTGCCTGCTGTGGCAACAGTGTAATCACTTCTAAAGAAACCAACTTGACCAGCTGTTAAATTTTGTGTAGAACCAGAGCTAGGTAGAGTATTTCCTACTGGCACCACAAAGAGCGTGGTTAATGAAAAATCAGCCATTTTGTTTTATTTTAAATTGTAAAGAAAAAAATTACTCGTTTGTTTGTATTCTGTATATGGAGCTTTGAACAGCAGATTGATTCTCTGTGTACATTGCTAGGTTCTGCACTGTAAGATCTAATAACTCATCTTCAAGATAAGCTTCTAGTTCACAGTCAGAGTTTATTGAGTTTGTTCCATCAAATCTAACGTAACCTACTTTATCTATGTATTGTGGGTAACGCATGTATGAGATGTATATTTGCGTTGGTGTAAATGTACCATCTGTAAATATAGAGATCTCATCAGAAGATAAAGAGTTGAACGTTTCTTGATATTCAAATGATGGTCTGTAGTGAGTGTTGGTTAAACAAAATTGCAAATCACCATGACTAGCTAAGTCTCTATTAATCCATATCTTTCTATCTGTACATACACCTTTGTCAGCCAATGCATAACTATCTATATAGAACATGTACTTTGGGATGAGTAGGTCAACATCTGCAGACCACTGATTTAATTCAGCGTTCTTAAGAGTTAAGTTAAGAGGTTGATGGTTATATACCATCACCAGATTTTGTAGGTCTTCATAGCGTTTTTTAAACGAATCTAGACCTTGTCCTGATACAGTACTAAAACCATCAACCTTTTGTTTTATAAGTTTTATCTGAGCCTCATTCAATGCTAGAATTTTATCTTCTAGATTGATTTGCTGATGTTCATTCGTTGATAGTTTATTTAGTTTCTGATCAATTTTGTATAATAAACTATCTACAGGGATCATATTGAAGCTATTTTTTTACCTTTTAATTTACCTTCTAAAATTAACAACTGATCTTGATTATCATCATCTGCTAAGAACTTAACTAATTCATCTTCATCCTTAGCTATTTCAAACTCACCTTCATAAACTTTACCATTAGGTTTTAGTCTGTAAACTGAGTGAGCCACTGCTTGTTTAACCAAGTCTTTAATATGGAGTAAGTTTTCCTTCATGTCTGCAAATCTGTTAAACACCTCAATTGGATTTAACCCTTGATATTTGCCATTCTTGAATTCTGTTTGTTTTAATAGGTTATCAACCTGATTGTATACAGCTTCTTCTTTAGAATCATCTGATACTGGAAGACCAAGTAGACGAGCCACTTTCTTCTTCTTGTCAGGAGTCATATCATCAAACTTGATGATTGCTTTATTAATAAGTTGTTTCTTCTTGAAGATCACCTTATTTTCAATCTCATCATCAGCAACATAGTATTGAATATCTGCTGGATATTCACCACGCTCCCAAGCTTGATAGCTAGAAGCAATTGTTGGATGTACTCTTAACCAGGCAAAAGCTAACTCTTGCATTGGTACACCTAAGTCAAAGTAGTTGTCACCATCTGATAACTTAACTGGTTGAACGTGCATAGCATCATCAACAGAGGTTGATAAGCCATAGTTCCAAAACTGAGCACGTGGATTTAAATCAACGTTCAAAGCATCTTCAAGCTTTTGTTTTAATTCTGTTACTCTTTCAATCTCCATCTCTCTTTCTAGAGGATCTGAGATCCTTCTGATGTAAGCAGCTTTAGGATCTAATCCAGTTCTGTACTGACCATCTAACTCTTTGTAAGGATATTTAAAGACTCCTGTACCAGGAATCCTAGTGTACCCTTTCTGTGCAAGTCCACCTTGCATTGTCTGCAATTGAGAGTTATTGTACTCTTTCTTAATAGTAGAGATTTTTCCTATCTTACCCATATGTAGTTGTTTTTATTTGGTTTATTTGCAGATGGGTCCCATCGAAGGGAATGCAATTAACAACGTAGTTAATCCATCCATCTGTGTGAGAAGACTCCCCCACTGGGAGGAGTGGGGGGGAATTCTTCTCTGTATAGTAATCCTAACCCTAAGATTAGAATTGTGGTATTTCTTCGATTAACACAGTACGTGATAAATCTTCGATGAACACATCACAACGATCTTTCATCCATAATTCATAACCAGGGAATTTGTTCGCAGAACTCATACCTTGAGACTTAGCAAAACCTAAGTGGTGACGAGTACCATCGATATAACCCCAAGTCATTGAAGGAGCACCCTTCATACGTACTTCACGAATGTTATTGATCATAGAACCATCAGACATTGGAGATACATCGAACACCATGAATACTGGAGTTGATTTCTTGTTTTGTCCAAATTCTAAGTTTGTTTGAGGAAGGTCTAATTCTTTTAAGTGAATTAGTTCAACACGACCTGTTTCACGTGTAACCATTGCATCGAATGCAAAGTTGTAAGTGATGTGTTGACCTTCTCCTTGTAAATAACGATTACCAGAATCAGCCATGAAAGTAAGACCTGAATTTAAAGCATCATTCTTAAGAGCTTGTTGGAATACGTCAAAGCCAGCTTCATTAGTGTACATTTTAACACGTCTGTCTTTAACATCCACACGTCTGTAGAATAAGTCACCAAATACAGCACGAATCAAGTTTGCAGTGAACTCACCACGATTGTATTGTACTAAGTTACCATTGTTACGCATTCTGTGATATACACCAGCAGAAGTACGCTTTAATTCTTGCTTAGAGCCATTAGTCTTCACAGTACCAGGACGAGCCCAGATCATGCGCTTAACTTTTAGTTCTAACATAGACTTACGCATCCAGAACTCAATAAATGGTTCCCATTTAACATCATTACGAGTTAAAGGTAATTGGTTACGTCTTTGTGGAGCATATACTAAGATATCCAATGGATTACCTTTAGTATCTCTCATCATTTTGTCATCAGCCCATTCTGTGATTTTGTGCTCATAACCATATGCAGAACCTAAAGATTCAAACATTGTGATTTGCTCACCTAAACGAGGAAGGCCTAATAAGTCTTGGTCAAATTCACCAATAGCAGCATCAACCAATTCAAGTTCGATACCTGTACTTAAGAAAGTAGAGCTTACGAAATCTACAGTTGGGTTGTCACTTACTAGAGTGAAAGTGTATAAGAAACCAACGTTCCAAGGAACTGGATCTTTTACAACATAGAAACGTGGACCATATTGACGAGTACCTACAGATACGATAGCGTTCTTAGAGAATTCATTAGTGTCAATGATTAATTGAAACTCTTGTCCATCAATACCAGGCTTGCTTAATTCCTGTGTAGAAGTTGGAACATCAATGATTTTTGGGAACTTGTAAGGTACTTGTACTTGCCACTTCCAAGCATCACTGTTGTTGTCAATATAGTAAGGAGTGCTCTTGTTAATCATATCCAAGAAATCATTACTGTAAAGAGAACTCTGAGTGTATAAGCTGATAATTTTCTTATCATAATCAGCAGGCTCAGTTGAGTGAAAGCTTTCCAAGTGGTTCGCATCAGTCAATTTACCTACTGCACGCTTGTCCATAGAAGCTACTCTAGCATAGGTAAAACCAGTTAAACCTGGGATTGTTTGAATTGCCATTTGTTATTCTTTTTAATTTTTGTTATATAAAATTGTTATTGAAACCAAGAAGTGGGTTTAGTTGATGGCTTAGATTTCACTGAACTCTTCTGGGCTTGTCTGGCAACCTCACCAAATAATTCATTTGACTTTTTGGTAATACCTGTCTTTTGAATAGTAGATAATGTAGGATCTTTCTCCATTATCTTCATGATTAACGCAAGTTTTACTTTTGTTGCATGATTCTCAGGACGCTTCAGCTCCAGAATTGTACGATCAAAATCAGTGAGAGTCTCACCTGAATTTGTTTTGTACTTGTCTGTTACTAGGAAATCTTGTAGTTCACCAGCTAGTTTTGGATTAATTGGTATGCCATCAAATTCTTTAGCTTTGATCTTCTCCTGTAAAACATTGTTTACATTCTGATAGTATTGCTGTTTGATAGCCTGTTGCTGTTGTAATTGAGCTTCTTTTTGTTGCTCCATTTGTTGAAGCTTTGCAGCTTCCTTCTTTACTAAAACTTTGTGATGCTTGGTAGCAACGTTCTCAAGGTCACCATAGTTTTTAAGTCTTTCAACTTCAGTATCTACATCTTCTTTCTCAAAGCCTTGATCTGTAAGAGCTTGTCTAATAATAGACACTTGATTATTCTCTTGGCTTAGATCCATCTCAGCAAATGACTGAATCTGATTGTATGTGCCAAAGTAGTCTTTAGGATCTACTCCTTTTACAAATATGGCATCAAATGCTTGTTGATAATCTTCTCCAAATTGACCAATGAAGTTGTTTACAATCTCAATAGCTCCTTTCTTCTTCTCTGCTTGGAACTTCTCCAAGAAAGCTTCTGGGGTTTCTATTAGTGCATCTTCTTCATCATCATCTTCTTTAGAGAAAACACCTAGTTTAAAAAGGTCTCTTGACAAAGCAGTGAATTGGTTTGCACCTTCTTCTTCACCTTCTTCATCACTATCTTCTTGATTATCAGTACTTTCTGCAGCAGCTTTCTTAGCTGGTGCTGGTGCTGGTTCATCATCATCATCTTCTTCATCATCTTCTCCATATAAGAAGTCTTGAATCCCTTTAACAGGTTCATCTTTCTTATCTTCATCTGAAGCAGGTTCTGAAGCAGCTGGTTGTTTAGAAGTAGTTTTCTTAGTTGGAGTGGGAGCAGGATCATCTTTGATATCCTGAATATCATCAGGATTAGAAGTTGCACTGTCAGGGCTCATTAAGTCATTTAATAACTCTTGGTTACCCATACCCATGTCCATAGTATCTTGAATACTAAAGTTACCCATTTGGGGCATATCTAGATTTTCAGCCATATGTAGTTGTATTTATTTGGTTTTCAAGGTGTAAAAGTATATTAAGTTAATGTAATAGCAAAGAGACGAGGCTCTATATAGGCTATTATTCAGCATAATATAGCATTAATATTTTTTACTCTAATCTAATTTATTATTGAAATTATCATTTATCAACCTAAAGCTTCTGATTGGGGCAAGGTCTGTAAGTGTAACTTGTTGAACCTCAACACCCCACTTCCTTGCTTCCACCCTAACTTTCTTACTAAGAGTGTTGTCAAGTTCTGTATCTGTACACTCTTCTAGGGTCATTGACATAATGACATTTTTGATTATGCTTTGAGACATGTCAGACAAAGCGTCTTGAGCATCATACACCTCGAGGAGGAATGTTTTAACGTCTGCTATCTTATATTTAATAAGTCCTTTTACTACAATGTTCTGTTTGTCTTTAGTATACAAAGATTGTGCATCTAAGCTAAGTGTTGTCACAACGACATGTTGATCTATCACCTCATCAAAGAAGGGGAGTTTTAAATGTATCCCTGGTTTGAGCACTGAATGAAATCTACCAAACCTGAGTAACACAGCCTCTTCATAATCTCTGATTATAATAAAAGGTATTATCTGGTACCACCAGTGTGATAAGATTTCAATCAGTTTATCAAACATAATTATTTAGTTTTCTTGTTTGCTCTACCTTTAGCATTCTCTCTAGCAACAGCCAAATCATTTGCTTGGTTTTCTCTAGCCACCTGTAACTTCTCCCTTTCTACTTGTAGTTTCTGAGCAGCTAATGCATTCTTAGATTGAATATCATTCATCTTTGCTTGATAATCCTTAGCAGCTTTTGATTGTTCAAATGCTAACTTATTGATTTCCAATACATCAGGAGCTCCTGATTCATCAATATCTGATAGAGGACCACCTTTAGCTTCAGCTGCAATAAGGGCAATTTCCTTTTTGTTGATTCTATCAAGCTCAGCTTGGTAGTTATCATTAGCTAATTTCTCTGCTGCTAGTTGTTGAGCTGATTCAATTTGAGCTTGAACTTGTTGTTGTTGTTGCTCTAGCTCTTGTTGCTTTTGTTGCAGTTGTTGATCTTGAAGTTGTTCTTGTCTATCCTTTAATTTCTTAAACACCTGCTTCATCTGTCTCATTGAATTGGTGCTGTACAGCTCAATCACATCATGTAAAGATCCACCATTTTGAAGAACAGCTTGAGACAATCCTCTAATCTCACTAAACATTTGTCTATCTTCAGGTCTGTTGGTTAAGAACACTTTTAAGTCTCTGAATCTTAAGTCTGTACCATTTACAGATACAAATGCAGATTCTCCCTCAGATGTAATATAAGATATAGTTGATTGTGGTTTCTTAGCTTCTACATATAAGGCTGCATCAATAATAGCTTGATACAATTGACCAAGAACATATTCATGTGCTACAAACAAAGGTTCTGTTTGAGCATAAGATTGTGTAATAGCTGCGTTGGTACCTGTAGCTGATTCGCTAGCTTGTACAGAACCAAGTCTTTGTCTAGACATACCTATTAGTTCCCAACACTCATTCTTTATCTGTTGTGCTAGAGTATACCTTGCTTGGATCTCCTGCGTACGTGTAAGGTCTAAACTAGTAAATTGGTTAAACCCAGATGGACTCTTTAAGTTCTCAGGACTGTCATCTACAAATACCACACCTCTATTACGTGCCTCCATCTCCCATACATCAAGAGCATCTTGAGCATCTCCATCTTTAGGAATAGGAATATGTCTAATAGACATTAACTGAACCTTACCTACTTCCTTCTCAAGAAGCTTATACAATTGGTTCATACAAACGTTGTATATCACCTGGAAAGGTTTCATCATATCAACTAAGCTCTTAGCTTCTGTATTCTTCACCTCAAACACCTGACCAATAATAGGACAGTAAGGTAACAACTTATATGGTTTAATATGATAGATGTCTGGACCAATCTTGATACCTTGGTACCATTGGTTAATCCAACCCCACTCTAAAGACTCTTCTGTAGGAATAGTCTTGCTCTTATAGTTTTCATCTACAAGCATAGACTGTTCGTTACCCATCTCATCTAAATAGATGACTTTACCAATCTTTTTCTTAGAGATCCAATATGCTCTAACAACAACATACTTGTAACCAAAGCTACTAACGTTAGATGTAAGACCTAAGAAATCTTTAAGTCCATCATTGTTCTCTTTCATCTCTGATTCTATAATCATTCTGGTTTGTAGAACAAGAGGATCGTATGTATCATACTGAACAGAGTCTTGACCTGGAATTGCATTAGGGTTACCAAGATTAGATTCACGTACATTGATAAGACCATAGTCTTGTAGTGAACTACGCAAGTGGTCAATCTCTTCTTTAGTTATATCAGGGATTGCCTCAATAATTTCTGAAAGTTCCATAACTTGCACAATACCAGCAGCATATGCTCCTTGGCTTCTGCCAGTTGTATCTGATATATACTTTCTATCTGGAGTGGTTAAGAACCAAGTGTTCTTAGGGTTAGCCACCTCAATGTTAAATCCAGTTTTTGAGTTGTCTTCATATATATGAAAGAACTCTCTAGAAGAAATCAATAAATCTCTAAAGGCATCTTCTGATTTTTCTTTTAATACAAACTCAGCCTTCTCAGCAGTTAATATATGATTTGCCCACTTTTCTGCTACAGATGTATAGCTATCAAGCTCATCTTTTACTTGATCTAATGTTTTATCTTGTATTTCCTCATCTGAAACTTCCTCACCTTCAAGTGCTGCTTTCTCTAGTATTTTTCTTTGTGCTTGAGAAACAACATAGTCTTGTAGTATTTGAGTTTTGAATTCTAGCTCCTCAGCTTTACTGTCATCATCAAAAGCTTTGACACGAAATGCGTCTGGTCTTTTGCTGATTTCTCCAACCAACTCATTGATAGGAGTGGTCATTATAGAATAGTGTTTTACATAGGCAGGAAGTTCAAGATCTGCTGTGAGCACATCTGTAAAGCTTCTAACTTCTGGTTCAACATAGAAATCTTCTCTTCTTAAAATACCTTTAACAAGGTCATAGTTCTTTACAAATGTATCTCTGCTTTTAACATATTCAGCATATGCTTTGTTTGCAAAGTAGTCCATTGTGTTCTTCACCCAACTCTCATCTTGCTTTTCCTTATCAGTTTTGAACTGATCTGGAAATATGTTTAAATAGGCATACCTAATGGTAGCGTCTTTCGTATATCTTATAATTGCCATTATGAAAACAATTTATTGCGTTTATATTTATTTTTTGATCTGCCAAACATATCTCCTCTAGCCTCAGTGAAAAGTATGTTGTTTCTTTTCTTCTTGAACATTGATGCCACTCTTTCATCTGATGTACCTCCTATCTTACCCATTATTGGGTCCATCTTCAAAGCTTGCGCTATGGCAAGTTCAGCAGCTACAATTCTATCAAAGTTACCTTGATCATTGTACTGGATGATTTCTTCAAGTAGTACAGGATCAAATATCTTGCTCACTCCCAACACTTCTCTTATCACCTCACCAGCTTCATTTGTCTCTTTGAATATGGCATTTTCCATATACTTCTTAAGACATGTATGTAGATAGTCAATAATCTTTTCTGATGAACGATGGATACCATAATCTCTTTTTACAGTGGTGTTTGGTACAATCTCCTTCAGCCATTCAGGTTGTTTCTCTAGATAATGAGCATCTCCTTTAGATTTCATATATTCAATAAAGGATATATCATCATTCTCACAGAGCGTTCTTGCGTTGTAATACTTGATAAGCAATCTAGCTTGTTCTTCCCAAGTCTCTTTCTTATCAGGTCTTGCACAATACGAAGCTACGAACATATCCTGATATTTCTCACCAGTAATTTCATGCATCCTCTTATATATGTATACAGATCCAAGTGAACTTGAATATGCAGACTTACCTTGCCTATATGGATCGACTCCTGCTACATACAGTCCATAAGGTGGATTGTCAATAGGGAATTCATATATTACAACAGGTGCATTCTTTTGGTCACTGTTCTTTAGAGGGAAGTTTGATATAGGAAGCACATCTGTAAATTCATGCTTTATTGTTCCCTCATCATTAAACAGTACAACAGGTGTACCTGTCCTTTCTTGCTGTAACAATCTACTCTTCTGCCTCTTAGCTATCTCAATGTCAAATATGTTTGTATCTTCATTGAGGAATATATCATCTACCTCCATTGGGTAGTACATCTTTTCTTTTAAATAGGCTATCCTATCTCCAGCTTTCTTAAGTCTGGTTAGGTTATCATTGGTTATCTGAAGGGCTTTCTCTTCATTACTAACAAGCATTTTAACCTGGTGTAAGTCTGAGCTTGGAGGCATATCTAGATATGCTGCTAGTGTAGAATCCTCCTTTGCCTCCATTCTATACTTGGCTGGGATGAACAAGCCATGTATACGTTTATCATCTTTGGCATTATTATATGTAAGGAAGTTAAAGTTGTCTACGTCAAACATCAAGGACTTAGCGTCCATGAATTTCTTCATATCACCGCCAGTCCCAGTAAGAATAGGGCTACATCCCCAGCCATAGGGTGTAGTGAAACCAGGAATAGCTGCCTGTAAACCTCTAAGAAAATTACCTTTACCAATCTCATCTATAATTAATTTACGTGGTTTTGTACCTGCAATGGCTTCCTCATTATTACCTTCATCAAGGTTACGTATTAGAATGGAAGAGAATGGGATACGTTCACCAGACTTAGTCTTGATGCCAAGTGTCACTTGGTTTTTCCAGTTATCCTCAATTCTCTGCCATCTCCAATACTCAGGGATGAAATTCAACCCTTTGTCAATCTTATCAGTAATCAGTTTAATATCTGGGGCATTTAAGCCTGCAATGATATTCTGACTGTTTTCATCAAAGGTTGCACCCCATGC
>Ga0315902_10006260_pt1 | contig 16536 bp, 13 predicted proteins | sample LakEriMetagenome_9_FD_203523 | JGI IMG/M metagenome (GOLD analysis project Ga0315902, IMG submission 203523) | Freshwater fungal communities from buoy surface, Lake Erie, Ohio, United States - Buoy 12 MA117 | ecosystem: Environmental > Aquatic > Freshwater > Lake > Lake biofilm | place: USA...
GGTCGGCCCAGCTCACTCGAGATGCGAACGAGCTGTCGAATCTGTTCGACGGTGCTCATCTTGCCGGAGCGGGTGGGATTCCAGATCACGTCCTCGATACCGCATCGCACATGCAGACCCAGAGCGATGCCGATGGTGTTGATCGGCAGCACATTGCGAACCGAGCTCTCGACCGTGAGCACCGTACCGTCGGGCACTGCGCGCAGCATGTGGGTCATGTTGTAGATGTTGGCCTGGTCCATGCCGCCGCTGATGGCCACCCAGTTCATCACCAGCGGGCCCTTGTAGACACCGCGGCGAATGAGGCGCTCGATCGACTCGAAGCTGCTCATGTTGTAGACCTGAAACGCGCTCTGAATGCCGGCCGCCGAAAGGCGTCGGATGTGCTCCTCGTACCAGCTCGGGTTGGAGGGCACCACCATGTCCTTGTAGGTGGAATACAGATGCGGAAAGCCGCGTGAGAGACCCTCGAAGTCGTCCACGCCGGCATGCTCGGTCACGTTCATCTGCGAGGTATTGACCGTCACCGTGACCTGATCCGGCTTGGGGTCGAGTTCGGCCAGCATGTGACGGGTATCGTCGCTCAGCCACTTGGCAGGCTGGCCTTCTTCAGGCGCAAACGAGATCGAGCCGCCGACCTGGATCACCATGTCGGGAACAGCCTTGCGCACCCCGGCAATCAGCTCGTTGAATCTCGAGAGCCTTTTGCTGCCTTTGCCGTCTTCTTCGCGCACGTGCAGGTGCAGCACGGTGGCGCCCGCTTCGTAGCAGTCCACGGCCTTCTGGATCTGGTCGGCCATGGTGATGGGGATGTCCTCAGGGAAGTCTTCGGGAATCCAGCCTGGTGCGTAGGGCGCTGCCGTGATGATCAGGGGCGGCTGGTTCTCGGGATACAGGTGGCCGTCGAGGAAGTTCATGGGGCGATGTCAATGGGCTGTTTCGGTCGCCGCAGTATCGAGGCCATCGACTCTTGTGGTTTGCCCGATTGGGACATGCACTTGCTATATTGGGCGTCATGGCTGACTCCAGATCGATGACCCCTGCTGCCGCACCCCGTCTGATGCGCAGTGCCAGCTTGAGCAATTACGTGGAGCTGGTTCGTTCGATGGATCGCGATCCCGCCCCTTTTTTGCGGGCCGTGGGTCTGAGGGCCCGCGATCTGGCCGATCCGCAAGCGATGATTCCGCGCGATGCCGCCCGCGAGTTGCTCGAAATGACCGCGCGCGCCACGCGAACCGAAGACCTTGCCTTGCGCCTGGCTGCGCAACGCAAGTTGTCGACACTCGGGCCCATCAGTCTGGTGTTGCGTGAGGAGGCGACGGCTCGGCAGGCCATCGATACCCTGTGTCGCTATCTCAAGCTGGTGAATCCCTCCCTGATTCTGGTGGTCGAGGAGACCAAGGACTGGGTCATCATTCGCGAAGACCTGTTGCCCAGCCCCGGGCTGTCGATGCGCCAGTCGGTGGAGCTGGCGGTGGGCACCCTGCATCGCATGCTCTGCGATCTGGTTGGCCCCGAATGGAAGCCCCGTGAGGTCTGCTTCACACACCGCCCGCCGGAGCAGTTGCAGGCGCATCGCGCGTTTTTCGGTCGCATGCCCAAGTTCAATCAGGAGTTCAATGGCCTGATCTGCGCGGCCACAGATCTGTCGCGTCCGCGCGTGCTCAATGATCCGGGAGCGGCTGCTCTGGCCAGAAAACTTCTGGAGTCGGCGCTGCGGGCTGAGGCCGACAGCATTCAGGATCTGTGCATGCAGACCATCCGGGCGCTGTTGCCGGGCGGGGATTGCAGTGCCACTCAGGTGGCCCGGCTGCTGCGCCTGGATCGTCGCTCCATTCACCGACAGCTCGCCGCGCAGGGCTTGTCGTACATGCAGCTGCTGGATCAGGTGCGCATCGATCTGGTCAAGCGCCATCTGGGCGAGAGCGACCTCGCCTTGAGTGAAGTCGCAGGACTCCTTGGATTTGCAAGGCTCAGCAGCTTCGGTCACTGGTTTCAGAGTCAGTTTGGATGCAGTGCTTCACAATGGCGCCAGAGCCAGCCCTGATAACCCAGGCAAACCCGAAGCGATTACCTGCCGATCTGCATGCCGATGATCCCGCCAGAAAAATCGCGCTTCAGGTGCATCGCGTTTTGATGCCGGATGTTGGCGCCGGATCGATCCATATTGGGCGGCTCACCTCGGTAGTACACTGCATCTCGGTTCCGGTGCTGATTGCTCAGGCTTGGCGTAGCGCTAGCAACGGCGTTGGGCGTTCTGATCGAATCTCCGGTGATGCTGCTGCTGGTGGTGTGGGCAGTCGCAGCAAGGGCTGAAGGGATCAACGATAAATTCAAGGTGATTCGGGCTGGTGACGTATCAAGAGATCCGCGAGACAGGCCTGATCTCTTTGGGAAATATAAAACGCTCGAAGTTCGATTCGTGGTGGAGTTTTTGTATTGTCGCTGAGGGGCAATCAAAAGACTCGCTGTATAAGTCTTTATTTAGTGAGAAAAAGCACCGTGTCCAAGCTTTCGGCTGTATTCAGAATTGCAATCTTGGGTTTCTCGCTTGTGGCAGCCCAACAAGCCACCGCTCAAGCGTCAACCCCCACCACCGGACTAGCTTGTGCAAAACCGGGCGCTCTTGGCAATTCGGTCTACCTCAGCACAGGCGCTGCCCAGGCAATCCCTCGCTTTCAGGTCAATTTGACTGATTCGGAACCCACACACGCGGTGAAAAACGACTTCTCAACCGCTGTCTACATTGGATCGCCGGGGTATTCAGACTATGTGCCGTCTTCGGTTGCAAATTTGGTTGATCCGACCGGGCTGTTTCGGCAAGACTATTTTCCGGCGGGAGATCCGGTTGGAACAATTGGAACAAAGATCTCGATCAACGGTGTAGAAAAGCTCAAGGCACGAACCGAGCCTTGGTATCAACCGCTGCTGTTTAATCTATCTGGAAGTAGGTCAAAAACGATATATATTAACTCTGCACTAACGCAAGAGGGGCAGGGTTTCAACGTTGCATACGCCGGTTGGTGTGATGTTGCATTCGCAGCAACGCCCGGGTATGTAACTAGGCAGGATCTGATAATGGCAGTTAATGATCCATTAACAATCGATCTTATTAAATTTGGGCTCTCCAAAGACCAAAATCCAAGCAAGCAGTATTTTACTCTTGCCAATCTTGAGCTTGTGGGGGTGAATCTGTCATTTTTATTCAATGAACTCAAACTGGTCCCGCGGCAGCCGTCAACTCTCAATCATACCAAATCCCTGAAAATGCTGGGCGGGCGTGTTTTGGAGTCGAATGTAGGTGAGACGGTGATATTAAAACTCATCGATAGTTCGATCAACTTCGGTCAAATCGGGTTTTTTGGTGCCGACGCCAGGGGTGCGCAATCAAATCTTATTTCAATTGCGTTTTGGGCGGCGGTTGATCCTTCAGATGCATCGAAGAATACCAGTTCGCTTTCGTTTGAATCTAATAACAGTGCTTTGGGCAATGGTGCGCGGGTTCAGGTTTTCGTTGACCAAAACGCAAGTCTTAATATCAAGCAAAGCGGCATCTTGGACAAGCCTTTAACGGTCACGGGTGTTGCTGGAGATCAATCTTTCTTTGTTGCAACCCCCTGGGAATTTTACCTGGGAAATAATGCAAAATTGCTGTTTTCAGATGCATATATCGATTTTCATTACAACAGGTTTATTCCGCAGACAGCAATCCCTGTTCTGTCGAGCATGACACTGAGCGATCGTGCAGAGCTTCGCTTGGACAAATCAAATATTTTTCTTGGGGGGTTGAATTTACGCAAGGGCGCGTCGAATTTGACGAAGCCCGAGGCGACGGTGAAAGTGAACAATAACAGTCTTCTTGCGCTTGAATTTGTGCAGGTGAATTCTGGTGTCCTTAATTTCGAGAGCGATCAATCTGCAGGTTTTAATATCGGTGGCCTGGTTCTTAGCGACGCAGACGTCAAATTTTCCGGGGAGAGGACCCGGCCGAAGCCCAGGCCTGGTGTTCAAGCTGGGCCTGTTGTTCAAGCTGAGCCTGATGTTCGAGGTGTGGAGTTTAATTCGACGAGTACCCTAACTGTTGACGGCTTTTATTCTACCGGTCTGTCATTCGGAAAAGTTGTCATAGGTGGGGGTGGGTCTGATCGTTTGACGATTAATATCGCTCAGAATGCTCCGCGCCCCGGCTTTGCGCCAATATCGTTTGGCGGTTTTAGTGCTATCAGCGCCGCAAGCCTACCTACAGTGATCAATCTTTCGCCAAATTCATCCCTTCTTATTTCAGGTCGCACGGAGTCCTTGATCCCCGATGGCAGTCGGCCGGAAAGGGAGAAGCAATATCAGGTCGATATAAACCTGGGTGCACGTACGACAGTTGATTTTTTTGGTGGATCAAGGCCACAGCCAGTCTTTACCGTGGCAGGCTATAAGGATTATGTCCCTCTTTCTTTCCAGCCGATCAACCTGGGGCCTTTCAATTACAACCTCAAGGGGAGTGAGGGAGCAGCGAACATCTTCTACGAGGCTTTTTTGAATCCTGGTTTTGGTAATGACCTGACAGGCGTTGCTACTCTGAACGCCGACACTGATTCAAGAGTTTTTGTCGGAGACTCCTGTGTAACGAACGATATTTCCACGTGTATCTGGAAGCGAAATATTTCAAGTCTTAAAATTCCACAGTTGTTCGGAAGTTTTGCTTCTTTCTATTATGACATCAGTTTGGATTCCTCCGGGCGTCCGATTAATGACAAGATTTCTACAACCCGTGCAGATCTTAATTTTGCAAATTTTGTGGTTGACCTCGTCCCCACACCCGGGTCAAATAAGTTTCCATCCGCGCAAGAACTGGATGGTCAGACCTTTTATCTATTTGAAACTTCAGATATCCCCAATTCTGTGATAAGGCCCACCCCCGAGTTGATTGCCGGGAATTCCATCCCAGCTGCAACTCGGTTGTTTTTTATTGGGAATCCCGGAATTACCAAGCAAGTGATTATTGGTGCGCAAACCGACTTGGGTCAGTTGCAGAGAAGGGTTGGGTCCCGAAACCAGCGTGGACTCGCTCAATCCCTGTCTCTGACGGGGCCGGTTAGTGGCAATCCGAACACTCCCATTCCATTTACCGCTGCGCATCAGGGCATTGCGCTTTCATCAGGGGTGTCGCTTGCTACTGCGTTGTCGACACTGAATGGTCCTCAGTGGGATCTGCTCAGTAAGCAGCATGGTGAGCCCTTTGCATCTTTCATGACGGTGGGCCTCGAGCAGAGCCTGATGGCGGCAAATATGGTGATGAACCATGCAACGGGGTCCGGCGAGTTCATCAACAAGTCGCTGGCTGGACTTCCTGTTGGAAAGCGCGATGTCGCTGGTGCGGTTAGCGAGCGCAAACGTCCGCGACAGCGCTTGTGGGGTGATCTGCAATACTCCAAAGGCTCAGTGAAGTCGCAGGGAGACCTGGCGGGCTACAAATATCAGGTTGGAGCGATGATTTTTGGCTCTGATTTCTTTGAGTCCGAATCGACGACAGCCGGCGCATTCACTGCCCTCGGTTTTTCTGACATGTCCGAACATGATTTTGTCAATTCGAGCTTTCGATCAACCGGTTTGAATTTCGGTGTTTACGGTCGACACAGTCTCCCCAAGGACGTCAACCTCACGGCCACGCTTGGAGTGAATTACAGCTTCATCGATTCGCGACGGAATATTCCCAACGTTGGAAGCTTCCAGGGTGGCAAGCTGACGAGTGATTACAACAGTTGGGGTGGTTTCGCAGGGCTTAGACTCGATCGCTCCTATCCACTGTCGAGCAAGCGCTCCTACATCACACCAGTGGTCGAGTTGAGCTACGCGCGCCAGTCTTTCGAGTCAGCTGCTGAAAGGGGCAGTCGCGATGTGGGTTTCAACCTTGGATCCGGTCGTGCCGACGCCCTGCTAGCCGGTCTTGGTTTTGATGCGTCCCATGCCTGGGAATACCAGGGCAATGTGTTCGCCATCGATGCATTGGTCCGTTACGAGCATGACTTTTTTGCCAACAGCAATCCCCATCATTCGCTCAATAAGCAGTCGCAGCTCACGAACCAATTCTCCACGGTCTATGCAATTGACAGGGGTGCGAACGGTTTGAGTGCCGGTTTGGCTCTGACCATGATTCTGAGTGAGAGTGCGAGTTGGGGGATGGGCTATAAATACTCAAGCTGGTCCCATGGTACTCAGCATCAGTTCGGCGCTAACTTGACCGTCAGATGGTGACTTCGTATCTCGTCAAGTCCTGAAGACGCTTACCTCTTCCACCAGCCGTGCCGACTGATTCTTGAGGCTTTCGGCAGCAGCCGTGCTTTCTTCGACCAAGGCAGCATTCGATTGCGTGACATGATCGAGTTGAGCCACGGCTTCGCCCACCTGCAGGATGCCTGTGGCCTGCTCGCGGCTGGCCAGCGTGATCTGCGAGATGAGGTCGGCCACGCGCTCGACCTGGGTCACGATGTCGCGCACCTGGGCACCGGCTTCATCCACCAGCTGGCTGCCCGACTCCACCTTGCTCACGCTGGTGTTGATCAAAGCCTTGATCTCATGGGCGGCGGCCGCGCTGCGTTGAGCGAGCGTGCGCACCTCGGAAGCGACGACCGCAAAGCCCCGGCCCTGCTCGCCTGCACGCGCCGCTTCTACGGCCGCGTTGAGTGCGAGGATATTGGTCTGAAAGGCGATGCCATCGATCACGCCGATGATGTCGTTGATGCGGTTTGAGCTCGCAGCAATTTCCTGCATGGTCGAGACCACCTGGGCCACCACATCACCGCCTTGCGCGGCGGCTTGCCGTGCGCCGGCCGCCAGCTCGCTCGCCTGCACTGCGGCAGCCGAATTGTTCTGAACCGCCGAGGTGAGTTCTTCCATCGAGGCTGCGGTTTCTTCAAGATTGGCCGCCTGCGATTCGGTGCGCTGGCTGAGATCCGCGGTACCCATGGCAATCTCGATCGACCCGGTCGAAACCGATTCGGCGGTCTTGCGGACCTCACCCACGATGCGCGCGAGGTTGTCATTCATCTGCTGCAGGGCCTGCATGAGGCTCGCCATCTCGTCGCGCCCGGTCTCTGGCATGCGCACGGTGAGGTCGCCCTGGGCGATGGTCCTGGCCCAGTCGACGGCCTGCGCCAACGGCCGCGTGATCGATTTTGTGACGGCCCATCCCACCAGCATCGACAGCAGAATGGCTGCCGCGATGAGGGCCACGGTTTGCCACACCACGCTCTGATAGGTGCTGCCCGCTTCGGCATGCACCTCGCCCGCGACACGCAGCTGCAGGGTGATGAGCTCGGCAATCTTTTCGCTGATCGGGTCGACCGTGTCGTACAAAGGCCCATCGAATGCGCCGAGTTGGCCCGCGATCTTTCCCGTCAGCGGCTTGAGGGCTTCAACGAATGTGGCCACCTGGGCATCGGCCTTGGCCATCAGTTGTTTGGCTTCATCGGCCAACCTGGCCTCTTCAACCGTGAGTGTCGTGGCCATGTAGGCCGCCCATTCGCGGTGAATATCAGCCTGCGCCAGCTGAACTGCCTTGAGGGTTTCTTCAGCCGTGAAGAGTCCGCCATTGGCCTTGTTGGCCGCGTCGATCACATTGACCGCATAGGCATCGGCGATCACTTTCAATTGCTGTAGCGGCACCACGCGGTCGTTGTAGACCGTGGTGAGCCCGGCACTGACCGAGCCCAGACTTCGGATACCAATCAAGCCGGTGATCAACAGCAGCAGGACAGGTAGCAAAAAGGAGAGAGCCAGACGAGGGCCGATCTTGAGGTTCTGGAGCATGGCGCAGATCCGATGAAGTGTGACCAGAGTGTGAACTTGACCCGCACCCAATTGACCTGCAGGGCGACTGACGCCACGTCACAGAAGATCAGCGGCAGTTCGAATTGGGGTCAGATGACAATTTTGGTGATCGCGGGCTTGGCCTGCGCCGGCCCGCGTGGGCTGCGGCAGCGATTCTGACCAAGCTCGGATGTAGGGTGCCCAGTTTGGGGTTCTGACCGAATGGTGCGTGGTGGGGCACCGAAAAATAGTCGTCGTTGTAGGGCAGATCGAGTGTCTTGCCCAGATCGAACTTCGTGTCGTAACTCAGACCCGCGCTGGCATAGGCGACCGGATGCTCGCTGCGCGTGATCCGGAATTCGCCACTGTAGAGCCGATTGGTTTTTTGACTGGTTCCGTAAGCCACACTGACATAGGTCTGACCTTCGGAGTCTTCCTTGACGGACGTAATGAGGCCTGGTCGTGGCTTTGGCTTCGGGACGATATTGTCTGGAAAGTGGCACCAGGCAATATCACCGGCCGCCGGCAGGGGCCACCACCGCATCAAGGACGCTCAGGATCAAAGAGACTGCTCCTGACCGTGGCACCCCTGGCCTTGGGAGCCGATCTCTTGATCTGAATGATTTGAGCCCTGGTCAGAGCGCCATCGTCGGCTTCGTACTGAGGCAGTACCCGCGCGGCCAACTCATGCAAGGCCAGGTGAATCACTTGCGTTTCATCGACACCCAGCACCTCGGACAGACGCTTGGCCGTGGTTCGGGTGACACCGGTGACGCTGTCTTTTGAGCGATAGCGAAAGGCGATTTGTTCCGCAACGACAGCCATGCCGGACCCTTTAAGAAGATATGTTAAAGATATCTGGCCTTCTGCTTCCGGTCAACCGCCTGAAGGACCAAGCGCCCGGCGTAGGGTCGGGCGCTTGACGAATGCTCAGAAGGCCGCCACGGCGCCGTTCGAACGCGGATCAAAGCCGCCTTCAAGGACCCCGTTGGCATGACGGATCAGCATGCCTGCATGGCCGACGGCCTCATCCCAGGCGCCGATGGTCTCGACCTCATGGCCCCAGGCGCGCAACTGCGTCACCACATCAGGTGACCAGCGCGACTCCAGCTTGAGCGTGTCGCTGGCATTGCCCCAGGTGCGCCCGAGTAGCCAACGCGGGCGCGAGATGGCGAGTTGCGGATGATCGTTGAAATGGCGCACGCGATTGAAGATCGTGGCCTGGGTCTGGGGCTGACCATCACCGCCCATGGTGCCGTAGACCATGAAGCGGCCATCATCAAACTGAGCCAGCGCCGCATTGAGCGTATGAAAGGGCTTCTTGCCAGGCTCGAGTGTGTTGATGTGATCGGGATTCAGGCTGAAGCTGCAGCCCCGGTTTTGCCAGTTCACGCCCGATTCGGGCAGCACCACCCCGCTGCCAAACTCATGATAGATGCTCTGGATGAACGACACAGCCACGCCATTGCGGTCGATCACCCCCATCCAGATGGTGTCACCCGGGTCGGTGCGCTGACCCCAGGGCAGTGCCCGTGCAGGGTTGTAGTCGGCCATCAGACCATCGAGGAAAGCCGGCGCCAGAAGGTCTTTGGCCTTGAGCTTCATGAAGGCGCGATCCGTGACATGGGCATCGCGCACCTTGAAGGCGCGCTTGGTGGCCTCGACCTGCGCATGCACAAAGGCCGCGCTTTCGGGGCCACCCGCGCCCTGACGCCAGTCAGCCACCGACAGCATGCGCTCCATCAGGCCCAGGATCATGAGCGACACCACGCCCTGCGAGGGCGGCACCATGTTGTGCAGCCGAGCGCCATGGGCCTGCAGCATCAGAGGATCCACCAGAGCCGCCTGGTGGGCCTGCAGATCCTCGAGCCTCAGCGGGCTGCCCACCGCCTGCAATTCGCTGGCCATCTGGCGCGCCAGCGCGCCACGGTAGAACTCATCCGTGCCTTTTTTGGCGATGCGCTCGAGCGTGGCCGCCAGGCGTGGCTGCCTGAACCATTGCCCAGGCTGGGGCACCGACCCATCGGGCAAGAAGGTCTGTGCGAATCCGGGTACATGCTCGATCTCGGCGCGCTTGGCCGCTGTGAGTGCGCTCTGGCTGAGCGTGGTGGGCATGCCGTGATGGCCGTAATGGATGGCATCAGCCAACAGTCGGGTAAGGGGCATGCGCCCGCCCAGTGACTGCTTTGAAAGGTGCTGCGCTGCGCCCCATCCGCTGACGGTGCCCGCCACGGTCAGTGCGGCCTGCCCTCCCCGAAAGGGAATGCTCTGCGTGATGCCTTGTTGGGCGTACCACTGTCGTGTGGCGGCACGGGCACTGGCGCCGCTGGCGTCAATGCCCCCCGGCACGCCTGCCGGGCCACGAATGACCCAGAAGCCATCTCCGCCGATGGCGTTCATGTGCGGGTAGACCACCGCAATGGTGGCGGCCGCAGCGATCATCGCCTCGAGCGCATTGCCGCCTTCGCGCAAGACGTCGAGTGCCGACTGCGCCGCCAGCGCGTGAGGGGCCACGGCGATGCCGCGTGTACCAACAATCGATTGCATGTTCAGAGCTCCGCTCAGCCAGTCTCATCAGTGAAAACAGGGGACCTCAATTCCAGCCGATGACCTTGGGCAACCAGAGCGCAATCTGGGGATAGAAAAAGACCAGCGCCAGCGCGATGCCCTGCAGGGCAATGAAGGGAACCACACCGCGATAGATGTCCTTGATCTGGACCTCAGGCGGCGCGACGCCCTTGAGATAAAACAGGGCCCATCCGAAGGGCGGCGTGAGAAAGGAGGACTGCAGGTTCACGGTGATCAGCATGGCGAGCCACACTGGGTCTACGCCCTGGGCCAGGAGCACCGGCATGAAAAGAGGAACCGCAATGTAGCTGATCTCGATCCACTCGATGAAAAAACCCAGCACAAAGATCAGCAGCATCATGAACCAGATGTCGCTGTTCACGCCGCCAGGCAGCCAGTCAAAGACCTTGGTGATGAGCTCTTCGCCCTGCAGACCCCGGAAGGCCAGCGCAAAGACCTGAGCAGCCATCAGGATGAACATCATGATGGCCGTGATCTTCGAGGTTTCGAGGGCGACGTCCTTGAGGGTCTTCAACGTCAGACGACCTGAGAAGAGCGTGATCAGCACTGAGCCCACCGCGCCCATGGAGGCCGCCTCGGTGGGGGCTGCGATGCCACCCACGATCGCCCCCAAGACCGATACCACCAGCAGAATCGGCGGCACCACGACTTTCCAGAACCGCCGGATGAGTTCGCTGCGGCTCACAAGGGCGCGCTCCTCCAGCGGAATCGGTGGCATCAGACTGGGATTCATCCAGCCTCGCACCAGCAGGTACACGATGTACAGGCTGGCGAGCATCAGCCCGGGCATGACTGCCGCGGCGAAGAGCGTGCCCACCGACAGCTGCATGATGTCGGAGAGCAAAATGAGGATGAGACTCGGCGGAATGATCTGCCCGAGCGTGCCCGAGGCACAGATGGCTCCACAGGCCAGGCCCTTGTCGTAGCCGCGTCGGATGAGGGTGGGCAGGGTGAGCAGGCCGAGCGTGATCACGGTGGCCCCCACGATGCCGGTGGTTGCACCCATGAGCACGCCAAACAGGATGATGCCCACGCCCATGCCGCCATTGAGGCCACCGGCCACCAGCCCCATCACATCAAGCAGATCATCGGCGAGGCGCGACTTCTCGAGCATCACGCCCATGAAGACAAACAGCGGTATGGCCATCCACTGGTAGCCCGCCACGATGCCGAAAAAGCGTGCAGGCAGCAGGTTGAACAGCGTGTCGCCAAAGCCGAGCCATCCAAAGACAAAGCCGACCACGGCGAGTGTGGTGGCCACCGGTATGCCGATCATCAGCAGCACAAAAAAGGCTGCCAGCATCAGCAAGGCATAGGTCTGCAGTTCAAACACCGATCTGACTCCAGTGCACGAGGTTCATGAGGAGATGCCGGCGGTACGCCGGCGTTCTATGCGGTAGTGAGCCGGTGTTCTATGCGGCCGTGCGCTGGCGTTCAATGAGCATGCGTCGCGCGATGGCCGCGCCGCACTGGATCGACACCAGGACGTAGCCCAGCGGAATGAGGGCCTTGATCACCCATCGGTGGGTGAGACCGCCGGGATCGGGTGATCGCTCCCCGATCCCGTAGGACTGCATCACGTAAGGGATCGACAGCTTGATGAACAGCAGGCTCACTGCAAGGAGCAGAGCCAGCGATACAAGATCAACCACGTACTTGGTGTGAGGCTTGTAGGAGGCATAGAACACATCGACCCGCACGTTGTCGCCCCGCTGCAGCGCGTGGCAGATGCCCAGCAGGATCAGTGATGCCAGCAGGTGCCATTCGAGTTCCTGGGCCCACACCGAGCCCAGGCTCATGGAGTAGCGCAGCAACACGTTGATCGCCACCAGTCCGATCATCAGCAGGGCGATCCAGAGCGTCAGTCGACCGACACGGTCGATCAGACGCTCCACCGATTCAATGGTGCGTTCCATCATCAGAGGCTCTCCGTGCGGTAGCGGGCTCAGCCGCGTACCTTGACGTGGTAGGCCTCTTCGCTGATCTCGCTCCAGCGGTCGAACTTGGCCTTGAAGGAGAAGTAGCTGTCGTGCACCTTCTTGACCAGCGGGTCTTTGGCCGTGGCTTCAGCCAGCACCTTGTCGGTTTCGGTACGCAGCGCCTTGATGACCGAGTCGGGCAGCGGCTTGGCGATGACCTTCTGGTTCTTGATCAGGTCTTCCATCGCATCCGAGTTGGCCTTCTGGCACCAGGCCTCGCTGATCACGTTGCAGGCCGCGGCCGCATTGGTCACGATGGCCTGCAGGTCCCTGGGCAGTTTGTCCCATGCGGCTTTGTTGATCAGCAGCTCGCTTACGGTGGCCGACTCGTGCCAGCCGGTCGTGTAGTAGTACTTCGCGGCCTTGTGCAGACCGAGGCGTCGGTCCTGGAAGGGGCCCACGAACTCAGCGGCATCGATCACGCCGCGCTCGAGCGCCGGAAAGATCTCCCCGCCCGGGAGCACCTTCACATCCACCCCCAAGGCGGCATAGACCTTGCCGGCCAGGCCCGGGATGCGCATCTTCAGGCCTTTGAGGTCGGCCACTGAATTGATTTCTTTCTTGAACCAGCCGGTCATCTGTACGCCGGTGTTGCCGCAGGGCAGGGCCATCAGGCCGAAGGGCGCATAGACCTCGTTCCAGAGCTCCTGGCCGCCGCCGTCGTAGAGCCAGCCGTTGATGCCCTGAAAGTTCATGCCGAAGGGCACTGCCGTGAAGTACTGCGCCGCAAAGGTCTTGCCTGTCCAGAAGTAGGCATTGGCATGGTTCATTTCAACGGTGCCTGCGCGCACCGCATCGAAGCCTTCAAAGGCCGGCACGAGTTCGCCAGCGCCAAAGACCTGAATCTTCATGCGGCCGCCCGACATGGCTTCCACGCGCCTGGCCAGATCCGTGGCACTGCCCGGGCCGTCCATGTAGAAGGGCGAACCCTTGGCATAGGCGCTGGTCATCTTCCAGGTGATGGTGGACTGCGCCTTGACGATCGCTGGTGCGGCCAGCGTTGCACCGGCAGCACCGGCCAGAGCGCCTTTGGTCACAAAGGAACGACGATTGAACTGCATGGGGATACCCGCGTTGTGTGGTGGAGGACAAAGCGGAGCCATGCAACTCCCGTGCCGACTAGAAAAACCGGGCCTGGATGGCTTGAAATCGCCATTGCGGTGCGCAGCGGGCGGGTCTTGTGCACCTTGGATGTGCGGCTGAAGGGGCGATCCGCCCAGAAACCTGACCGTCAACGATCAGGTCGTGTTCCTGGGCGGTGCCGTGGCAGGTTTGCTTGTGACGGATCCGCTTGCAGACACTGTTCGCGCCACGCGACATGTAGACGCCGTTGTGAGCACCAGCCGGGCGCCAATGCGGACTTTGCCAACGTATTTCCAGGTTGAGTTGCCGATCCTGGGCGGGCACCACTCGTATGGGCTCGACTGACAAAGCTGACCAGTAAAAACCCGTGACGTCCTCACCCCCGATACCGCATCGGAGCAGGCTCTTGCGCTTCGATCATGTTGGCGATGATCTTGCAGGCGGATTCGTCGGGCGCATTTGAGAGCGCGGCCAGGCTCGCGCGGGCTTCATCAAAGCGGCTCTGCTCACGAAGCAATTCGGCCAGGGCCAACTCCTGGCCCCAGGGCAGGGCGTTTGTTTTTGCTGCCTGCAACAGCACAGTCAGTTGTGCCATGTTCTCGAGCTGCTCTGCGGTGGGCTCGAACGCCGGGTAGGTGAAGGGGCTGTTGGGTGGCCTCACGTATTGCGGCGCCTTTCGGGCCCAGCGCTTGCTCACCCCGGCCGGGAGTTTGCGCTCGGGGTTGGCGGCCCTCCAGGCGGCTTCGGTGGCCGCCTCTTCTGCGTCGCGGTGGGCGCAGTACTTGATTCGGTAGGGGTGATTGAGGTGACGCCAGTAGTCGAGTCGGGCGGCAATCGCCACGGCGCTATTGGTTACCGCCTTGATGCACTCCAGAAGCTGCTCTTCGGGAACCCTGTCGATCTGCGGCAATTCGCTATCGCCTGCCGTGCCGAGTTCGACCAGGTCTTTCATCAGGATGAACTGCCCGCAGCTGCAGCGACGTAGCCCCGAGTCATTGGGCATGAGCGAGCTGTCGCGCCAGCCGTCGGTCCAGTACGCCCAGGCCGAGAAGTTCATCGAGAGGTAGCGTGGTGCGGAATATCGCGCCCCGCAGCACGGTGCGGCCAGGAGGCGGACGCCTCGGATCATGGTCATGGGTGGGCGCGCCTGAGATGAGAAAGGGAGGAGGCTAGGGGGCGCGGGGATCAGGGGGTGAGCCTGCAGGGGCAGTTCTCCGATTTGCATAATTAAGAGAGGGTGGGTTTCAGGCCATCGGATGCCCCGATCACCGCTCCGCCCGCCGCCCTTCAGCTGATTTACGACGCAGAAAGGCGGGAGCCTCAAGTTCGCTGGCCAGGCTGAACGCGACCTCAACAATGCTTGAGAGTTGACTTTGCATCCTCTCAACTTATCCGTGGCACTAAATTCCCAGGCAGGTCACATAGACCGAGCCCTCCTGATCGGCGCGGGCCCAATGAACACCGTGATACACCACATACCGGTCGCTCAGCCCCTGGTGCAGGCGCAAGAGCGTGCGCGCCTCCGGGGAGTGCGAATCCACCGGTCTGGAGATCGACTCAATATCTGAAGGGACGAGGCGCGCCATGCGGCAATCGAGCACTCGTGCACAAGGCGAGTGGGGGCGAGCGTCTGTTTCGCCCTGTGCCAGCCGCTAGTGCTATGCCGCTGACTTCAGCATGAAGTCCACATGGACTGCGGTGTACGGAAATTCGATGCGGCCCAGCGCATCTTTGCGCAGCACGCCTGCGTTCAGAAGCATGTGCACATCGGCGTGCACCGCTCGGACGTCACGCCCGACTCGCCTGGCGGCTTCACGCAACGAAACGGGCCCTGCGCCCGTCAGCGTCTTGACCAGTGTCATCCGGTTGGGGGCGAGCACGTTCCAGAGCAGATCGAGTGATGCGAAGGAAATCCTTTCGTCTTGCCGCTTGCCCGAAAAGGCGGATTTGACTCGCTCTTTGAAGGATTCCGCTGAATCGACTGTGAACGTGACAGCACCCATCTCACTTCTCCATCCATCGATCGACTTCCGCGAGGAAGTCGTCCAGTAATTGGTCTACAGAGACGAATGCGTAGGGACTTTCCAACTTGCCCGAGTGATAGTGATCGCCTTTGCCAGACTCATTGTCGTATCGCAAGACGCATTCGCCTCGAACCACATAGGCCAATCTGTACTTGAAATGATGTCGCGAGGCCTTCATCGGCTGCTCGAGGCTCCAGACCACGACTTCGATGAAACCGCGCTCCTCAGCCCCTCTCTGACCCCTGCAGGATCGCCAGCCGCGCCTGAACGCGGTGCAGCCTCTCGTACTCGCCGCGGTCGGTATGGATGACCTGCAGGTTGCTCAGCATGCGGATCAGAATCTGCCGCGCTGAAGCGGGGTGCAACAGCCGTTCAAGGCGCACGCCATAGGGCGCCGCACGCCGTTCCAGATCGGCCTGGCTCAGGCTCGCGCCCGTGAAGGGGTCCAAAATAGCCATGCCCTCGCGCAGCCGCACCCGCAGCAGGAAATGCCCCGGGAATGACACGCCGTCGATTTCCAGACCCATGGGCCTGACCAGTTCGCTGAACAGCACGGCCAGCGTGATCGGAATGCCTCGCCGGGTGTGCAGCACCTTGTGCAGATCACTGTTGTCGGGGTGGTAGTAGTCGGTGGCGTTACCCGCGAAGCCCTTCTTTGCGTAGAAAAAGACCAGAGCCCGCTGCAGCCGGTCGCTGTCGGTCGATGAGCCACGGCAGTGTTCGGCCATTTCGGTGGCCAGCGTGTCGAACTCAGACAACGCCGATTGCAGGTCCAGCGCGGGATCGGCGTCGAGCCCAAGGCTGAAAGCGGCTTCCAGCAACGGAATCGAATGGGCATCCTCGACCAGCAGGCGAAAGTAATCGAGCGCGTTCATGGGCTCGAAACGCAAGGGGGTGGGGTCGGCAGCCATGGGGGCATGATGCCGTAATCCGGGACCAAACCCAGACCCTTGGGAACCTGACCTCAAGCTCTGCGCCAGACCTGACCACGCCAGGCAAAGGCCTCCGACGAGACCGCGGGAGGCGTCCAGATCGTGAACGACATAAAAGACCAGATA
>Ga0315902_10006261_pt1 | contig 16536 bp, 14 predicted proteins | sample LakEriMetagenome_9_FD_203523 | JGI IMG/M metagenome (GOLD analysis project Ga0315902, IMG submission 203523) | Freshwater fungal communities from buoy surface, Lake Erie, Ohio, United States - Buoy 12 MA117 | ecosystem: Environmental > Aquatic > Freshwater > Lake > Lake biofilm | place: USA...
TGAACGCTACCTCGCACGTATCGACGCACTCGACAAGCAGGGCCCGGCGATCAACAGCATCGTCCTCGTGAACCCGGACGCGCGTCGCATCGCCGACTCGCTCGATGCCCGCTTCGCGAAGAATGGTACGGTCGGCCCGCTCCACTGCATTCCGCTTATCGTGAAGGACAACTTCGAGACCATTGGACTGCAGACGACCGGTGGCTCCCTCGCGCTCGAAGGGTGGAAGCCCCAACAGGATGCGACGATGGTACGCCTCGTGAAGGACGCCGGGGCCATCGTGCTGGCCAAGAGCAATCTGGCCGAGTGGGCGTTCACGCCATATGAGACGGTGAGTTCGATTCTGCCTGGGTATACGAAGAACCCCTACGCACTGGATCGGGTCACGGCGGGTTCGAGTGGCGGGACGGCGGCTGGCGTCGCGGCGGGTTTCGGCACGCTCGGTCTTGGCACCGACACCGGCAACTCCATCCGCGGGCCGTCGGCGCATCAGGCACTCGTCGGCATCCGCAGTACCATGGGGCTCACGTCGCGCGCGGGCGTCATTCCGCTCAATGCGACCGCGGATATCGCCGGACCGATGGCGCGCAGCATGGCGGATGCCGTCGCCGTTTTCGACGTCGTCGCGCACAGCGACGTCAATGATCCCGTCACGGCACCCGCCGACCGCAAGCGCGTGGCACGTTACACCGATGCCCTCACGCGTGGTGCGCTCAAGGGCGCACGCATCGGCGTGCTGCGTCAGGCGTACGAGCGGCCGACGCTCGACGCCGAGGTGAAGGTGGTGTTCGAGCAGGCGATAGCCGATCTGCGGAAAGCCGGCGCCATCATCATCGACACGGTGCGTGTCGACTCGCTCGACGCCATTCAGCGCCGACAGCAGGGGAGTTGCAACCGCTTCAAGGCCGATCTCGAGCGCTATTTCGCCGCCCGTGCGTCGAATGCGCCGGTCAAATCGCTCGACGACGTCATTCGCAGCCGCCGCTTTCACCCCACCGTGGAGCTCCGACTCCGTGACGCATCGCAAGCCACGCAAGCACCAGAGGACCAGCCCGGATGCCAGTCCCGTGAGCAGGTCCGCGAGGCGCTACGTGTCGCCGTCACGCAGCTCATGGATTCGCTGACGCTCGACGCGATGATCTATCCGACCTGGAGCAATCCGCCGCGCCTCATCGGCGACCTCAATACGCCGCACGGCGACAACAGTCAGCTCTTCGCTCCTACCACCGGTTTCCCCGCCATTACGGTGCCGATGGGGTACACCCGCAACCACCGCCTCCCGACCGGCATCACCTTCTTCGGCCGTGCGTGGAGCGATTTCCGGCTCATCCAGCTCGGCTACGATTACGAGCTGCGCACCAGGCACTGGCGGGCGCCCGCGCTGCGATAGCCGTCTCGCGGCCGCGGCGGCGAACGCCTAACCCTGCGCAGATCACCGCTCAACGATCGTCGTCGCCGCCGCTCCCCGTTCTTGTCGCGGGCGCCTTTTCGGCGGACCCGCCTGGGGTGGCATACGCCGACGCCGCGCCGTGCTGATAGACCAGCGCCCCACCCGAGTGCCCCACCTGCCAGCCGGCACCCAGCAGCACGACGCTGCCGACGGCACTGGTCAGTCGCGCGGCCTGACCGGCCCGACCCGGCGCGAACCCGACCAACGCGACGCCCAGCATCACCGCCGACATCAGCTGGAACGCTTCCGCACGCTCCTCATGCGTCTCCACGGTCTCCTCGGTCACGACGCGCTCGACCTGCTCGGCGGTGTCTTCGCCCGTCTCGACGGCGACCCACGCGCTCAGCGCCAACGCGGCGAATAGCGCTGCGGTCACGCCCCACGCCACCCGGGGGGCTGATCCCCGGCGAATCGCCCAGAGCGATCCGAACACGAACAACGGCAGTAGCAGCGTCAGGGCCATCGGGAGGTGCACCACCGCGGGGTGCAGGGGGTTCGGCAGCAGTGACGACAGCATTGGGGACCTCGGCGTGGTCAGAGTCAACAGGGGTAGCGCGTGAGAGATGCGGCAGAGGCGGGGGGGATACCATCAGGGAATCCACGCGGCGTTGCCGGTAAATCCCTTGCCGCCAAAGGCTTCAGTGGGGAGGGCTACGGCCGAGCTTGTACCCCGAGACCGAACCTTTCAATTGCGCGCTGGCGAGACCTTTGCTAGTTTTCAGGTCAGCGACGTGCGTGCCCTCCGGGGCGCGCGGACAAGTTCCGACTGAACGGGCCTGCCACAGCGAGCGGGCCCTTTTGCGTTTACGCCGCAGTCATCAGGTGATGGCGCCTCCGTCGTGAAGGAGTCACGGCAATTGGTGGGTCGGTTTCGTTTGGCTGCGCGACCTCTGGCGTGTTGCTCCGACTGCTACCACGAACATCTGCTAACAGGAGCACAACCATGCGTACGACCGGAACCGTGAAGTGGTTCAACGATGCCAAGGGCTTCGGCTTCATCACGCCGTCCAACGGCCAGAAGGACTGCTTCGTCCACCACTCGGCCATCCAGGGCGGCGGTTTCCGCACCCTGGCCGAAGGTGAGGCCGTCGAATTCGACATCGTCGAAGGGCAGAAGGGTCCTGCCGCCGAGAACGTGACCCGCGTGGGTCGCTAATTCCCGGTTGCCGGGGACTTCCTCCCTGGCGTCCATGGCGCCGCACGACTTGGCTTGGCCGAGCGTGCGGCGCCATCGCATTTCGGCGCGTCGAGACGATGACGGATCGCGCGCGGCACCTGATGTGGCAATCTGCTACACGGGACTTCTGCAGGAGACGACCATGGCTCGTGACATCCCCGAATACGGCGACTTTCTGAGCTCGCATCGTGCGCAGGCTGCCGGGACCCGAGAGTTCAGCCGCCTGTCTTCCGCTCTGGTGGACGCCATGCGCCAAATCGCCAGCAGCCGCGGGGAGGGCGCGCCAGATGTCCGAATGGCACCCGATCGTTGCATCGTGCAGATCGGACCGCTGGCCGTCACCGTGACCCATTTGCGCAACGCCGCCGACCGTCAGGCGGGTGGGCAGCTGCTCGCCATCCTCTGGCAGGGGCAGATCGCCCAGCGCGGTGACCACATCCCCGAGCGGCTGGGGGCGCGTCGTGTCCCGCCACCGCCGGTCTCTGTCTGGGAAGAATCTTTCGACGCGGCGGCCGACAGCGAAGCCGATTGGCGCTGGAGCCCCACGGCCTCGGCTGCGCAGCGCTTCACGTCCGGTGAAGTGGCGAGCCGATGTGAACACGTGGTGCGCGCGGCACTGCGTCTGCTGACGGAAGGATCACCCGACGCGGTTCCCACTACCTGATCCCCACGAGAGCTTGCATGAAGAGCGACAGTATCGAATTCGAAGGCACCGTCACCGACGTACTCCCGAGCGCCATGTTCCGCGTCAATCTCGAGAACGGGCACGGCATCCTTGCCACCGTCGCGGGGAAGATGCGCAAGTTCCGTATCCGCATTCTGGCGGGTGATCGCGTCACCGTGGAAGTGTCGCCCTACGACCTCACGCGCGGCCGCATCATCTTCCGCCACAAGTAGGCGCTGCCACACGGAGGCGGCGCTGCGGGGCGCGTCACTCCGCGCGCTCGGAGTAGCGCTCCTTCCCGGTGAGCAATTCGATGGACGTGCGTGGCGGACGGCCGATGTAGCCGTTCGCCTCGACCCACGCCTTTTCTTCCTGCGCGGCGATTTCCGTTTCGCCATCGAAGTACCAGGACTTGGGGCGCTTGGGCGAGCCGCTGTGCCACCGCCAGCCACGATCACGTAGTTGCCCCTTCACGTCGTACGATGTGTCTGGAGCCCAGAGCCGAAACACCTTCTTGCGTGCACGCGGCAGCAGCGCCGCGAGTGGCCATTGTTCGCCGTTCTTCGGTGTGACCAGCACATGCAGCGTCGCCAGGCAGTCATCGGTGGCGCGATGCCCGGTGTGGAATTCGCCGCACCCCTTGAAGAGCAGATACTCGAGCTTTCGTCCGCCGATCCCGAACGCATCCCACGGGACTTCGGTGAGTGAACAGGCCCAGTGCTTGGACGCAAAATCCGGAAAGCGCCGCTCGAGAAATTTCCGATCAAAATCGGCGTTGTGTGCAATGACCAGCTGCGTCTGCGCGATTGCCGTGTGCACGGCCTCGTCATCGATCCGATGCCCGCGGACCATGTCGTCGGTAATGCCCGTGAGCTCGACGACCTTGGTGGGAATCGGTCGCTCCGGGTCTTCGAAGTAGCTGAGCGGCTCGTGGACCGTGTACACCCGTCCCTCGCTATCGAAATCGAAGGGCACCGCACCGAACTCGATGATCCGGTCGGTGGCGGCGTCCAGCCCGGTCGTTTCGACATCCACGATCAGCCCCCGGCTCACCCCTGACGGCGACGGTCCCCAGTAGTGCGCGCGTGGCTGGAACCGCCGCATGACGCGGTAGTCACCAGTGGCTTCAAGGGCCGCGACCATCGCCTCCAGGTTGTGCTCGCTCATTAGCTTTGGATCCATGGGTCCAACCGCCGTGACTGATTCCGAATTCGCCGCACAGGTGCTTGCGTCACCCGTGCCGGTCTTGGTCGACGTCTGGGCTGCCTGGTGCGCGCCCTGCGTCACCCTCAAGCCCACCATCGACCGGATCGAGGAAAGATACCGCGGGGCGGTGACGGTGCTGACCCTCGATGCCGACACGAACCTGGAGACGGTGACCCGCTACGGGGTGCGATCGCTTCCGACCGTCCTGCTCTTCGATCGGGGAGTGCTCGTGGATCGCCAGGTCGCCGCGCAGTCGTTCCAAACGTATGCGGCAGCGGTCGACCGGGTGCTGGCGCACCACGCCACTGGGCTCCCGCCCGTGCCGGTGGCTGGCACTGCGACGGCATCTCCCGCCGCTCGCGCGGCGAACGGATCGCCCGAGGCGGCCGAGGTCGAGGCGCTGGCCGCCAGTGACACGCCGCTGGTGATCTTCAAGCACAGTGCGACGTGCATCATTTCGATCACGGTGAAGCAGCAGTACGACGCGTTCGTGGCCGCCAATCCGGGGGTTCCCACGCGCCTCGTGGTGGTCCAGCAGGAACGCCCCCTGTCAAACGCGATCGAGGACGTGCTCCGGGTGCAGCACGAGTCGCCGCAGGCACTGGTGGTGCATCAAGGCCGCGTGCTCTGGCATGCGTCGCATCGTCGCATTACCGCTGACGCGCTGGCGCAGGCCGTACGCGTCTGAGTTCCGCGTCTTCGCTGAACTGATCCGTTCCTTCACTCCGGTTTTGGCCATGAATCCAGCCGTTGTTCGTCTCGCCACCGTGACCACGATGGTCGTGGGGGCCGCCTGCTCCACGCCGCAGGGGAGTGCCGCGCGCATGGCGCCCAGCGTCGCGGCCGCGCCGTCGGCCGAGCCGTCGGCCGATCCGCGGCCCCCGCGCGCGATTCGCCGCGACGTTCCGATCACGAATGCGATCCGTCGGGCGCTGGAAGGTGGCACGCGCGATTCGACGGGGCGCCCCGGCGCGAAGTACTGGCAGCTCCGCACCGACTACGCGATCGACGTCGCGCTCGATCCGACCACGGCGCGGCTGAGTGGCACGGCGCGCATCACCATCCACAACACCAGCCCCGATGCTCTGCGCGACATCGGGCTGCGCCTTGATCCCAATCACTTCATCGGCACCAATCCGCATGCGGCGCCGTGGGTGCCGGCGGAAGTCACCGACGGGATGCAGATCCGCCGCATGTCGATCGACGGCGCACCCGTGAACATCGCGTCGAACCAGACGGGTGGCGGCGTGGCCGCGGAGGGTGCACGCGCCATTCAGACGGCCCAGCAGGCGGCGGCGAATGCCACTACTGGCAACACGCTCATCAATGGCCGCTCCACCAACGCGCGCGTGCGGCTCGCGTCGCCGATCGCTGCCGGCGCACGCGCGGTGCTGGAGATCGAATGGTCGCACAAGCTGCCAGGCGGCCCGGGTACGGGGCACCGCATGACGCAGCGTTGGGCGGACACGCTCTTTCAACCGACGCAGTGGTATCCGCGCATTGCGAAGTACGATGACCTGCGTGGGTGGGACACGGAGTTGTATGTGGGGCCGTCGGAGTTCTACAACAACTTCGGTGCGTTCGACGTCAAGATCGATGTGCCCGCCGGCTGGCTCGTGAGCGGCACCGGCACGCTGCAGAACCCGCAGCAGGTGCTCACCGACCGGGCGCGCGCACGCCTTGCCACGGTCACGCAGTCGAACGCGATCACCACCATCGTGGGCCCCGACGAAATCGGCCCGGGGCAGGCCACGGCCACGAGCAGCACCGGTCGCCTCACATGGCACTTCCGTGGCGACAGCATCAACGACTTCGCATGGGCCACTGCGAAGCAGTACGTCTGGCAGGCCACCCGAGCGACGATCCCCGGCAAGGGCGTCGTCCCCATTCACATGCTCTACTTGCCGGGACGAGCGAATCTCTTCGCGAAGGCGGGTGAGATCGCACGCCACGCGCTCGAGTTCTATTCGTCGCTCTGGTTCCCGTATCAGTTCCCGCAGCTCACGCTGCAGGACGGCCCCAGCGCCGGGATGGAGTATCCGATGGTGATCAACTCCAATCAGGGCGCCGCCGATCATGAGGCGGGACACATGTGGTGGCCGATGGTCGTCGGCAACAATGAGACCTGGTACGGCTGGATGGACGAGGGATTCAATCAGTACATGAACATTCTCTCCGACGCGCACGCCGAGGGGAAAGCGCCGGTGCTCGATGGGCTGGGGCAGAGCTATGGCCGCAATGCCGGCGCCGAATCCGAGCCGCCGATGATGTGGAACGCCAACTATGCCGGCCCGCAGTCGTATGGCTTCACGACCTACAGCAAGACGCCGCTCATGTTGTCCATGCTCGGTGGCATCGTGGGCGACAGCGCCGTGCAGCGTGCCCATCGCGAGTTTGGCATCGCCTGGCAGTTCAAGCATCCGTCGCCGTGGGATTGGATGTTCTTCATGAACCGCGCCCTGAAGCAGGACCTCGGCTGGTTCTGGAATGGCTGGCTGTTCGGGACTGAGAGCGTGGATGGACGCCTTGCCGGCGTCCGGTCCACCGGCGGCGTGACCACGGTCACCGTGGCGCAGGATGGACAGATGCCGTCGCCCATCGTGCTCGACGTAACGTTGGCGGAGAGCGGCCCGGCGATTCGCACCATGCCGAACGCCGTCATGCTCGACGCACGCACCGCGCGGGTGACATGGCCTACTGCCGTGTGGTTCGATGGAACCCGCAGCAAGCAGTTCGTGCTGGACTTCGGCGGGCGTACGATTGAACGGGTCGTCCTCGATCCGCAACGTCGTTTCCCGGACCGTAACCCGGCCGACAACCTCTGGCCGAAATCGTAGGACCGTATCCGGGAACTGCCCGCCAAAGCGTCCTGTTTGTGGGACACGACGCAATGCGGGATGGATCTGATGCTTTCCGTCAGGTCCGTTCGTCCCAGTGAGGTAGGGATGTGCCACATCGCCGACGAAGCTGTCGGCCTAGCCGTCGGTCCTTTTTCGAGTCTTCCATGTTTGGCCTGACCACGATGCGCGCCAAGTTGCGCGCGCTGGCCCTCCTCGCGGCCGCCGGCATTCTGGCGGTGGCCGTTGCCGGTGCCGTCGCGCTGCGCATCGCGCGCGGTACGACGGTGAATCTCGTCGCCAACAACGCGGCCCAACGCCAGCAGATGGATAGCGACATGATGCACGACGCCATGCGTGGTGACGTGCTCGAATCGCTGGTGGCCGGACAGCAGCGTGACTCGGCGGGGGTCGAGGCGGCCCGCGAAGCGCTGCGCGAGCACGCGGCGCGATTCCTCGGCTCACTCACGGAGGCGGAGACGTTTGTCCGCGGCACCCCCATCGCCGACGTACTCCCGGCGCTCCGGAAAGATGTTTCGGTCTATGCCGCGATCTCCGACAGCGTGCAGATGGCCGCGTTCCGCGATCCGGCCGAGGCACAGCGTCGGTACACCCGCTTCCTGACGTCATTTTCGGCGGTTGAAACGGGGATGGAGCAGTTCGGGGATCTGATCGAAACGCGCAGCAAGGAAGTGCAGGCTGATACGGTCGCGAAGTTCTCGCGCGCCACCTGGACGATCTGGACGATTTTTGCCCTCTTCCTCGTCATCCAGCTGTATGGGGCGTGGCGGATCACCCAGGAGTTGGTGAAGCGCATGGGGCGGATCGCGTCCCGCATCAGCGACCTGCAGCAGCATGGCGTCGAGACGGTGAGTCGGGCGCTCAAGGCGCTGGCGCGTGGTGAGATGGTGACGCTCAACGCCACCGCGATTCGGCCGCTCGATGATCGGACGCGGGATGAACTCGGCCAGGTGGCCACGGCAGTCGATCGGATGGCCGCCGAATGCAACGATTCTTTTGCGGCCTGTCAGCAGGCGCAGCAGGCGGTTGGGCAGGCGGTGCGTGAGATCGAACGGCTGGCGCTGCTGGTCCGTGATGGGCGCTTTGACGGGCGCGCCGATCGGGCGGGGCTGCAGGGGCGCTACGCGGATGTCCTCACCGGCGTCGAGGAGCTCATGGCCGCCGTTGCGGTGCCGCTCGCTGAAACGCGGCGTGTGACGGAGCGCATGGCCGCGAGCGATCTCGAAGTCCGCATGGAAGGGCAGTTCCGCGGCGAATTCGCCGTCATGGCGGATTCCCTCAACACGGCCATCGATCGCTTGGGCCTCACCGTTGGGTCCGTCCGATCCTCGGCCCTCGCCGTTGAAGCGGCCGCCACGCAGCTGGCCGGTGGGGCGCAGGATCTGGCGAGCGGAGCTTCCACGCAGGCTGCCAACGCCGAAGAAATCAGCGCCCAGCTGGCTGAGCTCTCGTCGGTCTCGCAGCGCTCGGCGGAGCAGGCCACGGAGGTGAAGCAGGGCGCCGAGCAGGCGCGGGAAAGTGTCGTGCGCAGTGCGGATGCCGTGCAGGCGCTGCATACCGACATGCAGCGCATCAAGGCCTCGGCGGATGCGTCGCAGAAGATCGTGCGGACAATCGATGAGATCGCCTTCCAGACCAATCTGCTCGCGCTCAACGCGGCGGTCGAAGCGGCGCGTGCGGGCGACGCGGGACGCGGCTTTGCGGTGGTGGCCGAAGAGGTCCGGTCGCTCGCGATCCGCTCAGCGGATGCCGCACGCCAGACGGCCGCGCTGATCGAGGAAGAAATCGCGAATGTCGACGGTGGCGTGGTGCGTGAACAGCATGTTCGCAAGGAGCTCGAGCAGGCGCGGCAGCAGATGGAGCGCATGACGCTCGTCATCGACGAGATCGTCAGCGGTGCGCATCAGCAGTCGTCTGGCATGGCCGAAATCGGTCGCGGCGTCCAATTGATGAGTGAAGTGACGCAGAGCGTGGCGAGCAACGCCGAAGAAAGTGCGTCGGCCGCTGAAGAGTTGATGAGCCAGGCCCACGAGTTGACCGATGTCGTCCGCGACTTCAAGACCCGCGATCGAGACGTGCGGCTGGATGACACCCATTCCATCCCGGCACGTATCCGCCAGCACGGCTGATCGCGCGCGACGGCGCGATCAGGAGCTGTAGTAGGCGGCGTTCTCCTCGATGTAGCCCTTGGTGAGATCGCAGCCGTAGGCCTGCGCCTCGCCGTCGCCCACACCCATTTCGACGTCGAGATCGACGACGTCACGCGAAAGGGTGTCGCGTACCACGGCGTCATCGAAGGACAACCGCTCTCCGCCACGGACGACCTGGAACCCATTGATCCAGGCGTCGGTGGTGGTCGGGTCGATGGTGCACGTGAAACACTTGCCGATCGCCATGAGCAGCCGGCCGACATTGGGGTCGGCGCCGTGTACCATGGTTTTGACGAGCGGCGAGTTCACGATCGACTTGGCAATCACGTGGGCTTCCCGCGCGTCGAGTGCGCCGCGGACATGCACGCGAATCAGTCGCGTCGCCCCTTCGCCATCGCGCGCCAGTATCTCCGTCATGCGCACGCACCCCGCCCGGAGCGCCTTGGCGAAGGCCCGCTCATCCACGGCTCCTGCCAGCCCGTTGGCCAGGATGGCACAGGTATCCGAGGTGCTCGTATCGGTGTCGACGGACAGCGTGTTAAACGAACTCCCCACCGCCTGCCGCAGCAGCCGGTCGAGCGTCGGCGCGTCAAAGGCGGCGTCGGTGAAGATGTAGGCCAGCATCGTCGCCATGTTCGGCTCGATCATGCCGGACCCCTTGGCCACCCACGTGATCGTCGCCGGACCCACCGAGATGGACAGCGCCTTGGGGTGGGTGTCCGTCGTCATGATCCCTTCGGCGCCCACCATCGGATTGGCTTGCAGGTCGCCGGTCATCCCCACCACACCGCGTTCAATCTTCTCGATCGGGAGCGGTACCCCAATCACGCCGGTCGAACTGACGAGCACCTTGTCGGCACTCGTCCCAACCTCGGCCGCAGCCGCCCGCGCCATCCGTCGCGCGTTCTCGACGCCGGCGAGGCCTGTGGCCACGTTCGAGACTTTACTGTTGGCCACAATGGCACGAAGGACCCCACCCTTGATCGTCTCACGTCCCACAATGATCGGGGCACCCGGAAAGTGATTCCGCGTAAAGACGGCCGCCGCCGCCGCATCAACGTCGCTGACGAACAGGGTCAGGTCGCGCGCCGATGGCTTGAGGCCGACGTTCCGGCTGGCGCACTGGAACCCCTTGGGGAAGACCGGGGTGTCGTGAAACTCGGGGATTTCGTTCATGTGGAAAAAGAACGCAGAAATTTCGGGGTGGCGTGAACATGATGAATTTATCATTTTCATCCCACCTGCTGTTACTGCTGACGCTGCTCCTACGTTAGCGACGTCTTGTCATCTCGCAACGACCGGTGCCTTCTCAACCGTCTCTTCGGCCCTTTGATGTCGCGGTCGCGCTCCGACTGGTCCTTGTACCAGAGGAGCGATACGAGCCGTTGGCGATGGCGTTGGCCACCAGCACGAGTGCGGTGCATCGCGCCGTCGCCCGTCTCCAGCTGGGTGGGCTCTGTCCATCCGGGCAGCGGACGGTGAATCCGGTCGCGCTGCGGGAGTTTCTGTCGCATGGGGTCCGGTACGCGTTCCCGGCGATCCGAGGTCCGGAGCGGACGGGCCTCCCCACCGGGTTGGCGCATCCGATCTTCTCTGCGATGGAAGGGGTGACCAGCGGCCCGATGCTGGTGTGGCCCACGGAATCTGGTTCGGTGCGTGGCGAGTCGCTGGTGCCGCTCTTCCCTGGGGTCGTGCGCGTGGCGGGGCGCGATCCCCGGATGTATGAGCTGCTGGCCTCTGTCGATGTCTTGCGCGTCGGGACGCCTGCTCAACGCGCGGCTGCGCTCGACGTGATCAACCGGCACCTGCCGGCCTGACGTCGGGGCGCGTCGACCAGCCTCGTCGTGGTCCAGCACGGCGAACGGCCCACGGTACCCTAGGGTACCGTGGGCCGTTCTGACATTACCAGCATCCAAGTCATGGATTGCCACTGGTGTATTCGCTGGCTCGTCGACGATTCCGTCGTCGGGCTCGCGGACCGGGGCATTCACCGGCAAGCCCAACTTTACCATCGCCCGTCACGTTTGCGTCAATCGGTCCATCCCGGCGTCAAAGGGCGGTCATCTCGCTCGCCAGGCGGCGTACCCCCCAATCAAATTGACCACCCCGCGCTTACCGACCCGTCGCAGATAGCTGGTGGCGATGGCAGAACGTACCCCCGACTGACAGTGCACGACCACCTCACCGTCGGGGATCTCCTGCCAGCGATCGGGGAGCTCACCCAGCGGGATATGGCGGGCATCGGGCACATGCCCAGCCTCCCACTCGGTGCGGCCACGGACATCCACGACCGGAACGGTCGATCCGTCCGTTAGGGTGGCCGCCTCGCGCTGAGGCATGGTGGCGGGCCCGATCCCGGCCAATGCCGCGTCCTTCAACAGCGTCGGGGCCTCGATCCAACCAAGGATGCCGTCGATCCCAATGCGCGACAGGTCGCGCTGCGCGGCGCGGACGGAGGCTGGGATCTCTCCATGGGGATCCGGATCGGCGATGAGAATCAGCGATGCCGAATACGGGATCAATGACCCGACCCAGGTACTGAAGCTCTTGGTGTAGGCGACCGACAGGCTCCCTGGAAGATGTCCAGCGGCGAACGTGGCGGCCGAGCGCAGGTCGATCGGCCAGACATCGCGGTGGTCCATCTTGGCGAGGACTGCGGCACTCTCCAAGCGCGTCAACGGGGCGAGTGCGCCAATGACTGGCGGCCCCACCTTATTGATCCGTTTCATTTCGGCGAAATAGCGCGGCGGCTCGGGCTGCCCGTCCAACACCTGCTGGACAAACACGGCCTCGTCCGTGGCGGCGACCCCCCAGTTCGCCAGTTTTTCGTAGCCGAGCGTGGTCGACGGCACGGCCCCCAGCGCCTTCCCGCATGCCGAGCCCGCCCCGTGCCCGGGCCAGATCTGGAGATGATCGGGCAGTGAGCGGATCCGTTGGAGGGAGGCGAACAAGACCTGCGCGCCCTCTTCCATTGTGTTGGCGATCTTCGCCGCACGCTCCAACAGGTCGGGACGGCCCACATCGCCAACGAAAACGAAGTCGCCGGTGAGGAGCCCCATCGGCCCTGCCGCCCGCGGCGTATCGGTCACGAGAAAACTGAGGTGCTCCGGCGTATGCCCCGGGGTGTGCAGGACGTCGAAGCGAATATTGCCGACCATGAAATGATCCCCGTCCCGCAACAGGATCGCGTCATCGGTCGCCGCGTATTCGTACTGCCAGTCGCGTCCTCCCTCGGCAGACAAATAGAGGCGCGCGCCGGTGGCCGCGTGGAGCTCCCGCGCGCCGGATACGAAGTCGGCGTGAATATGCGTCTCGGTGACGTGGGTGATCCGTAACCCCTCCCGCTTGGCCACCTCGAGATAGAGCGCCGCATCACGCAGCGGATCGACCACAATGGCCTCACCGGTGGCCTGACAGCCGATCAGATAACTGGCTTGCGCCAGCGCGTCGTCATAGAGCTGCCGAAAGAACATGCATCCTCACTTGAGCGCGATTCGCGAAACAACTGACAGAAAGTTGCAGCCAATGCCATGGCCGTGACAGTCCCGCTGATACCCGCGAGTCGATCAATCGTCTCACGGGCAAATATGCTGACGCCTACGATTGCCCTCCCGACGCTGGGACCAACCGCCAGCGGTGCACATCGGCCTCTCCGGAGCGCGGATCAAGCGAGCCCGCGTCGGCGTGGCCGCGTCCGGAAGCGCGTCCGGGAAAATCAGGACCGGCACGTCGTCCTTATGATGATTGCCGCCTTCGGGGCGTTGGTCATGGCCGTGGCGTCGTTTCAAATGACGGGCAACCTGCGCGCCTCCAAGATCGAATCGGCACTGTCCGGCACGCTGACCTCCGTGGCGCAGCATCAGGCCGATTTCCGCGTGGTGCACCAGCGCTTTGGTCGGTGGGAGGAGTTGCAGGAACAAGGGATGCGATTGCCGGCGAATCAGCGGCTCGTGAAGTCGAACGCGACCGCGTCGCACTGGTTTGTGGCCATTCGGGATATGGACACCGGCATGATCTGTGAGCGGACCGGCGAGCTCTTTGATGAGTCTCCGGACGAGCGGACCGCAACCTGTCGACCGCTGCCCTGATCGGCCAACGGATCTGTCTCGGACCTCGGCAGATCCCAACGCCGGGTTCCCTGTTCGTGCGTGGTCCGATAAATCGCATGGCATGCGATCGTGCGTCTTCTCCTGGGGCGGCCAGCAACCCGGCGTCCCCCTGCGGCCCCTGAGCCGCACACTCCTCGTCATCGCCATGTTGGCGGCGGGATGGCCTGTTCCTTCCGTCGTACGCGCGCAGCGCATACCGCCGGGCGATACGTTACGCGATTCCACGGGCGCCGCGTCGCGATTGCAGGGGATACGGGTGACAGGGCTGCGCGATGTGTCACGATCCCCCTTCGAGCTGCCGTATGCGGTGTCGACGGCCCCGATGGGCGCGCGTCCGGCGCTGCGTCGCACTGGGCTTGGTGATCTGTTGGCGGTGGTGCCTGGGGTGCAGGCCTTCGATCGCGCCAATCCCTCACAGGATCCCCGTCTGACCATTCGTGGTTTCGGGGCGCGTTCCGCCTTTGGGACGCGTGGGGTCCGCGTCCTGCGGGACGGGATTCCCGTCTCGCTTCCTGATGGGCAGACGCCACTCGATTGGGTCGATCTCGAGACGATCGAGCGGGTCGAGGTGGTGCGAGGCACCGCGGCGGCATTGTATGGCAATGCGGCGGGTGGCGTCGTCGATGTGCGATCGCGCGAGATTCCCCGCGGCGCCTCCACGGGCGAAGCCAAATGGTGGGAGGGTGGGGGGATGCGCCGTCTCCACGCGCTGACCACCATCGCCGGCCACGATAGCACGGGCGTCGTGCAGCAGCCGCGAGCGCTCCTCGCCTTCACCCGGACCCAAGGCGACGGGGCCCGGCAGTGGTCACGCCTCGACGCCAGCAGCGCCTTTGGTCGCGTGCAGGCCACACTCGGTGGGACGCGTCTCGAAGTGCAGGGCACCTACTACGACGCGCCCCGGGCGGAAAACACCGGGGCCCTGACCGCCGCGGAGCTGGCGCGTGATCCGCGGCTGCCGGATTCGTTGAACATCACGAAGCGATCGAGAAAAGCGGTGACCCACTCGATGTTGGCGGCGCTGGCGGAGCGCGATGTGCCGAACGGCACCGTGCGGGCCAACGCCTTCGTCGGGGGCCGTCGCTTGGATAATCCACTCCCCTTCGCGATGGTCGACGTGAATCGGACGACGGCCGGCGGCGGCGTCCACGGCGTCTGGCGTACGGCACGGATGCGGTGGCCGGTCCGTCTCGGACTTGGCGTCGATGTCCAGGAGCAGGATGACGCGCGGCGCAACTTCGAGAATTGCGCCGATCTCTCCCCCTCGGCACCACGCACCGTGCGGTGTCCGCTGGTGGCCGAACGTGGTGCTCTCCGGCTCGATCAGCAGGAACGGGTGCTTGGGTGGGGAGGCTACGGGCGATTCGAAATCGAGGCGGATCCTCGCTTGCTGCTCAGTGCGGCCCTGCGGGCTGACCGCGTGCAATTCGAGGTCCGCGACCGCTTCGTGACCGCCACCAATCCGAACGATTCGGGGGATCGTACCTTGGGCGCCGTCACGCCGATGTTTGGTCTCGTCTGGCGGCCGCGCTCGACGTGGTCATGGTACACCAACGTGTCGCAGGCCTTCGAGACGCCAACGATCACGGAGCTCACCAATCAGGAGGACGGGGCCGCAGGGCTCAACCGCGCCTTGGATCCGCAGCGCACCCGAACGGTTGAGGTGGGCACGCAAGCGCTGATCGGGGACCATGTGCGGATCGAGGCCGCGGGATTCCGTGCGGTCATTCTCGATGAGTTGGTGCCCTTCGACGTGCCGAACCAACCCGGTCGTCGCGCGTTCCGTAACGCCGGGCGCAGTGCGCGTCGCGGCGCCGAGGTCGGTGTGCGCGGTGTCTGGGCTGCCGTGGACGCCGGGCTCTCGTACACCTGGTCACGCTTCCGCTTCGACAGCTATCAGGTGGGTACCGCCTCGTACGCCGGTCGCGCCGTGCCCGGCATTGCCCCCCAGGTGCTGAACGGATTCGCCACGGTACGACGCGGCGTGCTGTTCGGGACGGTGGAGTCGATGATGACCGCACGCATGACGGCCGACGATGCCGGGACCATCTCTGCAGCCGGCTCAGCGGTCTGGCATCTTCGCGCGGGGCTGGAGGGCGCGCGTGTAGGCGCCGTCCGAATCGATCCAACCTTTGGTATCGAGAATCTGTTCGATCGCCGCTACGCCGGTTCGCTGGTCGTGAACGCCACGCGTGGCCGGTTTTTCGAGCCGGGGCTCCCGCGCCGATTCACGATGGCGCTGCACATCCGCTGATCCCCGGGCGGGAACAATCCCGTCCCCGTGCGCGCTTCATCCGGTGCGCACAACGGGCGCGAGCAAAAAGGCGTCCGTCGTGTCCACCTCTTTCCGCGGGGCCATGAGTATGAGCGACGTGCAGCATGGCGGGCATGTGCCCGACGACATCGACGAGATCCTGCTCGACGGGATCCCTCTCAACGACGGCGTGTGGGCGCTGGCCGGCATCGATGATGATCGGGCCGTGCACATGTGGAGCAGCTATCACGCGACGCGGGCCGTTCAGCAGTTGGCGATCGCGCGCAATCGCGTGAAGGCGGCCGAATGGGCGCTGGCGGATGTGCAGGGGCGCAATCTTCCGGCCTGTGTGGCGACGGCAGGGGCGGCGCTTGCCCGCGCGCGCCATGAGCTGGCCGAGTGGGAGCATAAGGCGCGTCTCCAGGAGGCGGCGCGCCGGCAGACGTGGTTCGCCTGGAAGACGCCCGTCATCGACTCCTGACCGCACCGCGGTGATGGCGCTGCGGTGATGGCGCTGCGGTGATGGCGCAATCAGGAGTCGTCGCGGCTCACCGAATACGCAACGTCCATGGCATCCGCGCATACACGCCGCGCGGATCATTGTAGGTCGCCAGCACGCGCAACTCCTGCAGGAGATCGCGTGCCAGCGCACCGGCTGCGCCCTCTCC
>Ga0315902_10006262_pt1 | contig 16535 bp, 9 predicted proteins | sample LakEriMetagenome_9_FD_203523 | JGI IMG/M metagenome (GOLD analysis project Ga0315902, IMG submission 203523) | Freshwater fungal communities from buoy surface, Lake Erie, Ohio, United States - Buoy 12 MA117 | ecosystem: Environmental > Aquatic > Freshwater > Lake > Lake biofilm | place: USA...
TCATCTTCACTTAGCTTCACAATCTTTGCTAGATCTATCCATCTCTCAACGCTATTTCGATAGATCTCTTTATTGCCTTGAATTGAAGGTCTGACATTGGGATCAAAAACTACAGTTGCGCTCTTACCTGAGAGCCACTTATATAGCTCTGAAGCACCTGGCTCTAGAAGGGTTGCAACTGAGCCAATGTGAATAACTTTGGCATCCTCTTTAGGAAGCCATGATGAGTGGAAGTTAAAACTTACCGTTAAATCTAGTTTGAATTCATAACTAGCAAGACCTGAATCATTGATAGTTGCTATGGCAAGCGCAGTTGGAAGATCAGAGCGATGCACAAAATCTAGGCTAACCCCACTATCTAATAGTTCCTTCTCTATCGCCTCGCCATAGCTATCACTTGAAATACCTCCAATAAAAGTAGTTGAAAAACCAAGACGAGCTAATGCTTTTGCGCTATTGCAAGGACCCCCACCCACCATCTCTGAAATTGCTCCTCCAAAAACTGGAATGAGATCCATTAAAGCTTCACCAACGACAAATACTTGGCGAGAATTTTCTGCAAGAGATTGATACAGCTCGCCAAATTGATTAAGACTTCTTTCAATTGCCTCAACAACTGCTGGTCTTATCTGGTCATCAGCCATGACTCAAATCCTTTGAGGTGTCAATGAGAATATTTTGCCCTTTATGAGCGACAAATATGACCCATTATCCACTGCGGGCATATCAGTATTTTGTTTCAAGCCTTGTAGCCATTAATGAAGCTGCTTCAAACCAGCGCTTAACTTCAGCATCATCAAAACCAGCCTCTCCAGCCTTTACTACATAGAGGCCAGTAAAGATCTCACCTTTGAATTGATAGAAAGCTAATAACTGTCTAGCACTTACTCCCTTGCCAATCTGGGCTCTTACTAAAACTCTAGAGCTCTCAGGCACTAACTCTAGATTACTTTGGGGCATTGGAGTAAATGTGTAATCTACAAAGGTGCCATCTCTTTCAACTCCGCCTTTATTCTTCTCACATGCCAGGTAATTACTTATAAGCTCAGTAAGAGCTGCATCTGCTGCACCCTTATCTTTATATTTAACAACTTCACTTGAGAGGAAGAGATAAGGCGAACCAACTTTATTAGCGCTTACCTGCCTTCGATATTGACGACCGCTCTCTGACTTATATGTAGCGCTACAGAGATCAAGAGTTGGATCATCTAGCGTTGTTCCCCTTGCCATAGGTAGCACTATCCAGCCACTTGCAAAATCATCTGAAACGAAACCATATCGAGCCATGCTCTTTTGAATAGGCTCACTAAGGGAGGGATCACTAGCACTTGGAAGCCTTGCCATCTCTCGTTGATTGCTTAAAGCAAGATCAACCTTGGCTATTCCAATAAGGGTGAAATTACTTCCAGAGACTCGAAGGACTCTATTTTTAGGGCCAATATCAACAAAAGCTCCAGTGCGAATTGCCTTAATCGAGCTAGCTTCAACCTTTGCTACAACCTTGCTACTAAGAAGAACGCTAGGTGCTCCCTCTGCTACCAGCAGATAAGCCTTGCCAGAGGTAGTAAATGAGGCGCTGCACTTGCCAGTGCAAGTAATTGCGCCATCAAGAAGCGATGAATTACTCCACTTTCCAGTCTTAGATGACTTACTTCCTGGGATATATGAGCTCTTAAGGCTTAGATCAGAGATTACCCCATTACCAAGGCAGTCATAGGTATGCAGCTGCGCCTTTAGATCGCTGCTTCTAGCAATCTTAAATTCAGGTGCGCTCTTCTTGGCACTTGATTGAGTAACAAAGCCTTCTTCATTGACAATCTGAGTAGCACAGAGGCCACTACCAGAATCACTTATCGACTTTAGAGAGATCTGAAGTGAGCTTGGGGTGACTGAAAGAACACTTAGATCACTTTTAACTATTGGTAGCCCGCGATCAATAGTTATTTTTCTTGGAGGAGACCAAGGGCTCTTATTGCCCCAGATATCAATGGCTCTTAGAGAAAGTGAGTAGCTCCCCTCTGGCAGATCTTTGACATAGACAGCTCTTCTTGAAATAAAAGGATCTAGATAAGTTGGAGCATAGTTAGTATTAAGTGAGCTATCTATCGGGACAATTTTTTCATCAATCTGTGCTTCAAAACTAGCAATAACAGATTCTCCGTCGTCATAGCCACTTTCAATTATCTCTGCTCCTGGATATCTCCAAGTTTCAATAGGGGTTACTGGAGGGACTGGAGGAGGGTTGGTATCAGCTTTTCTACTTATCTTGACAGTAATCTTCTGATCACTACTTGCAGCAAGTGCTTCAATTGTGATTGCTCCAGAATAAAGGGTGGTTGATCTTCCTTGAGCAAGTGTCATTGATCCCGAAGCTCTTCCAGTTGCTGAATATGCATAGGTATCAAGATTAAGCATCCAGATATCGGTAGATACACCTAGGCCTGGCTCAAAGCCAATTCGATCATCAGGATTCGGGCTATCTATAAAGCTTGGTGATGGTGGATCTGTTCTATAGATAACTAGCCCTGGATTGTGAGAAAGGCCTGCCTTAGGCCTTCTATATTCAATCCAGTAAGTTGATTTTCCATCTCTGATAAACACCGCTCTTGCTCCGCCATAGATATCTGATGCGCTTAGCTCAATAGATTCATTGAGCCAAGATTGCTTCACCTCATCTTTTTCAAGAAGCCCCATCCGCCATTGATGATAGGTTGAAAGAGGTGAGGTGGTTGAAACATTTCCCATCACATCAATACTTCCGCCATATTCAACAGCCTTACAGCTCCTGCTCCATGCTCCATCACTTGCGCCGCTATCACACCTTAGAAGATTTGAATGTCCCAGCCCTAGAGAGTGTCCAAGTTCATGGGTGATAACAAAGGCGCTTGCAGTGTTATGTAGAACCATAACCCCGCCCTTGCTATTAAATCTTCCTACACTTGCTCTTCCACTCCAGATACATCCAGCCTCAGGAGTGAGGATGATTAGATATCTATCTTTCCAATCAGTAAGTCCTAGCTGTCTATAGACCTCATCACGGATAGAATTCATAAAGCCAGTGAAATCTGTTCGTTCACATAACATCGCACTTGTTAGCCGGATTGGACTCTCTAGAGTTCTGCCATGAGCAAAGTTGACGCTTCTATCTCGACTATCTCCTTCAAGAGATGTAAAAGATCTCCAATTAGGAGTTACTTGGCTTTGAATTGAATTAACAACATCTGCTGAACTTACTTCAGATGCTTTTGCGCCGCTCCAAGTAATCTGGGCAACATCGAGGAATCTAGTATCTGCTGCAGATACCTCAGGGGTTGGAGTAAAAACTAAAACAAGTGAGAGAAGAACGCTCTTTGCTCGCAGGCTTAATTTCACCTGGAGAATCTATCGCTCAAAGCTTAAAGCTGCTCGACTCCCTCAATGGCCTTATAAGCGCCCGTGCAATCAAGGATTGGCACTCCAGATTTTGCAAGTTCAGCCACAGCAAGGCCATCTTGAGCGGTAACAACAATTGCTCCTGCAAGCTCTTGATCAGCTAGCTCTTGGTAATCATGAAAGCTCTTCACCAATGGATCGCTCCAAAGAACTTTGAATCCCTGGCTTTGAAGCGAGCGAGCAACATCTTCTGCAGGGCTCTCTCTTATATCTGAGATTCCAGATTTATAGGCAACTCCAAGAATTGCTAGATAGCTACCTGGCTCAGGTTTAGCTAGGTCAATTAGCCTAGAACTTACATAATCTGGCATCGCTCCATTTATCTCATCTGCCTCTTTCACAAATGGAAGTTCGATCCCTACCTGCCTTGCTTTCCAAAGTAGATAAAGTGGATCTATCGGAATGCAGTGGCCACCCACGCCCGCTCCTGGGAAGAATTTCATATAGCCATAAGGCTTACTTCCAGCTGCCTCTACAACTTCTCTAATATCAATTCCTAACTCTTTGCAGAGTGGAACCAGTTGATTTATTAGTGCAATATTGACCTGTCGAAAGGTGTTCTCGAGTAGCTTTGCCATCTCTGCAACTTCAGGCTTTGATACTTCAATAACACTCTCACATATTGAGCGATAAAAATCTAAAGCCCTTTGAGTTGAAACCTGATCTATTCCCGAAACTAGTCTTGGGGTATTTTCCATCTTCCAATTTGCATTTCTAGGATCAACTCTTTCAGGAGCAGAGGCAAACAGCATCTCTTTTCCCCCATCGCTTCTTAAGGAAGCGACTAATGGAATTACAAAGTCACGGATGGTTCCTGGGTAAGAGGTAGATTCGCTGACTAAAAGGGCCCTTTTCGGTAACCTAGCAGCCACAAGCCTAATTGCAGACTCCAAGAAAGCCAGGTCTGGAATTCTGTTAGCGTCTAGCGGCGTTGGCACGCAAATTAGACAAACGCTTGCATTTTCGGCAGCGGAGCCATGGATTGAAGCAGTGTATTTGCCAGAATTTAGGGCACTTAAAAGATCTTGATTGGTTACATCCTCTATGTGACTTATCCCAGCGTTTAATTGATTTACCACTCTTTCCGATGTATCAATACCTACTACGCTCCAACCAGAATTTGCTGCTGCAATCGCCAGAGGAAGTCCGACGTAGCCTTGGCCTACAATGGCAACCTTACGAAGATTTTGCACAGTGATGATATATTACATGAGTTGTGAAGACTCTCCGAGACTTCAACTCGAGTGACAACTTCTAAGGGGTTTTTAACTTGCATTACCTGATAACCGGCGGTGGCGGTTTTGTAGGATCTCACATAATAGACAATCTTGTCGCGAGAGGCGACATGGTAACAGTTCTAGACAATTTTACGACTGGGACTATGGATAATCTGTCTCATCATGACTCTGAATCAAGCATTAATGTGATTAATGGCAGTATTTTAGATGTGAACATGGTCCGTGAAAAGGTAGCTGAAGTAGACCGCGTTATTCACCTTGCAGCTGCGGTAGGCGTTTTCAACATTGTGAATTTTCCGATTGAAAGCATGATCACGAATATTCGAGGTACTGAAGTTATTTTGGAAGCATGTTTGGAGTTTAACCGACCATTACTTCTAACTAGTAGTAGTGAAATCTATGGTAAAAATACGAGTGCAAAATTAAGCGAGGACTCTGACCGAATCGTAGGAGCTCCACAAAAAGTGCGTTGGTCATATAGTGACTCAAAAGCGATTGATGAGTCAATGGCAATTGCATTGCATCATCAACGCGGACTAGAAGTTAGAATAGTGAGACTCTTCAATACAGTTGGACCAAGGCAAGTCGGCCAATATGGCATGGTTGTACCTCGCTTTGTATCAGCAGCATTAAAGAATGAGCCACTGACAATATACGGATCAGGAAATCAGACTAGATGCTTCGGACACGTATCGGACATCGTTGCTGGGATTTTGCTTGTTGAAAATTGTGTTTCAGCAATAGGGAAGCCAGTTAATATTGGAAGTGATCAAGAAATCTCAATTTTGGATCTCGCTCAACTGACTATAAAACTGCTGGCTTCTAAAAGCGTAATTACTTTTCATGAATATGACAAGGTTTATCCATTAGGGTTCGAAGATATGGAGCGTCGCGTTCCGGACATCAACCTGATACGCTCTATCGTAGGCTGGGTCCCAAAACTTGACATATCAAGAATAATTCTTGATATGGCAAACCATATTAAATCTAATGAGCTCTAAGTTAAGTTGTTATGTGTTATAGGCTAAAGGAGCAGTAGAGAGATCAAATACTTTCTCGCCGATTCCCTCATTGGTGAATTTCACTGTAATCTTGTCTTCTGAGACATCAACTATTTGGCCCACACCATAATTATTGTGCTGCACTACGAGTCCAATTTTTGGCCCTTCTCTAAGTAACTTCAGAAAGTTTGATATCGAATTCGAAGTAAAGGCTCTATTGACCCCAGATTCAAGTACCTCTACCGCTTCCTGTCGATTTCCATTCAACAGCAAGTTTGAAGCGTAATTTATATAGGACTCCTCAAAAAATGGTTCTATAACTAAGGCTGTTTCTCGAAGTTTTGTTGCTTGCGAAGAACGTTCGGTAACCTCAAGCAGTTTTGCGCGTAGATTTAGTACCTCATATACCGATGGAAATTTGCCTAGTGTAGAGACGGAAATTTCTTCTCCAAGGTTGTTTAGTCCTATACTAAATGAATATGATGCAATAATTCTTGAGTAGGCAGAATCGTAACTGTAAAATCGGTACAAATTTCTAACAAACTCCTCATTTACAACTTCGTTGGGTACGCCTGATGAAGTATCACTATATACCCGAAGAATTTTAAGATCTTTATTCTTACCAACCACCACTTGCCAAGAAAAAATCAAGCTAAGCGTTGTTACTGTAGTCAATATCCACTTTTTAATTATTAAAGAATCAGAATTACTTAGTCTGCGACTTTTTATTTCATTGAGACGTAACAAATTTTGATCATCTTCAATGGAATTTAATCGACCTATAACAATCGATGCAAAAATCCAAGACCAGGGTGCTAATCCAGGGCTGTCAATAGAAATCATCGCTTGAAGTTCAAATAGAGCCCAACAAAGAGCATTTGATATGAGAAGTAAATCTCTCGGCTGACCATTACTCAAGTGCCGATTAATCCTAAGGGCAATATAACAAAGAATGAGCACTTTACTTGCAGCGACCAAAATACCGGAACAAGCAGCTAAGCTTATGATTGAGTTATGTGGGTTGTCTACCATAACAAAAGGAATAACTTGGAAGTCTTCAAAACTTCTATATTGACGAAAACTTTCGCCAAAGGAGTCTATGCCAACGCCAAAAAGTGTATTTTCGGCAAACATTCTTAATCCTATTTTCATATACTCTAGACGATAAACTAATGTTTCTACCCTTAAATAATTAAAGTTTCCAAGATTTCCAGACAATGCAAGCAATAAAATTACTCCTAAAACGAAATTAGCAAAGATAAAAGTCTTAGAGAACTTTGGTAAAAAAGTTAACTTGTAGGAAAATACTGTGATTGTAAATAAGTAAAAACCGATGAGTATAAGAAGATTACCCTGAAGGGAGCCTGATTCAAATGTAATCCAGATAGTTAAAATAGCCAGAAAAACTCTACCCCATTTTCCAAAACTTCTTGAGGAAAATCTTAATGAAGAAATTGCAAGATAAACTGTTGCAATTCCCATAAAAGAAGATACAAAATTGGGATTGCCAAAAGTTCCCAGAATGGCTCTTTCACCAATATTTGAGAAATCCCAATTAAAAGGATCTCTGCCAGATAATTGAATTAAGCAGTACGTAGTTTCAAGGGCAATTACGGCAATAAAGACCTTATCAAAAAAATCTGGAAGTTTATTGACGTACAGCATGATTATAGAAATTGCAACAAAAGCAAGTGAGCCATATAAAGCAAATCCATTTAGTCGACCTTGCGAGCCAAAAAAGCCTTTTGCAAGAGAAGCTGGGCCGAAAATCCAAGAAATCATGAAAGTTAATGTGAATAAAAAGAAGGGTAGCGCACTAAAAAGTATTTTCTTATTTTTTGGTTCCAATTTATTAAAGCTGAACAGAGCAAGAGAAAACAATGAAGTCATCCCTGCCGCAATTATCAAAGGTAGTTTTGGAATATTAAAGTTATCTACCACATAAATTGAAAACATTAAGGTAGAGATACCGCATAAAATTATAGAAGTAGCCAAAATTTGTAATTTATATTTTTCTAAGCCCACCCTTTAACTTTACACACTCTGCAGAAATTTATTGGTTAGAAACACGAACGCCCACTCCAAAGAGTGGGCGTTCGCTTACTAATTTTGAAGGAGGCTTACGCCTTTACCTTCTTAGCAATCTTGGCAACTGTATTAGCCAAGGTTGTGATTTGAGCCTTCAGGGCCGCCATCAATGTGGCAACCTGAGTAGCAAGCTCTTCAACAGCAGCAGTTGCTGCATCAGCTGCATCGCGTGCTTCTTCAGCGGCAACAGTGGCTGCATCTGCTGCTTCAGCAGCGAGGTTTGCAGCATCAGTTGCTGCGTTAGCAGCATCGATTGCTTCAGCAGCAGCATCGGTTGCAGCTTCAGCTGCAGCCTTTACCTCGTCTGCTTTGCCACTTGTAGTGACAGAAACAGAGCGAACACCGGCAGGTGCACCCGTTGTAACAACAGTTCCAGTCGCGTTACCCGAATCAGCCAAGAAGGATGGCTTCGAGTAAGTACCAGAACTTAGGGACGCGGTGACTGTTCCTGCACCAACTACATCAAATGAAACTGTTCCATTGGAATTAGTTACAAATGTGGTTGAGTTACCAGCATTTCCGAACTTGACTCCAGTGGTACCAGAAACATTAACGGTTACATCAGCAACGGCATTACCATTGAAATCGGTAACAGTTGCTGTAAGTGTTCCGCCTGATTCAGTCAACTTAAGAACACGTGCATCCGTGGCAACATTTGACCAATTAATGGTCGCTGTCTTGGATAGTGATCCCGTTGTTACGGTGATTGTTTGGGTACCAGTTTTTAGACCAACCGCGGTGAATGTGGTAGTTCCATATACGGTACGGCTCTTTGTAAGATAACCGGCAGCATCAAGAATATCTCCACCTGTGGAAGTTATCGTCGCAGGAATTCCTGAGACGGCAGTGGTTCCATCAGATTTCAACATCGTGAATGTGAACGAAACAAAGTGGGCTGCGGTTGCAGCTGTAATTGGTTTCGCGGTGTTCAACTGATCTGCTGCAGAAATTGCACGTCCAGCTGCTCCACCAATCGCAGTAGCAGGAACCACTGCTGCGGTTACATCAGAAGTTGTGTAAGTCAAAGTAGTTGAAGAAACTGTATCTAATGCAGTCTTGTAGGTAACAGTTACCGTACCAGCAGCAAGAGTTGTAGTTCCAACAGCATTAATCTTGACAGTATCAGTAGTTGTAGTTGCATCAGCTAATGCATCGGTCCAGGAATATGAAACTTGGCCCTTTGCATCTGAAACCTGCGAAGCAAGTCCAGCAGTTGGAGCGTTTGCGCCAGTCATAGTGAACGTGACTGTGCTTCCTACAACAGGAGATCCGTACTGATCCAAAATTGTCCAAGTGACTTTGTTAGTGGACTTTTGAAGAGCTTGATAGCTTCCACCTGGATCAGAAGTTACCGTTGTTGGTGTTGACGACTTCCAAGTAAGAGTTGTATCAGAGATGTTTGTCGCAGCACCTGTCCAAGACAGAGTAGCTACGCAACCACTAATTGGGTTTGCATTTGTAATAGTTACAGATGCAAGACCATTTGAATCAGTTAACACCTTGGTAGGGGCTGCTGATGATGTATGAGCCGTTGGTGACATGTCTGCAGTTACGCAGCCTGAGTAAGCAACAGTGTAATAGGTTGCCGCTCCAGTGAGTGGAGCAGTGGCTGATGTGCCAAGATAAACAGTAGCTGTCGCTGACTTTGTTGTCAGAGGAATCTGATAACTACCGCCCGTAGTTCCTGAACCTGCTGTGGCTGCATAGTTTCCTGTTGCAGACAGAGAGTAGTGAGAAATAGACGAACTTGCAGTTACAGAAATTACTGAGAATGTCTTTGTGACTGATGTTGAACCAGGGAAGTACGCCTTAATTGTGTGCGTACGTCCGGCTCCATGTTCACCAATGACGTTCTTTGCTGCTTCCCATGTAGCTGACCAGACATTGTCGTTGGCCGTTTCATCTGCCTCTGTTTCATCATCAACAAGTGTTGCCGAAGGACTCTCAAAAACCGATGTTCCAGCGGTGTTGGTGTAGGAAATTTCGACAGTTGGCTTCAGCCAAGGAGCGGTGTTATAGGCAGAAGCTGCACTTGCAGTTGCACCGCCAGTAATCACGCCACCATTCTTATCTGCCATAGTTACCGTTACTAATTGTGCTTCTGTACCACCAAACTTTGTGGCGTTAGCCGCAGTGACAGTTGTTGCTGCCGAGGTTAAAGTGATGGTTGGTGCAGATAGTTTGGATGTGTTGGATACCAAAGTAAATTTGATATCAACCGAACCTGCATAAACTGCATTGGCATCTTTGGAAGTGAGAGTTAGAACGACCTCACCTCTATCTGCGATGTCAGCAGGCATAGTCACCTTGAGATAATGCACAGCGCTCGCACCGTTATCCATGATGTTGGCGCATGAAGATGCCGCAACACCAGCCGTAGTCGCTACGTTTGATGCCGCACAGGCTGTTCCATTCGCAAGTACTGGCTGAACAGTTGGTGCAGTCGAATAACTTGTGCTATTGGCTTGCAGTGGAAGAGCTCCAATGGAAGCTGTGACCGTTTCGCCACCGTTTAGTGTGTCGAACGCGCCTAGTGAGTCTTTGACGGTAAAGCGAACAATCGCGTAACCACTTGAGCCCACTATTGTGTATGAAGTATACGCAGGGGTGATCGTCGTTACAGAAGCAGCGCTAGCAGGGCTGACTGAAGTAAGTAGACCGAATCCGAGCGCAGAAACCGCAGCAAGCGCAACGCGCTTGATGAGTAACTTCTTGGACATTTGTTTCCTTTCATTAGTCGTAAAAGAGACGATCCCTTTTACGGCCGGCAAAGAATTAATCTTTGCCTCGTGATGCAATGCACGTGCTACTGCACCACATTCCCCACCGTGTATCCGGACGCGGCGGAGAAACTTAATTGGGGAGTTCATTACTTGACTCCCTTTTCCACTACATAGACTGCTTGAGATAAAATTTGGGTTTTTCCTGGGTTTAGCACCAGACGAGTTATTACCTGCCGTGGGGCTGTCAGTAGATCCCGGCCTTGAGCGCTCGCTGGGATCACAACGGGGGTTTCAACCTCTGATTCTACTTTAATGATGGCTGTGACGAGGTAATCGCCACTTAAAAGACGCTCAGAATTGAGGTAGGTGAGCTTGGTTACTAGGGGGACCCAGGCTCCATCCTTGCCATAAGAGATTGAGGGTAGGTAGCTAAAGCCTTGGGAATCACTTACTAGCTGCTGGGAGATAAAGATGTTAGCAGCCCCAGTATCAGTCTTAGCCACTTGAGAGAGGATTAACTCTGTCTCTGAGAGCACTGGAGCACGGCTAGTTATATAGAGCGAGCCTAGAGCTCCAGATGAATCGGTAACGGTAAATCCAGTAGGGACTCCAGCCTTATCAAGACCGGTAAAGCTAAGGCTAGTTGCCTTGGCGTTTTGGGCAGCAGCTTGCGCTTTAGCAATTGCAGCTGCGGTAATCGAAGGAGTTGCCGATGCTTCAACAGACGGAGCCTCTACTACTTCAACTGGAGTGGAAGCGTTATTTTCCTGGGTTACTACAACAGGAAGCTCGCTATCTGTTGGCATTGCATTAAATCCAAGGAAAGCAAAGAAAACTAAAATAAGTGAAAGGGCTGCCTTACTTGATTTCTTAGCGATCTGTGCTGCTTTTTTGTATGTTGTTGAGAGCATATCTAGAGCAGTTAAACCGCGCTCTTTATCAACAACTAGCTCGCTCATTACCCTTCGCAGAGATGCTCTTGCTCTTGAGACAGTATGTCTAACAGCAGATTCTTTAATACCAAGCTCTGCTGCGATCTCTGAGGTTGATCTTCCTTCCATCTCCCACATCACAAGAGCTGCTCGCTCTGCAGGTGAGAGCATGGCAAGTGCTTGTCTAACAATTGCAGCATCATCTGCTGCAGCAATTACATCAACGTGGTCTTTGTTATCGACCCACTTTGATTCAAGCTCTGCTGAGGAGTCATCAAGAAGTACAAGGTTTGGACGACGACCCTCGATACGGAAGATATCAATGCAGAGGTTTTCGATTGTTCTGTGCATATAGCCAAGAGCGTGATCTTTAGACTCAAGCTCAGGGGCGGCGAGCATGACCTTGATCAGGGCATCTTGGATTACTTCTTCAGCTTTAGCGCTGTCTTTCAGGATACGAGAGGCATGGGCTATGAGCTCACTACGGTGCTCTGTGTAGAAAGCACCAAGCTCCGCTACGGTCCAGACTTTCAGACCTGCGGAGGCAGATTTCTTGCGTAGTGACACTAAAAGAGCCCCTTATTTCTATACCGGTTTTTACTACAGAGTCGACCGTCGCCGCCTCTACCCTCCTCTACGAATTAGCTTTGAGTTTGTAGTGGAAAGGTTACAAAACGGACAAATAGGGTGTGGGCCCTGTCGGGATCGAACCGACGACCCACGGATTAAAAGTCCGTTGCTCTACCGACTGAGCTAAAGGCCCCAACTTGGAATCCTAATGCCACAAATCTTGAATTCCTAATTCCAAGCTGAAGTCAACTAGCAAAAAACATTGCTCAGACTCGCCTCTCTAAATTTAAGCTAATTTAGCAACGGTCCTTCTATAGAGTTCTAACGTTGAAAATCAGACATAGGACTATATTGGAGTCGCTTTGAGAAAAATAAAAGTTCTGCGGTTGATTGCGCGGATGAATGTTGGTGGTCCAGCCATTCAAATTTCAGGACTTATGAGGAGTCTCCCTTTGGAGAGTTTTGAGCAGAAGCTAGTAACCGGGTATTGCGACGAAAATGAAGTTGACTACCTCGAGATAAATGAACTTAAGTTAACTCATACCAAAATTTACGGATTTGGGCGAAGTGTTAATTTCTTCTCAGATTTAAAGGTTCTATTTGCCATAAGAAGAGAAATAAAAGCTTTTAAACCTCACATTATTCATACTCACACTGCTAAAGCAGGATTTCTTGGCAGAATCGCCTCTCTTTCCATTTTAGAGAAACAGATTAGAGTTCATACTTTTCATGGACATCTGCTTCATGGTTATTTTGGGAAATTCAAAACTAGATTAGTGATACTAACTGAGCGATTTCTCGCCCGCTTTACAGATAAGTTAGTTGCTGTGGGTGAACAAGTTAGAGATGAACTTTTAGCTGTAAAAATCGGGACTTATGACAAATATGTTGTAATTGGGCCGGGTTTAGAGTTAGCAGAAATGCCAAGCCGAAAGACATCTCGCGAACACTTCCGTATTGCCGAAGATGCATTTGTCGTAACATGGATTGGTCGGGCAGTGCCAGTGAAAGCTCCTCACCGAATAATTGAGATAGCGAAGGAATGCCAAAGCAGAGACCTAAAAGTTCGATTCGTCTTAGTAGGAGATGGCCCTCTTTCTAGCAAGTTAAGAGGGCTATCTGAAAACTTGGAACTTCCCATAACTTATCTGGGATGGCAATCAGAAATTGAAAGAGTCTTGAGTATAAGTGATGTCGTTTTGCTCACCAGTGAAAATGAAGGCACTCCGGTTGTTCTAATTCAAGCTCAAATGGCAGGAATCCCAGTTATTACCACTGACGTTGGATCAGCATCTGAGGTAATGATTAACGAAAGGACTGGATTTTGTTTGAAGTATTCTGCTAATGAATTTTCTGACAAAATTGAAATTTTGGTCAAAGATGCTGTGATTAGAAGTTCTTTCGGTACTGCGGGCAAGTCCAATGCGTTAGATAAATTTTCTTTAAACAGACTTGTCTCGGACCATGGAAAGCTTTATAGAGATTTAATTAGTCAATCCAATTCTTTGCCCAGAGTTCCAACATAAACATGGGCCAAATCAGGGAATCAAGTTCGAAACCGTGACTATGTTTCTTTAAAATATCTTCAACTTTTTCGAAATGATACCAACCCCTCGATCTACTCTTTTGATCCAAAAGAACATCTTTGACTAGGCCCTCCAATTCTTCTCTCAACCACCGAGCTCTAGGGATTCCAAAGCCCATCTTTGGCCGATCTATAAGTTTAGAAGGCACTAAGTCTCGGGCAATCTCACGCAGGATATGTTTATTTTCTCCTCCTACTTTGTACTTTGCAGGAAGAGACAGGCCAAATTCAACAACTCTATAGTCAAGAAAAGGAGATCTAACCTCGAGACTATTTGCCATAGATGCCATATCAACTTTATACATCAGGTCACCAGGAAGATAAGTCTTTAAATCGATCTCTTGCATCTTTCTGATTCTGTCTTGAGTTGGATTTAAATTCCAGAGATTTTCAAAGTCATTGCTCTTGCTCCTCTCAAGTAAGTCAGGATTCAGAACTGAATTCAAGTCATTAAGTTGAAATAAAGATTGAAACCCAGAATATCTCTCTGATAAAGATTGAAAGCTGGAGTGCCTGATTAACTTTCTAAGCCTTGGATTAGTAACTCGCTGGGCTGGGAGTAACTTCAGAGGATTTACGGCTAATAAAGGATTTATGGAATCAAGGATTCTACCTGCTCTATATCGCTCATATCCAGCAAAGCCCTCATCGCCGCCATCGCCACTGAGAGCAACTACTACCTCTTCTCTCGCAAATTTTGATAGCAAGAAGGTGGGAATTATCGAAGAGTCTGCAAAGGGTTGGTCCAAGACTTTGGATAGCGTCTCAACGATTAGAAGTGGATCTGCCTGAATCACTCTTTCATGGTGAATTGTTCCTATAGACTTCGCTACTTCTTTAGCAAATCTTGACTCATCAAATTTTGTATCAGAAAAACCAATGCTATAAGTGTGAACTGAACTCTCAGACTCTTTTTGCATCAAGGCTGTGACGATGGTTGAGTCGATTCCACCACTCAAAAAGGCTCCAATTGGTCTCTCAGAGACAAGCCTAGTACTCACTGCTTCACGTAGTAGTCGAGTAGCCTCATCTTTGGCATCGTTGAATGAAATTGAAGTCTCTGGAATATCCGATGGACTCCAATACTGAGTGAGTCTGGACTGACCGTTGTCAAAAGTCAGTATCGATGCAGGGGGTAATTGTCTTACTCCAATAATTGCAGATCTAGGAGCATTTATATACCCATATCTAAGAAATTCAGGTATAACACTTTCATCTAACTCACGATTTACTCCGAGTGATAGTAATCCTTTGACTTCCGATGAAAAAGAGAGAGTGCTCTCCTGCTCGCTATACCAAAGTGGTTTCTTGCCAAGTCGATCACGAACAAGAATTAATCGATTCCGTTTTGAATCAAACAATGAAATTGCAAACATTCCTTGTAATTTGCTTGGAAATGCTTCCCCAAACTCTTCGTAGAGAAATGGGATTAGAGCTGAATCTCCAATAGCTCTGATTGGGTGGCCACGCGAAACTAGGTTTCGTCGCAATTCGCCAAAATTATAAATCTCTCCGTTAAAAACTGAAACGATATCTCTATTCTCGTTATAGCTTGGTTGTTGACCGGATGCAACATCAATTATGGATAAGCGGCACATGCCCAAAACACAGTTCTGGTTGTAGAAAAATCCCTTTTCGTCGGGACCTCGGTGGGAGATTTTGTCTATTGAATCTGCGACTTGCCCAGAATTGATTGGCTTGCCAGAAAAGATGCCTGAAATACCGCACATATATGAGGAATCAGTCTGTGACGCGAGGGCCATTGGCAATGCTTGACCCATGCTCTACAAACCACTGGTAGGTATTTTCTAAAGCTCTCGAAAACTCGACAGGCTCAATTTGAGGAAAAAGTGACTGAAGAAGGGCTGGATTATTCTGAGAGTTTTTTACATCTCCGGCTCGTTCTGCCAAGTACTTGACCTCAAGGGTTGGAAATTTTGCTCTAAACTCTTCAATGCATTGATTCAGTGTGATTCTCGAGCCAAAGGCTAGATTTACCGGATTGGGATGATTTAACTTTTCCTTTAGCCCTTGAATCATAACTGAAACTACAGTGTCGACATAGGTGAAATCTCTAGATTGATTACCATCACCAAAAACTTCTATACTTTCTTTATGTATTAGCTTCCAAATCCACTTTGGAATCACAGCAGCATAATCATGATCTGGGCGCTGCCATGGTCCGAAAATATTAAAAAATCTGTAAGTGATTGCTGAGATGCCAAATGATGCAGCATAACTTGCGACCAACGCTTCACCACTTAACTTACTAGCAGCATAGGGAGTGAGTGGAGCCATCCACATCTTCTCATTCTTTGGCAGCTCGAGATTTGAACCATATACTGACGATGAGGAGGAGAAGGCAACTGCTGCTCCAGTTGATCGAGCAGACTCCAGAACATTTAAAGTGCCTGTAACGTTTACATCCAATGTTGCCCTTGGATTCTTGATGGACCGAGGAACTGATCCCCGAGCTCCCAAATGAAAGATGTATTCACTCCTCTCAAGCGCTTTGCGAACCTTCTGGGCATCTACAAATGAAATCTCATACAACTCAACATCAAGGCCCTTTAGGTTGCTTTTAAGGCCCGTGGAAAAGTCATCAATTATCACCACTTCATGGTTCTCTTTAAGAAGGGCACGAACCAGATTGGTCCCTACAAAACCCGCCCCACCAGTGACCGCAATCTTGTTCATCTGGCTAGGGTAATGGTTTAGGAGCTCAAAATATTCAAGGTAAGATTCTGTCTCCTCTAGTCCCCATCGTCTAGGGGCCTAGGACATCGCCCTTTCACGGCGGTAACACGGGTTCAAATCCCGTTGGGGACGCCAGATGAAAAGGAAATAAAACTTCCTTTTTATTTGTAACTATGTTGGCCCAGTAGCGCAGTTGGTTAGCGCGCCGCCCTGTCACGGCGGAGGTCGCGGGTTCAAGTCCCGTCTGGGTCGCGATTTATTTCTCGGCT
>Ga0315902_10006263_pt1 | contig 16534 bp, 17 predicted proteins | sample LakEriMetagenome_9_FD_203523 | JGI IMG/M metagenome (GOLD analysis project Ga0315902, IMG submission 203523) | Freshwater fungal communities from buoy surface, Lake Erie, Ohio, United States - Buoy 12 MA117 | ecosystem: Environmental > Aquatic > Freshwater > Lake > Lake biofilm | place: USA...
CTGGATCAGTTAAGCGCTCGATGTGAGCCAAGCCAGTAGCATTGGTGCTGCCAAGAATAGGAGTGCCAGTATAAAGAACGTCTGCATACTGTTTCGCTACTCTTGTTAAAACATCCACAACCTTGTTGCCACCATCTTCATTTCTGGTACGCAGGATGCTAACCAAATCACCAATAGCTGCAGCCGATGGAAGATTTTTAATGTATTCCATATTTGCGCCAGAATAAGCTAACGCTAAACGTGACCACTCAGTCTCATCTGGCCTACCATCATAGAACTTTTGAGCATCGCCAATATCTGCGCCCATAGCTAGGACAGGACTATATGGGCCAAACCTAGCATGATTAACAAATATGTAGCCTTCCAACGGACCTTTGCCGGGAGACACATTTGTAAGCTTAGATAGCTTGTCTATGTTCTCTGGGCTTAGTTCACCGGGTCCAAATGTAAGTGAATACTTTTGCCAGCCCAACGCTTCAAGTGCTTTCTTATCTTGAACGTCAGATGGTCCTGATCCAGTAATCCTGTTGTTGGTAGACATTTGCCAAGCAGTCCATCCAGCAGTTCCACCCAAAGTAAGACGCGCCATTGCCAAGTCACGATCTCTACCGCCCTTATTCCAAGAATCCCAGAACCTTGGACTAATAAGATTGGGACCCGGAGTTCTTGCAGCAGTTTCAATAAACTCATTAGTAAGGGATTTAGAAAAAGGCAGGAATGGTTTTAAAAATGGGTTATTAAATATCTTATTTGTTTTCCAATAGAACTCATTAAGCGCAGTTTCGCGGTTAAAGTCCTCTGTCATTGTTGCTTGTTTTCTAGCCGAATCAATATTTGCCTGCATACTCATTGGACGTTCAGTCAAATGCGAAGCAGATATTCTTTGTGCTTCTTTTAAAGCATCATCTGGAGAATAACTAGAAGCAATTAAATTATCATATTCTTTTTGAACAATATGATAAGACTCTTCGTGCATTTGCATACGACCAACAGTCAAACCAACCATATCGTCTGCGGCTTTTAATGATCTGAATGGAACGCTGTATATATATCCAAGCGTATCAATAGCCCTACCAATAAACGTATCAGTAATGTCAGGAGTTCTAAACTCTCTGCCAAACATTCTTATTGGCGCATCGCTAAATGCTTCTGCTGATAACGGAGCAAATGGAGCATCTCCTTTAGCTGCATCAGCAACACCATAATTTCTATAAAACGGAAGCGGAAGTTCTTTTTCACCTACGCCGGGTATTTTTAATTTTGGACCGCCTTTTGAAAGAGTTTCAAATGCGTCAAATATTCCCGGAATAAAACCAGATACTCTAGCTTGAACATCTCCCATAAAGAATCGATCATTAATATATGGTCGACCAAGAGATTCAGCTATTGTTGTACGAGCCATGCCAATAGGTATAGCAACCATTCGCTCAACAGGAGCAGCGGCTCCTTGAAGCACACCAGAAACAAAACTAAATGCGTGTGGAGTAATGTCCGTTAGTAAATTTGATTGCCATACATATATCCAAGCATCTCGCAATCTTTTCCCAAGGCCAGCTTCTAAAAGTCGATTCTTTGCTTTTTGAGTTGGCATATCCATATAGTCTTTAGCCAATTGAAGCAAAGCATCTTCACCGCCAGCATTGTCAAGAACTTGACGAATATTTATTCCTTTTAAGCCGGGGCCAGTATCTTGAACGCGCTTAAATACATTCATGGTGCGACCAACGTCAATAGACACACCTTTTAAATTTCTTGTTATCAAATCATGGAAAGCTACTTGCTGTCTAAGTTGCAACTGACCATCATAATTAAGTTCACGCTTAGACATTTTTTCCATTAAAACGTCTATTTGTTTTGCGCTTTCATCATGTAAATGAACAATACCTGCAACAGTTTTTGCAAGCTCAGAATCACCAACAGACGATTCTAGTGGTGCGCCAGCCAATATTCTTTCTGCCTGTTTTTCAGGAACACCAGCATTTATCATTCGCATGTAAATTGAACGAACAGACATTGATCCGTCTGTTTTTAATGCTGCTTCTGAATTGGCACGTATAGTTGCTTGCAATCCTTCATTATCAAATGCAAGAGTACTAATCGGAGATACCTCAACTCCTTCAGCTATTTGTGTAACTGTTGGGCTAGGGGCAGCATTTACATTTCCTTGTTCAATTAATTGTTCTCTACGAGCTACACGAGCAGCAGCCTCATCTGCAGGTATTGGCGCAATACTTGGCTTAGTAACAGGCTTAGGAGAGACTGGGGCAGGTGTAACTGGAGCAGGATTAATAGCAGGAGGATCAGGGAGAATTTTAGGCTCAGCCACCATCCTCGCTTCTTTTTTAATAATAGGCTTAATTAATTCTTTTACTTTAGGAACCAGCGAAGCTGTTCCAGCAACAGGCTCATATTCCTCAAACACAAGATTCTGCTGTACTGGCGCTCCATCAGTAGGCTCATTAGTTACTGGCTTTAATGCTTCAGTAACAACATCCTCTGCACTCATGGCAGATTCAAGCCTAGCATCAAGTGATTGATTAATTGCCATTTATTTCACCATTTTTTTAATAACTTTTTTGCCAATAGACTTAACTGCTTGAGCTGCAGGAATTGCATTAATAAGTTCCATTGATTCTTTTGTTGCTTGTAATGTTTCGCCTTTGCCCATTACAGGTGGAAACCCTTCGCTAATATCCTTTAATAATTTTCCAAGGTCGCCAACTGTTAAATCTTTAAGCGTCAGCGTTCCAATACCGGGAAGTCCAATAACATCAAAATCTATTACATCAGCACCTTTTTGTATTGCGTCACCAAGAGCGCCGACAGCTTTCATTGTGTCGCTCTGATGTATTGGTTGAGCCTGACCAACATTTAACTGATTAGCCGTTGGTTGTGGCTGTGGTTTTTTCTTTGTTACTGGCTTAGGCTCTGGCTCACGAGTTGCCACAGTTTCAGTCATTGGCAACGACTGATCTTGAGTTTCTGGCTGTTGATAAACAGAGCGATCAGGAGCATCAGGGTAAGCCCTGAAAAACATATACTCCTCATAATCTTTAAAATCATCGTCCATTATCTACTCCGCTGCATAATCAATTGCTCACGAGAAACTCTTGATTGCCTTATGCCTTTAATTATGTTGTCTACAGTAGATGGATTGGTAATCCCGCCTCTAGCCAATTCTCGTTTTAATGCTTCTTCATACCTTGAGTTAATACCAACAATAGAGCCATTTTGCATAGTAAATTCAGGCTGTATCTTTAATAAATCAACTTTTCCACGAGCATCAGAGGGAATTAAAATTCCGTTGGTTCCATAATTAGTTTCAATTTCAGCAGCAAGACTTCCTATTTGTGTGGCTGTTCTATCATCAAGCGCTTTTTTTCTTATTTGTTCACCAGCCTCTTGGATAGTTGGAGCAGGACCTTTTGATCCATTAGCTCTCCATTCTTCTACATTTTTTTGATGTTGTATCTTTGTATCTTGAGCGCCTTTTATTTCTGCAGCCGCTTTTGCCGCAGGACTTTTTGCCCCAAGTACATCAGCAACATCACTACCAGTATTTTTAGCTGAAGTTTCAAGAGCTAATCTACGATCACCAATTCTTCTTTGAAGCGATATAAGAGTTTCGCTTTTTACTCCAATGCCTTTAAAATGGTTTAATAAAGCTTCTCTTGAAGTAATAACATTGCGATCTATATTTTCAATAGCAGACGTAACTACACCTGAATTATCTTCAGATTCTTTTTTCTGCGTAAGTAAATTAACAAAATCATCTGGCAAAGCGCCATAAGTTAATCCACGTAATTCTGCAGCACTTTTTAAATCATTAATATTTGTAATGCGACGTTTTAACAAAGGATCAACCAAACCAGTGCGCAAGTAATACTCTAAGTCTTTTGTGTTACCAGACTTTGCACTTTCCTTATTGTCTTTTGGTAAGTATTCATTTGCAATAGCTAAAGCTGTACTTGCTTTTATATTCCTACCTGAAGCCCATTCAAGAACACTTGATGTTGTTTTTAAAGTTTCATCTTTGCCCATCATCAAATCACGTAACTTCGCAATTTCTTTAGGATCATCTGTTCCAGAATCTTTTCTATTGTTAGGTAAATCAACATATATGTTATTTGCACTAACAACTTCAGGATGAATTTTAGATATCTTTACTAATTCGTTTTGAATTTCAACAAATCTTGCATCTGTTGTTCCAGAACTAAGTGCTTCAATTTTTAATTTATTTGCTTCAATAATAGAATCTTGTTTATTAAAATCTCTTGATTTATTTTTAATATCAATCAGCTTATCGTATTGATCACGCATCTTATCTCTTGCTTCTGCTTGCTCAACAATGTTCATGCTGTCATATATTCGTTTTAAGTCAGCAGGTATCTTCCCAGTTCTAAAATTTTCAGTAATAGCAGCAATATCGCCACCAATATCTTTACGTCTATCAATAACAGCATCCTGCAAAATATTTATCTTTATTCCTTTTGCTAATAGTTGTGTTTCTGTAAGCGTATGCTCACCCGCCTTTTGACCACCAAGCGCTTGATTATTACTAATTAATCTTTGTATTTCAGCGTTAATTGAATCATTTAACGACAAGTATTTATTATTCTCTACATCATATACATCTTCGCCATTAATTAAAGTCCTAACAACATTTGGAAAATCTTCTTGTATTGATTTATCTATCTTTACTTTATTTTTTGTAAAGTTAAGTTCACTTTCTTTTTTACTTGCAGATAGCAAAACTTGATTGCCATATCTGGCAGAAACAGCCCTAAATTTATATGACGCATCAGGGCCAGCAACCGAAGCTAATCCTTTTGACCAACCATCAGAAAATGCCGTTAAATCATCTGATATTTTTTTTGTATCTATTTCGTATATATTTCCGTGTTCATCAAATCCAGTTTCTATCGCCCGTTGTAATTTGCTAACTTTGTCTATAAATTCAGCTTCAGCGTGTGCTGATGCCTCATTTGATCTGTATTTGTTTACAGCAGCGGAAAAAGCATTGGTCGTAAATTCTTTTTTAAATTTCTCTGCATTACCTTGACTCATAGCATCAAGGGTTGTCCGATCTACTGGATTGTTAGCGACAAAGTATTCACCAGCAGCATCGGCATAATTAGCAGCTTGCCCAAACATGCGAGTAGATAAAGAATCTAATGTGCGAGACAAATTAGTAGCGGATTCTCCTGCTGCTTGATATGCAACTTCTGGGCGACGTTGACCAAAGTCGAGGTTCGGCTGTGGTAACTTGGATACTCCAGTTACTTGCACACGACCAGATTCAATTAACGGAATGCGATCTGCCATAATTTACCCTACGTAAAAGCCTTAAACGGGAACGTCTGAGAAAAGTCAGAAACCCCTTTCATTAATTCAACGCCAGCCAATAATCCAGCAGATTCTGTTGCATAACCACCCGCTTTTATTGCTGTTCTAGTATTCTGAATAGCCGCCTCACGATTATAAAATGCGCTGTCGTAAGATGATTTAAGCAATGTTGTAGCATCTTCAAGGCCCATGATTCTTGCTGTCATTGCGTTTAAATCAGATATACGAACATCTTTGTATGTTTCACGTATATTCATTCCTCTAACGCCAGCAATAGAACCTTCAGTTGCAGTAACACCAGAAGCATAACCACGAGCCAAAGCAGTTGCATTAGCTCTTTGTAATGACTTCATTAATGAATTTGCTTGTATTTTATAATTGAGCGTATCGTATTCAATCTTTACTAAATTGCGTTTAAATGCAGCTTCGCCATACTCAACTTCTTTATCTGCACGTAAACTAGCAAGCCTAAGATTTTCTTGTGCCTGTACTGCAAAACCAGCGGCTTTATAATAGCCTGCTGCTTGTTGGGCGAATGCTGATCCAATGGACGATACAAGCCCACTAGCTGCACCCATTGCTACAAATCCTGCTGGATTAGTTGCCATGTTATGTTCCTTGGTTTACAGCAACTTTGTATTCAAGTCCAAGCAATGTCATCTTTAATGGCAATGTTTGCTGAACCTCAATAGCTGCTTCTTTGTTGTATCCCAATATCCCACTTACTCTTTTAGTCCCTGTAAATTCAGGAACAGCAATATCAAGTAATGGACCGTCAAAGTTACGGAATGGTAATAACTGATTGTTAATCTTCATGTGCTGTGTCTTGTAGACAATCGCATTAACCTCAGTGATACGCTTCTTAAAACCAATCCGTGTACCAGATTGAAGTTTTACTTCTACTGGCATTGTCTTTACATACACGGTAAACGGTAAGCCAACCTCGTAGCTTGACGTAGATGCACGATCAAATGTTACTGAGCCACCACCACTTACTGTTTCATTAGACTGCGGCACACCATCAGTAATTACATTAAGTGACTTGCCAATATGCGGGAGACTACTAGCAGAAGCTGCGACACCACCAATAAAGGCACAGTCAGTAAAACGATCATTACTAAATAACTCAACAAAGTACCGAGTTGTCCCGTTAAAAACCCTCTTAACCACAGCATAAATATCCGTCACATCCACATTAACATCTTGAAATTCTCCATCTGTTGTAAATTCAGATGGCGCTATAACTTGTTGCGATCTAAGAATGGAGTACGCAGCCATTGTGCCATCAGTAGAATTAGTGATTAGAAGCAAGTCACCTTCATCTGTTGACGTAGCACGACGCAGTGCCATTCGTGTAGGGCCTTTAAGTAAATGCCCAGATAGCAAAGATATACGCTGCGTAATGTATGTAAGTTGCTGGTCAGAGAACAAGAACTCATTAAGAGCTTTACCCTGACGTTGAACAAACAATGAACCAGACTCAAGCGATTCGACGCGAGTACCGGGCTTTGTGCCATTACGGCTTACGCCTTTAAATGTAAATGTTGTCGGCGTGATAGGCTCAGTACCTGTCTGCGGTACATAGAACTCACCACCAGTAGTAAAGACTTGCAAGTCACGACCTGAGATAAGGTCAACAATGACGTTAAGTTGGTTAGTGTCTAGCGTCGCTTCAACAGCATCATCATCAAGATACTCTGCAGGCTTAAAGTCAAAGAACAAACTAATCTTTGATCCCCACACCGTTGACGGCCTATTCTTACTTCCACCAAAGTAAAGTCTGCCTTCGTGGAACGATACAGTTCTAGGCCAGCCCTTTGTGCTTGACCATACATCTTCGTAGCCAGTTTCAAGCTCCCAACTGCCGTTAGCAATAGCTGTCGTGTTAAAGAATGGGAACTCAGTAACAGCTTCAACAGATGTGCCGCTAAGATACTTTGTAATGCGTACACGGCCTTGTGGTGACGCATTGATGTATTGATTAACATTGCCAGCACTAAACACGCTAGACGAGGCTGTAAGCGTTATATTCCCCGTAACAGCAGACGGTGTTAATGTGCCAGCAGGATTGCTTGAGCTTAATGTAAATGCGTATTGTGGGATGCTGTCAAACGTAATGGTTGTAGCTGTCCAGCTAGCATCAGTAGCACCACGAACAATCTTGATTGGCTGCAAATCAGGATGCACAACAATCAATGTATCTGCTGATTGCGTCCAGCAAATAGATGACAGCATTGCGCCAGTAATTGAAGCAACAGCTAAGTAACTATTGCCAGTGCCATTAATGTTTGTAACCGAAGCACCATCTTTGACAACGTACATTCTGCCTGCCACAAAGCAAAGCATATAGCTATCGTCAACAGAAAACTCAAATGGGACTAAACGCACACCATTAGCTGCAGACGGTGTACTGCTGTTAGGCAATTCAAAAGTATGCTTTAGACCCGGACGACGACGTAACCCGCCCTGTGGCTGGATCAAGACATTCGTAGCCTTTGCCAGTGCATTGCTGTACTGAGCAATATCTACACGCGAACGCAATAACGGGTCTAATTCACCCGTAGAGAAGTTCGTCTGAAAGTCGATAAATCGCATCAGTACCTCACGGCAACCAAAGCATAATCTTCAATAACCTGTGGTGGTTGTCCTTGAGCATCAATGTTAGATGCCTGACGGAAGTATCCACCTCGACCATTCTCAGCAGGAGAGCCGATAGCTAGTCCTTGCCAATAACCAGTCTTTGTTTCTTGCTCTGTAATCGGGTAAGCCAAGTGCCATGCCATCATGTACTTTAACAACTGAATAAAGTATTGAGGCATCGCAAACTCAGGAGTCTGATACGGGTAATCAATATAGACTTCTTGGTAATTCGTAATTAGCTTGTCGCCCTGAATTTCCCATTCCTTTACAGGACGGGCATAGGCATTAGATGTTTCAAATACAGCTCGTGGATTGCCAAGACGATCGCCCGGCAATTGATATTCATACGTCCATTCACTTACAGGAGTGGTCACTAACCTAGCTAGCTTGATCTTTTTGTAAGCAAACGACCAAGGATACATAGATAGCGTCATATCCCTAACGTCTGAGTAGAGACGATCGCAAGCGTTGGCTTCATCGGTTCCATCATTAAAGGATGAAATAGGAGCAGCGCCTAACAAGATTAATGCGTCAGCGCAAATTGATACACCAGTGTCGCCTGCAGCCATGCCAACCTCTCAAGTAATAAAGGGCTAGTCCCAAGATTTCCCAGAACTAGCCCCGTGTCACATTGCTACGGATTAGTCCGTGTCAGTAGCCGAAACAGTCGTACCGTCAGCAATATCCACAGCCGTGGAGCTTACTGCGTTTACGTATGTCAGGACTAGACTTGGAGTAGTCGTGTCGTAAACAAAGATAATGTCACCAACTTTCAGGGTGTCTTTCAACGACAGAAAATAATCTGCAGTGTTGACAGTAGCCTGAGTATCAGCAGTTTTATACAGGTACATCGATGGTGCATTGCCAGCTTTAGCAGCGCACACCGTTACCCAACCAGTTGAAGAAAATGCCATGTTAGCCTCCTAGATTAAGATTCACGGCAGATGATCTTGACGATACCGTCATCGTCAATAGCCACTGCGCCAGCCGAGAACATAGATGCAATCAGGAAAGAAGTCTTTTCTGGCACGTAGTTGATCTCAGTTTTTGGAGCAATACCTTCTGCCAGACCAACAGCATCACCGTGGAATGCGAAGCAGGTACGATCATTTGAGCCATCTTTAGCCAAACCACCTTCAGTACGATCACCGAGAACGTGGAATGTGAAGCCTAAGAATGTGTTGATTTCGCCCTGAACCAATGCCTTGACGGTATTGAAGTCAGACGAAGTAACAGCAGTCTCAGACAACAAGCTAGCCAAGCTAGATGCGTGAATGATGATGTGACGGTTATCCATAGGAACGTTGTTCGTATTCAGCGTTTGAGCTGCCGAACGGAGTTTAGCTACGTTCATATTGGTGTCAGAACCACCGATATCATTGCTAACGCTAGTTGCGCTCGATGCTGTCAAAGCGTCCAGAATCAATTGATCCTGACGACGACCGATAGCATTCGATACAACTTTAACCAATTCACGACGCTCGTCGAAATTGACTTTAGCTTGCATAAAGATATCCGAATACTCAGCAGCGATATAGTCGCTCAGAGTTGCGGTTACTTGCGAGTAAGTAACGTTCAATGGAGTTACGTCAGTTTGCGGAATGCGAACTTGAGCAACGCCCTTGCCGATCTTAGGGAATTTGTAAGTAGAACCTTCGACACCTGAACGGACACGGACAGCAGGACGGAGAACCGCCGAAGCCTGATAGGCTTGCTTAACTTCCGCATCAAACAGGGTTACAAAGGCTGTGGACAGATTAATAGCCATTTTGTTTACCTTTTGACAAAGTTATAAAGAGAGTCCTCGCTGTCGGTGAGCCGGGAGCCGGGCCGTTTGCTTGCAGTAGGATGCCAGCCAGTTGGGTACAACCATCTGAGGGTCGGTAATCTGATATGCCTCGGATAGTGATTCTATCCAAGTTTGTCTATAAAGCAAGTGCTTTTGATATTTTTTTGCAAAAAAAACCCCAGCCGAAGCTGGGTAACTCTGCGCTGAACAGAGGAAGGAACTTAACCGTAGCGCTGTTGGAATAGTCGTTCAACCTTCTGACGGTAAGCTGGATCGCTGACGTACTTAGGATCGCCAACCATAGATTGCAACTCTAGGTCTGTCGGCATTCCGTCAACCGCTTCTTTGCCATCAGGGATTCTACCTTCATACGCTGCACGGATTTTTGACAGGGCTTTCATGCCTTTGGCTGTACCACCCATGATCTTGAATTCATCAAAATCTTCAGCCGACCAAACACCCTTATTGACCAATCCCCTAGCCCAATCCACCATGCCATTGATAATAGCGTTAGCATTTGGACCAAGTGCCCGACGTTCTGCTTCTAAATCTACATCCGGTGTGCCCATGACATTGGACGCACCTTCCATTATTTGAGTAGCAAGCTCGTCAAATGCAGCCTGAGATACACCATTTTTTGCCGCCCAGTCTTTAAACATTGGGACCATTGGCATTTGGTCAGCATTCTCACCAAAGGCCGATAAATCATATTTACCTTCAGGCGGTGCTTTGTGCGCACCTTTGGAAACCATTTTGCGTAAGTCCTTCCAAGACTTCGCCATGCCTTCCATATCAGGTTCATTCTTATCCTTATTCCAGAAATTTTCAGGCCACCAATCAGGACGATCGACAGGCTCATCATCTGGAATAGAGTCTGCTGTCCTATGTTCTACTGCTGCTTGATTATCAGAGGGAGCATCACTAGTCTCAGTAGGCTCTACGTTGTCAAGTAGGCCAGTGGGTTCTTCTGCTGAATCACTAGGCTCGACTGCCGTATTTGTATCGCTCAAAAGTTCCTCGCTCGATTAATTCGGGATTCTATCTCTTTGATTAAAGAGCATCTCCCTTCCAAAAAATAGCCGTATGAAGGATCACTTCCCGGCCCCCAACATGGTTGCTCAACAGTTACATCACGTAGCCATTTGAGCAGCTTCTGCCCTTCTTCTGTGCCAAATACTCGCAGGCACAATTTATCTGTATCACTAGATTCTCTTGGTTCAAGCGACTGCTGCATCGCCTCCAGATCGTCCCATCCACTCATAAGGCTCTCCTTCGATTATTTCTGTATTATTTAAATCTGCTTCTGCTTCTTCCGTCGCATGGATGCAGTACCAAATGCAGTCAGTCTCACTAATAATTACATGACTGCAGCCAGCTTTTATTTCTATACATGCAGGAGCTTCATATATAGTTTGTTCACCATCAACATCAACACACGCTATGCCCTTAGCCAATATAGATAAGTGAGAATAGCCATGTATATGTTTGGCAACAGCATAACCTTTAGGTATAAAATGCTCCTTGGCATATAGACCAGCAGCAAAATGATGACTAGTATCAGGCTGCAAGCGGCGCTCCTTGTTGTTTCATAAGTGCTTCTTGTTGACCAGCCATAGCCATAGTGACTTGCTGTTCCATTTCCATCTTCTTTTGCTCTTCCATCATAAATGCACGTTCTGCGCCAGTGTTTCTAATGGCTGACGGAATACCAAGTTTATCGCCAATGTAATCAATCAAGTCGCCAGTCTTAACAGCCATTAAACCTTCTGCACCAAACTGAGCAGTAATCTGCATGAATTGCATAATGTTGTTAATTTCTTCCATATTCTGCGCCATAGCTAACGGGGCAACAGGAGACACCTTAACTTCTAAACCATTAATCTTTAATGGCGCATCAATTAATCCTCGCTCATCCATTACTTGAATTATGCGAGACACCATCGGTATCATCGTCTCGTTAATCAAGCGACCAAATGCTGATCCTAGATTCTGTGCAAGTTCTTTCATGCGCTCAACTACCTCAGTAGCAGAACGTGCAGACATATTGTCTGGTGGTAGCGACTCATCAAGCAATGTACGTTTAATGTTCTGACGTAAATCGTTAATAACAATCTGACTTACGTTAAAATCACCAGCACGAGCAAGTGGTCGTAGTGACTCACCTTGTGGTCCACCATTCCTAGCCACCGGAATAATCGCACCCGGCAGAATCTTGACTGTCTGTGGATTCAATACACCATCGTCTGCTGCAGTATAGACACCAGCAACAGCCAATGAAGCATTCTTTAACAGCAACTCAAGTGTCTTGTTGAGTGTTTTAATATCTGGCAACGCAGTAAGCAATGGGCCACGACCATATATCTCACCAGCCACCTTGGCATAACGACTAATGACCCAAGGAGACGATGCCATACGACGATAAACTATTTCTTCTTTACCGCCAGTCACACATATAACGTGATAGCACCAGTCACCACGCTCATAATCTAAGATGGTTGCTTCCATTAAGTCCATCTCATCGGTGGGCTTAGTGGCAATCATGTTCTTTAGATGCTCAGAAAACTCTGCGTCTTTCCATTGCTGAGCAATAGCTTCTGCTTTCATGCGCATACGACGGTACACTTTATCTACCTGACCGTTTGCACCTTCTTCAAACGACACAAGGAACATTGGCACAGGAATAAAGTTAATAGGCGACACATCATCACCCGGCTGTACCATCATGCAAGCTGTACCTACAGCCATATCCATTAGGAATTCACCGATAGCAATGTCAAAGTTCGATTGCTTAATGACGGTAAACATCTTTTCCATCCAAACATCAAGCAATGCTTGGGCTTGATCTCTTTGTTGTGGAGAAATATCTGAACCGGGTTCTAGCCTGCACCACTTACGCTGTGGTGGGAAGATGCCAGACTGAAGTCGATTAGCAAAACGCTGAGTTGAGTTGATAGCTGTCGAGTCAAATACTCGTGCCATCTTCTTTGCACCCTGTGAGTTACCGTCGTAGTATCCGTATAACTGACGTTGAGGCAAAGCAAACTCATAAGCATCACGGTACAAAGACTCAAACAAGTCTTTATTACGCTGAGCTTTCTCGGCACGACGTAGGATTTCATCTAAGGCCATCTTCTTGCCTTGATAGTTCTTACGCTTCTGGCCCTTCATGTACGATATTTCAGCCATTATTTCAGCCTTTCTTTCATAAGCATTGGTCGTTCTGCCTGCCGTGGTTTCATTGCTAACCGAGCTTGTTGTTCTTCGTCATCCATGATCTTATGTATCTCACCCGCACGTTTACCGCCAGCAGGGCCGTTGTCATAGATAGGCCAATTGCCTTTGTCTATGTCAGTTTTCCAAGTTTTGTACAATTCATCTTCGTCTTTAATTACCTTGTTGTTGACCCAACCCGGCACAGTTGCAAACTTTCCTTTGTGTTTTCCTTCTGGAATGTAGATGGTTGACGAATAAACCGTAATTGGACGGCCTTTTTCATCACGACCAACATTGCCAGTACGAATAGAATCTCTATGGTATTTAACAATGTTTTCTTCGGCAGGAGTTAAATTCAAATCAGCCATTATTCATACCACTCCAAAGATAGGTGTGCGGCATGTGCCGTACCGTTTACATTCGTGAGCCTAAACAAATAATTTGTTAGGGGCTTTAATACATATTCCAATGATCCTGCTGTGCCACCACCAGATTTCTTACCACTACCGCCCGGTAATATCTGCGCATCAAGTTGTGTTCCTAATGACGACACAGTTGGGTTGATAATCATCGCAACTTGGCTGCTAGTCGTATAATTGCGATTCCTATTGATAGGAGTAAATGACGTACCTCCCGTCGCAGACGTTCCTTCATAGATATAAAACTCCGCATCTCCGATACATAAAGCGTCAATAGTCATGTGTGGCATTACACCAGACGCAGACGCAAGAACAATATCTATACTTGCATCAGCACCCAATGGCGATGACTCTGGGTTCATCTTATAAGCAAAGAATGCTCTGCCATCATGGTTACGCTGATGATTTACATCAACCATAATGATGGGCGAATCAGCACCACCAACAACAAAGTTGCCTGCGTTGTTCTTTTGAGCAAGTGATACCAGTCGTGACTTGGTATTTAATGACTCAATGTCAACCGTAATGACAGCCATTAATCTTCCTCATCCTCATCTTCCAACTCATTCATTGCAACCAATGCTGCAGTTATTGGACCGCCCGGCTCCCACGTATCGCATGTTCTGCTTGCAGTACACGGTATATCCCACTCGTCGCAATAACCAACGCTATCATTAGTATCAACCCATGATGGATCGACCTCAGGTGGTGTAACTTGCTCATACTTTTTCATGCAGTCATCAATGAATTTTGTTTTCCAATAGTGACCGCAGTTACCACACAACATTTGACGAGCAGCGTTTTCGCTAATGTTCCACTTCGTAGACTTTAAAATCCAGAAGATAGTTTCAGGCGCACGAGGATTAGCAGGACCCAAGTTTGCTTTGACTATGCAAATCCTGTGATTCTTAATGCTAAGACTTTTGTTTTGCAAAACTTCAGGACATTCTGCGTCTGATTTTTTTTGCAATACTTCATTCATTAACATTTGACGTTCTGAATCTGCCATCTTATGCCTTACTCTTTTTAACTTTATTTGCTTCTGAAAGCGCAATAGCTATAGCTTGTTTAGGGTCGGTAACTTCTGGGCCACCTTTGCCTGAGTGAAGTCCACCCGCTTTATATTCTTTCATTACCTTCTTAACTTTTTTCTGAAACTTATCCATTAGAGTGACACTCCTTTAGAAAGCATAGGACGAGACAAGCTGCGTACACGAGCGCGAACACGGGACAATTTACGCTCACCAGATTCTCGCTGTATTACTTCTGTCTCTTGTTTAGTCTTTTCTATTTGTTGTTTACCAGTTTCCATTTCAGAAGCAATTTGTTTCTGCATTGCATCTTGTTCTGCCAAAACTTTATCTAATTCAGATTTAGCTGCGGCTTCATCTTCGGCTGCTTTTTTTTCTTCAGCTTTAGTTTGTGGCTCAACAACATTCTTTTGAACGTACTTATCAATTGCTTGCAGGATAAGTTTAGTATTAATGTATATAGGCATGGCTTACCCCACTGTTGTAGTAGATGCGCCAAGGGTAGTGTCAGCACCTAACACGCCCATTTCAGGATTAATACGAACGTCAGACAGTAAAGCACGACGACCAGAACGAACACGGGCACGAAGTTTTGACGATTCTTCTTCGCCTAACTTACGACGCTCTTCTTCTAATGCAGTTGCGGTAGCTTTAGCCTCAGCCTCCATAGAACTTTTTTGCTCTGCGTACTTAGCTGTTTCTGCAGATAATCGTTCACGAGCTACTTTAGCTTGTTCTTGTTGAGCAGCAATTTGCTGTTGCATTTGAGCTGTCGCCACGCGCGCTTCGGCGGCAGATGCGTTACGTGCCTTAGCGGCAGACTTACGAGCTTCGTTAGCTTGATAAACTGAACCAGCAAAACTGGCTGCTGCTAGCCAATAAATAGCCATAATGACCTCCAAACATGACAATGTTCGAGAAATTGTATCTGCTTTGATGCAAACTACAATACAATGATATCACCTATATATCATTATTTAAGCAAATACGTCAAAGTCTGTGGATGCTGAGCCTTGTTGGATGAATTGGCCTGATAAACCTAGTGGAGTTTTGGTCATTCGTCTGTGTTCACCGCCACCTAGCAGCAAATATCCGAATGCGTCGCCTACGTGGGAGTGTTCATTCTTGTTGGGTGAGTCTCTAAAGCGCTCTTGCCCTGCACCGACAGCCACTCGTTTGAAGTGATAGCCACCAGCGAGGGACTTTCTTAGCAATTTGCAACTTTTATCAACCATTAACCCGGGCTTTCCTTGAATTAATCGTTGCATAGGGGCTGCGGCTGCTTCTCGACGTACCTTAAAGTCGTTTGACGGGGTAGGTTGTGCCCGCAAACCTAGTGTTCGCAGGTGATCGAACGCTGTTACTTCGTATATTGCGTCTCGTTGCATACCTGCTGGGTCGCCCCAGACCATAATGCTGGCTTTTGGAAACCGGGCATTCAATTCTGTAAGCAATTGCTGACCAAATCGCTCTAGTCCCATGTCAAAGGTAACAATTTCATGGATTACATTCCATGTACCTGCGGGTGTTTTCTGCCCAATGACTGCGGCTGGGGTCAAACCGAAGTCAAGGCCGACTTGTATGGGTAGATTAATATCGTAATCTAGGTCTGCAGACATTAAGTTGTCGTCATATTCAGGCCAGACGGGTCTGCCTTCTTGTACATACGTGTACTTTCCTTCGGCGTAGCAGCGTATCCAGTCTAGGTTCTTACCTAATAGCATTTGCTGGTAGTAACCACCGGGCAGATTGCTTACGTTTTCTGCTTTGGGATTGGGTTTCCACCATCGACCTGATGCGTATATGTGATCGTTAGCTTCTGGATTCTCCGGTAGCATATCGAGTTCTGCCTCGACCACCCCACCCGGTTGACGGAAGAAGTCCCACTTATAGGCTCCTGACATCTTCTCCTTTTCTGCCATGCGGAACCACCAGTGGTCGTCGTCCATAGGGTTAGTGTCCATAATAATGCCGTGCCAACTTGCTCCACCGTCACGCTTGGTAGGATAGCGCCCGACACGATGGGTAAGCCCATCAATAACTGCTTTTGGAAGTTCTCTGGCTTCATTTACCCATGCTCCTGTCAATTCCAACGA
>Ga0315902_10006264_pt1 | contig 16533 bp, 12 predicted proteins | sample LakEriMetagenome_9_FD_203523 | JGI IMG/M metagenome (GOLD analysis project Ga0315902, IMG submission 203523) | Freshwater fungal communities from buoy surface, Lake Erie, Ohio, United States - Buoy 12 MA117 | ecosystem: Environmental > Aquatic > Freshwater > Lake > Lake biofilm | place: USA...
TAGCTCAATCTCAATCCCGCACCATCACTTTCCATTCTGACAAATCCCATTGGAATGCCATGAAGATGAAAAATGTAAAATAGACTTCCACTCTCTAGTTGCTGCCCAAGCCAATGTAAGTGACTTTCTGGTGATATAAATTCTCTATTAAATGAGTTTTTCCTAGTGTCTTCTTCGTTGGCCCATCTCAATAATATTGCGTCATCCGCTTCATTGACATCTCTAATCTCTGGTTCTGCCGTATTTTCTAATAGTCCTAGGGCATATGCAACGCGAAGTGCTCCAAAGAAGTCGACTTTACTCCTGAGGCGAACGGATTCAGTCAAATAGTGTATAGATTTGATACCTGTTGAAATTCTCTCAACCAATTTTCCAGTTTGCATTGCTTCGGTTAGCGTCATCGTCTCTGTGACTCCCTGAGATCGGGCTGCATCGAGAGACATCGATTGATTATCTGCGGTTTCTAAAGTGAATCCGGGGATACCTTTACCTAGCCTCTCGTACATTGTCAAACCACCAGCGGTGACGCAAAAGATTGCCTGATCAAAGTACTTGTCTAGTGATTGAGGTGCGATGGTCAATTCAATTCCGCTTGCTTCTAAAGCCTTTTCTTTAGTAGATGGGATTATTAGTCGAACCGTGTTGGGAATCTTGACTGCTGACAAGCTTGATATGATACTCATCAACTGCGAATTACTTACACCCGACCCCAGGGCTAACAGTACTTCTCCTCTACTCTTAGTCTGAGAGTCTGCAGAATTTTCTAGCTGCAGGTTCGGATTTATCAAAGCAAAATCAGGGCCGAGCAATAGTTGGGCCTCGCTGCTTTTAGCTAGTGGGTGTTTCCCAAAACTTGCGTCAAAGCCATAGTCAATTACCGCGTCTAACCCTTCTGCGGCTGGAAAGTCACAGACAGATGCAAGTCGAAAAGAACGATCTTTTAGGTTGGCGAACCACTCAAAGTTTGCTCCGTAGTGGTCAACAATCAGAAAATCAATTCCTTGATCTTCAGCTATGGTCTTGGTTTGCAAGGCATCGCTAGTGTCCAATAAAGGAATGCTTGTTTCCCGTTTTTGGCTTGATTTTTTAGTTGGTTCGCTAACCAACATAAAACTCGAAACCCCAAGTTCCTCTAGGAGCCGAAAAGAATGCTCCGCGAGCTGATTTGAGATAAATGAAACCTGGATATTGTGGGAGGTTAGTGCATGGGCTAGTGCCACGCACCTAGAAACATGACCGAGTCCGATTTCGAAACTCGAGTCCACTCTGAAGCCTACATGCATCTACTTCTCACAATTTTTTGTCCACAATTTCCTATTAGCTTTTCATCAGTTTGTGGTTCTAACGGTCGGCCTTGCCTGCCGTCTGCAAACATGGTAGCGCATTAAATCTATGGCATCCTGATGTTCTTTGCGCAGAATAGAAACTGATTCTCAGCTAGGATATTGTGATTCGTTGATGTTTTAGTGTTCAAATCGGGTTCTCATAGGGGTTGATGTGTCGATGAAAGAAAAAAATCCACTTGAAAATGAAATCGTTTTGAGCGAATCCTTGGAGCGAGAAATTGAATTATACGCCTTCGAAAACTCTATGGTTTCGGCCAGGATTTCCGCTGAAAAGAAATCTGAAGAAGCTCAAAGGAATTACGAGCGAGTCCAAATGATGTACGACGACGTCCTCCGATCTAGGACTTGGCGATTCAGCGCTCCGGTTCGCAAAATTAGCCACCACGTCAAGTCCTGGTTTAGAAATTCCGCATTTGGCAGATTTACCTTGAGAGTGCTCAAGAAAATTTTCGGATAAATAGAAGCATTTGAGAATGAGTCATTCTAAGGAAGTAAAGGTCTCAGTTGTCTTACAAAATAGGAACAACTGCGCTCTAACCTCCAAGGCTGTTCATTCTGTTTTGTCTCACACTGATAAAGACGTGGAAATAATCCTGGTAGACAATGGCAGTGATTCGGATGATCTTGTAGAACTAAAAGATAACTTCAAAGACACACGGGTGTCAATTCTGTCCGTTGGTGTCAATAGGTTTATTGGCGAGGGTAACAATATTGGGGCTGAATCGGCGACTGGTGAGATTCTGGTTTTTCTCAATAACCACGTCATGGTTACGGAGAACTGGCTTGAGCCTATGATTCATGAATTACAAGCAAACCCAGACGTGGGCGCTGTTGGTCCTAAATTTCTTTATCCTGACGGATCCATTCGGGAGGCTGGCGCATTCTTAGATAGTCATGGCCGATCTGTTCAGAGGGGTAGGGGGCAAACCTCGGGCGCTGGTCTCTTTAATCAAAAACGCGAGGTTCAATATTTATCGGCGGACTGTTTCGCAATACGCAAAAAAGATTTTCTAAAGGTCGGTGGGTTCGACTTCATTTATGAGCCTGGTCATTACGAGGACGCCGATTTAGGCTTTTCGCTGCGCGCAGCCGGACTTTCGGTCGTCTATCAACCAGAATCAACAGTTATCCACATGGGGAGTCAAACAACCTCTGCTCCTGGAAACACCTCGCTCGTTGAGGGAGTAGTTGAAATGAGTCGTGTCAAATTCCTAAATCGCTGGGGGAACGGAAGGACTCCCACTCGAATAGCGATCGACAGTCAAACATCTCCTAAGCCAATTACCTCAGGGAGTCCAACTGCTGTGATTTACACACCTTTTGATTTGGTTTTTGGGGGTGGTGAGAAATATATACTTAGCGTCGCCCATGCGTATTCGATCTCCGGCTACCGAACAATACTCGCTACAAAAGCGAAGTACTCTAGAGTTCGTTTTCTGACACTTGGGCTTGATTTTGGGCTAGACCTTGGCTTAATCGAGCTTGCCACCCTGGACGAAGTAAGTCATCCGATTGACATGTTTATAACTATGGGCAACGAGGTCTACCCTCCTGTTGAGCCAATTGGAAAGATAAATATTCACCATTGTCAGTTCCCTTTTCCACCTGAATCTCAGACAGACGAGCAGGTTTCACGCCTAAACAAAATTGATTATGTTGTGGTTAATTCTGAATACACAAAAGGTCACTACCTACAAGCAGCTAAATCAGTGGGCTTCAATGACCTAAAGGTCGTCGTCATTTCTCCCCCTATTTCGGATTTGCCTGTGAGCCAGATAGAGAAGAATCAGAACCAGATTCTTTCTGTTGGCCGGTTTTTCGTTCACGGTCATAGTAAAAATCAACACATGCTTATAAACGCATTCCGTGATTTATTGATCAAGCACCCTGAGGCAACATTGGTATTGGCTGGTGGTCTTGCACCTGGTTCTGTCCATCGTGAGTACTTGGATATGTGTCGTGACCTCGCTAAGGACCTTCCTGTTATTTTTCATATTGATGCGGAGCGTGACGAGATTTCTGCACTGATGGAAAGATCTTCGATTTACTGGCACGGGGCGGGTTTTGATGTGGACCCAGAACTTTACCCGGAGCGTTGCGAGCATTTCGGAATTTCACTCGTCGAGGCCATGGGTTCTAGGGTCATCCCAGTCGTGGTGGGTAATGGTGGTCCTGACGAGATAGTTAACTTTGGTGTAAATGGTTTCAAGTACCAATCGGTAGAGGGGTTGGTCCGTCGCACTGGTCTTATCTTTGATCTAGATGATCAAAGTCGAGAGATGATGCGCAATGCAGCCCGCGCAAGATTTGAAGAGTACTTCCGTTTCGATTTTGATGCGGCTTGGACATCCTTAGCTCTAAAAAAGTAACCGGCGTCCTTTATTCATTTAGGGACAAGTGACCCTTCAGCTATGTGGCTAAAAGAGCGTCTCAGGAACAATGGCAACTGGTGCAATAAGTTCGGGGCCATTGTTTCGAATTGAATTCACTAAATCAGATACTGGCCAAAACTGCAGGTTGGCATCAGGTTGAAAGTCCTCAAATAGGTTCCTAATAGTGTCAACATCTTGTAAATCAGGATCTAACCATTTGCTCCATCGATCACGGGGTAAGAACATCGGCATGCGGCTATGAAACTTTGCTAGATCCCCGACTGCCTCTCTTGTGATTATTGAAACACAGTACCTGGATTCCCCCTCAGGGGAAATCCAGCAATCATGAATTCCGGCAAACGCCATTATCTTTCCGTCATCACGAGAGATGTATATCGGTTGCCTTGGTTTATAGTCACCCAGCTCAGTGGCCCATTCGTAATAGCCGGTGGCTGGGACTAAGCACCTGGAACTTCGAAAAGCCTTCTTGAACGTTGGCTTTTCGTGCACGGTTTCTGATCTAGCGTTTATTGCTTTGGATTGGCTTTTTAGGGCTTCAGAGTTTGACCTGCTCCACGGTGCAATCATTCCCCATGAGGCGACGTTGATTTGGTCTTTTGTGATGACATAAAGGTCTTCAGTTGGCTTGATGTTGTAATTGGATTGGAGCTCTCGTGCTTGCTTAGAGTCGACGCCGAATTCTCTGACGATATCTTGAAGCATTGCTTCCATCGAGATGCGGCCACACATATAACTAATCTAGAGCCTGGTCAAAAAAGAAACTCCCCCTATTTCTAGGAATAGTTTTCTTCTTTGTGGAGACTAGGGGGGTCGAACCCCTGACCCCCTGCTTGCAAAGCAGGTGCTCTACCAACTGAGCTAAGTCCCCGGATCGTTAGATCTGGTGTTTCTTGGTCGGAACCATCACCTCTGATGAAGAGATGCTCCCTGGTGGGCCTAGGAGGACTTGAACCTCCGACCTCTTCATTATCAGTGAAGCGCTCTAACCACCTGAGCTATAGGCCCGTAGAGCTTCATTGAGTCTAATACATTCAAAAACAATGCTCAAACCGCTTGAAGCCAAACCAGTTGTGAATCTAGTTGTTTGTGAAGCTAACCGCAATACCGCCAGTAATCTTGCCAATTACATTGAAGATCATGGCGTAAACAGCTGCCAAAGATGTTCCTACGAATACGTTGAAAATGGAGAAGCCAAAAGCAAAGGACATAACTCTGGGTAAAGAGAGTTCTTGTTGAATGTCAACGCCACCATCACCAAAAGCACTAGCTAGCAATGTGTTAAAGGATGCAAACAGACCCAGCTGGCCAACTACAAGCCACATAGCAAAGAAACCAACAATTGTTGCAACTCCTGCTGCAACGGTCACAAAAAACCCTGCTTTGGCTGCTGACCAAACTTCGATATTGACAAGTCTTAATTGCACTCTTTTTTGGTCAGGGCTTGGGGTATAGCGCAGCTTCAATTTAGATAGAGATTTCAGTCTCGATTTCTTTGATGGGGCTTCACTCATTCTCTATTGAACCTTCCAAGTTGCGCTCTGAGTTCTTTGCTAGTCCTATTACTGAGTCCGCTTCGTCAAATCTGGCAAACACCACTCCCATGGTGTCCCGGCCCTTGGCCGGTACCTCGCTAACAGCGGACCTGACAACTTTACCGCTAGAGAGCACAACTAGCACCTCGTCGGCTTCCGAACAGATGATGGCACCCACTAAATCTCCGCGTTTTTCCTCTAGTTTGGCGACCTTGATGCCCAAACCACCGCGGTTTTGTGGGCGATATTGGTCCACGGCAGTGCGCTTGGCATAGCCACCTTCGGTGGCTATGAATACATAAGAATCAGCGATGTCGTTGATAACTGTGGCAGACAGTAATTCATCGCCCTTGCGGAAGTTCATACCGATGTTTCCTGATGTGTCACGGCCCATCGGTCGCAGCGATTCATCAGATGCGGAGAATCTAATTGACATACCTTTTCTAGAAACCAGCAGAAGATCGTCTGATTCTGAAACCAACATGGCCGAAATAACCTCGTCGTTGCCTTTTAGTTTGATGGCGATGATTCCACCAGATCTTGGAGTGTCGTAAGACTCAAGTTCGGTTTTCTTCACAAGCCCCGACTTTGTTGCAAGAACAAGGTAAGGCGCTTGGTTGTAATCTCTGATGTCCAGGATCGAGGCAATCTGCTCGTCTGGTTGCAGGGCAAGCAAATTAGCAACGTGTTGTCCCTTTGCGTCACGCCCTGCTTCCTGAACTTCATAAGCCTTGGCTCTGTAAACACGTCCTTTATTGGTAAAGAACAATAGCCAATGATGTGTGGTGGTGACAAAGAAGTGAAGTACTACATCGTCTGCTCTGAGCGATGCGCCCTTTACACCCTTACCGCCACGGTGTTGACTGCGGTAGTTAGCGCTGTTGGTTCTCTTGATGTAACCACCACGAGTAACGGTGATAACCATTTCCTCAACAGGAATTAGATCTTCGGTAGATACATCGTCATCTCCACCAGATTGAATTTGGGTGCGACGCTCATCGCCGTGCTTTTCAACAACCTCGACCAGTTCGGTCTTGATGATCCCCCGCTGTCTCTTCGGGCTTGCGATGATGGCCTTGTAATCCTTGATTTCAAGTTCCAAGGCAGCTGCTTCGTCAATGATTCTTTGGCGCTCAAGGGCAGCCAGTTGACGAAGCTGCATGTTCAAGATTGCACGGGCTTGCAGCTCGTCAATCTTGAGAAGTTTCATCAAGCCTTCTTTGGCGACATCCGCGTTCTCACTCTTTCGAATAAGGGCGATTACGGCGTCGAGTGCATCAAGGGCCTTTAGATAACCACGAAGGATGTGAGCTCTTTCTTCAGCCTTTTTCAGTCTGAAGTTAGTTCTTCTAACGATTACGTCAACCTGGTGGTTTACCCAGTGCGAAATAAATCCATCCAAGGACAGTGTCCTTGGAACCCCGTCAACAAGTGCCAACATGTTGGCGCTGAAGTTATCTCTTAGCTGTGTGTACTTATATAAGTTATTCAGGACAACTCTTGCAACGGCATCTCGCTTTAGGACAATAATCAGACGCTGTCCGGTTCGACCAGAAGTTTCGTCTCTGATGTCTGCGATTCCGCTCAGCTTGCCTTCTTTGACTAGCTCTGCAATTTTTTGAGCCAGGTTGTCAGGGTTTACTTGATATGGAAGCTCTGTAACAACAAGACAGGTTCTTCCTTGCACCTCTTCCACGTTTACGATTGCTCGCATGGTGATCGAACCACGGCCGGTTCGATAAGCGTCCTCGATTCCACGACGGCCAATTATTTCCGCGCCTGTTGGGAAATCTGGTCCCTTGATGCGTTGCATCAATGCTGATAGCAATTCTTCTTCGGAAGCTTCTGGGTTTTCTAGATACCAGATCGCACCTTCGGCAACCTCCCGGAGGTTGTGAGGCGGAATGTTGGTAGCCATACCAACAGCGATACCTATAGAACCATTAATAAGAAGATTTGGAATCCTGCTTGGCAGGATTGTTGGCTCTTGAGTTCTACCGTCGTAGTTATCTTGGAAATCAACTGTGTCTTCATCGATGTCACGAACCATCTCCATCGCAAGTGGAGCCATCTTGCATTCGGTATATCTTGGAGCAGCCGCCGGATCGTTTCCAGGAGAGCCGAAGTTACCTTGACCTAGAACTAGTGGGTAGCGAAGGTTCCAAGATTGAACAAGTCTTACCAAAGTGTCATAAATTGCAGTGTCACCGTGTGGGTGGTACTGACCCATAACGTCACCAACAACACGAGAACATTTTGAGAACTGCTTGTCTGGTCGATATCCCCCGTCATACATCGCATACAAAACTCTGCGGTGCACTGGCTTTAGTCCGTCTCTAACATCCGGTAACGCGCGGCCAACGATAACGCTCATTGCGTAGTCGAGGTAGCTTCTCTGCATTTCAACTTGCAGGTCCACTTGCTCAACGTGGTCCATGCGAGGCTCTGGTGCTTCTGTCTTATCTGCCATGGTTTTCTTTCTTTCCTAGATATCTAGGAAACGAACATCTTTCGCGTTTTTCTGGATAAATGATCTTCTGGCTTCAACGTCTTCACCCATCAGTGTCGAGAAAACTTCGTCGGCCAGGGCTGCGTCATCAAGGGTTACCTGAAGAAGGGTTCTTCTGGCTGGATCCATGGTGGTTGCCCAAAGCTCGTCGTAGTCCATCTCTCCAAGGCCTTTATAGCGCTGGATTGAGTTCTCTTTTGGAATTCTTCTTCCGGCTTTTTCGCCTTCTTTGAGCCTTAGGTCGCGTTCTTGGTCGGTGTATACATACTCATGCTCCGCGTTGGTCCACTTGATTCGATAAAGCGGCGGCTGAGCTAGATACACGTAGCCGTGTTCAATAAGTGGTCTCATGTATCTAAAGAGCAAGGTAAGTAGCAGGGTTCGAATGTGCTGGCCGTCGACATCAGCATCAGCCATCAAGATGCACTTGTGGTATCTGATCTTCGAAACATCAAACTCTTCGCCGATTCCAGTACCAAAGGCAGCAATTAGAGCTTGCACTTCAGTATTCGCGAGCGCCCTATCTAGCCTGGCCTTCTCAACGTTCAGAATCTTTCCGCGAAGCGGCAAGATTGCCTGGTGCTCTGGATCTCTACCGCTAACTGCAGAACCACCAGCGGAGTCACCTTCTACGATGTAAATTTCGGAAAGTGCAGGGTCTCTTGAAGAACAGTCGCGAAGTTTTCCTGGCATACCTCCAGATTCCAAAAGGCCTTTTCTTCTGGTTGCTTCGCGCGCTTTTCTTGCAGCCATTCGAGCAGCCGCAGCTTGGATTGCTTTGCGGATGATTTCTTTTGCAGATTGGGGGTTACGCTCAAACCAGTCGCCCAATTGATCGTTGACGATTTTTTGGGTAAAAGTCTTGGCTTCTGTGTTTCCAAGTTTGGTCTTGGTTTGGCCCTCAAACTGAGGCTCAGAAAGTTTGATTGAAATAACCGCAGTTAGGCCCTCACGAACATCGTCACCAGAGAGGTTTTCGTCCTTCTCTTTTAGAAGGTTGTTGGATCTGGCGTACTTATTCAGAAGCGAAGTAATGGCTGTCCTGAAGCCCTCTTCGTGGGTACCACCCTCGTGGGTGTTAATGGTGTTTGCGTAGGTGTGAACAGACTCGGTATAGGCATTGGTCCACTGCATGGCCACTTCAATAGACATGTCTTTTTTGGAGGTCTCGGCCTCTAAAGAAATGATCTCGTTGTGGACGATTTCAATCTTCTTTGATGCGTTTAGAAACTCCACGTAGTCAACAAGACCCCGGGTGTATTTGTAACTGTCGGTTTTGTCGCTTCGCTCATCAGTGAGAGTTATTCCAAGACCTTTGTTTAGAAAAGCCATCTGCTGGAATCTTGCTCTTAGTGTTTCGTATTCGAACTCGACTGTTTCAAAAATTGATCCGTCTGGTTTGAATTCGATTGTGGTTCCGGTGTAGTCGGCTTTCTTGCCCTTAACAAGTGATGCTTGAGGAACACCAATCTTGTATTCCTGGCTCCATAGGAACCCATCTCTTGCTACCTGCACTTTTAAATCAGTCGAGAGCGCATTCACTACCGATGCACCTACACCGTGTAATCCACCGGAGACAGCGTAGCCGCCGCCGCCAAACTTTCCACCAGCGTGTAAGACAGTCAACACAACTTCAACGGCGGGTTTTTTCTCAACCGGGTGCATATCAACCGGGATACCTCGACCATTGTCGACTACCTTGATCCAACCTTTTTTGGTTATAAAGACATTGATTTCATCGCAGTGCCCAGCAAGTGCTTCGTCAACAGAGTTATCAACAATTTCGTAAACAAGATGGTGAAGACCGCGTGGACCAGTAGATCCGATATACATTCCTGGTCTCTTGCGAACAGCTTCTAATCCCTCGAGAACTTGAATGCTTCCGGCGTCATAGCCGGATTTTGAGGAAGATTTGGGTTTGGTTTCTTTTTCAGATTTTGGTTTTGTCGCTACTTTTCGTGTTGTTTTGGGAGCAGCTTTAGCTGGTGCTTTCACGGCCTTTGTTGCATTTTTTGCCGGTTCTTTCTTGACTGCCATTTACGAAATGCTCCTCTAGTAACGAGTTAGTTCCACATAACAGCGCAATGCGACTTAAATTCGGGTTTGCTAACGTTTCTATTTTACCTTGTCCGAAGAGCAAATATTCGAGGTTGGGGAAATCTATCCGTAGGTGTCTCTTGGTCCTCGACCAGGAACTGATCTTGAGCCTTTTTTCCAACTTGGTGCGTCTGGACCAATGAAGGAAATATTGGAGATTTTTAGCTCTGGAAATGCAGCTTCGATTTTCTCCAAAATCTGATTTTGCATCAGACGCAATTCGGTGGCCCAAGCGGTCGATTTACAGCGAATTGTTAACTTGCCATTATTCAAGGTTTCAGGTTGTGAATTCTTGGCGTTAATTTCACCGACTATTTCGCTCCAGCGAACGAATAGCTCTGCTTCTTCCAATTGTGATTGCCAGCGAAAATCATGCATTAGAGAGTCGATGGTATTTCCCGCCGGGACCGGGTCACGGCCAGAATCAAAGGGTTTGGAGCGAATTTTCTTCTTTTCTATTATTCGTTTCTGATCTTTGGATACCCTACCGGTAACGGCAGCCTTCATCGCGTAATAGAAGTCAACTGCAAAGCCGTTGTCTTCAGACATGTGTCACCTTCCCAGATTCAACTTCAAACTTGTTGGCAAGCAAATTATTAGGGACATCCTCAATTACCGCAGCTGTGATTAGCACCTGTTCATTTTGCTGGACTAGGTCAGAAAGCTTTTCTCTTCGATCTTTATCTAGCTCAGCAAACACATCGTCGAGAATCAAGATTGGATCTCCTAGTTTGGATTCTGATTTGAGAATTTCAAGCGATGCGAGCTTTAGAGAAAGAGCGTAGGACCAACTCTCCCCGTGGCTTGCATAGCCTTTTGCTGGAAGAGATCCGAGGTTTAGCTGAAGATCATCGCGGTGTGGGCCAACTAGCGTGATACCTCGCTCGAGTTCTTTGTTGCGAAGAAGAAATAGTTTCTGCTGAAAGAATTCGGAGATTTCTTGCTTGTTGGTTGTATCTAGCGCATCTTGGGTCTCAAGATCATCTTGATCTAACTTGCTTGATTCCACTACTGATGACCTGATGAACATGCTTGGTTCGTTATTGCTCTTGGCGATGTTTTGATAGTTGGTCACAAGCGGTGGTGAGAGCTTTTCGGTGATAGCAACCCGCGCGGCGATGATTTCGGTTCCGTTTTTTACCAGTGCTTGATCCCAGGCGTCCAGGGTGGACAAAGCATCTCCCTTAGTTCCGGTAGCTCTGGCGGATTTCAAGAGGGTGTTTCTTTGTTTTAGAACACGGTCATAATCGGCATAAACACCGTGCATCCGAGGGTTGAACTGGACAATCAGTTGGTCTAGGAAGGCCCTTCTGTTACTTGGGTCTCGTTTTACTATGTCTAGGTCTTCCGGGGCAAAGATTACTGAGTTTAGGTAACCCAGTATGTCTTTGGGTTTGGCAACCTCTGACTTATTGAGTCTGGCTCTGTTTGGCGAATCTGCGTTGATCTCATACTCGAGAAGTAGGTCTCTGTTTTCGTGAGATAACTCGAGGGAGATAATCCCAGTTGATTTACCCTGCTTTATTAGTGGGGTGTTTCCAGCCACTCGATGTGAATCTAGAGCCGCAAAGAAATTCAAGGCTTCAACCAGGTTGGTTTTTCCTTGACCGTTTGGCCCGTAAATAAGATTTACTCCAGAAGTAAACTCAATGTCTGCGGACTCATAGTTTCTAAAGTTGGTGAGTTTAACTCGCTTTGCAAACATCTTCTCGAGAGAGCTTTATTTGTCTTTTTAGCGGCCAAGAAGATTTGGCTGCAAAAGATACATGTAGCTATCGCTAGCTGATTTTTCTTTTGCCTGGTGGTTGGTAATCAAAACTGGACTTGGTCTATTTGGGTTGTCGCTGTTAGTAAAGCCAATTTTCACAAATTCAGTTTTTACACCAGCCAAACCGTCAATTAAGAATTGTGGCTTTAGAGAAACTGTTACATCAGGCCCAGTTACTTGGACATCGATGCTTTCAGAAGCTTGGGCGGTCTCTCCCCCAGCGGCCTCTAGATTCAAGGAAGTTGGGCTGAATACGTACTTGATTGGACTTTCTCTTTCTAACACCAAGGAAACTCGCTTGGTTGAATCTAGTAAATCCTGTGTGTTGATGATTGCGAAGTTTTCAATCTTTTCTGGGAACAAAGTTTTTACCGCAGGAAAGTTTCCTTTAATTAGCCTTGAAGTAACAGATCGATTGTTTGCTTTGAAAGCAATCAAATCTTTTTCATCTGATGGGTTAATTGAAATAGAAACTTCACCTTGATTGGCAAAAGTCTTTGCAATTTCCTGGATAGTCTTTGCTGGAATTAAGGCTGTCTGATTAGAACCTGAAGTTTTTGACTTCCAAGGAATATCCTGAATCGCGACACGGTAGCGATCTGTTGCTACAAGAGAGATGTTTTCACTTGAGGTTTCGAGGAGAACTGTTGTGAGAACTGGTGTCACATCCTCCTTGGAAGCCGCAACAGAAATCTGTGAAATAGCGGAAGCAAAATCTTCGCCGGAAACTTGACCTGATGTTTCCGGAATTTCTGGAAGTGTTGGGTACTCATCAATTGGCATTGTTAGAAGTGAGAATTTTGCCGAGCCACAATTGACTTGAACCTTTGATCCATCGGTTGCAAAATCAACAACTGAGTTTGGGAGTTTGTTTACGATCTCGGCTAGAAGACGGCCAGAGACCAAAACCCTTCCGGACTGTTCTACTTTGGCCACTATTTCAACCTGGGCTGAGGTGTCGTAGTCAAAGACCGATAACCGGAGGTTATTGGCATCTGCCTCGATAAGGATTCCACTAAGGATTGGGAGGGTGGTTCTTTGAGGGAGTAATCTCACCGCAAATGACACGGCCTCATTTAGCACGTCTTTATTGACTTGAAACTTCAATTAATTCCCCTCCTAGTAGGTCTTCAATCTTGGCACATTCTTATAGTGGTTTTTGACCAGCAGTTTTATAAGGGTTATAGATCTACTTAGAAGCTATCTAAGTAATAATCACATTAACCCTTGTTGAAACTGTGGATAACTAGCTATATCCCTTTATTTCCCTAAAAACTACATCTTTGAAACTTGTTTACACAGTTGTGTATAAGCCTGTGTATAACCACCTATCCTGTTGACTTTAATTTTCCATAGGGTTGGTTTTTGGCCTTAAATCAGCCAATTACACACTTATCCACAGGTTATCCACGGGACTTTTGCTTAACTCTGTTGAGGATCTCAGTGACCTGGTTATAAAGCGCTCGGCGCTCCTTCATTAGGTCCGTAACCTTCTTGTTTGCATACATCACCGTGGTGTGATCCCGGTTTCCAAACAGTTGGCCAATCTTTGGAAGCGACAAGTTGGTCTGTTCCCTAATTAAATACATGGCAATCTGCCTGGCTTGGGCCACAGCTTGCTGCCTCGAGGAGCCAAAAAGGTCACTTGGGGTGATTGAGTAATACTTTGAGACCTCCGCGATGATGTCATTGGGGACGATAATGTTCTGCTCCCCCAGTGGGACAACATCTTTTAGGACGGTTTGAACCAGGTTCATATCCACCCTGGTTCTGTTTAGGGCAGCGAAGGCTGTGACTCGAATCAAAGTGCCTTCAAGTTCACGGATATTGGAGGCAACACGGGCAGCCATGTATTCAAGGATCTCGTCCGGGACCTTAATTTTCTCGTTTTCAGCCTTTTTCCTAAGGATGGCAATTCGAGTTTCTAGTTCCGGAGCCTGGATGTCAGTGATTAGACCCCATTCAAACCTGGAAAGCATCCGCTCCTCAAAACCAGTCAGCTCTTTTGGCTGCAAATCAGAGGTAATCACCACCTGCTTGTTGTGATCATGCAGGGTGTTGAAGGTGTGGAAAAAGGCTTCTTGGGTCTGGTCTTTTCCTTGAAGGAATTGGATGTCGTCAATCAAGAGAACGTCGATATCCCGATATTCAGCCTGAAAGGCGGAGCTTCGGTTGTTCTGGATGGCATTAATGAAGTCGTTTGTGAACTCTTCTGAGGACACATAGCGAACCTTGATCTTTGGATAAAGACTAAGGGCATAGTGGCCAATGGCGTGCAGCAGGTGAGTCTTTCCAAGACCCGAGCCACCGTAAATAAAGAGCGGGTTGTAAGCCTTTGCCGGGGTTTCTGAAACAGCAAAAGCAGCTGCATGGGCAAAGCGGTTGGAACCTCCAGTTACGAAGTTATCGAAGTTGTATTTGGGGTTTAATCTGGTGTCAAAAACCACCCCAACAGAACCGGTTTTTCTTGGGTATTCATCGCTTTGAAGAGACGGGGCAGATCCAATCGGAAAGACATTTTCAGGGGTATCGGAAACGTTGGATTTTCCCTCAATATCAGGGTTGACCACAACGGCAAAGTTAGTTGGACCGCCCATGAGGGCATCTTCTTGCAAAACCTCGAGGATGTCGGTCCGGATACGCTGCTCCAACATTCCGCGGGTCAGGTCATTTGGAACCTCTAAATACAGGGTGTCTGCCAGGACACCCTTTGGTTCCACGAGGGTCAAAAAACCCATTAATTGAGGGCTAAGGGATCCTTTTATTGTGAGTCTTGAAACTAACGATGACCATTGTTTTTCAACTTCGCCTAGCTCATTCACCTAGATCCCCCTTTCGTCAATTTCAATAGTTTTCCACACATTTACAAACATTGTCGGGGCTGTGGAAAACATCTAGCACCAGACAAGTATTCAACTGAAAACTGGGATTAAAAGCAAATCGAAGATTAATGAATTCAATTTTTGTCCACAAAAAATTGGTCGGTTTTCGACTTGACCAAACACCCCTTTAGGCTCTAGATTTGAGAGGTTGCGCTGTAGCAAGGAACCAACAGCCCAATAAAATAAAGGCCACTAGCCGACTCACCTGGTTCCTAAATAAATTTTCGGAGTGTATTCAAATGAGCAAGCGCACTTACCAGCCAAATAACCGTCGTCGCTCAAAAAAGCACGGCTTCAGACTTCGCATGGCAACCCGCGCCGGCAGAGCTATTTTGGCTGCACGTCGTCGTAAGGGTCGCAAAGAACTTTCGGCTTAAAAACCAAAATGCTGGATCGGGCCAACCGACTAGTTCGAGGCGATGACTTTCGCAAGATCATGCGAGCCGGCAAAAAACACTCCACTAGCCATTTGGTCGGGTATCGACTAATCGAAGAAGACCAGCCCAAAAAATTTGGGTTCGTGGTTTCGAAGGCTAGCGGTGGAGCTGTCAAGAGGAATCTTTTGAAAAGAAGACTTAGGAGCCTAGTGAGGAAGCAATTGGAATCTTTTCCAACCGGCTCTCAGGTTGTGCTCAGGACCCTCCCAGGCAGTGCAGACCTTGATTTTCAGCAGCTTTCCGCCGATTTTGAGAGGGTTTGCGGGCTGAAATGAATGCCTTGTGGACAATTTGGCTGGCTCCTCGGAACCTGGTTGTTTTGTTCCTCAAGGGGTACAGGAAGTTTATATCTCCGCTTTATGGAGATGTTTGTAGGTACTACCCGACCTGTTCGGCTTATGGCTTAGGCCAAATCCAACAACGGGGAGTGATTGTTGGTAGCGTGTTGACAACGGCAAGGATTGTCAGATGCAACCCTTGGTCCCAAGGGGGAATTGACCAGGTCAAGCCCTCACACCAGAGGTTTTTTGTTCTAGAAAACGGCTTTGTTTCGCCAAAGCCCCAAGGAAGGTAATTAAATGGATTTTCTGTTTCCAATTAAGTGGGTAATTGAGCTGATTTTGGTCAGTTTTCACACCTTTTTCACCTTTTTTGGCATAGCCGCAGAGTCCGGTTTGAGCTGGGTTTTGGCCATTGTTGGCCTAGTTCTGGTCGTTCGATCGGCCCTTATCCCGCTGTTTGTTAAGCAGATTAAATCTCAGCGGAACATGATGCTGGTCCAGCCGGAGCTTCAGAAGCTGCAAAAGAAATACAAGGGCAAAAACGACCGCGAATCCAGAGAGAAGTTTGCCAAAGAGCAGATGGATCTATACAAGAGAACCGGATCTAACCCCCTGAGCTCCTGCCTCCCAATCTTGGTTCAAATCCCTATCTTTACAGGCCTTTTCTTCGTTTTGAACGATGCCCAGGCCCAAAAAACAGGTGTTGGCCTAATGAATGCCACCTTGGCAACCCAGTTCTCAGATGCCACTTTCTTTGGGGCCAAGCTTTCCGAGACCTTCCTGACCGCTACCGGTATCGAGGTTCAGATCCTAGCTGGAATCATGGTGGTTTTGATGTCTGCCTCTCAGTTCATCACCCAGAAGCAGATCATCGCCAAGAACCAGAATCCTGATGTCCAAAACAGCCAATACATGCAGACCCAGAAGATCCTGCTCTATGTGTTCCCTCTAATCTTTGTAATCTCCGGAGTTTCCTTCCCTATTGCGGTCATCTTCTACTGGCTAACCTCTAACTTCTGGACCATGGGACAGCAGTTCATTGTTATCCGCAACATGCCAACCGAAGGATCGCCTGCTTACAAAGCCAGGATCGAGCGTTTAGCCAAGAAAGGCAAGCTGCCAAAGGAACTTCAGGCCAAAAAAGACGCCGAAGAGGCCGCCCAAGCGGCAGCCGAGGCCGCCGAGAAGGCCCAGAGAGAACAGCCAGTTTCAAAGAAACGGGCCAAAAAAGACCAGAAAAAGAAGAAGTAGGAAACCAAAATGGCAGATTTAGAAGAAAGCAAAGAAA